>Ga0209211_10000450_pt1 | contig 83939 bp, 76 predicted proteins | sample RifGroA2_FD_183992 | JGI IMG/M metagenome (GOLD analysis project Ga0209211, IMG submission 183992) | Groundwater microbial communities from Rifle, Colorado, USA - Groundwater A2 (SPAdes) (version 2) | ecosystem: Environmental > Aquatic > Deep subsurface > Groundwater | place: Rifle, Colorado... | reverse complement strand
GTGGTGATGGCGATGGAGAACATCAAGCAAGCCAGCACCCAGAACGTCGCCGGCACCCGCCAGGCGGAGGTCGCGGCGCAGGGCCTGCATGAGCTGGGGCAGAAATTGAGGCAGTTGGCGGCGCAGTACAGGATATGAAGACCAACCTGGGCAGTGAAATTCTGGAGGAGTCGAAGCGATGACCATCGGGAAAAAAATCATCGGCGGCTATGTCATCGTGCTGGCTCTGCTGGCGCTCGTGACGGCCACTGCTTTTTACTCGCTCGATCGGGTGCAGGCGACCTATGACCGGTTCATCGACGTCAACGAGCGGCTGGTGGGTGGCGCCAACGAGCTGCGCTTCGAACTGCGTGACCAGATCGCGCACTATCGGGCCATCCTGCTTTACCCGGATCTCCAGAAGAAATATTGGGAAGAGCTGCAGGCCGACCACCGCCAGTTCACCGAGGTCATCGAAAAGATGCGCCAGCTCGTCGTCAGTAGCGAGGGGCGGGACAAGTTGAATGAGATCGCGGCCCTGCAGGCGAAACACGAACAGGCGCAGGAGCGGGTGGTCGAGCTCGCGCAGCGCGGCGCGAGCGCGGAAGCGCTGGCGCTTGGAGTCAAGGAAGTGCTCCCGCTCGGCACTGCCCTAATCGACAAGGTGAAGAGTTTCCGCGAGCGGCAATTGAAGCTGGAGGCCGACGGGCGCGTCGAACTTGCGGCGAAGGTGAATCTTTTCACGCTCACGATGGCGATCGTTTCGCTGCTCGGTCTTGTTGCCGGTATCAGCATCGGTGGCTATCTCAGTCGCGGCATCACCCGCCAGCTCCGGGAGAGCATTAACCAACTGTCGTCTTCCGCCTCTGAAATCCTCGCCACCACCACGCAGGTGGCGGCGGGTGCAGCGGAGACGGCGACGGCGGTGAGCGAGACCACGGCCACGGTGGAGGAGGTCAAGCAGACCGCACAGTTGGCCAGCCAGAAAGCGCGCTACGTCTCGGACAGCGCGCAGAAGGCCGCGAACGTTTCCCAGGCCGGTCGCAAGTCGGTCGAAGAGGCGGTGCAGGGCATGCATCACATCCAGGAACAGATGGAATCGATCGCCGAGAGCATCGTGCGCTTGAGCGAGCAGAGCCAGGCGATCGGCGAAATCATCGCCACCGTCAACGGCCTGGCCGAGCAGTCGAATCTGCTCGCGGTGAATGCCGCCATCGAGGCCACCCGGGCCGGGGAACAGGGCAAGGGATTTGGCGTGGTGGCGCAGGAGATCAAGAGCCTGGCCGAGCAATCCAAGCAGGCCACCGGCCAGGTGCGGACCATTCTGGGCGATATCCAAAAAGCCACCAGTGCTGCCGTACTCGCCACCGAGCAGGGCAACAAGGCGGTGGAGGCCGGCGTCAAGCAGACCAGCGAGACCGGCGAGTCGATCCGCCTGCTGGCCGAGAGCATCAATGAGGCGGCGCAGGCGGCGACCCAGATCGCGGCCTCCAGCCAGCAGCAGATGGTGGGCATGGACCAGGTGGTGATGGCGATGGAGAACATCAAGCAAGCCAGCACCCAGAACGTCGCCGGCACCCGCCAGGCGGAGGTCGCGGCGCAGGGCCTGCATGAGCTGGGGCAGCGGTTGGGTGACCTGATCGGGAGCAAGTCCGGCTGACCCGGAGGACGGAACAAGACGATGGCCAAGAAGAACGGCGACCTGCTTAAAAAACTTCTGGTGACCTTCCGGGCGGAGGCGGACGAACATCTCACGGCGATGTCTTCGGGGCTGCTCGCGTTGGAGAAAACGCCGACGGGAGCACAACAGGCGGAAATCGTCGAGGTGATTTTCCGCGACGCGCACAGCCTCAAAGGCGCCGCCCGGGCCGTGAACCTGACGCCGGTCGAGGCGGTGTGCCAGTCGCTGGAAAGCGTGTTCGCCGCGTTGAAGGACGGGCGGCTTGGTGTTTCGCCGCCGCTGCTCGAGCTTCTGCAGCAGACGATCGACGCCCTGGCAGGGTTGCTTTCCGCGGACGCCGGGGAACAGCAGCCGCCGGTGACGGCGCTGATTCGACGGCTCGACGATGCGTTGAGAGTGACACAGTCCGAAACCGAAAAACTCGCCGCCGCGCCGCAGCCGGCCTCTCCTGCCGAAGCGTCTACCGAGCCCGCCGTGAGCGCCGGGACGCACATGCCGCCCATGGCGCCCAGCCTGGCAACCGAGACGGTCAGGATTTCCACCGCGAAACTCGATGCGGTGATGCGCCAGGTCGAGGAACTGCTGGCGCCGCGCCTGGCGGCGGGGCAACGTGCCCGCGAGTTGCGCGAGACCAACGCGACGCTGGCGGCCTGGAAAAAGCAGCGCTTGCGCATTCAACCGGCTTTGCGGCTGATCGAGCGCTCGCTCCCGCCTGCGCCGAAGGAAACGCGGCAAGCCAGCGAACGCAGCGACAAGGCCAATGGTTCGACCCGTGGGAGGCAGGAGATTGCCAAGGTGCTCGAGTACCTGGATGGCGAGCAGTTGCACATGAAAATGTTGGAGGACCGGCTGTCGCAGCTAAAGCGATCCGCCGAGCGCGATCAACGCATGCTGGTCGGCATGACCGACGGCCTGCTGCACGACGTGAAAGAGATGCAGTTGCTGCCGTTCGCGTCACTGTTCGAGATTCTCCCACGCTTGGCCCGCGAGCTGGCCCGCGAGCAGGGCAAGAGCGTGGAGCTGGAGATTCAAGGCAGCGAAATCGAAATCGATCGACGTATCTTGGAGGCGATGAAGGATCCGCTCATCCACCTGTTGCGCAACGGCATCGATCACGGCATCGAGAAGCCGGCGGTGCGCGAAGCCCGACGCAAGTCGCCGCACGCAAAGATTACCCTGGCGATCTCGCAGAAAGACAGCGGCAAGGTCGAGGTCCTGGTGGCTGATGACGGCGCCGGCATCGACGCCGCCCGGGTGAAGGCAGTGGCCAGCAAGCTAGGAGTCGTCTCCGCCGAGGACGCAGAGCGGCTCGGCGAACAGGAGACCCTAGCGCTGATTTTCCAGTCTGGTGTCACCACTAGCCCCATCATCACCGATGTTTCCGGGCGCGGACTCGGGCTCGCGATCGTGCGCGAAAAAGTCGAGCGGTTGGGCGGCAGTATCGCGATCGAGTCACGCCCTGATATCGGCACGGCCTTCCGGATAGTCTTGCCGCTGACGATGGCCAATTTCCGCGGCGTGCTGGTTCGCGCCGGCGGGCAGCTTTTCGTCATCCCGGCGACTAACGTCGAGCGGGTGACGCGCGTAGCCGACAAAGACATCCAGACTGTGGAAAACCGGGAAACGATTCTGCTCGACGGCCAGGCGGTTTCGCTGGCCTGGCTTAGCGACGTGCTGGAGTTGTCGCGCCCGCACGCAACAGCCCAGCCAACGGAAAACGCGCTGGTGCTTGTTCTTGGCCTGGGTCAGGCGCGCATCGCTTTTCGTGTGGAAGAAATCCTCGGTGAGCAGGAGGTGCTGGTCAAGGCGCTCGGCCGGCAGCTGGCGCGCGTGCGCAACGTCGCTGGCGCGAGCGTGCTGGGGACCGGCCAGGTGGCGCCGGTGTTGAACGTTCCCGATCTGCTGAAGTCAGCCGTGAAGCGCGCGACCGCGCCGTTCGAGCCTGCGCATCCACTGTCGGCCGAGAACGCCGGAACGGCTGAAAAGCAGTCCATCCTGGTAGTGGAAGACTCGATCACCTCGCGCTCATTGCTCAAGAACATCCTGGAGTCGGCGGGTTATCGCGTTACCACTGCCGTGGATGGCGCCGATGGCTACACCACGCTCAAGACCGGAACATTCGACCTGGTCGTCTCCGACGTGGAAATGCCGCGCATGGACGGCTTCGATCTCACCGCCAAGGTGCGCGCCGACAAGCAGCTGGCGCAGCTGCCGGTGGTGCTGGTAACGGCGTTGGAATCGCGCGAGCATCGCGAGCGCGGAATCGATGTCGGCGCCAACGCCTACATCGTCAAAAGCAGCTTCGATCAGAGCAACCTGCTGGAAATCATTCAGCGCCTGATATAGCAAGGGACCGCATGATCAAGATTCTGGTAGTGGAAGATTCGCCCGTGGTGCGCGAGTTTCTCGTTCACATTCTCGGCGCGGACCCGGACATCCGGGTGGTCGGCACGGCGCGCGATGGCGAGGAGGCGCTCGAAGCCGTGCGCCGCCATCGCCCCGATGTGATCACGATGGACATTCACATGCCGAAGATGGACGGGCTGGAGGCCACGCGCCGGATTATGGAAACCGACCCGACGCCGATCATCATCGTCAGCGGCAGTTCGGATCGCCGCGAGGTGGCAACGACATTCGATGCCATGGAAGCCGGTGCGTTGGCAGTACTGTGCCGCCCGGCGGGCGTCGGTCATCCGTTGCATGAGGCGACAGCGGGGGAACTGGTGCGAACGGTGAAGCTGATGTCGGAAGTGAAGGTTGTGCGGCGCTGGCCTCAAGCACGGCGCGAGGCCATGCATTCCGGCAGGCAGGCGCCCCTGCCACCGGCGAAATTGGGTCTTGTAGGTGGCCCGGCACAGGTTCGGATTGTCGCCATTGGCGCCTCGACCGGTGGTCCACCCGCGCTGCAGACAATCCTCGCAGCACTGCCGAAGGATTTTCCGGTACCGGTCCTGATCGTCCAGCACATAGCGGTCGGCTTTGTGCGGGGATTCATCGACTGGCTGGCACAGTCCGCCACACTGCCCGTCCATCTCGCCAGCCACGACGAGGTCATGCTGCCCGGACACATTTACGTCGCGCCCGACGAATGCCAGATGAAGGTGGCGCGCGGAGGAAGGATCGCCCTGACCAGGGACGAACCAGAAAACGGGCTACGTCCGTCGGTTTCCTGTTTGTTCCGCTCGATCGCCGAGGTCTACGGAGGCGACGCCGTCGCCGGGCTGCTCACCGGCATGGGGCGTGATGGCGCCGAGGAACTGCGGCTATTGAAAGAGAGGGGGGCAGTCACCTTCGCCCAGGACAGGGACAGCTCGGTCGTCCATGGCATGCCGGGCGAGGCCATCAGGCTGGATGCGGCGACGTTTGTCCTTCCCCCGCACAAGATTGCTGCAGTGCTGACCAACCTGGCGAACCACCGAGGCAAGAGTAGCAGTGGAGAGTGACCCATGAAGTCCAAAAATAACAAGAACAACGGTACCGAAATTCTCATCGCCGAGGACAGTCCGACCCAGTCGGAAAAGTTGCAGTATCTACTTGAGGGATACGGCTATTCGGTGACGATCGCGCCGGACGGCATGCAGGCCTTGGCCGCCGCCCGGAGGCGCAAGCCGGCGCTGATCGTGAGCGATGTGATGATGCCGGAGATGGACGGGTTCGCACTTTGCGGGGAACTCAAGCGTGACGAGCAGCTCAGGGATGTGCCCGTGATCCTGCTCACCACGCTGTCCGACGTGAGCGATATCATGAAGGGCCTGGAGTGCGGCGCCGACAACTTCATTCGCAAGCCGTACGAGGATCGCTATCTGCTGGCGCGGGTCGACTACCTGCTGATGAACAACGAACTGCGCAAGACTCAGAAGATGCAGATGGGTGTGGAAATCTATCTCGGCGGACAAAAGCATTTCATTACCGCCGAGCGGCAGCAGATCGTGGACCTGTTGATCTCCGTTTATGAGGAAGCGGTTCATCTCAGCGAGGAGCTCAAGGCGCGGCAACACGAACTGGCCGACTCGAACCGCGCGTTGACCAGCCTCTACCACATCGCGGAGGGACTGAATCACGCGGTGAGCGAGCGCGAAGTGTGCGACAGCGCGCTGGAGAATGCGATGGAGCTGCCGGGGGTGCGGGCAGGCTGGATCTCCCTGCGCGATGGCGAATCCGGCTTCCGGCTGGCCGGCGCGCGCAATCTGCCGCGGGCATTGCAGGTTCCAGGTGCGATGGAAGGTCTGTGCGAATGCCGGCGCCGCTTGCTCGCGAACCAGTTGGACAACGTCACCAACATCCTGCAGTGCGAGCGGCTCGGCAAGGCGAAGGGTGATACCCAGGGCCTGCGCTATCACGCCAGCGTGCCGCTGTGGAGCGGCGAGCAGATCCTCGGTGTCATGAATCTGGTGGGGGCAGATCAGGGCATGTTCAATGACGACGAACTTGAGATCCTGCATGGCGTCGGGCACCAGGTGGGCATCGCGCTGGAACGGGCGCGATTGCACGAACATCTGGAGCAACTGGTAGCGGAGAGAACCGCCGCGCTTACGGCGGAGATCGCCGAGCGCAAGCGCGCGGAGACCAAGGTCATGCGCCTCAACCGCGTGTACGCAGTCCTGAGCGGCATCAACACCACGATTGTCCGCGTTCGCGAACCGCAGGAGCTTTTTGACGAAGCTTGTCGCATCGCGGTGGAACACGGCAAGTTCACATTCGCGTGGGTCGGTACGCTTGACGCGGACACCCGACAGGTCACGTCGGTCGCCAAAGCTGGTCGCGACGACGGTTATTTGTCGCAGATCAAGCTGACCGCCATCGCCGATGCCGCTGGAAACTGCCCGTTGACGGCGGAGGCAATCACGCAGGCGAGGCCGGTCATCTGCAACGACATCGCCACGGACGAGCGCATGAAGAGTTTGCGTGGCGAAGCATTGAAGCGGGGGTATCGTTCCGTGGTGGTGCTGCCGCTTGTCCTGGACGCCGAATCGACCGGCGTGTTCGTGCTCTATGCGCCGGAAACGGATGTTTTCGACGAGGAGGAGATGCGGCTGCTGATAGAAATTGCCGGTGATATTTCCTTCGCGATGGATAAGATCCAGAAGGAGGTACGGCTCAACTATCTCGCCTATTTCGACGTCATTACCGGCCTGCCGAACCGCGCGCTGTTCCAGGACCGGGTCGAGCAGAAGATCAGTGCCGCGCACCGTGATGGGACGGTATTTTTCGTCATCATGCTCGACCTTGAACGGTTCAGCGACATCAACGAATCCCTTGGCCGCCAGGCGGGGGACAGTCTGCTGCGCCAGCTCGCGCAGCGGCTGGCGCGGGAACTGGATGAAGCAGACATCCTGGCCCGCCTTTCGGCCGACTATTTCGGCATCGCTATCCGGCACTTCGATGAAGGCGAGGACATCGCCCATACTCTGGAGAAGATCTTGTCCGGGATCCAGAAGCAGCCGTTCCTTATCAGTGGGCAGGAACTGCGCGTTTCGGCGAGGGCCGGGGTATCGACTTATCCGGCCGATGGCGAAGACGTCGAAACCCTGTTGCGCAATGCCGAGGCGGCGCTGAAAAAAGCCAAGAGTTCCGGCGACAAGCGCCTGTTCTACGCCCCTGATTTCAATGCGCGAGTGGCCGAGAGACTGACGCTGGAAAACAAATTGCGGCGGGCGCTGGACCAGGGACAATTGGTGCTGCATTACCAGCCCAAGGTCGACCTCGACAGCGGACAGATCGCTGGCCTGGAAGCATTGTTGCGCTGGAACGATCCGGACATCGGTCTCGTGCCGCCGCTGAAGTTCATTCCCTTGCTCGAAGAAACCGGAATGATTCTGGAGGCGGGTCAGTGGGCCCTGGAAAGAGCGGTAGCGGATTCTCTGGCTTGGCAGACCAAGGGGCTGGGATCTCCGCGGGTCGCGGTCAATGTCTCTCCAATCCAGTTGCAGCAGAAGGATTTCGTTGGCAGCATCGAGCGCGTGGTGAAAGGCAACAGGGAGGTGGCCGGCAGGCTGGAACTCGAGATCACCGAGAGTCTGGTCATGCAGGATATCGTGGCGAACATCCAGAAACTCCGGATGATCCGGGAAATGGGTGTGGAGGTGGCCATTGATGATTTCGGCACCGGCTATTCCTCGCTCAGCTATATCGCCAAGCTGCCCGCTGGCACCTTGAAGATCGACCGGGTGTTCGTCATGAACATGACCGGTAGCGCCGATGACTTGAGCATCGTCACCACCATCATCACTCTTGCCCACTCCCTGAACATGCGGGTGGTGGCGGAGGGCGTCGAAACCCGGGAGCAGGCCCGGCTGCTGCACTTGCTCAAATGCGACGAGATGCAGGGGTTCCTGTTCAGCCCGGCGGTTCCTGCCGAGAAGATCGCAGAGTTCCTACGCGAGAAAAAATCGCTGCCGCGCTAGTATTGGGTGCATGAAAAGGTTTTTGGCGGCAGCGGGATTTCCCGGCCTGCTTTCACTTGCGGACCTGACTGCGGGCCCTCCAGCACGCCATCCTGCGTTCGCTAGCGCACATAGCTGGGATGGCATTTCGTGCTATTCCTGTCGTCGATCTCTTCCTCGACTGCAGTAATTCATGCCCAAGACCGGCCCGGCCCACGCACTTGAAAGCAAGCAGGCCGGTTCCCCCGGCGTCGTGGAGTTCAGGCGTCAGCAGACCTTGCTCAAGACGGGCGCCCTGCAGGACGCGATTTTCAACAGCGCGAATTTCTCCAGCATCGCCACCGACGCCAAGGGCGTGATCCAGATCTTCAACGTCGGCGCCGAACGCATGCTCGGCTATGCCGCCGCGGAAGTCTTGAACAAGATCACGCCGGCCGACATTTCCGACCCCCAGGAATTGATAGCACGCGCCGAAGCGCTAAGCGTCGAGCTGGGTACCCCGATCACACCCGGATTCGAGGCGCTCGTGTTCAAGGCCTCGCGCGGTATCGAGGACATCTACGAGCTGACCTATATCCGCCAGGATGGCAGCCGCTTCCCGGCCATCGTTTCGGTCACCGCGTTGCGCGACGCCAACGAGGGCATCATCGGCTATTTGCTGATCGGCACCGACAACACGGCGCGCAAGCAGGTGGAGGCGGCGCAGGCCTTGCTCGACCAACGGTTGCGCGACCAGCAGTTCTACACCCGGTCGCTGATCGAGTCGAACATCGACGCACTGATGACGACCGATCCGCAAGGCATCATCTCTGACGTGAACCAGCAGATGATCGCGCTCACCGGGCGCACCCGCGACGAGCTGATCGGCGCGCCATGCAGGGACTTCTTCACCGACCCGGTACGCGCCGACGCGGCGATCAAGCGCGTCCTCACCGAGAACAAGGTCAGCGACTACGAATTGACGGTGCGCGCCAAGAATGGCGAGGAAACCGTGGTGTCGTACAACGCCGCCACGTTCCATAACCGCGACCGCAAACTGCAGGGCGTGTTCGCCGCCGCGCGCGACGTGACCGAGCGCAAGCGCTTCGAGCGCACCTTGCAGGAGAAGAACATCGAGCTGGAGCATGCCAGCCGGATGAAGTCCGAGTTCCTGGCCACGATGTCGCATGAGCTGCGCACGCCGCTCAACGCCATCATCGGTTTTTCCGAGGCGCTCAAGGACGGGCTGATGGGTCCGATGATCGATATCCAGCACGAACTCATCGGCGACATCTTCACCAGCGGGCAGCATTTGTTGTCGCTGATCAACGACATCCTCGATCTGTCCAAGGTCGAAGCCGGAATGATGGCGCTGGAGCTGGAGGCGGTCGACCTGCAAAGCCTGCTCTCCAACAGCCTGTCCATCGTCAGGGAAAAAGCGGCCGCGCAACGCATCCGACTGCAACTGGAAAGCGGCGATGACCTCGGCTCGCCGCAGTTGGACATGCGCAAGACCAAGCAGATCGTCTACAACCTGTTGTCGAACGCGGTCAAGTTCAGCGCCCATGGCGAGCGCGTTACCGTTCGCGCCCGGCGCGTGCCGCGCAGCGCGGTCGGCTCGCTGGCCGGCGACTGGGCGCTGCACAGCTTTCCGCTGGCCGACAGCGAGTTCGGCGAATTCATCGAAATATGCGTCAGCGACAGCGGCATCGGCATCTCGAAGCAAGACATGGAAAAGCTGTTCCAGGCCTTCAGCCAGATCGACAGCAGCCTGGCGCGCAGATTCGAAGGCACCGGCCTTGGGCTGGCCATGGTGAAGCAATTGGCCGAACTGCATGGCGGCACCGTGGCGGTGGCCAGCAATGTCGGCGAGGGCACGCGTTTCGCCGTCTGGCTGCCGCTGCGCTCGCCGGCGGAAGCGGCGACCGGCCCGGCGCAGGGAATGATTGCAGCCAGGTTTATCGCGAGCCGGTCCAGGAAGCGCTTTGCGCTGGTCGTCGAGGACGATGATGCGGCAGCCGAGCTGGTCGGTCAGCTGCTGGAGGCCGAGGGCTTCAGCGTCCTGCGCGCCGCCAACGGCGAAGCGGCCCTGCGCCTGGCGCAACGGCAAGCACTGAGCCTGATCACCATCGACCTGGAATTGCCGGGGACCGAGAGCTGGGACTTCCTGCTGCGCATTCGGGAAAGCAGCACGCTGGCCCAGGTTCCCGTCGTCATCATTTCCGGATACGCCGACAACAACATGGCCATGAATGGCGGCGCCGCCGCGGTCCTGCAGAAGCCGGTCAGCCGCACCGAACTGGGCGATGCCATGGCCAGCCTGGGCCTGCAGCCAGCCGAGGAACGCACGCATACGGTGCTGGTCGTCGATGACGATCGCAAGAACGTCGAAGTGATCGCTGCCTTCCTGCCGACTCCGGCCTACGCGGTGGTGCGCGCCTACGGCGGCAGCGAGGCGATCACCCTGGCGCGGCGATTGCGGCCCGACCTGATCCTGCTCGACTTGATGATGCCCGACGTCAACGGCTTCGAGGTCGTCGAGGCGCTGCAGCGAAGGCATGACACAGCACGCATTCCGATCCTGGTGGTGACAGCCAAGCAGATCACCGCGCAGGACCGCGTCATGTTCAACAACAATTCCGGCAATGTGGTCCATGTCTTCGAGAAGGCGGCGTTCAATCGCGTCCGCTTCATCGCCGAAGTGCGACGCGCGTTGTTGCCGCAGTAGGGGGGTCGGTGGCCAGAATCCTGATCATCGAAGACAACCAGGCGAACATGAAGCTGGCCTGCCTGCTGTTGCGCAGCGCCGGCCACACCGTGCTGTGTGCGGTCGACGCCGAGACCGGCCTGACGCTGGCCCGTTCCAACCAGCCGGATCTGATCCTGATGGACATTCAATTGCCCGGCATGGACGGCTTGGCGGCGACCGCGCTGCTGAAGCAGGATCCGCTCACGGCCGCCATACCGGTAATCGCCCTGACTGCGATGGCGATGAAGGCGGATGCGGAAAAGACGCGGATTGCCGGTTGCGACGCCTATATCGTCAAGCCGCTGCGCTATCAGGAGCTTTATGCCGCGATCGACGCGCTGCTGACCGACGAGGCACCGCGCGCGGTCGGCGATGATCAGCCGCCGGTGCCCAAATGCAGCCTGCGGCCGCCGCCGGGCATGCAGTCAGCGCCAGGGCAACAGCTTGCGCATGTCGAGGCCCGACGCGACGGCCGCCTGATCCTGGTCGCCGAAGACAACGAGTCCAATCGAAAGGTAATAGAACGGCAGCTGGCGCTGCTGGGATTTGCCGCCGATTTTTCCGGCAATGGCAGCCTGGCGCTGGAACGCTGGAAAGGTGGCGGCTACGCGATGCTGCTCACCGACTTGCAGATGCCGGTCATGGATGGCTATGAGCTGATTGAAGCCATCCGTTCCCAGGAACGGGGCGTCGGCCGTATTCCGATCGTGGTGATGACCGCCAGCGCATCCAGGCGCAACACCCAGCGTCATCGGATGCCGGACATGGATGATTACCTCAGCAAGCCATTGCAGCTTGCCGAACTCAAGGCCGCGCTGGAGGCGTGGCTTCCCGCAGGCGCAGCGAGCGAGCCCTGACTACTCGATCTGCTCGCGCGCGTGCTCGCAGTCGAGTTTCTCCATCGCATCCTTCGGTTTCATCTTGCTGGCCTTTTCGTAGGCGGCCGCCGCGTCGTCTTCCTTCTTGTCGCCGTGCAACAGGAGAAGCAGGTTGCCGTGCTCCACGTGCGCGATCGGAGAATCGGGCGTGAGCTTGAGTGCGAGCTGGATATGTTTCTCGGCCTCGGCTGCCTTGGCGCCGTAGGTCATGCCGCCGATCAGGGCGCCGATCTTGCCGATGATCTCGGCGTGGTAGAGCGCGAGGGCCGTGTGCGCTTCGGCGTGCTTGCCATCGAGCTTGATGGCCCGGTCGAGACTTTCGCGCACTTTCCCCGCCAGGCCCATCTTCAGGGCCTTGGCGATATTGATGCCCTGGCTGTATCGGCCAAGGGCGAAGGCGTGCCGGTAGTGGCTGTTGGCCTCGTCAGGCAGCGCCGACTTGGCGGCGTCGGCCAGCGCCGCGCCGCGCTCGAAACGCGAAAGTTGCTCGGCCTCGTCCGCCACCAGATAGGTCGCGTGGATGCCGAGCGCCTTGACCGCAACCGAGCTCCCGATCGGACCCAGCGCCTCGCCAGCCTCATAGGCTTTCTGGAAATCGCCGCGATGGAATGCCCGCCAGGCGTCCTGCAGGGCGGAGGCCAGCGCTGCGGCGTCCAGCCCCTTCGACGCGGATTTGCCTGCCGCCTTGATCAGGGAGGCCGCCCGCTTGTCGTCCGGGAACGGCTCGCCGTCACCCGCGTGCAGGCCCGTCCAGGCCTTTTTCAGCTTGTCCCCGGCAAAATCGAAGCCCTTCTGGTCGTAAGGAAACTTGGTCCAGGCAGTCTTTTTCATAGCGGTTCGGCGCTCCCGTCGTCTGGGCCCGAGAATGTCCCGACAGACCGTTTCATGCAAGTGTTTCAAACACTAGTGTGAAAACTCAGCATTTACGCGAAACACTCCAGTCACTCTCCCGGCCATGGACGGCCAAATCTCAACTAACCAGAGGTGTTCCATGGCCCGCAAGACAGTCAAGCGTACGGCTCGCACCGCCAGCCGCAACGAGTTCCAGCCCCACGATCTGCTGCTGGCCGGTATTGGCGCGGTATCGCTGGGCCGCAAGCAGGTAGCCCATCTCTACGCCAATGGTTTCGAGGGTGTGGCCGAATTGCGCAGCCGGGCCGAGGATGCGGTCCAAGCCGCTGCCAAGACCTTCAGCGGCCAGGTAGTGGCCCTGCGCAAGCAGGCCAAGGCCAAGGCTGCGCCGGTACAGAAGAAGGTGATTGCGCTCGCAACGGAGGCCAGGGCCCAGGCCGAAGCCCGGCTGGGGCCGGTGCTGGTCAGGTTCGGGGTGAAAAAGGCGCCGGCGAAGCGCGCTTCCAGCAAGAAAAAGGCCGTCGCCAAGCGCACTCGCCGCGCCGCCTGAGACAGACAGTTTTTCCAACGCCCCGGCTGCCAAGAGCCGGGGCGTTTGCTTTCAGGGGTGGGCTTTGCGCGCGTCTTCGAAGGCTGCCAGCTGCTCCGCGCTCGCCTCGGGCTGGAATCTCTCCTTCCATTCCGCGAACGGCATGCCGTAGACCTTGACCCGCGCCTCATCCTTGCTGATCGGCGTGCCCGCCTGTTCAGCGGCTTCGCGGTACCAGTCGGCGAGGCAGTTGCGGCAGAAGCCGGCCAGGATCATCAGGTCGATGTTCTGCACGTCCCGGCGCTCGTCGAGATGGCGCAACAGGCGGCGGAACGCAGCGGCTTCGAGTTCTGTCGAGTTATTCATGTGGCGTCGCAGGGTGCGCTTCGGGGATAATTGTCGGCAAGCTTACTTCGTGTGACGCGCCGGTCGCGTGTATTTTGCGCTGGCCGGCCTTGCGTCGCACTCCGATTTCGTCCAAGGATCGCCATGACAGCTCGCATCCTCGATGGCAAGCGCATTGCCGATGCGCTGCTCGATGACCTGGCCATTCGCGTCGAGGCGCGCGTGGCCGCCGGAAAACCGCGGCCGGGCCTGGCGGTGGTGCTGGTGGGCGAAGACCAGGCTTCGGCCGTCTACGTGCGCAACAAGCGCAAGGCCTGCCGCAAGGTCGGCATCAAGGCGTACGACTACGACCTGCCGGCACAAACCAGCGAAGCCGAGCTGGCGACTTTGATCGACGAGTTGAACGCCGACCCCAAGATCCACGGCATCCTGGTGCAGTTGCCCTTGCCCGGCAACCGCGACGCCAGCGACCTGATTCATCGCATCGACCCGCGCAAGGACGTCGATGGGTTCCATCCGGAGAATGTCGGCCATCTGGCCTTGCGCCAATTTGGATTACGACCGTGCACGCCGCGCGGCATCACCACGCTGCTGGCCTACACCGATCGGCCGGTGCGCGGCGCCACCGCGGTCATCATCGGCGTCAGCAATCATGTCGGCCGGCCGATGGCGTTGGAGCTCCTGATCGCCGGCTGCACCACAATCTGTTGCCACAAGTTCACGCCGCGCGACGTCCTGGAGGCGCAGGTGCGGCAGGCCGATATCGTGGTCGTGGCCGTGGGCCGACCCAACCTGGTTCCCGGCGAATGGATCAAGCCTGGCGCCATCGTCATCGACGTCGGCATCAATCGCATGGACGACGGCCGCCTGGTCGGCGATGTCGGTTTCGCGGCGGCTTCCGAGCGGGCGAGCTGGATCACGCCGGTTCCGGGCGGCGTCGGGCCGATGACGGTGGCCACGCTGATGCAAAACACCCTGGAGGCGGTAGAGGCCGCCGAGACTTCGTCGTCATGAAGTCCGTGGGATACTGCCGAACCATGATTCGGTCCCTCCTTGCCCTCGCGATGCTGGTTTCGCTTGCTGGCTGCGCCACGCTGATGCGCAATGCCAGCGACTCGCTCGCCGACAATCTCGGCGCCGCTGTTCTCGACAGTGAGGACCCGGCCACCGTGCGCGACGGCCTGCCGGCCTACCTGTTGCTGCTCGATGGCCTGATCGCCGGCCAGACTCCGGGCAAGGCGGGCAATGCGTCGGTGCTGCTCGCCGCCGCCAAGCTCAATGGCGCGTACGCGGGGAACTTCACTGGTGACGACAAGCCGCGTGCGAAACGCCTGGCGACGAAGGCGTTCAAGTACGCGAGCCGGGCCGTCTGCCTGCGCGATGCCCCTTTGTGCGCCGCGCTGGAAGCCGGGCCGGATGAATTCGCGAAAGTGGCTGGCGCCGACACCAACGTCGACGCGATGTATGTCCTGGCCGGGACCTGGGCCGGGTACCTGCAGGCGAATTCGGAAGACTGGGGCGCAATCGCCGACCTGCCTAAGATCGAGAGCCTGCTCGACCGCGTGGTCCAGCTGGATCCCAACCACGACCACGGCCAGCCCTATGTTTATCTCGGCGTGTTGAATTCATTGCGCCCGGAGGCTATCGGCGGCAAGCCCGAGCTCGGCCGGCGCCACTTCGAAAAAGCCATAGGGATATCCGGCGGCCGGAACCTGTACGCCAAAACGCTGTTTGCCGAATTCTATGCGCGCCTGGTCTTCGATCAGGAGCTTCACGACAAGCTGCTGAACGAAGTGATATCCGCTGACCCGATTGCGCCCGGATTCACGTTGACTAACACGCTGGCGCAAGACCGCGCCCGAAAACTGCTGGAAAGCGGCAAGGATTATTTCTGATGAATTGCAAGAAACGTTTGTTCGCGGCGCTGCTGTGCAGCGTCTTGTTCTCGGCTCCCGCGCTCGCGCAGCAGGTCATCAAGATCGCCACCCTGGCGCCGGACGGTTCGGCCTGGATGCGCGAATTGCGCACGGCCGCCACCCAGGTCAAGGCCGGAACGCAGGACCGGGTGCAGATCAAGTTCTACCCCGGCGGGGTAATGGGCAGCGACACCGTGGTGCTGCGCAAGATGCGCCTCGGACAGCTGCAGGGCGGCGTGCTGACCTCGAGCGAGTTGGCCGCCGTGTATCCGGACGCGACCATCTACAGCCTGCCGTTCCTGTTCGATAACTGGAACCAGGTGGACAAGACGCGTCCGCAAATCGATCCCCTGCTGGGCAAGGGCTTCGAGAGCAGGGGGCTGAAGATGCTGGCGGTGTCCAACGTGGGCTTTGCTTACCTGATGAGCACCAAGCCCTTGCGCAACCGCGCCGACGTGACCGGTGCGAAATTGTGGATTCCGCAGAACGACGAGATTGCCGAGCGCACGTTCAAGCTCGGTGGCGTCAGTCCGATCCTGTTGCCGCTCGGTGACGTATTCACCAGCTTGCAGACGGGGCTGGTCGACACCGTCGCCAACACGCCGAGCGGCGCCGTGGCGCTGCAATGGCACGGCAAGCTGCGTACCTTGCTCGACCTGCCGCTGTCGTTCGTGGTCGGCTTCGTGATCATGGACATCAAGCCGTGGCAGAAACTCAGTGCGGCCGACCAGGTCATCGTGGCCAAGGCGTTCAAGGACGCGGCATTGCGCGTGGATGCGAACATCAAGCGCGACGATGCGGCTGCGCTGGCGGCAATGAAGAAGCAGGGCTTGGTCGTCAGCCATCTGGACGCGGCCGAGACGGCGCGCTGGCGGCAGATTGGCGCCCAGGTCACGCGCAACATGGAAGCCGACAAGCGGGTTACGCCGGAAATGCTGGCGGCGATTCGCAAGGCGATTGCCGGGGCGCACTGAGTGCCATCCCGGTTGTTGCGCGGCTTGCACCGCGCCGAGGATTTTCTGCTGGCGTCGCTGCTCGGCGGCTTGCTGCTCTTGGCGCTGGTGCAGATCGGCCTGCGGGTGTTTTTCGATGGCGGCCTGGAGTGGGCTGAGCCGGTCGGCCGGATGGGCGTGCTTTGGCTGGCGCTCCTGGGTGCATTGGGAGCGACGCGCGCGCGCCGCCACATTGCCATCGACGCCTTGCCGCGCATCCTGCCGCCGCGTTGGCATCGCCTGGCCTGGGCGATCTCGCAGCTCGCCACCGCCGTGATCTGCGCGATGCTCGCGTGGTACGGCTGGGGTATGGTGTTGCTGGAACAGGAAGTGCCCGGCTTGTTCGTCTCCGGCATTCCCAGCTGGTGGCCGATGCTGGCGTTTCCCGCCGGCTTTGCGTTGATGAGCCTGCGCTTCGCGGTCTCCGCCTTCAGCGAACCGCCGGTGCCGGGCGCCGTATGATCATCGGCCTGCTGGTCGTCCTGCTGCTCGCCGCGCTCGGCATGCCGCTGTTCGCGGTCATCGCCGCGGTTGCGCTGCTTGGCTTCCACGCGGCCGGTTATGACCTGATCGCCGTTGCTGTCGAGTATTACCGGCTCGGCGACAAGCCAGGCTTGATCGCGATTCCGATGTTCACGCTGGCCGGCTACCTGTTGGGCGAAAGCGGCACGCCGAAGCGATTGGTCCGCTTGTCGATGGCGCTGCTGGGCTGGCTACCAGGCGGCCTGGCCATCGTCGCCATCGTTGCCTGCGCCTTTTTTACGGCCTTCACCGGCGCTTCGGGCATGACCATCGTGGCCATCGGCGCGTTCCTGTACCCGGCGCTGACCAAGGCCAGCTATCCGCAGAATTACAGTCTTGGCCTGGTTACCTCATCGGGAAGCCTGGGCTTGCTGTTCGCGCCCTCGCTGCCGCTCATCCTGTTCGGCTTCGTCGCCGGGCAACTGAACACCACGCCGGTGGTGACCGTTCCCGATCTGTTCCTGGCCGGCCTGCTGCCCGGCGCATTGATGGTCCTGATGCTCTCGCTGCACGCAATGTGGGTGGGCCGCGAGTTACCCAAGGCCGCGGCCAGTTTCGACTTCGCCGAAGTCTGGGCGGCAATCAAGGACGCGAAGTGGGAGTTGCCGCTGCCGCTCATCGTGCTCGGCGGCATCTACTCCGGACAATTCGCCGCCAGTGAAGCCGCCGCGATCACCACGCTGTATGTGCTGATCGTGACGGTGCTGATCAAGCGCGAAATCAAGTTCGGTCAGCTGTCCGGACTGATGGCCGAAGCGATGCGCCTGGTCGGTGCGATCCTGCTCATCCTGGGCGCGGCGACGGCGCTGTCGAACTGGATGGTCGACCAGGAAGTGCCGAACCAGCTGTTCGAATTCAGCCGCGAATACGTGCACTCGGCCGGGGTCTTCCTGCTCCTGATCAATGCCGTGTTGTTGATGGTCGGCATGTTCATGGATATCTTTTCCGCGATCGTGATCCTGACGCCCTTGCTGTTGCCGGTGGCCGTGGCCTATGGCATCCATCCGGTCCATTTCGGCATCGTGATGCTGGCTAACCTGCAGATCGGTTATTTCATGCCGCCTGCCGGCATGGACCTGTTCATTGCCGCCTATCGCTTCAAGACTGGAATCCTGACCCTGGCCCGCGCCTGCGTGCCCTTTTTCCTGATCGTCGGCCTGGCCGTCCTCATCATCACCTGGTGGCCCTGGCTCTCCCTGGCCCTCCTGTAGGTGGGAGCGGCTGCCCTTGTGGGAGCGGCTTCAGCCGCGATAGCTCTTTCTGGATTCCGCGGGAAGCAATCGCGGCTGAAGCCGCTCCCACGAGGGCAATCGCGGCTGAAGCCGCTCCCACGAGGGCAATCGCGGCTGAAGCCGCTCCTACAAAATCTGGCTGCGGATGGGCTGGAAAAACGGCTATAATTAGCCGCTTCCTGATCCCCGGAGCCGCCCATGCTGCGCATCCAGGCCGAAGCGTTGACGTTTGACGACGTCTCCCTCGTTCCCGCTCACTCCACGGTCCTGCCCAAGGACGTGAATCTCTCGACCCAGCTCACCCGCGGCATTCGCCTGAACCTGCCAATCGTGTCGGCGGCGATGGACACCGTGACTGAAGCGCGCCTGGCCATCGCCATGGCCCAGCTCGGCGGCATCGGCATCCTGCACAAGAACATGAGCCTGCAGATGCAGGCGGCACATGTGGCGCAGGTGAAACAGTTCGAGGCCGGCGTCATTCGCGACCCGTTCACCGTCGGGCCCGCGACGACGATTGGCGAGGTTCTCAAACTCACGCGCGCGCGCAACATTTCCGGTGTGCCGGTCGTGGACAACGGCCTGCTCGTTGGCATCGTCACCAGCCGCGACATGCGTTTCGAAACCAAGCTGGACGATCCGGTCCGCCACATCATGACCAAGAAGGACCGCCTGGTAACCGTGCGCGAAGGCGCTTCGGATGAGGAAGTGCTGGCGCTCATGCACAAGTACCGCATCGAAAAGGTGCTGGTGGTCGATGAGGAGTTCCGCCTGCGCGGCTTGATCACCGTGAAGGACATCCAGAAAGCCCGCGACAACCCCAACGCTGCCAAGGATTTCGCCGAGCGCCTGCTCGCCGGCGCCGCAGTCGGCGTTGGTGGCGATACCGAGGCCCGCGTCGAAGCGCTGGTCGCCGCCGGCGTCGACGTGATCGTGGTCGACACCGCGCACGGTCATTCGCAAGGCGTACTCGACCGCGTGCAGTGGGTGAAGAAGAATTTCCCGAGCGTGCAGGTGATCGGCGGCAATATCGTCACCGGCGACGCCGCGCTGGCCTTGATGGATCATGGCGCGGATGCAGTGAAGGTCGGTGTCGGTCCGGGCTCGATCTGCACCACGCGCATCGTTGCCGGCGTCGGCGTGCCGCAGATCACTGCGGTCGCGATGGTCGCCGAAGTATTGAAGGGCCGCATCCCGGTGATCGCCGATGGCGGCATCCGCTACTCCGGCGACATCGCCAAGGCGCTGGTTGCCGGCGCCAGCACGGTGATGATCGGGGGATTGTTCGCCGGCACCGAAGAGGGCCCGGGCGAGGTGGAATTGTTCCAGGGACGTTCCTACAAGAGCTATCGCGGCATGGGATCGCTCGGGGCGATGGAGCTGGGTTCAAAGGATCGCTATTTCCAGGATGCGTCGGACGCCGACAAGCTGGTGCCTGAAGGCATCGAGGGCCGGGTTCCGTACCGCGGCCCGCTGGCCAACATCGTGCACCAGCTCGCTGGCGGCATTCGCGCCTCGATGGGCTACGTCGGCTGCGCAACGATCGAGGACATGCGGACGCGTCCCAAGTTCGTCCGCGTCACCACGGCAGGCACCCGCGAAAGCCATGTACACGATGTCCAGATCACCAAGGAACCGCCGAACTACCGGATGACCTGACGCCGCCTAGCCGACACCGCCAGTAGAACGAGCACAAGACGAGTGGTAAATGACCGACATTCATAGCGACAAGATCCTCATCCTCGATTTCGGCGCGCAGTACACGCAATTGATCGCCCGCCGCGTCCGCGAATTCGGCGTTTACTGCGAGGTCTGGGCCTGGGATCACGATCCGGCCGAGATTGCGCGCTTCGCGCCGAAGGGCATCATCCTTTCCGGTGGGCCCGAGTCGACCACCGAAGCCGGTTCGCCACGCGCTCCGCGCGAAGTCTTCGACGCCGGCGTGCCGATCCTCGGTATCTGCTACGGCATGCAGACCATGGCGATGCAGCTTGGCGGCGGCGTCGAGGGCGGACACCATCGCGAGTTCGGCCACGCCGAGGTCGAGGTGACTTCCGAATGCTCGCTGCTGGACGGCTTGAAGGACCACGCCGGTTCACCGCCGACGCTCGATGTCTGGATGAGTCACGGCGATCGCGTGACCGCGATTCCTGAAGGCTTCACTGTCACCGCGCGCACCGAAGTCGTGCCGATCATCGCCATGGCCGATGAGAACCGCCGCTGGTACGGCGTGCAGTTCCACCCCGAGGTCACCCACACCAAGTCGGGCGAGGCCATGCTGCGCCGCTTCGCGGTCGATATCTGCGGCTGCCAGACCTTGTGGACCGCGGCCAACATCATCGAAGACCAGATCGAGCGAGTGCATGCCCTGATCGGCGAGGAAAATGTGCTGCTCGGCCTGTCCGGCGGCGTCGATTCGTCGGTGGTGGCTGCGCTGCTGCACAAGGCGCTCGGCGATCGCCTGACCTGCGTGTTCGTCGACACCGGCCTGCTGCGCTGGCATGAAGGCGACCAGGTGATGGCGATGTTCGCCGAGCACATGGGCCTGAACGTGATTCGCGTGGATGCGGCGGATCGTTATTTCGCCGCGCTGGCGGGCGTGTCCGATCCCGAAGCCAAGCGCAAGATCATCGGCAGCCTGTTCATTGAAATCTTCGATGAGGAATCGGCCAAGCTGCAGGGCGTGAAATGGCTGGCGCAGGGCACCATCTATCCCGACGTCATCGAATCGGCGGGTAGCAAGACCGGCAAGGCGCACGTGATCAAGAGCCATCACAACGTCGGCGGGCTGCCCAAGGATATGAAGCTCGGCCTGGTCGAGCCCTTGCGCGAACTGTTCAAGGACGAAGTGCGCCGCATTGGCGTCGAACTCGGCCTGCCGCGCGAGATGGTCTACCGGCATCCGTTCCCGGGACCCGGCTTGGGCGTGCGCATCCTCGGCGAGGTCAAGCGCGAGTACGCCGAACTGCTGGCCCAGGCCGACGCTATCTTCATCGACGAGTTGCGCCAGTCGGGCTGGTACGACAAGACCAGCCAGGCGTTTGCGGTGTTCCTGCCGGTCCGGTCGGTGGGCGTGGTCGGCGATGCCCGCGCCTACGAATGGGTGATCGCGCTGCGCGCGGTGGAGACGGTCGACTTCATGACCGCGCATTGGGCGCACTTGCCGTACGAACTGCTCGGCCAAGTTTCAAATAGAATAATCAATGAGTTACGTGGTATATCTCGCGTAGTTTATGACATCAGCGGCAAGCCGCCTGCCACGATCGAGTGGGAGTAAAGCGGATTGGCCGAGCACGCGGACGACGGCATCGCCAGTAGCCCGGACTTTTCCGACGCCGATCTGTCGTGGATGCGCCGCGCGCTGGAACTGGCTGATTGCGCCGAGCGCGAAGACGACGAGATTCCGGTTGGCGCGCTATTGATCGGGCCGGACGGTGACGTGCTGGGCGAAGGCTGGAACCGGAACATCACCGAACACGATCCGACGGCGCACGCTGAAATCGTCGCCATGCGCCAGGCCGGTCTGCGCCTGGGCAATCACCGGCTGCTCGGCAGCACGCTGTATGTGACGCTGGAACCGTGTGCGATGTGCGCAATGGCGATGGTCCACGCCCGGGTGGCGCGCGTGGTTTTCGCGGCAACGGACCCGAAGACCGGCGCCTGCGGCAGTGTGTTCAACCTGCTCGCCGATCCCCGGCACAATCATCGGGTGACCGTGCAGGGCGGCCTGCTCGCCGCCGAGGCGGGGCAACGCCTCAGCGACTACTTTCGCAAGAAGCGCCAGCGCAGCGCTGGCTCAGTGCCGAATCCCTGATCGATCGGTGTGACGATCGCCGTTGGTCACGGCGCCTTGCGCTCGATCTCCAGGTCCAGCTCTTCGTCGAAGCTGTGCACCGCCAGGCTAACTTCCAATCCCAGGTAGACGCTCGCCGTCAACAGGCAAAGCACGCCAACCACGGCCAGTACCGTTGGCAGGGCAGCGACGCGAAATCCGCTATAGGCATCCACGGCCAGGGCCAGGCTGGTGCCGACGAAAGCACCGACCGCGCAGTACAGCATCACGCAGGCGTGCAGCACGTAGCGGCTGCGCCGTCGATGCCGGGCGATCTGGATATCCAGGCCGCCGCGCCGCTCCGCCGGCACGATATGCCAGCTGGCGACCAGCGAGCGCAGGCGATCGACCACCCTGGCCAGCCGGTTGTTTGCCGACACCAGCAGCGAGCCAGTCGCCGCCATCAGCAGCGCAGGGGCCAGCATCGACGTCAGGATTTGATAGTGGCCGAGGGTTTCATACGGCGTCATGGCGGTCAGCCTTGAGTTGGGATCGAGTGGAAATTTTTTTTCGGAGCCTGAAGTATGATGGCTCGTCATTCACTCAACCAGATGCGCATGAGCTCAGCCCCCCCATCGAACGACAATCGCCTGATCTGGATCGACCTGGAGATGACCGGCCTGGATCCCGACAGCGACTCGATCATCGAGATCGCGACCCTGGTTACCGATCAGGATTTGAACATCCTCGCCGAAGGTCCCGAGTTGGCGATCCATCACCCCATCGAGCGTCTGGAGGCGATGGACGACTGGAATCGCACTACCCACGCCAAGTCGGGACTATGGAATCGGATCCTGGCCAGCGATGTCAGCCTGGCGCAGGCCGAGGCGAGGACGATCGAATTCCTCGCGCAGTGGGTGCCGGCCGGAAAATCGCCGATCTGCGGTAACTCTATTTGCCAGGATCGCCGTTTCCTGGTGCGCCTGATGCCAACGCTCGAGCGCTATTTCCACTACCGCAACCTGGACGTCAGCACGCTCAAGGAATTGGCGCGACGCTGGTCGCCGAGCCTGCTCACTGGGTTCAGCAAGGCCGGGACGCATACGGCGCTGTCCGATATTCGTGAGTCGGTGAAGGAGCTGGCGTATTACCGGCAGTTCATGGGCAAGTTGGGCGGGCAGGCCTAATCCAAACTCGACCATGTTGGAGCGGCTTCAGCCGCGATAGGTCGTGCGCAGTACGTGGTGAGAGTAATCGCGGCTGAAGCCGCTCCTACAGTGGCGCAGCTAGAGCGCGGGCTTCAGCAGTTGCTGGGCGCTGGCGACGGAATCCTCGGCGATGCCGTGGTGGTGTACATGCAACTCGCGTTGCGGCAGGGGAATCCGTGCGCCGCGCCGGGAAAAATCGGCCAGCACTGCTTCGAGTAATTCCGCCTGGACGGAAGTGTGGTCTTTCGCAGCCACCCACAAACGCAGTTGCACCGACACGGTACTTTCCCCCAGCGCGGTGACCAGTACTTCGGCAGCGGGCGAGGCTTTCACTCTTGGATGCCGTGCCACGACCGCGAGCAAGTTCTCGCGCAGGGCCTTCAAATCGTCACCGAAAGCCATCGCCAACGGGATGTCGACGCGGCGCTCGCCACGCCCGGTGTAGTTGATGATCGGCGAGGCCGTGATCTGGCTGTTCGGCAGGATGATCTCGCGGTTGTCGCTGGTTACCATCGTCGTCTGGAATATGCGCACGCTCTCGACCACGCCCTCCAGGCCGGCAATCTGTACGCTGTCGCCGGTATGGAACGGGCGTAGCACGATCAGCATCACGCCCGAGGCGATGTTCGACAGCGAGTCCTTGAGCGCCAGGCCGATGCCCAGGCCGGCTGCACCAACCACCGCCAGCAACGAGGTCGTCGGCACGCCGGCGAAATCGAGCGCGGCTATGAAGACGATCACCATCGCGATGGCGTAAGCCACGTTGCGCAGGAAATTGCGCAGGATGTCTTCGACCGAGAAGCGGCGCATCAGGCGATCCAGGATGCGCGACGACCACCCGGCCAGCCAGGTGCCGACCACCGCCAGGCCCAGGCCGACCAGGATGCGCCAGGCCCATTCGTGCGTCAGCGCAGCGGTGAACCAATGCTCGATGAACTGCACGAAGGCCTGCATTATCGGTCAGCCCGCCTTGATGCTGGCCAGTCGCAGCCAGGTGTCGACCACGGTGTCAGGATTCAGCGACACCGACTCGATGCCCTGCGCCATCAGCCAGTCGGCGAGGTCCGGGTGATCGGACGGACCCTGGCCGCAGATACCGATGTATTTGCCCTTGGCCCGGGCCGCCGAAATCGCCATCGACAGCAGCTTCTTCACCGCCGGATTGCGCTCGTCGAACAAGTGGGCAACGATCGCCGAGTCGCGATCCAGGCCGAGCGTGAGCTGGGTCAGGTCGTTGGAGCCGATCGAGAAGCCATCGAACAAATCCAGGAACTCGTCGGCGAGCAGGGCATTTGACGGCACTTCGCACATCATGATGATCTTCAGGCCGTTCTCGCCGCGCTTGAGCCCGTTGCGCTCCAGCGTTTCGATGACCTTGCGGCCTTCGTCGAGCGTGCGCACGAACGGAATCATGATCCAGCAGTTGGTCAGTCCCATTTCGTCGCGGACTTTTTTCACCGCCTGGCATTCAAGCGCGAAGCAATCCGAGAAGCTCGGATCCACGTAGCGCGAGGCGCCGCGGAAACCGATCATCGGGTTTTCTTCATGCGGCTCGTACTGGCGGCCGCCGATCAGGTTGGCGTATTCGTTGGACTTGAAGTCCGACAGGCGGACGATGACCGTATGCGGAGCGAACGCTGCCGACAGCGTGGCGATACCCTCGGCCAGGCGATCGACGTAGAAACTGACCGGGCTGGCGTAGCCGGCCATCAGCGGCTCGATCTGCTGTTTGATGTCGGCTGGCTGCTTGCTGTATTCGAGCAGCGCCTTCGGGTGCACGCCGATCTGCCGCGCGATGATGAATTCCAGTCGCGCCAGGCCGATGCCCTGGTGCGGCAACTGCGCGAAATCGAAGGCGCGCTCGGGGTTGCCCACGTTCATCATGATCTTGAGCGGAGCGGGGGGCATGTTCTCCAGGTCGGTAACGATCTTTTCGAACGGCAGCAGGCCCGAGTAGATGAAACCGGTATCGCCTTCCGCGCAACTCACCGTCACGTCGCTGCCACTGGTGATCCGGTCGGTCGCGTCGCCACAGCCAACCACGGCCGGGACGCCGAGTTCGCGCGCGATGATCGCGGCGTGGCAGGTGCGGCCGCCGCGATTGGTGACGATTGCCGCGGCGCGTTTCATGATCGGTTCCCAATCGGGGTCGGTCATGTCCGCGATCAGCACGTCGCCGGCCTGGAACTCATTCATTTGCGCAATGCTGCGCACCACGCGCGCGGCGCCGGAACCGATTCGGTGGCCAATGGAACGGCCCTCCACCAGCACCTTGCCACGCGACTGCAGATGGTAACGCTCCAACTGCATGGCCTTGGTCCGGGACTTCACCGTTTCCGGGCGCGCCTGGACGATGTAGAGCTTGCCGGTGATCCCGTCCTTGGCCCATTCGATGTCCATGGGCCGGTCGTAGTGCGCTTCGATCGTCAGTGCCTGGCGCGCCAACTCCTGCACGTCCTCATCGGAAATCGAGAACTTCGATTGCAGCGCCGGCGGGGTCGGCTCGTTGCGGACGCGCTCGCCGGGGACGTCGGAATAAACCATCCGAATCTGCTTGCTGCCCAGCGTGCGGCGCAGGATCGCCGGTTTGCCGGCGCGCAGGGTCGGTTTGTAGACATAGAATTCGTCGGGATTGACCGCGCCCTGGACGACGTTTTCGCCGAGTCCGTAGCTGGAAGTGATGAACACCACGTCGCGGAAACCGGATTCGGTGTCCAGCGTGAACAACACGCCCGACGAACCGACGTCCGAGCGGACCATCAGCTGCACGCCGGCGGAGAGGAACACATCCTCATGCTTGTAACCGTGGTGTACGCGGTAAGCGATGGCGCGATCGTTGTACAGCGAGGCGAACACTTCCTTGATCCGGACCAGCACGTCGTCGATGCCGGTGACATTGAGGAAGGTTTCCTGCTGGCCGGCAAAGCTGGCGTCGGGCAGGTCTTCCGCCGTTGCCGATGAGCGCACCGCGACGGCGATGTCCGGACTGCCCGCTTCCTCGCACATGCGTCGGTAGCCTTCCCGGATCGCCGCTTCCAGGGCTGGCTGCAGCGGAGCGTCGATGACCCAGCCGCGAATCTCCTTGCCGGCCTTGACCAGCGCGTCCACGTCCTCGATGTCCAGGCCTTCCAGCCGATCGAACAAGCGCTGCGACAGATTATTGAATTCAATGAATTCGCTGAACGCAGAAGCTGTGGTCGCGAAGCCGCCGGGGACCGAGACCCCCAGCTGACCGAGGTGGCCGATCATTTCGCCCAGCGATGAATTCTTTCCGCCGACCTGGGCAAGATCGGACAAGCGCAACTGGTGCAGCCAAAGGACGTGGGCGCTCAAGACGGGCTCCATTGGGGGTGGCGGTGGACCAAGACGCCTATTATCCCGTCCCGGCGCCATGGGGCACAATGCGGGCTGGACAGACGGCAAGCGCAAATGACCCCGATACGACCGGTATTCTTCATTTCCGACGGCACCGGCATCACTGCCGAGACCATTGGCCACAGCCTGCTGACGCAGTTCAACAACACCGAATTCAAGACCCTGCGCATTCCCTTCGTCGACACCCGGGAAAAAGCGATAGCCGCGGTCAACGAAGTCCGGCTGGCGGGCGAACTCGCGGGCGTGCGGCCAATTGTGGTCAATTCCGCCGTTGATCCGGAATTGAACGCCTTGCTGGTCGACAGCGGCGCGCTGATGCTCGATATCTTCGCGCCCTTCATCCTGCCCCTGGAGCAGGAGCTTGGCACCAAGCGCCAGCCGCGCATGGGCCGGGCGCACGGGATGGTCGATTTCGCCGCCTACGAGACGCGCATCAACGCCACCAACTACGCGCTGACCCATGACGACGGCATCGACCTGGACTACGACGAAGCCGACCTCATCCTGATCGGCGTCTCGCGTTCGGGCAAAACGCCGACCTGCCTTTATCTGGCCCTGCACTACGGTGTGAAAGCCGCTAACTATCCGCTGACCGAGGACGACCTGGCCGGCGACGAGCTGCCCAAGCGCCTGAAGGCGCATCGCCGCAAATTGTTCGGACTGACCATCGATCCGAATCGTTTGCAGCAGATTCGAACCGAGCGCAAGCCGGGCTCGCGCTACGCCACGCTGGAACAATGCCGCAAGGAAGTGGCGCTGGCGGAAATTCTGTTCCGCGCGGAGAACCTGCCGTCGCTGAGCACGACGCATACCTCGATCGAGGAAATCGCCAGCAAGGTGCTGGCGCAATTCGGCATACAACGTCACATGTTCTGACATTGCGGGCGGAAACGCCAGCCTGTTCGGAAGCAGCGGCGCGCCGCGCTTGGCAAAATTCGAGCACGTGCTAGCATCGATTCATGCCAGTTTTACGCCCACGGGATTTGCCCAGTTTCAGCCGCCTTAGCTGGCTGATGGGATTGTATGGCGAGAACTATCAAAGAATGTCGCGCCTGTTCGACTTGCCATCGCTGGAGTCGGGCAGCTATCTGTCCAGCTGCGCAAATGGCCTCGACCTGGTGGTCGAAGTCCTTGAAGTGCATCCGTACACGCTGGAATTGCGCCTGAGCTATCGCATGAGCGACCCGGTTACCGGGCAACCGGATCCTTCGGCGTACGTGCGCATTTATCGCGACGCCCGGCAGGCGGAGGTGACGCATTGTTATATCGGGCGCCACTGGCAGGACGTGCTGGGTCTGTTCCCTTCGCCGAAAGTAATGTTCGGCCATCGCCTGCGCATGAATACATTTCTCAACAAGTGGCTGGACTATCTTTCCAGCCAGGGCCACGGCCCGCAGACGCTGGGGCGGATGCCGTTCGAAGCCACGGATGAGGAATCGGTGGTATTCGCTTGACGGGCCCGTGAGTCGTCGTTAAAATTCCCGTTCTCCTTTCGGTGGGGCTATAGCTCAGCTGGGAGAGCGCTACAATGGCATTGTAGAGGTCATCGGTTCGATCCCGATTAGCTCCACCACTAAGTTTCAAACGTGTCATCTGTCCCCATCGTCTAGAGGCCTAGGACATTACCCTTTCACGGTAGCGACCGGGGTTCGAATCCCCGTGGGGACGCCATTATCCCGGTTGAGTGAAACGACCATGGAATAGAAAGCCCGGCATCCGCTGGGCTTTTTGTTTTTCCCGCATCAGCCAAGCACGATCGAATCCGACGCCATGATCCGACAGTTCCAAATTCGCGAATGGAGCGCTTTCGCTCCTGGTCTGGAAGATCAGCAGGCGTGGCAGGATTGGGCGCGAAAGCCCTGGCTGCCGGTGGGGGATGCAGCGCCGGCGCTTGCCGAAATGCCGCCCATGCAACGGCGGCGCGTGGAAAAACTCGGCCGGATGGCGCTGCAGGTGGCGTACTGGTGCCAGGCGGCAGCGGACGCAGGCTGGCCGCTGGTATTCGCCTCACGGCATGGTGACCTGGCGCGCACTTACGCGATGCTGCAGGAACTCGCGCGGGGCAACGCTTTGTCGCCGACGCACTTCGGCCTGTCTACGCATAACGCCATCGCTGCGCAGTACACGATCGCGCGTGCGCTTCCCGCCAATTACCTGGCGGTGTCGGCTGGCGCCTGCAGTGCCGAGGCGGCGCTGGTCGAGGCGCAGGGTTTGCTGGCTGATGGCGCCAGCGACGTGCTGGTCGTCAACTACGACAGCGCCGTACCCGACGACTACCGCGAATTTGCCGACGAACCCGGCTGCGATTTCGCATGGGCCTGGCGGATCGGACCGGCGGATCCATCGAGGGCCGCGAGTTTCTCCCTGACTGCCGGCCTTGAATCGGCGCCGACGCCGGCCGCAGTTGAGCTACCCCATGGTTTGGACGTGCTGCGCTTCGTGTTGTCCGACGATCCGCAGCTGAGCTATGCCGATGCCGATCGCAGTTGGCGTTGGCAGCGGCATGCTTGAGCGGATCAATCATGCATGGCGGGTCTTCGCCACCGGCCTGAGCTTCTTCAGCTTCGGCCTGGGTGGGGTGTTCCTTTGGTTGTTGGTCTTTCCCGTCCTGACCCTTTTCGTGCGCGATCCGGTACGGCGCAGCCGCTGTGCCCGGTGGATCATCCACACCTGTTTCGCCGGGTTCATTGGCCTGATGCGCAGGCTGGGCGTGCTGACCTATGAGGTCCGGGGCCTTGAGCGCCTGCAGCGCAATGGTTTGCTGGTGCTGGCCAATCACCCGACCCTGATCGATGTGGTGTTCCTGGTCTCCCTGATCCCCAACGCCGACTGCGTGGTGAAGTCGCGCCTGGCGCGGAATCCGTTCACACGGGGTCCGATCCGGGCGACCGGCTACATCTGCAACGACAACGGCGCCGGCCTGGTCGACGACTGCATCGCCTCCGTCCGTTCAGGCAAAAACCTGATCATTTTCCCCGAGGGGACGCGCACGCCGCGCTCCGGGCCGGGCCATCTGCAGCGCGGGGCGGCCAATATCGCGGTCCGGGGCGTGCTGGACATCACACCGGTGATCATCAAATGCACGCCGCCGACCCTGTCGAAAGGCGAAAAATGGTATCGTATACCTTCACGGCGCTTTCACGTTGCCATCGAGGTCCAGGATGACCTTCCGGTGGCTTCGTTCTTGAGTGGAACCTCCGAGGCGATTGCCTCGCGCCGACTGACCGAATTCCTGACCGCCTATTTCGCTGGGGAGTGAACAAGTGCAAGCCTTGGAACTGGAAATCAAGGACCTGATCATCACGACCATGTCCCTGGAAGACATCGCGCCCGAAGACATCGACGCGACCGCACCCTTATTCAACGAAGGCCTCGGCCTGGATTCGATCGATGCCCTGGAATTGGGCCTCGCGCTGCAGAAGCGTTACGGATTGACGCTGGCCGCCGATTCAGAGGAAACGCGCAAGCATTTCGCCAGCGTGCGTTCCCTGAGCACCTTCGTCGCGGACAACCGCAAGCAGTAAGCGCCCCCAACCCGTACCAGCATGAGCGGCTATCGCCGAAACAGTGCAAGCCAATGAACAAAGACGATCTCTACCGGCGTATCTCCGACATCCTGCAGGAAACCTTCGGCATTGAGCCCGAACGAATCAGCATGGAAGCGAGGTTGGGCGAAGACCTCGACATCGACAGCATCGACGCGGTCGACTTGATCGTCCAGCTGAAACCCCTGATCGGCGGCAACCTGCGGCCCGAAGCGTTCAAGACGGTGCGCACAGTGTCCGACGTCGTCGAGGCCCTTTACGGCATGATGCAGGCGCCCGCCGAAGCCGCTGCCGGCAACTGAACATGCGCTGGCGGACCGCACTGGTTTGGCTGGCGACGCTGCTCTATCCGCTGGTGATCTACTTCGGATTGGATTGGTTCGAGCCGCGCTGGCTGGCCTTGCTGCTGCTGGCCATCGTCACCGCGCGGGCGGCCATCAGCCGCGATCCGGTCTGGGTTGCCGCCGCGGGCGGGGCGCTGATCCTGGTGATCGTCAGTGCATTGGCCAACGAAATACTGCCGTTGAAGCTGTACCCGGTGCTGGTCAACGCCGTAATGCTGGGTATCTTCGCGGTAAGTCTGCGCCATCCCCCGAGCGCCGTCGAACGTATCGCCCGCCTGCGCGAACCGGTCTTTCCGCCCGAGGCCGTCGCCTACACGCGCAAGGTCACCGTCGTCTGGTGCGTATTCTTCATTTTCAATGGCGGCATCGCATTGATCACGGCGCTGTGGGCGTCGGACCGCGTGTGGGCCGCCTACAACGGATTGATCGCCTATCTGCTCATGGGCCTGCTGTTCGCCGGTGAATGGCTGGTGCGCCAACGTGTCCGCGCCAGGCACGAGCATGCTTGAACGCATATCGCTTTCCGAACTCGCCTTGCAGCTTGGCCGTGATGGCGATCGAAGCGTCGCGCACACTGCCGACGGCCCGATCGAGTGCGCGCAATTCCTTGCGCAGGTGCGGGGCTGGAATGCGACCTTCGCGGCGCAGCGCGGGACCCGTTTTGCACTGCACCTGGATGACAGCGCTGCGTTTGCCGCCGCCCTGTTCGGCGCCTGGCATGCCGGCAAGACCGTAGTACTGCCCGCCGATAATCTGCCTTCAACCATGCAGTTGCTCGAAACTCAGGTGGATGGGTTTGCCGGCTCGTATCCTGGCGCGCTGCAGGCGGCAACGGTCGCCACGCCAGCACCGGCGCTGCAATCGCTGGATCCCGATGCCACGCGACTGGTGTTGTTTACATCCGGTTCCAGCGGGGACCCGGTGGCGATCGGCAAGACGCTGCGCCAACTGGACACTGAAGTGGCCGCACTGGAGTCGCGTTTCGGCGTAGGCCTGGACGGCGCCGTCGTGCATGGCACGGTTTCGCATCAGCACATCTACGGTCTGCTCTTTCGCGTGCTCTGGCCCTTGTCCGCGCGCCGACCGTTCGCATCCAGCCGCCTGGGCTACCCGGAGCAGATTGCCGCGGTCGCTGCCTCGAATCCTGTCATCCTGATCGCCAGCCCGGCGCTGCTCAGGCGCATTCCCGATTCACTGGATTGGTCGCCGCTGAAGGCTGCGTTGCGCGCCGTATTCTGTTCCGGGGGGCCGCTGCCAGTTGCCGCCGCCGCAGACCTCCTGCGCGTCTGGCAACAACCGGTCATCGAAGTATTCGGCAGCACCGAAACCGGCGGCATTGCCTCGCGCGGACGCAACGACGCCGCGTGGCGGCCATTGCCAGGTGTCGAGGTTCGCATCGAGCAAGGTCTGCTGCAGGTGCGGTCCGCGCACCTTCCGGAGCTGGATTGGTTCCAGACCCAGGACCGGGCGAGCGAGGCGGGCGAGGGTTTCGATCTGCTCGGTCGTGCCGATCGACTGGTCAAGCTCGAGGAGCGGCGCATTTCTCTGAGCGCCATCGAACGCGCGCTGGAGGCGCAGCCCTGCGTGGAAGCGTCGCGTGTATTGATGCTGTCCGGGGGCCGTTCGCGCATCGCCGCGGTAGCGGTGCCAAGTGCCGCAGGTCGCGATTTGCTGGGTTCGCAGGGTCGCAAGGCATTGATCGATCGTCTGCGCGATGCATTGCGCGGGCAGGTGGACGCCATCGCCATTCCTCGCCAGTGGCGCTTCGTTGAATCTATGCCGGTGGACAGCCAGGGCAAGACGCCGGAACAGCTGCTGGCGGGCTTGTTCCAGCCCCTGCAGCCCGCGCCACGCTGGCGGGAACGCGGCGCCGCCAAGGCCAGTCTGGCGCTCACCGCCGAAGCCGACCTGGCAGTATTCGACGGCCATTTCCCGCAAGCGCCGATCGTGCCTGGCGTGGCACTGGTCGACTGGGCGATTCGCTGGGGCCGTGATGCCTTCGCCATCGAGCTGGCGTTTGCGCGCATGGAAGCGATGAAATTCCAGCGCATGGTGACTCCCGGCACCGAGCTCGACTTGAACCTGAGCTGGCATGCCGAAAACCGCGTGCTCAATTTCCGCTTCGAATCCGCGCAAGGCGCGCACGCCAGCGGCCGAATCCTGTTCGCATCGGCAGGCGTTTCGTCGTGACACAGTTCTCCGCCATCGTCGTGATACCGGTCTACAACCATGGGGGCGCCATCGGCGCGATGGTTGAGCGCATCCGCGGCCTCGACGTGCCGTGCCTGCTGGTGGACGACGGTTCGGCCGCCGATTGCGCCGCCGTTCTCGATCAGTTGGTATCCGGACAGGTCACGCTGCTCCGCCTGCCTGAAAACCAGGGCAAGGGCGGGGCAGTGATGGCAGGGCTGCGCGAAGCGATGCGCCGCGGATTCAGCCATGCACTGCAGATCGATGCCGACGGGCAGCATGACCCCGCCGATATTCCCGGCTTTCTCGCCGAGGCCAGGCAATATCCGCAGGCATTGGTCACCGGTTGTCCGATCTACGACGCGTCGGTACCCAAGGGCCGTCTCTACGGTCGCTACGCGACCCACATCGGGGTCTGGATCAATACACTTTCGTTCGATATCCGCGATTCGATGTGCGGGTACCGGGTTTACCCGCTCGCCCCGACGATCGACTTGATCGACTCGGTGAAGATCGGCCGCCGGATGGATTTCGACAGCGAGATCCTGGTGCGCATGCACTGGCGCGGCGTGCCCCTGCGCAACCGGGCTACGCGGGTTACCTATCCGCTGGACGGCGTTTCCCATTTCGACGTCTGGCGCGACAACCTGGGCATTTCGCGAATGCACGCCATGCTGTTCTTCGGCATGCTGATCCGCTTGCCCGCGCTGCTGCTGAACAAGTGGCGGCGCGCATGAAGTCCTCGCACTGGGCAAACATGGGCGAGAGCACCTTCGTCGGCGGCGTCTGGTTCCTGTATGGCGTGTACCGCCTGTTCGGCCGACTGCCGTTTCGCCTGTGCCTGTATCCGGTGGTGCTTTGCTACTGGCTGACCCGGACCGAGGCGCGTCGCGCCTCGCTCGATTACCTGCGGCGACTGCAGTCTGCGCATGGCGTGTTTGCACGCAATCCGGACTGGCGGACCAGCCTGCGCCATTTCGCCTGTTTCGCCGAGACGCTGCTCGACAAGACCCTGGCCATGGGCGGCCACTATCCGCCGAACCGGCTGCAGTTCGAGGGTCACGAAGCCATCCTGGCCGACGTGCGGGCAGGGCGGGGCGGGGTGGTCATCACCGCGCACCTGGGTTGCCTGGAACTGTTGCAAGCCACCGCCAGCCTGCGCGCCGGGCCGAAGATCAACATCCTCGTGCACACCGCGCACGCGCAGCGTTTCAACCGAATTCTGCAGCGGCTCAACCCCGAGTCCTGCGTGCGCTTGCTGCAGGTCACCGAGTTCAGCGCGCCGACGGCCATCATGCTCGCCGACCGCGTCGCCGCCGGCGAACTGGTGGCGATTGCCGGCGATCGGATTCCGGTGACCGGCGACCGTATCCTGAGGCTGCCATTCCTGGGCAGTCTGGCTTCTTTTCCCGCCGGTCCGTACCTGCTGGCGTCGCTGTTGGCCTGTCCTGCCTACTTGCTGGCATGCCTGCACGATGGCGACGGCTATCGCGTGCAATTCCACAAACTTGCCGACCAGGTCCATCTGCCGCGCGCCAGCCGCACCACGGCAATGACGGGCTATGCCGGCCAATTCGCGGCGTGGCTGGAAGACCGGCTGCGCGAATCTCCCCTCGACTGGTTCAATTTCTATCCCTTCTGGGATCAAGTGCCCCATGACGCAATCAAAGCAAGCTGAGTTCCGTTCCATCGTTGTCGGCGCAGGCCGGCTGAGCCTGGACGATGTCGTTGCCATCGCGCAACGCAGTGGCAATGCCCGGTTGAATCCGGACCCGGCCTTTCGCGCCCGCATCACTCGTGGCGCAGACTTCGTCGACCGGCTGATTGCCGAAGACGGCGTCGTCTACGGCGTCAGCACCGGTTACGGCGATTCGTGCACGGTTACGATTCCGCCGGCACTGATCGCCGAACTGCCGCGCCACCTGTATACCTACCATGGCTGTGGCCTCGGCCGTTTTCTCGAGCCCGAGGAAACCCGCGCCGTGCTCGCCACGCGCATGGTGTCGCTTGCGCAAGGCGTGTCCGGCGTCAGCGTCGGCCTGCTCGAACAACTGGCCGCGCTCCTGCAATACGACATCCTGCCATTGATTCCCGCGGAAGGTTCCGTGGGCGCCAGTGGCGACCTGACGCCGCTGTCGTACGTGGCCGCCGTGCTCTGCGGCGAGCGCGAGGTTCAGCACGAAGGAAAGGTAATTCCGGCCGACCAGGCGCTGGCGCGCTACCAGCTCAAGCCGCTGCGGCTGCGCCCGAAGGAAGGCCTGGCGATCATGAATGGCACCGCGGTCATGACCGCGCTGGCCTGCCTGGCCTGGCGCCGCGCCGACTACCTGTCGCGGCTGTGCACGCGCCTGACGGCCTATAACGTGCTGGCCAGCGATGGCAATGCCCATCATTTCGACGAGACGCTGTTCTCGGTGAAGCCACACGCAGGGCAGCAGCGCGTGGCCGGGCGCCTGCGCGTCGACCTGGCGTCCGATCGCCCGCCGCGCAACGAAAAGCGCTTGCAGGATCGCTATTCGCTGCGCTGCTCGCCGCACGTCATCGGTGTGCTCGAAGACGCCATGCCGTTCTTCCGCGACACCATCGAGAACGAGCTCAACAGCGCCAATGACAATCCGATCATCGACGCCGAGCAGGAAATGGTCTTGCACGGTGGCCATTTCTACGGCGGCCACATTGCTTTCGCGATGGACGCGATGAAAACCCTGGTGGCGAACCTGGCCGACCTGATGGACCGGCAGATGGCCTTGCTGGTCGACGCACGCTACAACCATGGTTTGCCGGCCAACTTGTCGGCAGCCGGTGGCGACCGCGCGCCGCTGAACCATGGTCTGAAAGCACTGCAGATCAGCGTTTCTGCCTGGACCGCGGAAGCGCTGAAGCTGACCATGCCGGCATCGGTGTTCTCTCGTTCGACCGAATGCCACAACCAGGACAAGGTGAGCATGGGCACCATCGCCGCGCGCGATTGCCTGCGGGTGCTGGAACTGACCGAGCAAGTCGCCGCCAGCCTGCTGGTGACTGCGCGCCAGGGCATTGCCCTGCGCAAGCGCCTGCAACCCGACCTGACGATGACGCCCGTACTCACGGAAATGTTCGCCGACCTCGAAACGCGCATTCCGCTGATCGTCGAGGACCGCGCGCTGGACCATGAGCTGCGTGCGCTGCTGGTCGCCATCCGGGCCGAGTCCTGGGAGCTCTATGCGTCCTGACTTTGCCCACGAGATCGAGGTCACGCCGGCCTTCCACGACCTCGATCCGATGGCCGTGGTCTGGCACGGCCATTACTTCAAGTATTTCGAACTGGCACGCTGCGCCTTGCTGCAGCGCTTCGCCTACGACTACATGGAGATGCGCGATTCCGGCTACATCTGGCCGATCGTCGACATGCGCACGAAATACGTGCGCTCCGCGCGTTTCAACCAGAAGCTGAAGGTGCGTGCGCAGATCGTCGAATGGGAAAACCGCTTGAAGATCGAATACCTGATTCGCGACGCCGAAAGCGACAAGGTGCTGACCCGGGCCCATACCATCCAGGTGGCCGTGCAGGTGGATACCGGCGAGATGCAGTACATCTCGCCTCCCGTCCTGTTGCAACGGCTTGGGCTGATCGCGCCATGATTGTCGGCAATCCGTTCGCCCGCGCGATGTCCCTGGCATTGCTTCTTGTCTTCGTGGGCGTTGCTCATGCCGCTGTCCCGGGCGCCGGCGTCCGGGCGCGGCTGGCCGATGCATCGGTGCTGCGCGGCGAGTTCGTGCAGGAAAAGCGCCTGCAGGGTTTCAAGAATCCGCTGCTTTCGAAAGGCGACTTCCTGCTGGCGCGGGACCGCGGCGTGGTCTGGAATACGCGCAGTCCGTTTGCTTCCACCCTGGTGTTGACCAAACAGCGGTTGCTCAGCCGCCAGGCCGATGGCAGCACGCAGGCGCTTGCCGGCGAGCAGGCTTCGCCGGCGGTAAGCACCGCCAACGCGCTATTGATGGCCTTGCTCAGCGGAGACATCGACACGTTGTCGAGGCAATTTCGCCTGCACGAAACCGTGGCCGCGGACGGTAGCTGGCGTCTTGAGCTGGAGCCTAAACAGGGCGCGCTGAAGAAGATTTTCAAGCGAATCGAATTGCAGGGCGACCAGCATGTGCGCAGCGTGCGGCTGGAAGAAATCCGCGGCGATCGCACCGAGATCAAGTTTCTGCAATTGCGCACCACACCCGCCAAGCTGAGCGCCGGGGAGGCGACGCAGTTTGACTGACGGGCAATCCAGCTCGAACGCAAATGGCGAGGCCGGAATGCGGCGCGCCTGGGCTTGGCTCGCCTGGATTTGGCTGGCGCTGGTGTTGGCTCTCGCTGTCCAGCAGATCGGCTTTTGGCGCGCACCGCAGCTCGACAGCGACGTGATGGCCCTGCTACCGAGCGAAACGCAGGACCCGCTCATCACTCTGGCCAACCGGCAGATCGTCGAAGGCGCCACGCGCCAGGTGGTCGTCCTGATCGGCAGTGTCGAGTGGGCGCAGACACGAATGGCCGCCGAGGCTTTCTCCAAATCGCTCGCCGGGTCGGCTGTGCTTGCCTCGCGTTCCGATGAAGACGCTGGTTCGACGGCGGCCCTGGATTTCTATCGTCCCTATCGCGACCGTTTATTGACGCCCGCCCAGCGTGCGCGCTTGCAGGCAGCCGATGCTTCCGAGTTGGGCGCGATCGCGCTGGCCGGACTGTATGGTCCCGGCACGGGCGGCGGCCTCAGCGAATGGCGAGCCGATCCCATCGGGCTTTGGCCGGAATGGTGGCAGGCGCGAATGGGGCAGGGCGTTGCCGTGCGCGAGGGTTTCCCGAGTGTCTCTCGCGATGGCGTCGAATGGGCCATCCTGCATTTCGATGCGACGACGCCGGCGTTCCGGCTCGATGGACAGGCTCACCTGAAGGATGCGTTGGACCAGGGCGAAGCAAAGGCGCGGGTGTTGGTGCCGAGCGCGCGAATTCTGCGCGCCGGCGTGCCGCTGCATGCCGAAGCTGCCGCCGTCCGCGCGAGTTGGGAAACAAACACCATCGGCTGGGGCTCGCTGCTCGCCGTGATTACCCTGCTGTGGCTGGCGTTCCGCAGTTTGCGGCCAGTGCTTCTGGTCGCGCTTTCGTTGCTGATCGGACTTGCGGCAGCGGTCGCGGTCACGGTGTTGGTATTCGGAAAAATCCATCTGCTGACCTTGGTCTTCGGCGCCAGTCTGGTCGGTGTTGCCGAAGACTACGGCATTCATTATTTCGCCTGTCGTCAAGGCCGCAACGATTTGTCGGCGCACGGATTGATGCGTTTCCTGATGCCTGGCCTGGTGCTGGCCCTGGTCACCAGCGTGCTTGCCTACATGGCCCTTGGACTGGCGCCCTTTCCAGGGCTGCGGCAAATGGCGGTGTTCTCCGCGACCGGCTTGCTGGCGGCCTTTGCCACCGTGGCTTGCTGGTTTCCCTGGCTGGACAAGGAAACGCACGCAATCAGCCGTTTCGGACAGTTCGTTTCCGGCTCGCTTGTCGCCTGGCCGCGTTTGCGCCTTACCAGTATCGGTGGCTGGATCGTGCTCGCGCTGTTCGGCGTATTCACCGTCACCGGGCTGCAGCGCCTGCAGGTTCGCGACGACCTGCGCAGCTTGCAGAATTCGCCGGCGCAACTGCTCGCCCAGCAACGCGAGATCGGCCAGCTACTGGGCATGCCCAGCCCGGCCCAGTACTTCCTGGTCAGTGGCGCCTCGGCCGAAGCGGTGCTGCAACGCGAAGAGTCGCTGAAGTCCAGGCTCGATGCGCTGGTCGCTTCCAGGCAGCTATCCGGCTACAACGCGATATCGGATTGGGTGCCCTCAGTTGCCCGGCAGCGAGCCGATGCAAGCCGCAGCGCCGCGGTCGAAGCCGCCGTGTTGGCACAGGCATCAACGGTGGTTGGCGAGCCCTTGTCGCGTCCGGAATTCGGGGCTTCCGCCCTGCGTGTGGAAGACTGGTTGCGGCAGCCGATCTCGGAACCGCTTCGTTCACGCTGGCTCGGCCAGGTCGAAGGGCGCTGGGCCAGCGTGCTGATGTTGAACGGCGTTGGCCCCACTTCCGACTTGCAGCTGTTGAAGCAACAGGCGGCCGGAATCGAAGGTGTGCGCTGGGTGGATCGCACCAGCGAGATTTCTGCGCTACTCGCGTATTACCGCTCGATGATGGCCGAGCTGTTGCTGGCTGGCTTTGTCGCTGTCGCATTCGCGCTGTGGTGGCGCTATCAGCGACAGGCCTGGCGCGCGCTGCTGCCGACGGTGCTGGCGACAGTCCTGAGCCTGGCCGCACTCGCCTGGCTGGGCGAACCGTTCCAGTTATTCACCGTGCTCGCGCTGTTACTGTTGCTCGGAATCGGCGTGGATTACGGTATCTTCCTGCTCGAACATCAGGGCGATGGGGCCAGTTGGCTCGCCGTTTCCATGGGCGCGGGAAGCACGCTGCTCGCCTTTGGCTTGCTGTCCCTTTCCGCCACGCCTGCATTGCACTCCTTCGGTTTGACGATGCTGTTCGGCATCAGCCTGGTGTGGCTGTTGTCGCCATGGTTCAGACCGGACGCGAATGCCTCAAGCAGAACCACTCAGTCGCCCCCACATCGCCTCGAGTCGGCTCCCGAGCCGCCTCGGCTGTACCAACAGGAACTTTATTGAACATGCGCACCGAACAAGCAGAAATACTAATCATCGGGGCCGGCCCGGCCGGCGCCGTCGCCGCCGGCATGCTGCGCCAGCAAGGCCGCCAGGTATTGATACTGGAGAAGGAGCAATTCCCGCGCTTTTCCATCGGCGAAAGCCTGTTGCCGCAGAGCATGGAATACATCGAGGCGGCCGGCATGTTGCAGGCGGTCATCGAAGCCGGATTTCAATACAAGAACGGCGCGGCCTTCACCTGCGGCGATCGGCACACGCAGTTTGATTTCCGCGAAAAGTTCTCCGAAGGATGGAGCACGACCTATCAGGTACAGCGCGCCGATTTCGACAAGGTGCTGGCCGATTGCGCGGAGAAGGCCGGCGCCGAAATCCGCTACCGTCACGAAGTCATCAGCATCGATGTCGAAGGCGAGCGGCCATCCGTGGTCGCGCGCGGTCCGGACGGCCAGGAATATCGGGTCGAAGCGGGCTTCCTGCTCGACGCCAGCGGTTTCGCACGGATCCTGCCGCGCCTGCTCAAGCTGGAGTCGCCTTCGGGATTTCCGACGCGTGGCGCCTTTTTTACCCACGTGAAGGACGGGATCGCGCCGGGCGGCGGTTTCGATCGCAACAAGATCCTGGTTACCGTGCACCCTGACCATCAGGATGTCTGGTACTGGACGATTCCCTTTTCCAACGGCCGCTGTTCTCTTGGCGTGGTGGCTCGCACCGAATTCCTCGACCAATACGTCGGCAACGAAACCGAGCGCTTGCAGGCAATCGTCGGCGAGGCCCCCGGCTTGGCTTCGCTCCTCAAGGATGCTGCATGGGATACGCCGGCGCGCAAGATCATCGGCTATTCCGCCAACGTCAAATCGCTTTGGGGAAAGAACTACGCGCTGCTCGGCAACGCCGGTGAGTTCCTCGACCCGGTGTTCTCCTCGGGCGTGACCATCGCCTTCAAGTCGGCGAGCCTCGCGTCGGCCTGCCTGCAACGCCAGTTCGCCGGTGAAACCGTCGACTGGGAAGCGGACTATGGCCTGCCGCTGCGCGCGGGTGTCGACACCTTCCGTTGCTTCGTCGAGGCCTGGTACGCCGGCGGATTCCAGAAGATTATTTTCCACCCCAATCCGTCGCGGGAAGTGCGTTCGATGATCTGCGCCATCCTGGCCGGTTACGCCTGGGACAAGAGCAACCCGTACGTGGCCGAGAACAAGCGCCGGCTGAAGGTGTTGGAAGAATTGTGCTCCGCCTGATCGCGATCGTTGCGCTTGCCGTGATGCTGGCCGCATGTGCCGGTCAGCCGGTGCGCGCGCCGATTTCCGAGTTGCCGACGCTGCGGCTCTCGCCGGCTAGTCTGGGCTTTGAAATGGCGCTGCAACAGCGCTTGCAGGTCATCGTCGGCGACAAGAGCCAGACCCTGGATGCGTTGCTCGAAGTCGATGCCGGCGAACTGCGGTTGGGCGTGCAGGCCCTGGGTCAATCGGCGCTGACGATGCGCTGGGACGGCAAGGAACTGCAGCAGCGGCGCGCCGACTGGCTACCGCCGGCGTTGAGCGCCGATCGCGTCCTGTTCGACCTGCAACTGGTGTTCTGGCCGGCCGACGCGATCCGGGCGGTTCTACCGGCGAACTGGACGCTGCAGGAAGCGCCGGGACGGCGGCTCTTGCTCAATGCGGGCGCCGAGGTCGTGAGCGTGGAATATTTGACCGCCGATCATGCTGTCCTGAAGCACTTGCGCGAGGCTTACCTGCTCGACGTCACTTCCACATCTGCAGCCGGAACTGTGCAATGACCGCGATTTTTCTCAATGAGCTAGGCATTGTCTGTGCGCTCGGCTCCGGCGCCACGGCGGTCGCCGATGCCCTGTTCGCCGACGATGCAGCGCACGGCCTGTCGCTCAGCGATGAATTCACACCGGGTCGCACCCTGGCCATCGGTGCGGTGCACGTACCGCTGCCGGAGCTGTCGGCGCTGCCGGTGCTGCTCCGGGGCCGCAACAACGCGTTGCTGATGCAGGCGCTCGACCAGATTCGTCCGGCCGTGGAGCGGGCCATCGAGCGCCATGGCCGTGACCGCGTCGCGGTTGTCATCGGTACCAGCACCTCCGGCGTTGGCGAAAGCGAAATTGCGCAACGCCACCGGATGGCGCATAAGGGTTGGCCGGCCGACTTCAACTACTACCAGCAGGAAATGGGCACGGCAGCGCAGTTCGTGGCACATGTGTTGGGCACGCGCGGCCCGGCGCACGTGATCTCCACTGCCTGTTCTTCGAGCGCCAAGGCGCTGGCGTCCGGTGCCCGCCTGATCAAGGCTGGGCTGGCCGATGCCGTCGTGGCCGGCGGCGCCGATTCGCTGTGCAGTTTCACCATCGCCGGATTTCGCGCTCTCGAGTCGGTGTCGGATGAGCGCTGCAATCCGATGTCGGCCAACCGCCATGGCATCAATATCGGCGAAGGTGCAGCGCTGTTCCTGATGAGCGCGGAAGCCGGTCCCGTGCGCTTGTCCGGTTGGGGCGAGAGTTCGGACGCGCATCATATGTCGGCCCCGGACCCCAGTGGCCGCGGCGCGGCCGAGGTCGTGCAGCAGGCGCTGCACCGCGCCGGGTTGCGCGGCGTCGATATCGATTACATCAACCTGCATGGAACCGCCACGCCGCAGAACGATGCCATGGAGGCGAAGGTGGTCGCGGAGATTTTCGGCGCCACTGTGCCGGTGAGTTCGACCAAGCCCCTGACCGGTCACACGCTCGGCGCGGCTGGCGGCATCGAAGCGGCTTTGAGCTGGCTGACCTTGGTCGGTAATCCAGGCGCCCGCCTGCCGCCGCACTGGTGGGACGGCGAGGCAGATCCGGCATTGCCGCCCTTGCATCTGGTGCGACCAGGCGAGACAGCGGCGAAACCGCCGCGGCACGTCCTCAGCCAATCCTTTGCCTTCGGCGGCAGCAATGCTGCCGTGTTGCTGAGCGCAGGCTGATGAACTTCGCCGGAGTGGACATCGAATCCGTCGTGCCGCATCGCGGCCGCATGCTCATGGTCGACCAGTTGCTGGCCAGCGACCCGGACTCGGTAGTGGTATCGGCGGAAATTCGCGCCGACAATCTTTTTGCCGATGCGCACGGCGTGCCGACCTGGGTCGGCATCGAATACATGGCGCAGGCCATTGCCGCGTGGGCCGGCTGTCGCGCGCTGGCCAGGAACGAACCGGCGAAAATCGGGTTCCTGCTCGGGACGCGCCGCTACGATACCTGTTGCCAGCATTTTTCCTTCGGCATGCAGTTGCGCATCGAGGCCACCCGCGAGTTGTTCGGCGAAAACGGCCTGGGCATGTTTTCCTGCCGCATCCTGGATGGAGAGTCGGAACTCGCCAGCGCCCATGTCTCGGTATTCGAACCGCCTGACGCGGCCGCCTTTTTGGAGAACCAGTACGCATGAACAACCTGACTGTACTCGTGACCGGCGCCAGCCGCGGCATTGGTCGCGCGATTGCCCTGCGCCTGGCTCGCGACGGTTACGACGTTGTGGTCCATTGCCGCAGCCGGCGCGATGAAGCGGAGGCAGTGGCAGCGGAGATTCGCAGTCTGGGCCGTAGCGCTCGCGTATTGTGCTTCGACGTGTCCGACCGTGCCGCCTGCGCGGCGCAGCTTTCAGCCGACGTTGAAGCGCACGGCGCCTATTACGGCGTCGTGTGCAATGCCGGCATCGCCCGCGACAATGCCTTCCCGGCCATGACCGGCGAGGAATGGGACAGCGTCATCCACACCAACCTCGACAGCTTCTACAACGTTCTGCAGCCGGTGATCATGCCGATGGTGCGTCGTCGGAAACCTGGCCGCATCGTCACGCTATCGTCGGTGTCCGGCATTGCCGGCAACCGCGGTCAAACCAATTACAGTGCGGCGAAAGCCGGGATCATCGGCGCGACCAAGGCATTGGCGCTCGAACTCGCCAAGCGCGAGATCACCGTCAATTGCGTCGCGCCCGGATTGATCGAAACCGAAATGGTCAACGCCGAAGTCCTTGAGGAAGCACTGAAGATGATCCCGCTTCGGCGCGTGGGCCAGCCGGAAGAAGTGGCGGCATCGGTGGCATTCCTGATGTCCAGGGATGCCGGCTACATCACGCGGCAGGTAATTTCAGTTAATGGAGGAATGGTTTGATGGCCAGGGTAGTGATCACCGGCGCGGGCAATCTCAGTTCGCTCGGCCATGACTGGCCGACCGTGCAGGCCCGGCTGCGCGAATGCCGGAATGCCGTGCGCCGCTTTGACGAGTGGGGCATCTACAAGGGTCTGAATACCCGACTGGGCGTACCCGCGGCTCCGTTTGAATTGCCGGAACACTACAACCGGAAGACCACGCGCAGCATGGGCCGCGTCGCGCTGATGGCCACGCGCGCCAGCGAGCTGGCCTTGATCGACGCCGGTCTGTTGGGCGATCCGCTGCTTAAGAGCGGCCGGGTGGGAATTTCCTACGGCTCATCTGCAGGCACGCCCGCGTCGATGAGCGATTTCGGCAGGATGGTGTTGGAGAAGACCACCGACACCATCAATGCCACGACCTACATCAAGATGATGAGCCACACCGCGCCGGTAAACCTCGGCGTATTCTTCGGCATCACCGGCCGGATCATCACCACGTCCAGCGCCTGTACTTCCGCCAGCCAGGGCATTGGCTACGCCTACGAATCGATCAAGGCCGGGCACCAGACGATCATGGTAGCCGGCGGCTCCGAAGAGCTCGACGTGACCGACGCGGCGGTGTTCGACACCTTGTTCGCGACCAGCACCCGCAACGACACGCCGGAGCTGACGCCACGTCCTTTCGATGTAAAGCGCGATGGCCTGGTGGTGGGGGAGGGCGCCAGCACGCTGATCCTGGAGGACCTCGATCATGCCCTGGCGCGCGGCGCGAAAATCTACGCGGAAGTGATCGGTTTCGGCACCAATAGCGACGGCCAGCACGTCACGCAACCCAGCGCCACGACCATGGCGATCGCAATGCAGCTGGCGCTGAGCGATGCCGGACTGCCGCCCGAAGCGATCGGCTATGTCAGTGCGCACGGCACGGCGACCGATCATGGCGACATCGCGGAAACGACCGCGACGCATCGCGTGTTCGGCGAGCGAATCCCGATCAGTTCCTTGAAGAGCTATACCGGCCACACCCTCGGCGCTTGCGGCGCGCTGGAGGCCTGGACCAGCATCGAGATGATGCGCAGCGGCTGGTTCGCGCCGACTGTCAATCTTGACCAGGTTGACCCCCGGTGCGGTGCATTGGATTACATCACCGGCAGCGGTCGCGAGATCGATACCGACCTGGTGATGAGCAATAATTTTGCCTTCGGGGGCATCAACACTTCGTTGATTTTCCGTCGCTGGCAGGGATGATGGGTCTGTCTGACCGAATGATTTGTACAAGCATCCTCACTTGGGAGTCCTCATGAAACAAGTCATTTTCGCTCTCCTGATCGCCGTGACGTTGATGGTTTCCGTTTCCAGCCAAGCGCGGGGAACGGCGAAGCTGGATGATCATCGCCGTGTCAGTTTCACCGTTGTTCCCGATCGAGCTTTGACTCCGGGCCAGGTGCGCGACTCTATTGTTGCGGTCGCGCGCTCACGCGACTGGGTGCTTACTGCGGAGCAGCCGGGGCAGCTCACGTTGCGCAACGACATCCGCGGCCAATTCCAGGTCGTAATCAACGTGTCGTACGACGTGACTGGTATGCAGGTTGACTACGTTTCCAGCGAGAACCTCGATTACAAGACTTACCATGGGGTTCCGTACATCCATCCGAAGTACAACAAGTGGGTCAATTTGCTGATCAAGGGCGTGAATTCCAGGCTTTCATCCTGAACCCTTTCAAGCCCGCCTCCAGGCGATAGCGTCTGACACAAACAAACAAGGAATTGCCCGTGCTGCCGAGACTTCTCGTTCTCTTGCTTCTATTCGCAGCTTCGGGCTTGGCGAATGCCGAACCGAGAAGCGCCTCCAAGCTCCTGCTGCACACGCTGCTGACGAACGAGAATCCCAACTTTATCCTGATGGGTGCCAAGGCTGTCGAGCGCGACCCCGCTGCCGATCAATTTACTCTCGACCTCGTGGCGGAGCTGTTGGATCAGCGGACCAGAGCGCATGTCGCAACTGAGCTGGACTTAGATACCACCGCCTGGTTCATGAAGGCGCTGGGCGCAAGCAGAAATGAACGATACCGCCCGGTGATTGAACGGGCCATTTCAACGTACGCTAATGAGAAGGTCTCCACCTTTGGCAATCTCAGCCTTGCACAGCTAATCCTTCCTTCGGAGTCAGGCTTTTCGGCAGGTAGTATTTCGCTCGATGAGTTCCGCATTCAATTGGAATCTGAGCGTTCCGCACTTGTCAAAGCGGCTGGAGATATTTCCGTCATCAAGCCCGCCGACTCGCTCGATTCGGTGATCGCTGTCATGGGGTATCCGGACGCGCTACTTGAGACAGTAGATTCCAGAGGCTTCGGCGGTTGGAAGTTCAGGGTGAGATCGCTGCAACTCCAGTACTACGGTCGCGGGTTGGTCGATATCGACAACCGGTTTGCTTCAGGCCAGGGCTGGACCGTATCAGTCGTCTGGCCTGACGTTTCCACCAAGGCCGCGCCTTACTCGGGCCCACGCCCTGACGATGCGCGTCTAATCATGACCACTGAGCCGATGCTCCTGCGAAAGCTGGCAAAGCGCTTGGTATCCAAACGAGTCACGGAAGCCGAGTTGCTGGATCGTGCGGCCGAGCGAATTCAGGTCCTGGCAAATCCCAAGGACGAGTTCGAAGTGGATGCGCTTGCGCTCCTTGTGCGGCTGTTGGCAGCAAGCGGCAATAAGAAGTACATCGAAGCGCTCGGTTCCGTCGCCGCCCGATCAGAAGACTCGAGCCTGGCATACCGTGCCAAACTTGCGCGGGAGCAATTGGAAGCCCTCTAGGCCTTACGGCCCAGCAATCAGACAAGGAGCAGCACGCATGCGCAGTATTCTCTTGATCGGTTTCGCCGCAGTCGCCACATTGGCCGCTATCACGCCCGCTCACGCCCGCGACACTACCGTGCGCCTGGATGTGTCGGAGGTGCTGGACCCCAGCTACTCGAGAGACAGCCTGGATGGCTCCGTGCGGTTCTATTTCGCCGGCCAGCCGACGCCGGTGGTGCTCAGCGATTTGGGCAGGGGACGCACCAGCAGGAAGACCAATGCGGTGGGCAAGAGCGACGCGCAGGCCTGCCGCTGGGTCATGCTGACCGCGCTGGCGGCGCTGCAGGCCGAGGCCAAGTCGCGCGGTGCGAATGCGGTGGTCGATATCACCAGCGCGCACACGTTCCGCAGTCCGACGCAGTTCGAGTGTCACGCCGGTGGCATCATGGCCGGCGTTTCCCTGAAGGGTCGCTACGCCAAGCTTGCCGATCGCTAATGGCGAGCGACCGCCAGGTCGTAGTCAGGGTGGCGGAACTGGCGCACCAGGTCGCTGCGGCCGAAAACGGAGGATTGGCGTGGCTGAGCGGCGACGAACGCGCCCGCCTTGACGCCATGCGTTCGGAGATCCGCCGCCGCCAGTATCTGGCCGGACATTGGCTGATCCGTTGCCTGGCTGCCGAGGTGTTTGGCGGCGCAGCAAGCCAGTGGCTTTTAACCGCCAGCGCAGAAGGCGCGCCGATACTCCAGTCAGCGGCGCACAACGCAGGGCAGGCAATCCCGGCCTCGCTCAGCCACAGCACCGGCTGGGTGGCCGCGGCCCTGGCACCGTTCCCGGTGGGCATCGACCTGGAATGCGAATCGAAACCCCGCGAGCTGCTGGCGCTTGCCGATGAGGCGTTTTCTCCTGCCGAGTGCGCGCAGCTGCGCAGTCTGCCCGCCGGTGAGCTCGCTGCTACCTTCTATCTGTACTGGACCTTGAAGGAGGCGACGGGCAAGCGCGAGGGGCACGGATTACGCACGGAAACAGCGCGCCGGCAGCAACCGATCAGCGTTGAAGCCGCGGACGCGGACGTGGTCAGCTGGCAATTCGCCAACTGCAGCCTGGCGCTGGCTGGGAAAGTCGGGATGTCGTTGCGCGTTCTCGGCCTGCCGGTGGAAGCGCGGCAGCGCTACTGGCGGATAACCCCAGTCGCGGATTGAATCCAGCGCCCGATTCGCTCAACCAGGATTCGCGGCCTTGAGCGCTCGACGATCGATGACACCAAGCAAGGGGCCGGTCATGACCGTCGTGACAATGGCCACCAACACCAGGATCGCATACAGGCTGCGATCGATCAGGCCGAGCTCGTAGCCCAGCCCCAGCACGATCAGTTCCATCAGGCCGCGTGTGTTCATCAACGCCCCGAGCCGCCAGACGTCGGCGCCGTGCATGCCTGAAGCGCGAGCTGCAAGCACGGTTCCGCCCAACTTGCCGACGGTCGCGACCAGGGTAATTGCCAGGCACAACAGCCATTCCGGCCCGCTGAGCAGGTCGATGCGCGTGCGCAATCCGGTGCTGGCAAAAAATAGCGGCAACAGCAGTACCGCCGCGAAGGGCTCCAGCCGTTCCTCCACCAACCGGCGCAAGCGCGGATTCGCCGAAAACACCACGCCGGCGACGAACGCGCCGAACAGCGCGTGCAACCCGATCAGCTCGGTCAACAGGCTTCCGGCGAGGATCGTCAGCACCAGGATCAGCAGCCAGCGGGATTCGCGGCGATCATCGATCGCGAAATCGGCCAACCGTCGGCGCAATGCGCGCACCGCCAGCCATATCAATCCCAGGGCCACGATCATGCGCAGGGCGACGGTGAGCGATCCTTGCGACTGCACGGCGGCAACGATGATTCCCAGCATCGCCCAGGCGCTGGCATCGCCGACGGCAGCACAGGCAATCGCGATGCGTCCGATCGGCCGGCTGCTGTAGCCGCGATCTTCGAGAATGCGCAGGAGCACGGGAAACGCCGTGATGCTCATCGCGATACCCACGAAAAGCGCAAAGTGACTGTAGCGAACGCCGTCCGGCGCATAGTGCGCGTACAGCGGGATGGCGAGCAGGATGCCGAGCAGGAACGGCAGGGCGATGCCGGCGTGGCTGATCAGCAGGGCGCGGCGCCGCTGGCCGCGAAGACTGGCCAGGTCGAACTCGGCGCCCGCGGCGAACATGAAGACAAGGACGCCGAGCTGGCTGACCAGGCTCAGGCCGCCCAGGGAAGCGGGCGGAAATATCCAGGCTTGTGCCTGGGGCAGCAACAGGCCGAACAAGGAAGGGCCGAGCAGGATTCCGGCCAGCATCTCGCCGATCACAGCGGGCTGGCCGACGAAGCGCATCAGCGCGCCGGCCGCTTTGGCCGCAGCGAGCACGATCAACAACTGCAACAGGAATTTCGCGAAGGGCGCCTGCATTGGCGCTAGCCACCCGCCAGTCGCCACGGACGTGGCTGCCGAACCGACTGCCGCAGGCGCGGACCCGGACATCACCAGAACGATACCGATCAGCACGGGCGCTAGCGCCAGCAGGACGTATCGAAGCCACAAATTGTTCGGCGCGGCACGCGGCAGCTCCGACTTCTCGCTCGAAAATTGCTTCATGCGCCTGGGTAGACCGGATCGGGCGCTCATTATCCCAGAGCAGGCAAGGTCCACGGTCCTCGGCATCTTGGCGTGCATGACGACGCAATATTTGACTAAATAATATATATATATCATATAGATATGTAACATTGATAATGTAATATATTACATCAGTTTGTTCCGCCCCAGAGCGTTGGAAGGGCCTAATCGCGCAGCACGGACTTCGCCAATTCCTGCAATCGCGGCAGATCCTGGATATCCAATTCACGCCGGTTCACCAGCACCAATCCGTCTTTCTGAAAACGTCGCAAGACCCGGCTGATCGTTTCGGAGGCCAGGCGCAAATAGTTCGCCATGTCGGTGCGCGCCATGGTCAGGTGCAGGCGCGTTGGCGAAAAGCCCCGTTGCCCATAGCGTCGCGAGAGTGAGACGAGGAAAGCGGCCATCCGCTCGTCGGCGGAGTAATCGCCCGCGAGCAGCGCCGCCTTGCCGATATCCAGGCTCAGGAGCTTGAACAGCTGCGCCTGTAGCCCGGGCAGGCGGGTGGCGAGCAGGGCCATCTTCGGAAACGAAAAGCGGCAGAGCATCACCGTGTCGAGCGCCACCGCGTTGCAGGGATAGCGGGACTGGTGGATGGCATTCAGGCCGATCACTTCGCCGGGCAGGAAGAAACCAAGGACCTGTTCTTGTCCCGAAGGATCGAGCACGTAAGTCTTCACCGTGCCGGCCCGAACCGCCGCAATGGCGGTGAATTCGTCGCCCTCGCGGAAGATGTGTTCGCCCTCGTGGAAGGGGCCGACGTGCTCGACCAGAACATGCAGCTCGTTGAGCGCGGACTTGTCCAGACCCTGCGACAGGCAGACTTCGGAGAACGCGCACGTACTGCAGAAATGCAGGGCGTCGCCGTCGTCGGCGATCGGCGAGGATCGCTGGCTGCGGATGGCGGGGGGGCTCATGCCTGGCCTCGGGCGCGCTTCAGATCGCTGACGTCAAACGCGCAGGTTCGGCCCGGGGCTGGTGCAGGTAACGATCGAAACATTCGGCGATGATACGCAGCAGCAGTCGTCCGCGCGAGGTAACCTGGATCTGCGTCTCCGAGGTTTCGACCAGACCATCGATGGCCAGGTCGCACATGCGCAACAGGTCCTCGTGGAAGTACGCCAGGAAATGGATGTCGTGGCGTTGCTCCAGGGTCGGTATGTCGATAACGCCCCGGCATATCAGCTGCTGGATCAAATCGGCGCGCAGCAAATCATCCGCGTTGAGTTGCAGCCCGCCACAAACGGGCAGTCGGCCGCTGTCGATCGCCGATTCCCAGGCTGGCAGGTTGCGCGGGTTCTCGCAAAAAGTATCGCCAATATGACTGATCGCACTCACGCCCAGGCCGATCAAGTCGGACTCGGCTTGGCCGGTGTAACCCAGGAAGTTGCGTTGCAGGCTGCCATGCTCCTGCGCAAGCGCAATTTCATCCCCGGGCAGGGCGAAGTGGTCCATGCCGATATAGCGGTAACCGGCCACGAGCAGTCTTTCGAAGGCAAGTTGCAACAGTGCGATCCGGGACTCGGCGCTGGGCAGTTCTGTTGCAAGGCCTGGCTTCTGCGGGCTGAACAGCTGCGGCAGATCGGCGTAGTTGTAGACCGCGAGCCGGTCTGGGCGGGTTCGGATCAGGCTCTCGAGCGTGCGCCCGAAGGCTTGCCGGGACTGTCCCGGAAAGCCGTAGATCAGGTTGACATCGATCGAGCGGAAGCCGTTCTTGCGGCATGCCTCAATGATCCCCAGGGTATGTTTTACCGGGTGCATTCGATCATCGGCGACGGGCACGCCCGGATCGAAGTCCTGCACCCGCAGGCTGACCCGATTGAAACCCATGAAGGCGAGCGCTTCGATGTCGCTCTGGTCGACACAGCGTGGGTCGACCTCGATGGACAGATCACGGTTGACCGCGCCGGCGAAATGAAAATGCCGATGCAGGCTCTCCATCAATTCGCCGAGTTGCCCGGCGTTGAGGAAGTTCGGGGAGCCGCCGCCCAGGTGCAGCTGAGTGACGTCACGGTCGCAGTCGAACAGCGGCGCAACCATCGCCACTTCGCGCACCAGGCGCGCAAGATAGGCATCGGCGCGGGTGCGGTTGCCAGTGAGTTCCTGATTGCCGCCACAGGCGAAACACGGATGGAAGCAGTAGGGCACATGCACGTACAGCGACAGGTTGCGCGGAATGGGATCGTCGTTGCTCAGCCTGGCTGCATCGCGGAATGCCGTGCCATTGAAACCGGCATCGAACTGCGCCGGATTCGGATAGGAGTTGTAGCGCGGGCCGGGCCGGTCATAGCGGCGCAACAGCCCGGCGTCGAAGGCAGGAATCACAGTCATGGCAACAAACTACCGGCTCGACCTGCCGCGGCCCTTGACGCTGATCAAGCAGGCGACGAATTATCGGCCAGCGATGACGGACTGCCTGCGGCCGGCACGGAGCCGATGAGTTCCACCGGTGCCGGCATGCTGCCGGTCAGCGCCGCATGCTGCAGCGCTTTCAGCCACGACACATGGCAATAGCCATGGACTGCCAGCCAGTCCGCCTCGTACAGCGTGTCGGCATAGCGCTCGCCGCGGTCGCACAGCAGCAACACCACACTGCCGTGTTCGCCCCGGCGTTGCATGGTCTCGGCCAGGCGAAACGCGGCCACCAGGTTGGTGCCCGACGAACCGCCATAGCGATGCCCCAGGCGTTGTTCCAGGAACCAGGCGCCGGCGATGGATGCCGCGTCGGTGACCTCCACCACCTCGTCGGCCAATTCAAATGCGAAGCAGGGCTCGACATGCGAACGGCCGATACCCTCGATGCAGGTAGTCCGGGTCGCTTGCGCGCACGGATCGCCATGGCGCCAACCCTGCGCGAACGCAGCGCCTTCCGGCTCGGCAATGCAAAGCCTGGACAGGCTCCCGACGTAGCGCAGGTAGCGCCCGATCGTGGCGGAGGTGCCGCCAGTGCCGGCGCCGCAGACAATCCACGCCGGATCGCCGGCATCCAGTTCACGACACTGTTGCAGGATCGACTGCGCAATATTGTTGTTTCCCCGCCAATCGGTGGCGCTGCCGGCCAGGCCGAACTGGTCGAGGTAACAGGCTCCCAGTTCCTGCGCCAATGCCCGTGCCCGAGTCGCTGAGTCGGTCGTGGCATCCACCAGTTCGCAACGGCCGCCGAGCGCTGTGATCTCCCGCTGCTTGGCGATGGCCGTGCAACGCGGCATGACGGCGATGAACGGCAAACCCAGGCGGCGAGCGAACCAGGCTTCGGAAATCGCGGTGCTGCCTGAGGAAGCGTCGATGACTGTCTGCCCGCGGCGCAGGCGGCCGCTGCACAGCGCGTAAAGAAAAAGTGAACGAGCCAGGCGATGCTTCAGGCTGCCGGTGGGATGAACCGATTCGTCCTTGAGCAGGAAGCGGACTTCAGGAAAGCCCGGCAGCCGCAGTTCACGCATTGGCGTTTCGGTGCAGCGGCACGACTCGTCGGCCAATTGCGCGATGGCCGAACCGACCCAGGCGCGATCAGCGTCCACCGAGACGGGATCGGCAACGGGGATGCTTTGGTGAACTTGGGGCATGCCGGAAGACTGCCGGATTTTCGGGCGAGAGAAGCTGACCAGGATCAAGACCCGGCCAATTGGCGACACACTTGTTTTGGACTTGATCTGGGTCAGGGCGGGCAAGTACGGCAACGGCTTCAATGCCGGACATGGCCTCCGTCCGCCCCGATCTCGGTTTTAACGCAACAGGCGACGTGATCGAGCTGGATCTGCGTCACCTGTGCGCACCGGAGCCAATGGTGCGCATCCTCGACGTTTTGTCCTCGCTTGCCGATGGGCAATCGCTTCTCGCCAGGACGCCCTGCCGACCACAGCCACTGTTGGAACGCCTTGGAGCCATGGGCTACCACGTCGATGTCGTTGTCGCCGCAGGCGGCGATGCCTGGGTCTACATCATTCCCGACGATGGCATCGCTGGCGCTTGAACGCGCGCCGGCGGCGGCGCTGCCCTTGTGCTTCCTGAGGCTGGCGCCGGCCTGGGGACTGCTCGCGGCCCTGTTGCTGTGGCGGTACGGCGCCACGGTTTTCGCCACGCGCTGGGCGCTTCCCACCGTCGCGTTGGCCCATGTGTTCACGCTGGGCGTGCTGGGCAACGCCATCCTCGGCGGCCTGCTGCAGTTCCTTCCCGTGGTGGCGGATGCACAGCCGCGCATGGCCAGGCGATTGGGCGCACTCTTGCCCGTTTCCTACAACCTAGGGCTGGCCGGGCTAGTGTGCGGACTGCTGCGCTGGCCGGCGTGGATCGCGCCGTCCGGCCTGCTACTCGCGTCGACGCTCGCGTTCTATTCGGTTTCCGCGCTGGCTGGGTTGCGTTTCGATGGGCGGCAGACGGTGCTGCGCGCCGGGCTCGCGCTTGCCTTGCTCGCGCTGCTGATCGCGGCCGCCCTAGGGCTGGTGTTGGCAGCGGCGCTGTCCGGCCTGATCAGCGTGCCCATGGCTGCCCTGACCGATAGCCATGCCGCCATCGGCCTGCTTGGCGGCGGGCTGGTACTGGCGGGTTCCGTTGGCAGCGTCGTGCTGCCGATGTTCCAGGGCACCGCAGCGGTGCCCAAGCACTGGTTCGCGCTTTGGCTGGCTAGCCTGCTCTGCGCCCTGGTGGCAGGCGTGGCGCTTCGGCTCGCGAATGTCCTGGGCAGCATGGTGCTGTTGCTTGCAGCTCCCGTGGCGGCCTTCGCCTTGGCCGTGCTCGTGTTGCAGGCGCGGGCGCCGCATCGACGCAACGGAACGCTGGTCGGATTCTGGCGCTTGGGCGCCTTGGCGCTGCTGGCGGCGACGATGTTCTCGTTGTTCGCCGCGCGTTGGCCGGAATCGCGCAGCGCCATGGTCGCGGGCGTGCTCGGTATCGCGGTTGCATTGCCGGCGCTGGTGCTGGGCATGTTGCTGGAAATTGCCGCGTTCCTGGGCTGGCTCGGTCTGCAGGGCTCACGGGTACGCGGCCATCGCCTGCCCTCTGCCGATGCACTGTTTCCGGAATCGCGGAAGGCGCGGGTGCTGGTCTTGCATGTCGCGTCAGCGTTCGCCTTGCTGGTGGCTGCGGCGTGGCCGGGCAAGCTGTCGGTGAGTCTAGCCGCGCTGGCGCTGGCTGCGGCGTACGCGTTGACCGCGTTTGAATTGCTCGTGCTTTGGCAACGGACACGACGCGCTGCGCGCGGCACGTCGATTCCCGACCTGCCGCTCGCCGGGGAGCAATCCAGTGCATCCTGAGTTTCCCAATGTTCCGCTCTCGGGCGTACGCGGCCTGATCGACGGCATCGACGATGCCTTGCTCGCCCTGCTGGCCGTTCGCCGCCAACTGGTTTCATCCGCCGCCGTGATCAAGGAATCGACCGGCCGGGCAGGCCGCGATGGCCGGCGCGAGCGCGATGTCTACCAGCGTGCCAGGCGCCTGGGCCGCCGCCTGGGCGTACCGCCGGCCACGAGCGACCGTTTGATGTCGCTGCTGATCGACGATGCCTGCGGCCAGCAGGGACTGCACCCTGACGCGGCGACGGCGGTGGAAGAGAGCGCGGCGTTTGATCTGGATCAGCGCAGCGGACCGATTGTCGGGCGCATGCTGCCGGCAACGATGAGCACCTTCGATACCACCGCACCGACGTTCTCCTGGCTGCGCCTGCTGCCGCCGCCAACGCGGCTGGCCCCTTTCCTGCGCCGGCTGCCGTCGGCGTTGCAGGCTCGGCTGCTCGAGACAGCGATGCAGCGCGTGTTGGCCGGGCCCCTGGCCGACGGCGCGCTCGATGCGCTGGAGTCGCGCCGGCTCGGCATCGAGGTTAGCGATCTGGGCTTGCGCTGGGTGGTGGTGTTGCGCGGCGGCCGGATGGTGGTGTGCGCCCCGGATGAATCCGCCGAGTCCACCGTGCGCGGAACGGCCACGGATCTGCTGCTCCTGGCCAGCCGGCGCGAAGATGCCGACACCTTGTTCTTCCAGCGCCGCCTGCTGCTGACCGGCGACACCGAGCTGGGCCTCACCGCGCGAAACCTGCTGGACCAAATGCCCTGGCACGAGATTCCGCTGGGCCTGCGCATTGCCTTGCACCGGGGCGCCGGCCTGGCACAGGCCGCGCGTGCCGCCTATCACGGCGAACCGGTGCCGGACTGACGATCGCGCCATCGGAGCATTAGCCATGAACACTCCTGTCGATCTGCCGCGCCCGCAGTGGAGCGAGCAGTTGGAACGCGATTATTCCGAGCTCGGCCAGAGCCTGGAACATCTGCTGCCTTGCCTGGAATGGCCGCTGCATCTGCCCTGGATCGACGCCATTCGCCGGCTCAAGGCGCAGCGTGGCGCAGTGATCATGGCGCACAGTTATCAGGCGCCCGAGATCTTTCACGGCGTAGCCGACGTCACCGGCGATTCGCTTGCGCTGGCGCAGGCCGCCGCCACCTGTGACGCGGAATTGATCGTGTTCTGCGGCGTGCATTTCATGGCCGAGACCGCGAAGATCCTGGCGCCGCAACGCACGGTATTGATTCCCGATCTCGATGCCGGCTGCTCGTTGGCCTCGTCGATCACGGCGGCCGATGTGCGTCGCCTGCGCGCCGAGCATCCGGGTGTGCCCGTGGTCAGTTACGTCAACACCAGCGCCGAGGTCAAAGCCGAATCGGACGCTTGCTGCACCTCGGCCAATGCCGTGCAGGTGGTCGAGGCCATGGGTTGCGACAAGGTGATCTTCATTCCCGACCGCTTCCTCGGCGCCCACGTCGCCGGGCAGACCGGAGTGGAGCTGATCCTCTGGCACGGCGCCTGCGAGGTTCACGAGACGTTTACCGCGCAACAGGTGCGGCATGCGCGTGAGCGCTTCAACGCCTGCGTGATTGCGCATCCGGAGTGCCCGCCGGACGTTCTGGCCGAAGCGGACTTCGTCGGCTCCACCAGCGCGATGGGCCGCTGGCTGGAAAGGGAACAACCGCAGCGAGTGGCCCTGATCACCGAGTGTTCAATGGCCGATAACCTGCAGGCACAGTTTCCGGCCATCGAATTCGTCCGGCCGTGCAATCTGTGCCCGCACATGAAACGCATTACCTTGCCGAACATCTATGGCTGCCTGAGTGTCCTGCGCCATGAGGTGCTGGTCGATGAGGAAGTCGCCGGCCGCGCGCGCAAGGCGCTCGAGCGCATGCTCGCAGTGGGGCGGGGCGAGCGAGTGTGAGTACGGCTCAGCCACTGATCGTGGTGGGCGCCGGGATTGCCGGCCTGTCGGCGGCATTGGCGGCCGCGCCCCGGCCGGTGTTGCTGCTCAGCCGCGCGCAAGCGGGCATCGACAGTGCGACATCATTGGCGCAGGGCGGGATCGCCGCCGCGGTGGGCGCTGGAGACAGCGTTGTTGCTCACGCACAAGACACGCTGATCGCCGGCGCACTCCACAATGCGCGGTCGGCCGTCCAGAAATTGGTGGAAGCCGGGCCCGATGCGCTGCAATGGTTGCGCTATCAAGGCGTACCTTTCGATGAAGAAGGATTGCATCTGCATCTGGCCCGTGAAGGCGGGCATGGCTGCGCCCGGGTCGCGCACGCCGGTGGTGACGCCAGCGGACGCTTGATTCTTGCGGCGCTCAGCGCGCGTGCGCTGCAAGCCGGGCATATCGAACGGCGGGATGACGTGGAAGTAGACGGCTTGCTACTCCGCGCCGACGCCGTGGCCGGAGTGCGGCTGCGCGACGCGAAAGGCCGCGAACAACTTGTGGAAGCGCCGACAGTGATCCTGGCGACCGGCGGTCTGTGCGCGCTGTTCGCGCGCACCACCAATCCCGCCGGAGCCGAGGGCTCGGGTTTGGCCTTGGGACTCGCCGCGGGCGCCGCCGCGCAGGACCTGGAATTCGTGCAGTTCCATCCCACCGCACTGGCCACGGGCGCAAGCGTTCGGTTGCCCTTGCTTACCGAGGCATTGCGCGGTGCCGGAGCAACGTTGCGCGATGCGCGCGGCCGATCGCTGATGGCAGGCCGGCACCCACTGGCCGATCTGGCACCGCGCGATGTTGTTGCCCGTCGCGTCTGGCAGTCCCTTGCCTGCGGCGAAGGCGCATTCCTGCACGCGCAGGCACTGGCTGATGACTGGCCGCGACATTTTCCAACGGCGCTTGCGCTGTGCCAGGCGCATGGCATCGACCCGCGCCAGGAGCGCATTCCGATCACCCCGGCAGCGCACTTTCACATGGGCGGCCTGGTCACCGACATTGCCGGGCACACCAGCGTGCCCGGTCTGTTCGCCGTCGGCGAAGTGGCCTGCAACGGTGTGCACGGCGCCAATCGCCTGGCCAGCAACTCGCTGCTGGAAGGCGTGGTGTTCGGGCGCCGGACCGGAAGCTGGTTGTCGGCCGCTGCGCTTAGTCCAGCGCGTGGAGGCGGCTTTCGACTGGTCGAACGCGGACCGGAGTCGAGCACGGCGCAGATCCGTCAGTTGCGCGAGCAACTGTGGCGTAGCTTCGGGCCGGTGCGCGAAGCCGGCGCCATGTTGCAGGCCGTGCGGGAGATCGAAACCCTGCCGGCCGGCGAAATCGGCTGGCGCCAGCGACTTGCGTTGCGATTGCTCCGCGCCGGACTGCAACGGCGATCCAGCCTGGGCGCGCACTGGCGTAGCGACGACTCGCCCGTTGCGACCGCTGAACTGGAGACGAGCCAACCATGACGACGCCCCATATCGAAGCGGAGCCTGGAGCTATCGCCGAGACCGTGTTGCTGCCCGGCGATCCCTTGCGAGCACGGCACATCGCCAGGAAATTCCTCGACGGCGCCGTGGAAGTGAATGCGCTCCGCAACATGCTTGCCTATACCGGCTATTGCCGCGGGCGGCGGGTGTCGGTGATGGGCAGCGGCATGGGCATTCCCTCCTGCGCGATCTACGCCACGGAACTGGCCCGGGTGTACGGTGTGCGCCGGATCATTCGCATCGGTACTTGCGGCGGCGTTGGCGACGTCGCCCTCGGCGATCTGTTGCTGGCGCAGGCGGCGAGCACCGATTCGCGTTTCAATCGACTGCAGTTCGGCGATAACGACCTGGCCGCCTGCGCCGATTTCGAGCTCCTGAGTTCGGTGGCGAACACGGCTGCGGCGCAGGAGATTGCCGTGCGCGTCGCCCACATTTTCAGCACCGATTGTTTCTACGGCGGCGATCCGCAACTGCTCGAGCGCTTGCGCCAGCATCGGATCGTCGGCGTCGAGATGGAGTCGGCCGGGCTATATGGGCTGGCGCTGCGCGAGGGCATTCAGGCGCTGTCGGTGCTCACCGTCAGCGACCATCTGGAACGCGACGAGTACATGTCCGCCGAACAACGCGAACGGGGATTGTCAAAAATGATTGCGTTGGTGTTGGACAGTCTCGGCCCTGCCTGCAGCGCTTGAGTCAGATTGGACTTCCGCCAGCGTCGGGCAACCCGGACATGCCGGGTCGACCGAGCCAATAGCCATTCATCGCCCCGAGTCGGGCCGGCGGCTCAAGGCTGTTCACGGCACTGTGAAAATGCGACACCACCTCGGCCATGCCTTCGGTCTGAGGATACAGGCGCAGCACGCCAATGCCGGCGGCGCGCAGTTCGGGCAACTCAGGGCCAAGGTCACAGATCTCGCGGCCCAACACCTGGATGCCGTTGATGACCAGGAAGGGCTGACCTTCGCGCGTGGCCAAGGCCAGGCCGTCGGCATGTTCGATGCAGCGGAAGCCGCAGTCGTCCTTGGCGATGTCCAACGCGCGAGCCGTGAAGCAGCGTGCCGAGTACGCCAGCGGCAAGCGGCCCCAGCCGATGATTTCCAGCTCCGGCAATTCATCGCCATCGGCCCGCGCCAGTTCGCCTAGCTCATGCACGAGTTCGCGCCCTTGCTCGACGCCAAGCACCAGCCGGCACAGGCCGTCTTCGCGCAGCAGCCGCAATGCGCGGTGGTTGTAGACATTCAGTGTCGGGCCGCCGACGAAGGACAAGCCACGTTCGCGGCACAGCTGCACGGCCGACATGTCATTGGCTTCGATCAGGAATCGACCGTTCTCGACCAGGCGCAACAAGCCGCCAAGTTCCGATTCGGCCTCGATGAGGGCCAGGCTCGACAACACGATCTGTTTCCCGCTTTCGGCCAGCTCAGTGGCTAGTGCGATCCAGTCGCGGGTGCGCAATTCGCGACGTTTGCTGCATACCGTTTCGCCCAGGTAGATCACATCCAGCGGCCAGCCGGCCGCCTCGCGATAGAAGGCCAGCGTTCGTTCGCGCGGCCAGAAATATTGCAGTGGACCGAGGCTGAGTTTCATGTTCAATGCCAGGCCCGGTGATACGGGCCAAGTGTGGTCTGGTGACCTTCGGCGTGAGCGGACAGCGCGGATTGCCATTCCGGGCGCGGCGTCCAGTGCTCCGGCGCCCGCGCCTGACTGTCGATCGCCTGCCGCCAGACTTTGGCCACGGAGCCCACATAGGCCGCTCCGCGCTGCCGGCCTTCGATCTTCAACGCGACGACGCCCGCTTGCTGCAGGCGCGGCAGTAGCTCCAGCGTGTTCAAGCTGGTCGGTTCCTCGAGTGCATGGAAGATTTCGCCGCCAACATCGAAGCGACCCTTGCATACTGTCGGGTAACCGGCCGCTTCGCCTTCGGCGTAGCGGTCCATCAGCACACCATTCAAGCGCACCGTCCTGGTGCCGTCGTCGTGTTCGTCCCAGCGCACGAAGCGCGCCGGCGAACATACGCCGTGCCGGTTGGGCGAAATTCCGGTGACGTAGCTGGAGAGCTGGCAGCGCCCTTCGACCATGATGCACAGGCTGCCGAAGGCAAATACTTCCAGCGGAACCGGCGAGGCCGTACACAGGCGTTCGACCTGTTGAACCGACAACACGCGCGGCAGCACGGCGCGGGCGATGCCGAAACGTTCGTGGTAGTAGCGCAGTGCCGCCTGCGTGGTCGCCGAACCTTGCACCGACAAATGCCGCGGCAGTTGCGGGTGCCGGCGCGCCGCGTAGTCTAGGACGGCCATCTCGGCGGCAATGATCGCGTCGGCGCCAAGCGCAGCGGCGCGGTCGACCGCCCGTTCCCACTCGGGCAGGCGCGTGCTTTCCGGATACGTGTTGAGCGCCAGGTAGACCAGGCGGCCGCGCGCATGCGCGTAGTCGATGCCGCGGCGCAGGTCGTCTTCGCTGAAGTTCAGTCCCGGGAATGCGCGTGCGTTGGTCTGGTCGCGGAAACCGGCATAGACGGCGTCGGCGCCATTGTCCACCGCGGCCATCAGGGCCGGCAGGTTGCCGGCGGGGCAAACAAGTTGCATGGAGAATCCCGGCGAGGTTTGCGCAATGTTCACCCGAGCCACTGGTGAATGCCTTGATCCAGGTCAGCGAACCCGGTTTCGGGGCTGTTGGGGCCCTCGGCCAGGCGGCGGTCAATTGCGGTCAGGGCATCGATGAACTGCCGGCGGCTCGCCGCGGCGTAGGGATTCTGGGTCTGGATGGCATTGAAGAGGTGGCCGGCATCGGCGCGCACCGCAGCGATCGAAGCGGCCAGCGCCGCGAAGCTCGGTGGTGCCCAACGCAAGTCGCCATCGACGCCCATATCGAGCAAACCACGGGCGATGAAGAAGGCCATGGCGTGAGTGAGCGCCATGAATCGATCGTGCTGTCCCGGCGCTTGCTCCGTGACCTCAGCCCCGATCGAGCAGAACAGGGCCCGCGCCCTCCGCGCAACGTCGCGGTGGCGATCGCTCGGGCATACCACGACGCGCAGCGGTTCAGAGCGGGCAATGCTGAGCGGGCCGAACAGCGGGTGGCAACCCGCATGGCCGATGTCATCGCCCAGCACTTCGTCCATGATCCGACACGGCATTTCCTTGACGCTGCAGACATCCATGACTTGATGTCGCGATGAGAGCCGCGGGCGCAATTGCCTGAGTACCTTCTCGAAGCGATCCAGTGGGACAGCAAGCACGATCAGCTCCGAGCAGGCCAGCAGGCTGTCTATGTCGGATGCGGCGTTAGGCCGGGGAACACTGGCTGCCGGATCCCAGCCTTGCCAGTCGTAGCCATGCTCGGCCAGCAGGTTGGCAAAGGCTGCGCCGAATCGGCCATAGCCCACGATGCCGATTCTTGAAGTTGTAGGCATGGCTGCTCCACGTCAGGCGCCAGGTTGGCGACTGAAATCGTGCCCCGTTCAGTCGCCGGCGTCGTTGATCTGAGTCAGGTGCGTCCCGTCGCGGATTCTCGCGTCCACTTGATCCAACTCAAGGCGGTTGGCATGGGCAACGCTAGACTGCCTGCGTCGGCTGGCATTGCGCCCGGTCGGCACTCCGAGTCGTCCGGCCTGGGTTCCTTCGGGAATATGGCCGGTCGAACGAGGCCCTCGGGCCACTAGGGCAATCGTGGAAACGCGGTCGCCTCCCGTGCTTGGAAAGGAGTTACAACATGGCTGTGCTCGCCGACCGTTTTGGTCGGACGTTTCCCTATTTGCGCTTGTCGGTGATCGAAGCCTGCAATTTCAGTTGCAGCTATTGCCTGCCGAATGGCTATCAGGCCAGGCCGGGCCTGCCGCCGACACTGACGCTCGAAGAAATCGGCCGACTGTTGCACGCGTTCGCCGCCGTCGGCATGCGCAAGGTCCGGCTGACCGGTGGTGAGCCCAGCCTGCGCAAAGACCTGACGTCGGTCATCCGCATCGCCTCGAGTACGCCCGGCGTCGACAAGGTCGCGCTGACCACCAACGGCTGCCTGCTGCGAAAGAAGTTTGCCGAATGGCAGGACGCCGGCCTGACCGCCCTGAATGTGAGCGTCGACGCCCTCGATCGCGAACGCTTCGCGCGCATCACCGGCCATGACCGGTTGCAGGACATCCTGCTTGGCATCGACGAGGCACTGACCGCCGGCTTGGCCGCGGTAAAACTCAACGCCGTGCTGTTGCGTGACTTGAACGACGATCAGCTGCCTGCATGGCTGCGTTACCTGCAGGATCGGCCGGTGAGCCTGCGTTTCATCGAACTGATGCAGACCGGCAGCAACCTGGCTTACTTCAAGCAACACCACTACCGGGCCGAGGCGTTGGAAGTCCAACTGCAGTCGGCCGGCTGGCGGGCACTGCCGCGCGCGGCCGATGCCGGGCCCGCCCGTGAGTATGCGCACGACAGCTACGCCGGCCGCATCGGCATCATCGCGCCGTACTCCCGCGATTTTTGCGCCGGCTGCAATCGCCTGCGAGTCACCGCCGGCGGCGACCTGCGTCTGTGCCTGTTCGGGAACGTGGGCATTCCGTTGCGTCCGTTGCTGAAGTCCGACGCCCAGGCTGACGAACTGCAGGCCAGTCTGCTCAGTCAGTTGGGCCTCAAGTCGATAGGGCACCGGCTGCATGTCGGCGACACCGGGTTGACTCCCCATCTGGCATCCATCGGAGGCTGACTGTGATCAGCGTCAGCGAAGCCCAGGAAATCATCCGCGCGCATTGCACGCCGTTACCTGCCGAATCGGTGTCAGTAGCGGATGCGTTGGGACGAGTGCTCGCAGCCGATCTCCTCAGCCCGGTCGACCTGCCGGCTTTCGACAATTCAGCGATGGACGGATTCGCACTTCATTGCAGCGGTAGCCAGATAGGCGAGGGCGCCGAATTCAACGTGCGCGGCGAGCAGGCTGCTGGCGATGGCCTGTCACGCGCCGACGGCGCCGAGGCATGGGAGATCATGACCGGTGCGCGGATTCCGGACGGACTCGACACCGTCGTGCCGGTCGAACACGCCGAGGTGGTGCTGCACCGCCCGGATGGGCGACCTGCGCGCATTCGACTGGCGACCTCGGTACCTGCAGGTCAACATGTGCGCCGCGCTGGTGAAGATATCCGGCGCGGCGCATTGGCAATGCGCGCTGGCAGCCGGTTGCAGGCAGCGCACCTCATGCTGCTGGCTGGCTTGGGAATTGCCCAAGTCGCGGTAGCGCTTCGGCCGAAGGTGGCGCTGCTGTGTACCGGACGCGAACTGGTCGACGATCCGGCGCAAGCGCTGCGCTGCGGTCAGATTCACAACTCCAACGGCCCGTTCCTGGCGGCGCGCGTGGACGCGGCGGGCGCCCAACTCGCGCACCACGAGACGGTGCCCGACGACGCTGCCGAATTTGCGGCAGCCCTCGGCCGCGCGCTGCAGGCCGGCGCTGGAATCATCCTCAGCACCGGCGCGGTGTCGATGGGGCGCTATGACTTCGTGCCGTCGGCCTTGCAGGCGCTCGGCGCCGAAGTTCTTTTTCACAAGGTGGCGATGCGTCCGGGCAAGCCGCTGCTGTTTGCGCGCCTGGCTGGCGGCCAGCTCTATTTCGGGCTGCCGGGTAATCCGGGCTCGAGCGCCGTCGGCCTGCGCTTTTTTGTCGAGGCTGCCTTGCGCAGGCAACTGGGCTTGCCCGATGAACAGCCGTGGCGCTTGCCACTGGCGCACGATGCGCGCGGCAAGCCCGGCGTGCGCCTGCTGCAGAAAGCAGCGCTGCGCTTGACGCCCGATGGATTGTTGCAGGTGTCCCTGGTCCACGGCCAGGAGTCATTCAAGACGCTGTCGCTGCTGTCGGCCAATGCCTGGGCGACTTTGCCGGCAGGCGACGCCCTGTGGTCGGCAGGCACGGCAGTCGAAGTTTTCCCTTTGGGTCACGAATCCAGCGCGCTGTTGGGAGACCAGCTGTCATGAGAATCGAGTTGCGTCTGTTCGGCGCATTCAGGGAGTTGGATAGCAGTGCCCAGATCAATCTGGAAATTGCGGACGGCGCGCGCGTGTCCGAACTGCGCAAGGCCGTGCTCGCTTACGGCGAGCAACACTGGCCTGAGTTTCGCGCCGGCTTGTTGTTGCGCTCGGCGTTTGCGAGCGAAGTGGCGATATTGCGTGATGGCGATCTGGTCCCCGTCCAGGGCCAGATGGTGCTGTTGCCGCCGGTGAGTGGAGGCTGACCGTGGATAAAGCTGCAGGCTCCGCCAAGTGTCTGGTGGTCGACATCGGGCAAGGCGCGCTCGATCTCACGGCGGCGTTGGAATTCGTTTCCGATCCCGGCTTTGGCGGGATATCGCTATTTGTCGGCCGGGTCCGCGACCTGAATCACGACCGCGCGGTGCACGGTGTCAGCTACGACATGTTCGAGCCCCTGGCCTTGAGCGTGTTTGCGCAGGCCGCCGCCGAGGCCCAGAAGCAATGCGGACCGCGCATGAAGGTCTACGTCGCCCACGCCCGGGGCCGCCTGCAAGTTGGCGACTTGGCAGTGGTCGTTGCCGTCGGCACGCCACATCGCGACGAAGCCTTCCGCGCCTGCCGTTCAGTCATCGAAGCCGTCAAACACCGCGCCCCCATCTGGAAGCAGGAGCACTACGCGGACGGCGACAGCGTCTGGAGCGAGGGTTGCTCTCTGTGTGACGACTCAAAACTCCGCGCGGGGCCCCTAGAAAACGAAGCTCAGCCCCAGCATGATTGAATGCACACCGCCGCTGAGCTGACCGAACGCATCGTCGTTGTAGTAGTCCAGTACATAATTTCCGCTCCAGCGTACCTTGGGGCTGGATTGGTATTGCACACCCAGCGTCAGGCTGGACACGGCGTTGTCGATGCGGCCGTCCAACTGCGGTAGCGATCCGAGTATCAGCCCGCTGGCCGTGTGTCCGGTGGACTGCGAATAGACGAAGCTGGCGGAGTAATTCAGCGCATCGCTGACCTGCCAGTCGCCGCCGGCGCTGAAGATATAGGTATCGACGTCGTACTTGGAACCGTCGCGCAGATAGAAGATCGTCGTATTGCCAGGCGCCTCGTAACGCCGGCGGTTGGCGCTGAAAAACAAGGCATTGAAATCGTCCTGCAACCACGAGAAAGCGAACTGTGCAGTAAACGAGTCGCTCGGCGTCATGCTCACGGACACGCCGGCCGACGTCGCCCTGCGATCCATGTCCTGCGTTACCAGCACCCCATCCGTGCCCAGCAGCGAGTGGTCGTCGTTACTCTTGTCGACATAGTTGTAGTAGCCGTTGAAGAAGGTCCCACCCGGCGAAACGTAGGTAATGGAAGCCTTGACCTTGAATTGCTCGCTGGGGTCGGTAACCAGCGCGGTCTTGCTAGCCCATAGGTACGACGGCGTCAAGCGCAGGCTCAAGCCCTTGCCTAGTTGCGACGTGATGCGCAACGAAACCTCGTCATATTCGGTGCGTTCGCTGTAGAACGAGCGCTCGGCCGAGATGCCATTGACGATGGGCGGCCCAAGAGTGGCATCGTGGAAGGTCAGATCACGTTCCTTGTCCTCGTGCTTCCAGCCGAGTATGAGACTGGTCTTGAGCGAGCTAATGCGGAATCCGGCGTTCAAACCAAAGCTGTTCGACTCGATGCGGTTGATGCGCACACCCAACTTCTCCGAGGCCGCCGGATCAAGCAGGCCAACGACCGGGAACGAGGAATCGTTGTCGCGTTGGTAGTACTTGTAGAAGCCGTCGAGGCTTACGCCAGCAAACAGGTTGCTGGAGAAGTTGAAGAATGCATTGTCGGTGCTGATCTTGCCGGTATCGAAGCCGAGGCGCTCCTGCGGCTGGGTGAAGCTGTCTTGCTCCAGCCGTGACTGTCCATAGCCGGCCGCAAGCGCCAGGCTGCCGAACGTCTTGGAGATGCGTAGTCCGTGAGAAATCAGATTGCTGTCGGCGACAAACCCCAGCGGGCGGGTCGCGTCGGCCCCGGTGTCGTACTGCCACTGCGCCGGCAGGAACTGGCTCACATCCGCGTGGGTACCGTTGCGGGCGTTGTTATTGAATCTTTCCAACGAAAAGTCGTAAGCCACCTGGAACAGGTTGCCCGGCGTCACCATGGCGGTCAGCGAAACCCGGTGATTCTCCTCGTCGACCTGCTGGTCGAAGCCGCGCCAGCGCTGCAGTACGCGACCGTTTGTCGCAGTGTTGGTCCCGGCTTGGCGAATATCGTTACCGCCGAGCGCATACCGGAAAAACTGACTGCCCTCGCGCTGATAGCCGTCGTACTTGAGCGCGAGCGAGCCCATGTCGTTGAACAGCGACGACTTGAGTTTGACGCCCAAGCCATACGTGGAGCGCTTGATGTTGAAGTTCTGTTGCCGGGAATCGTCGTTGAATTGCGCCACATAGCCGGAGTTGGTGTTGGTCTGGGCAGGGAAGAAGTAGCTTGGATCCGTCCCACCCGCGACCTGGCCCGGGCTGTACAGATACTCCAAGCCGCCAGTCGCAGAGCGGAATTGCCGGAAGAAGGCGGAGAACCCCAGGTGTTCGCGGTCAACGCGCAAGTAATTGCGGTGGTTATAACGGCCGAATCCGACGCGCTCGATGGTCAACAGCTCACGACCGGCATCGGACACCTTGACGTTGACGTCCGCGTCGAACCAGAAATCGGAGCGGCGGTCGCCATCCAGTCCGGTCTGGTAGTTGTATCGCTCCAGGAACTGAGTGCGATCCGACCCGAAACCGTCGAAGTAGTCGTAGAAATAGAGTTTTGGCGTGAGTTCGATGGTCGTCGTCTTTCCGACTTCCTCCGCAACCGGAGCGCCTTGCTCATCGGATGTCGTCGCCGGCTCGGCCGTTGGACTCGCCGGCCCTTCCGCCGCGACTTCCTGCTCGCCGACGCCTTCCGCGGCATACAGTGTTTCTGCCGCCATCAACAGCGCTGCTGGCAGCAGAAGCCGTTTCAAGGAATGGGTTTTCATGACCTTGCCTCCGATAGGCATTGATTTCATCCCGCCCGGGCTGGGACCCGGGCTGGGGGTCAGCACGGGGCAGCGCATCAGAAGCGCATATGCTCATCCTGGTTGCTGCCGTGGACCTGACCGTGACAATTGGTGCAGCCGCGCAGCAGTGCTCCTGAGATTGGCTGCCCCAGTGCCGCAGGCGAAGTGGCATTGGAGCCGCTCTGGCCGTGGCGATTGTTTGGCAGCGAGTGGCATTGCAGACAAAGCATCGGCTGTGCCGCCAGCAGCATTCGTCGGTTCGGCGAACCGTGCGGGTCGTGGCAGTTGGCGCAGTCTTCGGCAACAGGCGCGTGCTCGAAGGCAAACGGGCCGCGCATTCGCTGGTGGCAGGACTGGCACTGTTCGGTACTGCTGACCAGGGACACCCGCTTGCTGGAATGCGGATCGTGACAGCCAACGCACGAAACGCCGCCTTCCTGCACCGGATGATGCGAGGGCAGGTTGAATTTGGCCAACACGTCCTTGTGACAGGTCGCACACAGCTGCGAGCTCTTGTCGGCCTTGCGCAGGCCGATCGTGGCTACGGCCTTCGGGACATGCACACCATGGCAGCTGGCGCAGGCCACGCCCGCGCGGTGATGATCGGAGAGCTTGAAGTTCATCCGCGCCGAGTCTTTGTTGTGGCAGGTGAGGCATTGGTCGGCTTTTGGCAGCCCCGGGGGCACCTGCTTGGGGCGATCGGCGGCGCCATGGGTCTTCGCGTTTACGTGGCAGGTACTGCACTCGCCGTGAAAGGCATGCGGCTTGCTCTCGGCATCGTGGCACTCGGCGCAGACGACGCCATTGGCGGAGTCGCCGACAAGCGGCTGGACCGACGCAGTTGCCTGGTCGGCCGCGATCAGCCCGGGCGAGAATGCCAACAGGCAGCTGGCGACAATGCCGAGAATGGTGTTCGCGTACCTCATGGTTGGATCCCCTTGGCTCCGGCACCGAACGGGTGTTGAGTGTTCGGCTGTTTCTGTCAGTTATATGCAACAGACGCAGCCTAAGCTCGACCCCGCGTCTGGACTTGATCTGGATCAATCTTTTTGGCTGCTGAGACACAGTGCGGTTACAGGCGCCCATACCAGCGACATGGGCTTCGGACCGCTTTCGGCTTCCGGTTGACTCAGGTCAAAGCGAAAACCGAGGCCTGCCTCTAGTCTGCTGCCCATAGGATGACTACGTGGGCGCCGCCGTCATCCGCCAGGCTTTTTGCATTGACGGAGACACGACATGACCGCAACCAGCGCACCGCTGCCAGGCAGCAGCGACAGCGTGCTTACTGACTGGCGCCCCGAAGACACGGCGTTTTGGCAAGCCACCGGACGACGGATCGCGAATCGCAACCTGATGATCTCCGTTCCGGCGCTGCTGCTGGCGTTCGCGGTCTGGATGATGTTTTCGGCAGTGACGGTGAGCCTGCCCAAGATCGGATTCAAGTTCAGCACCGACCAACTGTTCTGGCTGGCGGCGCTCCCTGGCTTGTCCGGAGCGACGCTGCGGATCTTTTACTCCTTCATGGTGCCGATCTTCGGCGGCCGTCGCTGGACGGCGATCTCCACGGCCTCGCTGATGATTCCGGCCGTCTGGCTGGGTTTCGCCGTGCAGGATCCCACGACGCCGTTCTGGCACTTCATGGCGATCGCCATCCTGTGCGGTTTCGGCGGCGGCAATTTCGCTTCCTCGATGTCCAACATCTCTTTCTTCTTTCCCAAGGCACGCCAGGGTTACGCGTTGGGCATGAATGCGGGGCTTGGCAATCTGGGCGTGTCCGTCACGCAGTTCGTGATTCCGCTGGTGATCACGATGGGCCTGTTTGGCGCCATCGCCGGCCATCCGCAGACTACCGTCGAAGGCGGCACCATCAACCTGCAGAACGCCGGCTTCATCTGGCTGCCGTTCCTGTTGGTGTGCACCGTCGCCGCGTGGTTCGGCATGCACGATCTTGCCTCCGCGCGGTCGAGCTTCGCCGAGCAGGCGGTGATTTTCCAGCGCAAGCACAACTGGTTGATGTGCCTGCTGTACACCGGCACCTTCGGCAGCTTCATCGGCTACTCCGCGGGTTTTCCATTGCTGATCAAGACGCAGTTCCCGGAAGTGAACGCGCTCACCTACGCCTTCCTGGGCCCACTCGTCGGCGCCATCGCGCGACCGATCGGTGGCTGGCTGTCGGACAAGACCGGCGGCGCTTCCCTGACGTTCTGGGTGTTCGGATTGATGATTGCCGCGGTCGGTGGCGTGTTGTACTTCCTGCCGAGCGGGGCTTCCGGCGGAAATTTCGTCGGCTTCCTGGCCTTGTTCATGGTGCTGTTCGTGCTCACCGGCATCGGCAATGCGTCGACCTTTCGCATGATCCCGGCGATCTTCCGCACGCTGCAAGAGCGTTCGCTGGCCGTCACTGCCAGTCCGGCCGACAAGGCCGCGTCCCTGCGTCGGGCCGGCATTGAATCGGCGGCCGTGATCGGTTTCTCGTCGGCGGTCGCCGCGTATGGCGGGTTCTTCGTACCCAAGAGTTACGGATCGTCGATCACCTTGACCGGTGGTCCGGAAGCGGCGCTGTACGGCTTTGTCGCCTTCTACGTGCTTTGCCTGCTGGTGACGTGGTGGTGGTACTTCCGCAAGCACGCGGAATGCCCGTGTTGAGCTTGCGCGCGATCGCCATGAACGTGTCCGCAAGGCGGATCGCCGACTTTTCCCGGAGTAATTTTCGATGAGCAATTTCCTCGACCGACTGAATTTCCTGAAGCCGGCCCATGAGTCGTTCTCCGACGGCCATGGCGCGACGCGCGCCGAGGACCGCAGCTGGGAGGATGGCTATCGCCAGCGCTGGCAGTACGACAAGATCGTGCGCTCCACGCATGGCGTGAATTGCACCGGCTCGTGCAGCTGGAAGGTCTATGTAAAGAACGGCCTGGTGACCTGGGAAACCCAGCAGACCGACTATCCGCGTACGCGCCCGGACCTGCCCAACCACGAGCCCCGCGGCTGTCCGCGCGGGGCCAGCTACTCCTGGTACCTGTACAGCGCCAACCGGTTGAAATATCCGTTGATGCGCAGCGCTCTGCTGAAACTGTGGCGTGAGGCACGCAAGGGAATGTCGCCGGTCGATGCCTGGGCCAGTATCGTCGAGGACAAGACCAAGGCGACCAGCTACAAGTCCAAGCGCGGCATGGGTGGTTTCGTGCGCGTGACCTGGGACGAGGCCAATGAACTGGTCGCGGCTGCGAATCTGTACACGACCAAACAATACGGGCCGGATCGCGTGGTCGGTTTCTCGCCCATTCCGGCGATGTCGATGGTCAGTTATGCCGCGGGCTCGCGTTATCTGTCGCTGCTCGGCGGCGTGTGCCTGAGCTTCTACGACTGGTACTGCGATCTGCCGCCGGCCTCGCCGCAGGTATGGGGCGAACAGACCGACGTGCCGGAATCGGCTGACTGGTACAACAGCCGTTACATCATCGCCTGGGGCTCGAACGTGCCGCAGACGCGCACGCCGGACGCGCATTTCTTTACCGAGGCGCGCTACAACGGCACCAAGACGGTGTCGATCACGCCGGACTATTCCGAAGTAGCCAAGCTCACCGATCACTGGCTGCACCCCAAGCAGGGCACCGATGCAGCGCTGGCATTTGCCTTCGGCCACGTGATCCTGCGCGAGTTCCACCTCGACGAGCCGTCGCAATATTTCCAGGACTACTGCCGGCAGTACTCCGACATGCCCTTGCTGGTCAGGCTGGACCGCCACGCCGCGGGCGGTCTGGTCGCCGGCCGTTTCCTGCGCGCCAGCGATCTGGATGGCGCTCTGGGCGAAAAGAACAACGCCGAGTGGAAAACACTGGCCCTCGACGAAATCAGCGAACAACTGGTCGTGCCGACCGGATCGGTCGGCTTCCGCTGGGGCGAGAAGGGGCGTTGGAACATCGAACAACGCGACAGCCTCGGTCGCCAGACGCGACTGCGCCTGAGCCTGGCCAAGTGCAACGACGGTATGGCGGAAGTCAGCTTCCCGTATTTCGGCGGCGTGGAAAACGCGTACTGGAACCACAACACGCAGCAGGACGTGCTCAAGCGCAACCTGCCGGTTCGCAACATCACGCTCGCCGATGGCACGCAGACGCTGGTTGCCAGCGTCTATGACTTGTTGATGGCGCAGTACGGCCTCGACCGCGGTTTCGGTGGCGGTAATGTCGCCAAGAGCTACGACGACAACGTTCCGGGCACGCCGGCCTGGCAGGAACAGATCACCGGCGTGCCGCGCGCCGAAGTTATCAAGATCGCACGCGAATTTGCGCGTACGGCCGACAAGACCCGCGGCCGCAGCATGATCATCGTCGGCGCGGCGATGAATCACTGGTACCACAACGACATGAACTACCGCGGCCTGATCAACATGCTGGTCATGTGCGGCTGCGTCGGCCAGACCGGTGGCGGTTGGGCGCATTACGTGGGGCAGGAAAAACTGCGCCCGCAATCAGGCTGGACGCCGCTGGCCTTCGGCCTCGACTGGAGCCGGCCGCCACGGCAGATGAACGGCACCTCATTCTTCTATTTCAACTCCAGCCAGTACCGCTACGAGAAACTCGACGTCAGCGAGATCCTGTCGCCGCTGGCCGACGCCAAGAAATACGGCGGCTCGCTGGTCGACTACAACCTGCGCGCAGTGCGCATGGGCTGGTTGCCCTCGGCGCCGCAGATCAACACCAATCCCCTGAAATTCGTGCGCGATGCCGAAGCCAAAGGCGTCGAACCCGTGCAGGAGGCCGTGAAGCAGTTCAAATCGGGCGCGCTCGATTTTGCCTACGCCGATCCGGAGGCGCCGGAAAATTTCCCGCGCAACATGTTCATCTGGCGCTCGAATCTGCTCGGATCCTCGGGCAAGGGCCACGAGTACATGCTCAAGCACCTGCTCGGCACGCGTCATGGCCTGCAGGGCAAGGACCTGGGCGAGCGGGGCGCGGCTAAGCCACAGGAAGTGAAGTGGCACGACGATGCCCCGGAAGGCAAGCTCGATCTGCTGGTCACCCTCGATTTCCGCATGTGCACGACGGCGCTGTATTCCGACGTCGTGTTGCCGACTGCCACCTGGTACGAGAAGAACGATCTCAATACCTCGGACATGCATCCGTTCATCCATCCGCTATCGAAAGCCGTAGACCCGGCATGGGAAGCGCGCAGCGACTGGCAGATCTTCAAAGGCATCGCCAAGACAGTCAGCGAACTGGCGCCGGGCGTGCTCGGCGTGGAGAAGGACCTGGTGCTGGTGCCGATCCTGCACGACACGCCCAATGAGATCGCGATGCCGTTCGGCGTCACCGATTGGAAGCGCGGCGAGTGCGACGCCATTCCGGGCCGCACCATGCCCTCGATGGTCGTGGTCGAACGGGACTATCCCAACCTCTACAAGAAATTCACCTCGCTCGGTCCGCTGCTGGACAAACTCGGGAATGGCGGCAAGGGCATGAGCTGGGACACCAAGGAAGAGGTCGAATTCCTGGGCAAGCTCAACCATACCGTCACCGAGGAGGGTGTCAGCAAAGGCCGTCCGCGGATCGAATCGGCGATCGACGCCTGCGAGGTCATCCTGCATCTGGCGCCGGAAACCAACGGCCACGTCGCGGTCAAAGCCTGGGCCTCGCTGGAGACCTTTACCGGGCGCGACCACACGCATCTGGCGGTCGGCAAGGAACACGAAGCCATCCGCTTCCGTGATGTGCAGGCGCAGCCGCGCAAGATCATCTCCTCGCCGATCTGGTCGGGTCTGGAAGACGAGCACGTCAGCTACAACGCCGGCTACACCAACGTGCACGAGCTGATTCCGTGGCGCACGCTCACCGGGCGCCAGCAGATGTATATGGACCATGAGTGGATGCTTGCCTTCGGCGAAGGCCTGATGGGCTATCGCCCGCCGGTGAGCACCAAGACCGTGGCGCCGATGCTCGACAAGCGGCCGAACGGGCACAAGGAGATCGTGCTGAACTGGATCACGCCGCACCAAAAGTGGGGCATCCACAGCACCTATTCCGACAACCTGATCATGCAGACGCTATCGCGTGGCGGGCCGATCGTCTGGCTGTCCGAGGATGATGCCAGGAGCGCCGGCATCGAGGACAACGACTGGATCGAGCTTTTCAACGTCAATGGCGCCATTGCCGCCCGCGCGGTGGTATCGCAGCGGGTGATGAACGGCATCGCGATGATGTACCACGCGCAGGAGCGAATCATCAACACGCCCGGCTCGGAGATTACCGGCACGCGCGGCGGCATCCACAACTCAGTCACTCGCGTCGTGGTCAAGCCAACGCACATGATCGGCGGCTACGCGCAGTTCTCCTACGGGTTCAACTACTACGGCACGGTTGGCACCAACCGCGACGAGATGGTCGTGGTGCGCAAGATGGACAAGGTCGATTGGCTTGACGGCGAAGCACAGGGAGGTGCGAGTGCCGCGAGCGCAGGAAGCGCAGGAGCGGCTGAGCCGGTTCCGGCGGCGTCCGGCGCACGGGAGGTGGTGTGATGAAAGTACGTGCCCAGATCGCGATGGTGCTCAACCTGGACAAGTGCATCGGCTGCCACACCTGTTCGATCACCTGCAAGAATGTCTGGACCTCGCGCGAAGGCGTCGAGTACGCCTGGTTCAACAATGTCGAGACCAAGCCTGGTATCGGCTACCCGAAGGAGTGGGAGAACCAGCAGAAGTGGAACGGCGGCTGGGTGCGCAACGGCGGCGGCCGGCTGCAGCTCAAGGCCGGCGGTCGCTGGCGCGTGCTGTCGAAGATATTCGCCAATCCCGACCTGCCGCAGATCGACGACTATTACGAGCCATTCGATTTCGACTACCAGCACTTGCACCAGGCGCCCGAGGGCAAGCATCAGCCGACCGCGCGGCCGCGTTCGCTGATCTCCGGCCAGCGCATGCAGAAAATCGAATGGGGGCCGAACTGGGAAGAGATCCTCGGCACCGAATTCGCCAAGCGCAGCAAGGACAAGAACTTCGACAACGTGGAACGTGAAATCTACGGCGCGTTCGAAAAGACGTTCATGATGTACCTGCCGCGCTTGTGCGAACACTGCCTGAATCCGGCCTGCGTGGCAGCCTGCCCGAGCGGCGCGATCTACAAGCGCGAGGAGGACGGCATCGTCCTGATCGATCAGGACAAGTGCCGCGGCTGGCGCATGTGCGTGTCGGCGTGCCCGTACAAGAAAATCTACTACAACTGGAAGAGCGGCAAGTCGGAGAAGTGCATCTTCTGCTACCCGCGTATCGAGATGGGCGAGCCGACGGTCTGCGCCGAAACCTGTGTCGGCCGCATCCGTTATCTGGGCGTGCTGCTGTATGACGCCGACCGGATCGAGTCCGCCGCGTCGGTGCCATCGGAGAAGGATCTCTACCAGGCGCACCTGGATATTTTCCTCGACCCGCACGATCCCAAGGTGATTGCCGCGGCACGCGCCGAAGGCATCACCGACAGCTGGCTGGAGGCCGCGCAGGAATCGCCGGTCTACAAGCTCGCCGTCGACTGGAAGCTGGCCTTGCCGCTGCATCCGGAATACCGCACCTTGCCGATGGTCTGGTACGTGCCGCCGTTGTCGCCGATCCAGTCGGCCGCCGACGCCGGCAAGATGGGCAAGAACGGCGAAATTCCCGATGTGAAGTCACTGCGCATCCCGGTGCGCTACCTGGCCAACCTGTTGACGGCGGGCGACGAAGCCCCCGTGGTCCTGGCCCTGGAGCGACTGCTGGCCATGCGCGCCTGGCGCCGGGCGATGAACGTTGACGGTGTCGAGGACATCGACGTGCTGACCCAGGTTGGCTTGACCGTGGAGCAGGCGGAACAGATGTATCGCTATCTGGCGATCGCCAACTATGAGGACCGTTTCGTCATTCCCACCGCGCATCGCGAGTACGCGAACGATGCCTTTGGCGAGCGCGGCGGCTGCGGTTTCACCTTCGGCAACGGCTGTTCGCCGTCGTCGCCGGCGGAAGCCTTGTTTGGCGGCCGGTCGACGACCAGCTACCAGGTGCCGCCGAATCGGCAGAAAGTCGAGCGGGAGAAAGCATGAAGGCCCTGAAACTGATTGGCGTGTTGCTCGACTATCCGGCAGACACGCTGTGGCAACACCGCGAGGAGCTGCTGGCAGCGACCGCGGAGCCGGCGCTGTCGGTAAAGCGCCGCGTCGCACTCGCGGACTTTGTCGAAGGCTTGCTTGACCTGGACCCCATGGACGCACAAGAGCGCTGGCTCGGCCTGTTCGACCGCGGTCGTTCGATGAGTTTGCTGCTGTTCGAGCACATCCATGGCGAGTCGCGCGACCGCGGCCAGGCGATGGTCGACCTGATCGACAGCTATCGCAAGAACGGTTTCGAGCTGGCCAGCAAGGAGCTGCCCGATTACCTGCCGCTGGTACTGGAATTTTTGTCGCAAAGGCCGGCCGAGGAAATCCGCGACTGGCTCGGGCACACCGGACACATCCTGGAACTGCTGGCGGCACGCGCTATCGAACGCGGGAGTCCGTATGCGCTGTTGTTCGAAATCCTGGTGGAGATCGGGCAGGGCAGGGTCGATCTGACCGTGATGCGCCAACGCGTCGCCCGTGAGGAACGCGACGATACGCCCGAAGCCATGGACAAGGTTTGGGAAGAGGAGGCCGTGCGCTTCGGACCCGAAGCCCCAGCGGAAGACTGCGCGCCGCCACGCCGATTGCCCTCAGGCGTCCAGACTGCCGAATCTCAGGTGATGCCATGAATTACTTCAACACGTTCTTCTTCCAGGTCTATCCGTACATCGCGCTGGCGGTCTTCCTGATCGGCAGCTGGGTGCGTTTCGATTACGACGCGTACACCTGGCGCACCGGTTCCAGCCAGCTGCTGTCCGGCAAGTGGATGCGCCTGGGCAGCAACTGGTTCCATATCGGCGTGCTCGCCATCCTCGCCGGTCACTTTGTCGGTCTGCTGACGCCGCATGCCGTGTACGAGCCCTTCATCAGCGCCCCGAACAAGCAACTGTTGGCCATGGTGGCGGGCGGTATCTTCGGCGTGATCTGTTTCGTCGGCCTGACTATCCTGCTGCTGCGCCGCCTGTTCAATCCGCGCATCCGCGCCACCAGCAGCAAGCGCGACATCCTGCTCCTGGTGTTGCTGTATGCACAACTGTTGCTGGGCCTGAGCTCGATCTTCATCTCGGCCGGCCACATGGATGGCGGCCAGATGATCAAGCTTGGCGAATGGGCGCAGCACATCGTCACCTTCCGTCCCGGAGCGGCGGACTTTCTGCTCGACGCGCACTGGATATTCAAGGCACACGTCGCACTCGGCCTGACCTTGTTCCTCATTTTTCCGTTCACGCGCCTGGTGCATATCTGGTCGATTCCGCTGGGTTACCTGCGCCGGCCTTACCAGGTGGTGCGCAAGCGGCAGGCGCCAGCCACCTACGCAGGGAAGTAGTTCATGGCCATTCCGCGAATCATTCCGATCGTCATGGATAAGGGCCCGTTGTCGGAGGCGGCGCGCGCCGATGTAGAGGCGCACGATCATGCCGGCGACGGCGGACGCTCGCTGCCGGGTCACGCGCCGGTCTACCTTCGGGTCGCCGATTGCGAGATCAGCGAGGCAGAAATCGCCCGGGAAATGCAGCATCATCGGGCGCCCGATCCGCACCTGTCGCGTGCGAATGCGGCCCGTGCCCTGGTCGTGCGCGAGCTGCTGCGCCGGGAGTCCGAACGCCTTGGTTTGCCGGCCGAAGTCGAGCCAAGCGATGGCGAGACACTCGAGGAAGCCTGCATCCGGGTGTTGATCGAGCGCGAGGTACAGACTCCGGATCCCAGTGAAGAGGCTTGCCGCCGGTATTACGAGAGCAACCGCGCGCGGCTGCATCACCCGGATCACATTCGCGTGCGTCACATCCTGTTGGCCGCCGCCCCGGGCGACAGCAGCGCTCGGCTGCGCGCCTGCGAGCGCGGCGAAGAACTGATCGCTGCCCTGCGCGAACACCCCGAGCGCTTCACTGAGTTCGCCATGCGTCATTCCGCGTGCCCATCCCGCGACCAGGGCGGCGAACTGGGTTGGGTGGAGCGGGGCCAGACTACGCCCGAGTTCGAACGCCAGCTGGTCATGCTCAAGCCGGGCCTGGCCGGTCTCACGGTCGAATCGCGCTACGGCCACCATGTGGTGTGGGTGGATGAGATAGAGCGCGGCGCAGCCATGGAATTCGAGGAAGCCGCCGGCAAGATCGCTACCTACCTCGAGGCGCAAGTCAAACAGAACGCCTTGCACCAGTACCTGCAGATCCTGCGCGAGCGCTACCCGGTTATCGGGCTGGACGAGCTCGAAGCCGCGGCCTGATCCGCTGGCAGCGCACGTCGAATTTCCCTTCTTGCGAGACCCAGGCACATGCGCAACTTAGCCAGCGTCAACTCCGCGCAACAGCAGGTAGCACTCTGGGGCAGCACCTTCGCTTTCACCATCTGTTTTGCAGTGTGGACGATTTTTTCCATCATCGGCGTACAGATCAAGCAGGACCTTGGCCTGAACGACACCCAGTTCGGCCTGCTCATCGCCACGCCCATCCTCACCGGTTCGCTGAGCCGGCTGGCGCTGGGTATCTGGACCGACCAGATCGGCGGCCGGATCGTCTTCACCGGAGTCATGCTCTGCGCAGCGGCGGCGACCTGGTTCCTCACCACCATGTCCACCTACCAGGGTTATCTGTTTGCAGCGTTGCTGGTCGGCATCGCCGGTGGCTCGTTTGCCGTCGGCATCGCCTATGTCTCCAAGTGGTTTCCGGAAGAAAAGCAGGGCACGGCGCTGGGCATCTTCGGTAGCGGCAATGTCGGCGCCGCGGTTACCAAGCTGGGCGCGCCGCTGATCATGGTCGCCTACGGCTGGCATGCTGTCGCACAGATTTGGGCCGTGGTGCTGGCACTGACTGCTATCGTTTTCTTCCTGGTGACCAAGGACGACCCGGAGCACGCCGCGCGACGCGTCTCCGGCGTGAAGCACGAGCCTTTCCTGAAACAACTCGAGCCGTTGAAGAACCTGCAAGTGTGGCGTTTCGGTCTGTACTACTTCTTTGTGTTCGGCGCGTTCGTGGCGCTGGCGCTGTGGCTGCCGCGCTACCTCACCGGCGCCTACGGCCTGGACATCAAGACCGCGGGCCTGATCGCGGCCTGCTATTCGATTCCCGCCAGCCTGTTCCGCATTGTTGGCGGCTGGCTCTCCGACCGGGTCGGCGCACGCCGGGTCATGTATTGGACCTTCGGTATCGCCGTGGTCTGCACCTTCCTGTTGTCCTACCCGACCACCACCTACATCGTCTCCGGTGTGAAGGGGCCGATCGAGTTCACGCTGGCGATGGGCGTCGTCCCGTTCACCGTGCTGGTCTTCGTGCTCGGCTTCTTCATGTCGCTGGGCAAGGCTGCGGTGTACAAACACATTCCCGCCTACTACCCGAACAATGTCGGCGCTGTCGGCGGCCTGGTCGGCTTGATTGGCGGCCTCGGCGGTTTCGTGTTGCCGATTGCCTTCGGCGTCTTGAACGATTTGATCGGCATCTGGACCAGCTGCTTCATGTTGCTGTTCGCGCTGGTCACCACGGCCCTGGTGTGGATGCACTTCACGATCCGGCGCATGGATCAGGCCGAGACGCCGCAATACGGCCACGAAACCGACCTGCCGGAACTGGTGGCCGCCGCGCAGATGGGGAAGAGCTGATTGGTTTGTTGCGGAAGGGGCTAGTGGGGCGAAAGCTGCCCCTAATGGTGGCGTGCGTGCTGCAAGCGCTGACGGGCGATCTTCCTCAGTAGCGCCCGCTGCCCGGGCGGGAAGGGCGATCCCCGGCCGCAGCGTTTCAGCAACAACGCATCGTCCTGCGACTCGCCGAGCACCGTGTGATCGTCCAGGCCGCCCAGCGACGGGCACAGTTCCGGCCGCAGTGCGCCAAGCAGGGTGTCTTGCTGGCGCAAACGGCGCAGGCGGCGACGGTAGACATGCCAGGTCGGCTCGTCATCAACGTGCCGATGGGCCCGGCGCTTGGCTTTGCCTGCCCGCCGTTCGCTGCGCTTCACCGCTTCAGCCACATCGATGTCGCCGACCGCATGCCAGTCCAGGCGCGCCAGTCGCACTTCTGCCGCCAGAAGTCGACGGCGGCGGGATGCGAACCCTGGATCACGGGATAGGACGTGCTCGAGTATTTCGTCGCGACGCTGCCGCGCTGCAATCTGGGCAGAAGGCAGGATCGCATGCACGTTAGCCGGGGCCGAGCTTTCGAGCCGCCGCAGTTCCTCAACGAGCGCCTCGGCATCGCGCAATCCCGACAGACTGCGGCAGATCCGGCCAAGTTCGTCATCGAGCCGTCTTGCACGCGAGCCAAAAACGTGGGCGCCCAACGCCAGCGTGGCACGGGCGCGGCGAATGCACTTGCGCGTTTCGTGGATCCCATCGTGTAGTGCCTCGCCCTCGCCGGACAAGAGCGAATGGGCTGTCTGCAATTGCTGGCGGGCGGCGGCCAGCAGGCGGGAGCCGATCGGAGCCCGTTCAATGCGCGGAGCGTCCTTTGGCGGGCCAGGGGCGACAGCGGTGGCGAGTGGCATGGACAGGCCTCTGTGGGTGCTTGCCAGCATGCGCCGTAGGAGCCATGCCGCCCTTGATTCAGGTCAACAGTTCAATGCGCGGGGCACGCGTCAGAACGGCAGCGCTACCGCGCCCAGGTGGCTAAGGAACAGAAAGCCCGAGACCATGACTGCATTGAGCGACCAGGCGACGGTCAGGGCACGGGCAATGTGGCCGTAGACTTCCTTCTCCACGTTGAAGGCGTTCATCCACACAGCGCGCATGATGCACGCGGTATAGGCGACGAAGCCGAACAGCGATAGCACCAGCGCCGTGGTGTTCATGTGGCGGTAGAAGAACAGGATCGCGCCAAAGACAAGGTGGCTGGCGAGCACGCCGTAAATCCAGAACACAACCCAGAGCGGAGTGGAACCGCGCCGCTCGTTCAGTGGTGATGATGCGTTCATGCAACTCTCCGTGGTGACCAGATTTCCAGCAGCGCCATGGTAACGGTGAGGACCACGGGACCCAGGATCAGGCCGGATGAACCAAACAGGATCAGGCCGCCCACCACCGACATGAACGCGAGCAAGGTATGCAGCTTGAGCCGGTTTCCGACCAATATGGGACGCAGCAAGTTGTCGATGGTGCCGACCACCAGCATGCCCCACAGCGCGAGAATCAGCGCGCTGATCCAGCGGCCCTGCAATACCAGGAACAGGGCGGCGGGAATCCATACGACGAAGGTACCCAGCACGGGCACGATGGCAAGCAGGGCCATCACCAATCCCCACAGCCACGGCGCCGGAAGACCCAGCCACCAGAACATCAGGCCGCCCAACAGACCCTGCACGGATGCGACTGCGAGCGTTCCATATACCGTCGCATAGATGGTGTCGCCAATACGGTCGTACAAACGATCCATCTGTGCGTCGCTCAGCGGCGATAAGGTTCGCAAGGATCGCAATACGGAATCCCGGTCGCGCAAGAAGAAGAACAGCAGGTAGAAGGTGAGGACGACGCCGATCACCTGCAGCACCGACCCTTTGACCACAGTCGCGGCGGCGTTGCTCAGCCAGGAGGTCACGGATTTGACGGTTTCCGGCAGGTCGAGCTGATGCTCGATTCGGTCGGCAAGGGGCGCAAGGCGCGGCTGCGCCTCGAAAGTGCGCCGCCACTCGCCCGCCGCAAACTTGGTCTCGATGAGTTCCGCGCCCTTGGCGGCCTGCAGCACGAGGCGCTGACCCACGAATGAAACCGGGACCACTACGATCAGCCCGATCACCAGCACGGAAACGGCTGCTGCCAAGCCCGGGCGATTCAACTTCGACTCAAGCCGGCGTTGCAGTGGCGCGAACAGGACCGCCAGCGCCGCGGCCCAGACCAGGGCCGGCAGGAAGGGCGCGGCCAGCCGGTAGCATAAATAGATTCCCAGGGAAGTGGCCGCCAGCAGAACAAGGGTGCGTACGTGGCCAGGAGAAGCCCAGTCATCCTCGATCTTGTCAGCCACTTAACCTGTCTCCCGGCTACTCCTCTTCCGAGGGATCAACGTATTCCGCTGGGAGCAAATGCGCAATGCCCTTGTGGCAGTCGATACAGGTCTTGCCTTCCTTCTTCGCGGCGGCATGCTGGGTCTGCGCGCGTGGACGCTGCTTGTTCGCGGCCATCGCCTCCCAGCTATGGCAGTTTCTGCAGGCGAGGGAGTCGGTGGCCTGAAACCGCGCCCACTCGCGAGTCGCCATCTCCATGCGGTGTTTCTCGAACTTTTCCTTGGTATCGACGGCGCCGGTCCAATGCCCCCATACCTCCAGGCTGGCCCGCATCTTGCGAAGCATCTTGGGACCCCAGGCCTTGGGCACGTGGCAATCCGGGCAAGTCGCCTGCACGCCGGTGCGGTTCTTGAAGTGGATGGTGTCCGTGTACTCGGTGTAGGAGTTGGCCTGCATCTCGTGACAGCCGATGCAGAACTTCTGGGTGTTGGTCACTTCCATGGCGGTGTGGAAACCGCCCCAGAACAGGATCCCGGCAAAGAACCCCAAGCTCAGCAGGGCAATCAGCGAAAGTTTCGACGGACTGCGGAGCCAGCCGAAGAACCGGCGTATCCATGACTTGCTGGGCTTTGCTTCATTCATGACGGTGCCTTGTTCTGGTTATGACAAGCGGGCAGGGAAGGCCTAGAAGCGGAAGATCGCCGAGAACGACACGACGTAGACATTGTAGTCGGGGCTGTCCTCGCCAAGCAGGATGACATTGGCCAGCTGATTGGGTTCGATTCCATCCACGGACCAGTCGGTCGAGTGGAAGTGCTCGTACCAGAGACCGGCGCGGAGCGACAAGTAATCCCGGACCTTGTAGGTAGCATAGAGGTTCGCGGACTCGAGCCGGGTCACGTCCCGCGGCAACGGCAGGGTGCTAAGCGCGGAACCGACCGCGAACTCCATGTCGGTGCGGGATTTCGAGTGCACATAGTCGATGCCAAAATCCACCTTGCCGGACGAGGTGCCGTGCTTGAAGCCCAAACCATAGCTGTCGATGCGGTCGAGTTGATCGGCGAACCAGCGCCGGTTGGGGTCAATTGAGGTAGGAATCTGATTCGCGCCACCGGAGATGCTGTGACCGGCCTGGTTGGATTCGAGCTTCTCGTACGTATAAAACCCATAAGCCGACCAGAGCGGGGAAGGCGCGTAGACGGCATCCAGCGAGTAGGACTCGATCCTGGAATCGGTCAAGCCGAGCTCGGACTGGTTGTACTGATCCCGGGCGTAGTCGGCTGAAGCGCTAAACGTCCAAGCCTCGGTTGGCGTGAACGATACCGACGCATTCACCAGATCCCGGTCGCGATTGGCAAGGAAGAACCGGCGCAGCTCGGGATGGTTTTCCCAACCGCCGGCCACCGTGCTGACGTAACCCGCCGAATAGCCACTGTGGAACGGCTCAAAACCAAAGTAGGTCGAGCCGTCGCGCTTGGCGTGCGTGTAACGCAGCTGGCCGCTGAAGCGTTCGTTGATCTCGGTCTTGATGCCAAGATTGTAGGTGGTCTCGTCGGCCTCCTCGCGCTCGGAATAGGTGCGATCGATCCTGCTGTGCTGGACGCCAGCACTCAGATCGGTGTGTCCCCATACCCGGTAGCTGGCATCGACCTTGAACTGTTGTTCCTTGAAGCTATAGGGTTCGTTGTAGCGGCGTCGATTGCTGGTGAAACCGGTTTGCTGCAGTTGGGTGTCGCCGCCGATGTAGACGTATTCGTCGCGCGGCGTCTTGTTGTCACGGTCGTCGTAACGGTACGACGCGCTCCAGGAGAAGTCTTCCCACGGACGCGAGGAAATGCGCAGGTTCACGACCGTGGTGTCGATACGGCCGTCAAGCGAACTGCGGGGCAGGGGCTGCGTGATGCTGGCCTGCAGCGACGCGATATTGCTGTAGGGCAGGAAGTTCTCGTCCTGGGTCATGCGACCGCGCGAGAGGCTACCGCTGAACCGGGTCTTGTCGGAGAAGTTGTAGCCGACATTGAGGCTGAACTGATGGAACTTGTTGTCCGGCGGCAGGCTGAGCTGGCCCTGGTTGGGGTATCCGGTTCCCGCTGCCCATCCGCTGATGGTCGAGAACGGATTGGTCCAGACCAACGAGCTGTTGTGATCGGAAAACTGCGAGAGGTAATACGCCGCCTGCACTTGCAGGTTTCGGGTCGTGTAGTTGAGCTTGGCGTCGAATTGATCGGTCGTGTAATCGACCGGCTCCGGGACGATGGCTGCGCGCGGATTGCCGCCGCTATTACCGAATACGGCGCCAATCGTCTTGACGCCTTCCTTGGACTCGCGTTTGAAGCTGGTGCTGAAATCCCAGTGCGGCTTGAGGACGCCGCTGAAACCCAGTCCGGCGCGCCGACGCTGGGTTTTGATGTCGACCGACTGCAGACTGGGCAACAACTGGGTCATGCCGGCGGTGCTGCCACTGGGCACCCAATTGGCGGGCAGCGTCAATTCGTTGCCGCCAGCGCCGATGAAGGGCGTGCGCGCCGAGTCGCTCTTGAAGCTGGGAAGCTGGTCGTAGTCGACGCGGACCTTGTATCGACCCTGTTCACCGAACTCGAGCGCGGCCTCACGCGTGTCGCGGCCAAGATCGTTTGCGGTGAAGCGTATATAAGAAGCGCTGGCGCTGTCCCACGCACCGCGCTTGAAGAAATCCAGGTTGAGTATCACGCCCGGACCCTGTTGCTCGTAGCCATTGTACCGGCCGAAGCGGAACGAGTCATCGCTGACGTAAAACACGCCCAATTCGGCGCTGCTGCTGATCTGGGTCAGTTCTTTCAGCCTTTCCGGCTCATCGGAATCCTCGATCGAGAATAGCTCGCCACTTGCGACTTCCCCGACCGGCTCGGACTCGGCTTGCGCCGTGGCCGCGGCCGTCGGCTCCGGGGCCGGCTGGGCTTCCTGTGCCATCGCCACCCATGGCAGCGCCAAACCAACGGCGATGGCCAGGCACAGCGAGCGCAACTGCAGGTTCCTTGATTGGATCCTCCCGGCATTACTGTTCATGGCGCAGCTCCTCGCGCAGATTTATGGAAAATTCGGCTAACGTGTCTTGCGCACGCCCGAGGGATGGTTGGACCCATGCACCTGGGAGTGACAGCTCATGCAACTTTTGCCAAGCAGTTGTTGGGCGCCGGATGGTACGGTGGCGCCGGGCAATCCGGTGCCGCTATAGGCGGTGCTGGGATGGAACGCCGCGAGATGGCACTGCTGGCACAGGAAGGGTGCGCGGGTCTTCAGCAGCGACGCATTCACCGATCCATGCGGCTTGTGGCAGTTCGCGCAGTCTTCACGCACTGGTGCGTGTTCCCACAGGAAGGGGCCGCGCTTCTCGGCATGACAGGTGTAGCAAGTCTCGTTGAGAGTGTCCTTCACCAACAGCTTGGGCCCGGTCGAGCCATGCGGGTTGTGGCAGCCGCTGCAGGACATCTGGCCGTCGTGCATCGGGTGCGTGGATGGACGCAACATTTCCGCGCGCCGGCTCTTGTGGCAGGT
>Ga0209211_10000449_pt1 | contig 83974 bp, 84 predicted proteins | sample RifGroA2_FD_183992 | JGI IMG/M metagenome (GOLD analysis project Ga0209211, IMG submission 183992) | Groundwater microbial communities from Rifle, Colorado, USA - Groundwater A2 (SPAdes) (version 2) | ecosystem: Environmental > Aquatic > Deep subsurface > Groundwater | place: Rifle, Colorado... | reverse complement strand
GAATGATATATAAATCTTATTTTACAATAGGGTGTAGCCTGCTTTAATTCTTACTATGAAAGGATGTAGGGTTGCTGCTGACAGGATTAGGAAATCAAGGTTTTAGAAATCTAAATTTAGAAATGTTTATATAATTCTGACTTTAATCATTCTGTTATGCAGAAAGAAACCGAAGTAAAGCACTGGGCAGACCAGACAGCAGAAAACATTGTAAGGGAAAAAGGGGAGAAGAAGCTTTACACATGCGCAGCAGGCATCACCCCAAGCGGCACAATACATATCGGAAACTTTAGGGAGATAATAACTGTCGAGCTTGTTGTAAGAGCGTTAAAAAAGCTTGGAAAGAATGTGCGCTTTATCTATTCATGGGATGATTTTGATGTTTTCAGGAAAGTTCCGGCAGATGCTCCAAAAAAGGAGATTCTTGAAAAATATCTGCGCTACCCAATCACAGATGTTCCCGACACATATGACAATAAGCACAGCTCATATGCCGAGCATAATGAAAAGGAAGTTGAGGAAACAATACCAATTGTTAATATCCGCCCTGAATTTATTTACCAGGCCAAAAAATACAGGAATTGCGGCTATGCAGAGCAGATAAAGCATGCCCTGGAAAATAAAGACGAAATAAAAAAAATCCTTGACAAGTACAGGGCAGAGGAAAAAAGCAAAGGCTGGTGGCCTGTTTCAGTTTTCTGCGATAAGTGCAAAAAAGACACAACAAGGGTTTTGGAATGGGATGGAGAGTATACATTAACTTACGAATGCGATTGCGGGCATAAAGAAACATTTGATTTCAGGAAGAAAGGTATTGCAAAGCTGCCATGGCGTATAGACTGGCCAATGAGATGGCACTATGAAAAGGTTGATTTTGAGCCAGGCGGAAAAGAGCATTCAACGCATGGCGGCTCAAGGACAACTGCAAAAGAGATATTTGAATTGTTGTACAAGGAAAAACCGCCAATTTATTTGAAATACGACTTTATAACAATAAAAGGAACAGGCGGAAAAATCTCAAAATCACTTGGCAATGTTGTTTCTTTGAGGGACACATTAGAGATTTACGAGCCGAATATTGTAAGGTGGCTTTTTGCAGGGACAAGGCCTGATGCGGAGTTTGCAATAAGCTTTGACCTTGATGTTTTAAAATTCTATGAGGATTTTGACAAGGTTGAGAGGATTTATTTTGATAAGGAAGAGGTTAAAGACCAAAAGGAAAAAAGCAAGCAAAAAAGAATTTATGAATTAAGCGTCACAGAATTGCCGAAGAAAATGCCTTTGCAGGTTCCTTTCAGGCATTTGACTAATTTACTGCAGATTTACAACAACGACTTTAACAAGATAAAAGAAATTTATAAAAAAGAGATTAAAGAAGACTATGACTTAAAAAAATTAAAAAACAGGTGTGATTGCATCTGGAACTGGCTGCAGAAATACGCTCCTGAGGAATTCAGGTTTAAGGTGCAGAATGAAGTTAAAGTTAAGCTGGATGAGAAAGAAAAAAAAGCATTGTTGCTGCTAAAAGAAAAACTGGAAAAAAATGATTATACTGAGCAAAAGCTCTTTGAGGAATTCTATAACATCTGCAAGGAAACAGGCATTGACAACAAAGATTTTTTCAAGGCTGCCTATAAGGTTTTAATAAACAAGGAAAGAGGGCCTAAATTGGCTAATTTTATTCTGGAGTTGGGGAAGGAAAGGGTAATTGGATTGCTAGATAAAATTTAACATTACTTTTAAATAGTAACATTTAAAAAGTTATATTCATTTCTCAGCTAATGCATGGCAAATACTTTAGAAGGCATAATAAATGTCTGTAAAGAAAGATACGGGCTGGAAGTTAGTAACAAAAACAAAAATAGGTATACCCAATTTTTAAAGAGGCAATTAAATACGCATAGAGAGTATGACATAAATGAAAAAATTCCAGCAAGAGATAATCCTTTTCCTTATTTCAGTTTAATGGTTAGTAAGTTGCAATTATTCTCTTATCTAATTGGAGAAACAAGGATAATTGCAGGATATGAAGGGCATACAAAGGAAAAAAGAATCAAGTCTGTTGGGGATTTATACCTTTTAAGGCCTTCTGAGTTAGGGGGAACAATCTCTGGTAGTCTAAAATCATACGAACAAGCAGTTAGAAGGAAAAGCAGGAATACTGACAAAAAGTTATGTTCTCTATATATCTCATTCCAAAACTATATACAGAAAAATAAAAGTATAAATAAGGAGGTATGGTCAAATTGGGGAAGTGCAATTGAGGAACTAGGGCAGGATAAAGAAGTTGTTAGGTATCTTGGAATAGAAATCAATTATAATTTAATGGTGCTTAAATGCCCTTCTCCGAATATTTCCAGCCATGGCGGGGATAGAAGAAAGTAAATACCTGCAACAATAACTGTTACCCCAATAACAAAAACCTTATAAATAGAATATTTCTCTCCCATACTAAAATGATAATAATGAAATTCGGCGGCAGCTCTGTGAAAGACGCCCAGAAGATGAGGGAAGTGGCTGATATTGTAAAATCCCAGCTAAACAAGAAGCCAGTTGTTGTCTTAAGCGCATGCAAGGGAATAACAGATAAATTGATAGAAACAGCAAAAGAGGCAAATGAAGGAGAGGATGTTTCTATTTTATTGGATGAGATAGCAAAACTGCACCACAATATAATAAAGGATTTGGGGTTGAGCAACAGCATAGTTGAGCCTGTACTGGATGAATTGTATGGCTTAATTGCCAAAATAAAAGAAAACAACGAGCTGAATGACGAAATACTTGACCATGTGCAGAGCTTTGGCGAAATGCTTAGCACAAGGATTTTTGCTGCTTATTTCAGCTCTATTGGCGTAAATGCAAAACAATTTGACGCATGGAATATTGGCATGATAACTGACTCTGAATTTGGTTGTGCTGAGCCGCTGGATAGCACGCCAAAAAAGATAGCTGATGCCTTAAAGAAGGTAAAAGAAGTCTCTGTTGTAACTGGATTTATTGGAAAGGACATAAATGGTGTTATAACAACATTAGGCAGGGGCGGCTCTGATTATACAGCAGCTATTATAGGCGCTGCCATAAATGCTGATGAAATACAGATATGGACTGATGCAGACGGAATTATGACAGCAGACCCCAGAGTTGTGAAAAATGCAAAAACAAACGAGAAAGTTAGCTTTGCAGAAGCTTCTGAGCTGGCATTTTTCGGAGCAAAGGTATTGCATCCTAAAACAATATTGCCTGCTATGAAAAAAAACATTGCAGTCAGCGTTTTAAATACATACAACCCTAAAGGAAAAGGAACCTTAATATTGAGGGAAGCAACTAAAAGCAGGGAGATAATAAAAGCAATTGCCTGCAAAAAGAACATTACCCTGGTTGATATCAACAGCACAAGAATGATAGATGCCCATGGCTTCCTTGCAAAAGTTTTTGATGTCTTTGGCAACTATAAGAAAAGCGTTGACATGATTGCAACTTCTGAAGTTAATATCTCCCTGACAGTTGATGATGACAAAAACTTGGATAATATCATTAAAGAGCTGAAAGGAATTGCAGATGTTAATGTTGAGAAAAACAAGGCAATAGTCTGTATTGTCGGAGAGGGCATGAAGCATACACCCGGCATAGCTGGAAGGACATTCACTGCTTTAGGCAAGAACAAGGTTAATATAGAGATGATAAGCCAGGGAGCATCTGAAATCAACATCAGCTTTATTGTAAACAACGAAGAGGCAGATAAGGCTGTCCAGGTGTTACATAAAGAGTATTTTGGATAAATGATTATTCTTTCTCTAAGAATCTATCTATATAATAGATTATTCTCTCTTTCTTTTCTGTATTAATTGAAACTTCTTTTCCGTAATGAGTTGGTTTTACAAATAACAACCCTTCCTTAATAAGCTCATCAATATAATCTTTAATGTTCCCCCTGGTATCTTTTGGAAACCCCTTAGGGAGATTATCAATCGATGTATGGCTATGCTTAAATTTACCTAAACGGGTTAATTTATGCAGTATTTTCCCTTTGATTTCATCAGCTGCCCACATAAAAAAGTACACCAAAATATACTTTCAATGGAAAGATTTATATACTTTTCTATTCTTTGATAGCTATATGAAAGAAACAACAAAAATTTCAAAGAAATTTTTGAGTGCTCAGAAATCTTCGATTTCTGACAAATCACTGCTTTTGCAATTGACTGGGGAAATGCCTTTATTTAGAATAATTGACTTTTTGGTAGAGAATAAAGGAATGGACTTTGACAAAACTGAGATAGCCAAAGGCGCAGAGATATCCAGGGCTTCTTTATTTAACTATTGGGATGAATTAGAAAAAAGAGGGATTGTTAAAGTCACAAGGCAGTATGGAAAAACCAGGCTGTATACATTCAACATAAAGAGCATGATAGCTAAAAAAATATTGGAATTGGAAAGAGCGCTAATAGCAGACGCACTTGAAAAAGAACATAAAAAGAAGAACGAGCTTCTAGTTAGCGCCTAAAGCTTTATTTAAAATCCTCAATCCTAACAACAACAGTCTCTTCTTTAACAATGTCTAACTTATTTATCTCCTTTATTGCTTTAGCCATATTCCTTTCCAGAGCATCATGGGTTGTGATGATAACAGGAACAACAGCCTTGTTTTCTTCTTTCTGCGAAACAGCTGCTATGCTTATATTGTTTTTTCCCAAAACAGCTGCAATCTTTGCCAAAACTCCCGGCTTGTCAACTACCATAAACCTGAAATAATACCTTGAAACAACTTTGTCTATATTCTTCAATAGGTAATTGTTAAAATACCGGATAGGCGCTGTTACAGCGTGGTTTTTCATATTCTCTGCTATACTTATGACATCACCTAAAACAACAGTTGCAGTTGGCAGCTGTCCAGCGCCTTTGCCGTAAAGCATAACCGGCCCTGTGTTCTCTCCAATCAAATAAATTGCGTTTAATTCATTTTTAACAGTAGCTAATTCGTGCCCTATTGGAATCATTGTCGGGTGAACCCTTAGCTCTACCTCATTGTTGCTTTTCTTGGCAATAGCCAACAATTTTATTGTATAGCCTAATTCTTTCGCATATTCCAAATCATTTCTGCTTATTCTTGTTATGCCCCATGTGAATATATCTTCTTTTATCTTACTGTTAAATATTAAAGAAGCTAAAATAATGAGTTTCTGCGCTGCATCCTTTCCTTCAACATCAAAGCTTGGGTCTCTTTCTGCAAATCCAAGCTCTTGGGCTTTTTTTAACGCATCTTCGTAGCTTTTTCCCTCTCCCATCTTTGTTAAAATAAAGTTTGTTGTGCCGTTTAAAATTCCATAAACAGCGTTTATCCTTTCAGCCTGATAGTTTTGCTGCAATGCATTCAGGATAGGAATACAGCCGCCAACAGCAGCCTCAAAATAGAAATTTACCTTGTTTTTTTGCGCTGCCTCAAACAGCTCAGGCCCGAATTTAGCAATAACTGCCTTATTGGCAGAAACAACATGCTTCCCTTTTTGCATAGCTTTCAGAATAATTGTTTTGGCAGGCTCATAGCCCCCAATAAGCTCAACAACAATATCAATCTCCTTGTCATTCAGAATATCATTATAATCAGTTGTTAAATTCTCTTTTCCAATTCCAAGTTTTTTGGCATTCTCCAGCTTAACATCGCAAACTTTCTTTAAGTTAATTTCAATTCCGGCCCTCTTTCTAATCAGATCAGAATTCTTTTTCAGTATTTTAATTACTCCGGAGCCTATTGTCCCTGTTCCTATCAATCCTATGTTTGCCATTTTAGACTGGGAATAATGAGTTTTATTTATATATCTTTCGTTGAGCAAGTTGCCAAAAACCACCCATACAAAATAGGGTAATTATACACCTTAGTGATACATTTTTTTGTCACCACTTTGTCACTATTTTTTAATAGAAAATTTACGTAAATTTTATATACTCTTTCTTTAAACTTTATATAAAATGGGTTTGTTTTGGGGTTTTGGTTTGATGAGTGATATTTCTTTAGTGAGGTTTATGGAAGATAATAAAATGTCAGAAACGCAAAGCGTTTCTGAGCATGCTCAAGAACCGAAGGTTCTTGACAGATTAGATGGGGGGATGAAAGATGGTTGAGGTTGGAATTTTAGGGAAAGATAAAAAATTAGCAAAAGAACTGAAAGGAATAGCAGAAGAAACATTACTAGAAGATATTATTGATAACCATACTTTTTATGAGGGAAGTAGATTAGTTTATAGGGGACACCCAGCTATGTATCGCAATGCTGTTGCTGAAACTATGAAAATGGTCCAAGAAAGTGGTGGGCTAAGTAAAGCTTTTCTTCTGACAAGAAAACCTCATTGGCATAATGGGTTTGGTGTTGAAGTTGTTCCAGATTTGGTTGCCCATAATGAAACATTTGCGAAAGAAATAATCTATGATATAGCTAGACACACAATAGAAGGAAAACCTGTTATTTGGATTACTCCTGTTGGCCCAATGGGCCATTATCGGGTTATTGCTGATATTATGAATAGGGATACCTCTGGGCATGAAAAGACCGTAGAAGAGCTTAAACAAAGATTAGGCGGCAAAATTGAGATTAATCCGGCATTAGTATTTGCTTTTGCAATGGACGAATGGGCTGATAAGAACGGAAATATAATAACTAACCAACCCAAATTTAAAGAGTATATGGGGGGGTTTAGGGATGATATGCAAGAACAGTTCTATGGGTTACTAAGGGGAGATGTTAAGATCCCTGAAAAAAATTTGAGATTTGCTGCAAATAAAGGTTTAAGAGGCTATGTTCCTGCTATGGAGGATTTATTAGCGAAAGAAGCAGGTGTAATAATAACTGGCGGCGTTGGTATGATTGGCCATATAATGTTTTGGGAGTCAACATATGGTAAGTTACTAGGAAGAAAATTGTCTGAAAAAGTAGCATATATAAGAGGTGCTCCTTTGACAACAGAAACTATTGCCCAGAATAGGTTTACCTCAGCAGCATCCGCTCCTGTTCCAGCATATGCAAATACAATTGGACTCGGTCTAATTTGTATGTTAAGAGATTATGGGGAAAAGAATATGGGAAAGGTAAGGGCGGTCTTTGGTCTTGATAATGTAGAAGAGCCATTGATCTGGCAGAGATATATAGCGCAATGTATGTTGGCAATGCACCAAACAGACCCAAGCTTTCCTGCAACTTATGTAGCAACGATGCCAGGGCGCTATATTGTTGTTGAAAATCATTTTAAACCATTTAAGGTTCAAGCAAAATAATTTTATTTTTTTATTTTTCATTTAAAAAAACGAATAGAACAAACAAAGAAGAAAAAGGATTATTGCGGGCATTTGGGTGATTTATTTTTTCATTTAAAAAAACGAATAGAAAATAAATAAGAATAAGGGGGGATGAAAAATGGCAGATTTTTCAGATAAAGTAAAAGAACTATTGATACAAGAAGGTTTTTACATAGATAATGGAAAAGATATAACTTTAGCAGTTCTGGTTGATAATAGGGGTTGTTTCCCAGGAATAATGGCTACCGGAGTTAAAGGTGATGGTTTAAGAGTTATTGGTGAAAGAGCAAACATAATAACGCTTCCTGCTCATGGAATAAATGCAAATGACCATGATGGTACAATTAGGGATTTAATAGATGGAATCCTCGCTGGAAATGTGTTTACAGCAGCAGCTAAGCTAATCGATGGGTATGCTGTTATAGGTGGTAATTTTGGAGATGAAACATCTATTGGTAAAGCATTGGAAAGGGCAAATGCTCCTATTTTGTTACATGCAACACCTGATAGCATAGATAGATTAACAATAGAGGGAAGGGGGGATAGCGGTTGTGGAAAACACTCTATTTCCAGATACCTAAAAGATTCAGGACATCCATTTACACCTACTTATCCGCATGCACAATATGTGACATCAGATAATTTTATTAAAAACTTAGAATCTTTTATAGGAACATGCCGCATAGTTAATTCATTACGATATCAAAGAATAGGTGTTGTTGGAACAAGGCCAAGAGATTTCTATACAATGGCAATTAATGAAAGAGGGCTTCTAAGCCAACATATAGAAGTTGTTCCAACAAATATAATAGATGTTGTAAGAGAAGCAAAATCTCTTAAAAAAAATGATGATAGAGTCGAGCAAGCTTACCAAAGACTAAAAAACAGATGCGATTGCACAGGAATAGAAGATGAGAAAGTGTATATCCAGGCTCAATTCTATATAGCTATGAAAGACTGGATACAAAAAGAGCATTTGAGTGCAGTAGGCATTCAATGCTGGACTACAATAGAACGGGAATTAGGAACAGTTCCATGCTCAGTTATGAGTATGCTTGCTGAAGACGGGACACCTGCTGTGTGTGAAACAGATGTTTATGGCGCAATGTCAGCACAGGCCCTTTACAAAGCAGCACTTAATCCTTCAGGACTGATTGACTTATCTAACAATAAATTTAGTCAGGATGACTATGAAAGATTAAAAGAACACCCTCTTGTGAAGGAACTTGAGAGAAAAGGATATAGCCTTGAAGATTTCTATGGTGGTTTTCATTGTGGTGTTTTACCTGTTACTATGTTAAGAAAAGCTGATAAATCTACAGGTGAACGTGGTACTATTATGGAAGAACAGCCTATAATGGGGCCTTTTGTACCAGAAGGAACAGCAGTAGGTTGTTGCACAGGCAATGTTGTAGCAGGACCACTAACACATTTAAGAATATCTATTGACGGGAAAGGAAATAGAAATGCTTACATTGCACTTGCAGAAGTAATAGAAACTCCAGTTGATACATTTGGTGTAAGAGCAGGAATAGCTATGAAAGGTCTCAATGACTTTCTAGACCAGGTTACTAGAGAAGGGTATGAACACCATGTAGCAGTTGTTCCAGGTAATGTTGTAAGGCAGGTAAGAGAAGCACTTAGTACTTATCTGGGATTTAATCTTTTAATGCATCCGCAAGAATTACAAGCACCAGGATATGGCCTAAAATAATTTTTTATTTTTTTCCTTTTTAAAAGAAGCGATAAAACCAAAATATAATATTAAGGGAGGATGAAAGAAAATGCCAACATTCGCAAAACAAATTGATGCGCATAATGCAAAAGTTGTAAAGGGGGTTAAAAGAATAATCACCCCGGACGATATAGAATTCAGAAGATACGGAAGAGTTGTTAATTTAAGTGAATTTGGTTTAAGTTCAAGTGAATTGAAGGTAACTGAAAGTTTGCAAACACAGATTGATTATGCTATGAATAACAGTAAGATTGGTTATGAGCAAAGAGTATATACTGTAGAAGATGAGGAACTTTTTGTTGTTAACCCTGCAATGGTTCGTATACCTGTGTTAAGATATGAAAGAAGGCTACGATCACTCTTGCAACTATTTGCAGTAGATGGCGGCATGGCTCCTCCTGCAATTCAAATTGGAAATTGCTTCGGGGTTGATACTGGCTATAATACCATCAGTGCTCTTGAGGACCATTTAGACACTGTAAATTGTAAAATTCCTAAAGACGGTGATTTAAGCGGAGTTCACGGATCAAAAGAGATAATTGCTAACGCAGGAAAACAACCTGTTCTTCTTATACTAGGATTATCTGATTATATCAATTATGAGGAAAAGAATCCAACTTTTGATGCAAACACATGCGAAGCAGTAAAACTAGATCCAGGCAGAGCAGTAATAATAGGGAAAAATGTTTTGCATTATAATCCAAGAGGACCTGAGGTAAATACATGGATTTGCCTTATGTCAGGTGTTAATACACCATTACCTCCAGAATTATTAACACGACAACAAGAATTTGACCCAACCATCACTCATAATATGAAGAGACTATTCATAAAGGATCCAAAAGATATTGTAGCAGATACTGCTGGGCGAATCACCAATTACCAAGACAATAAGTATTTAGTCAAATAATGGATAATTCCTTTTTTATTTTTAAAATTTAATAAAAAAGAGGGCAACCTGAGATAAAACTAAAAGGTGTTAAAAATGGCACAATTATATGCAAGAAATACTTCAGATATAAGCGGAAGACCAGCTATTGAATTGGGAAATGGCTTAATAAAAGTTGTTATTGCAAATCCTGGAGGCATGGTTTCTGAGCTAAGTAATGGCGGCATTAATGCACATTGGGTCCCTCAGTTTAGAGGCAATTTTAATGAGCCATATGACCAAGAGTTGCATAGCGGCTATTGGAAATGCAAGTTGCTTTACAATGTTGCAGGCAATTTTCCATGCATTCCGAACTTTGGCGGGGATTGTGAAGCTTATGGCGTTAAATTACCACCCCATGGAGCAGCTGCAAACAATAAATGGGTAGTTGACAAAACAGGCAAGACAGATAATGCAGCTTATCTTATCTCAAGCATGCTTGATTCAAATCTTCCTCAGCTTTCATACAGAAAATATGATATTCTTCTTGAAGGACACCCTGTGCATTACAGTGTGTTAAAAATTAAGAATAATGGAAAAGAAAATATCTCGATTAATGTCGGATGGCACAATACTGTTGGAGCTCCTTTTTTACAGGCAGGATGCCTAATTGATCTTTGCGCAAAAGAATATACAACACCGCCTGCAGAATTTGAAAAAACCCAATTAGTTGCTATAAACAAAGAATTTGAAAGCCTCGAACAAGTTCCTACAATAGACGGAAGTATAGCAAATATGCGCATTGTCCCATTACCCAATGGGCATACTGATTTTATTATTGGCGCAGTACCTAAAAATGCTCAGCTTGGCTGGGGAAGCGTCCTTAATCCAAATGGATTATTGTACCTAAGTTTTTTTAAAGGCCCAGCAGCTGTAAAACAAAATGAGATAGCTTTGCAGTTTAATGATTTATGGCTGCAATATGGCGGAAGACATTATACCCCTTGGGCCAACCAAGAAGGAGGAACTGACCTTACCTTCTGCCTTGGCCAGGAAAATGTTGTTGGCGGTTTTGGCGGATTGGAATGGTCGTTAAAAAATCCTGAAGTTTTAGGGAACCAAACTACTGTTGAATTAAAAGCTGGGGAAGAAAAAACACTCTATTACGGAACAATTTTTGATAAAGCAATCATACTAGAAAAAGGGGTTAGCAGAGTAGAAAAGAATGAAAACGGCATTATTGTTTATGACAAAAGGGTAATAAAAAGCAGTATTCCAATAACTGCAGATTCTGAATTCAAGATTATTGAGGGGTTGGTGAAGTCAATAAATTTAAAATAAGATTTAATAAATTAAGAGGATAAAGAATGGCAAAAGAATTATTTAAACCTGATGAAGCATTTCTAAGCTTTGACTGGGGTTCGCAAGGAATTAGCGGTAGATGGACACGACCTGCAATCAATGATGTTATCTCAGTAGGAGTTGATTTTAAAGAATTTTCAGAATATGGTTTGACTGGAGACGGGATTATTCCTCCTGAATATAAGGGGCAAGCTTTCCAGCCTGTTAGTTTATACTTTAGGGCACATGAAAGAGTAGTCAAAAGGGTGAGAAAAGAAGTTGGGGCTGCAGGTATGAAAATGGTTAAAAGAATCGGAATTGATGGCCAACAACATGGAAACACTTATTGGAATGAATACGCCCCTGCTATTCTATCCAATTTAAAGAAAGGCGTCCCTCTTGCTGATCAATTAGGGATGGCATTAGCATCATTTTTTTCAAGAATATGGATGACTTCTAGCTCAAAAGAAGAGAGAAAGAGAATGACAGAAGCTTTCGGAGGTATTGAAGCATATATTAAAAAAGCAGGCTGTCAGCCTTTTGGCAGATATACAGGAACAGTTATTGCAGATGTCAAAGCTAGGCAACCTTTAGTTTTGGAAAGAACAAAAGGCATCAGGCTTGTGGAGCAAGTGCCTTATATGCTTATGACAGGAAATTTTAATGCTCCATTAGGCTGGGGCGGGGCATGTGGAACAGCCTTATGGGATTATAAAACAAAGTCATGGGATGAGCAATTACTAAGAATTGCTTTGAATGAAAAAGAAGGTGAAACACCAACTCTTTTGTCAATGCTTCCGAGAATTGTGGCTCCGGGCACTTCTGAACAAGTAAGTGCTTTCTTTGCAGAAATTGCTGGTGTGCCTACTGACTGTAAAGTTTATGAACCAACAGGGGATAATCCTGGCACGAGAGTAGCTATGAAGTACATTCAAAAAGATAGTAAACTAATAGTCCCAAGTTTTTTTAGTATTGCAACTAGCATAACTGGTAATCTTAACTTATCAGAGGATAATTTGGACCTTACAGGCAAAGTAGCTTTAATGTATGACTATATTGGCAGACCCTTTGGTATCGTGTGCAAGACAAATGGTACAGGCAGGTGGGATGAAGTAAAAAAGCAGCACAATGTAGATCACTCAGAACAGGACAGGATATTAGCTCATTATTTAGATAGTATAACAAGCAATTATACAAGCACTAGATTACCTAATGCAAAGCTATTTTTTTGTTATAGGAAAGGAGAAACTTTCCCCGAGACTAATGAATTTGAGTGGAGAAACTATGAGCCAAACAAGGAATCAGATGTAGTTGCAGTAATTGAAACATCCCTTGCGGATCTTGCAGTGCATGTGGGTGACTTATTAGCAAAGGACGAACTTATCTGCATTGCAGGAGGGGCTTCTAAGAGCAGAAAAATTCTTGAGATGTTTGCAGCTATGCTTAACAGACCAATTGTAGTAGGAAAAGAAAGTAGTGAAGGTGCTTGCATGGGAAGTAATTATGCAGCACAATTCTTCTATTTAAGAGGTGAGGGAAAGCCGGTAGAGCTACATCAACTTGTAGGAACTGCAGAAACAGGGGAAGTGATACAACCAAATCCAACACTAGTTAGATATTATCATAAACAAGGAGGATATTTTAGTCAATTTAAGCGAGAACAACAGAAGCTATTTGCAGAACATAATAAATAATTTAAATAATTTTATCTCAAAAAACCAAAAAACATCAAAAATTATTCGGAGGCAATGAAAAATGCAAGAACCAGAAGTTGTAATTGCGGGATTTGGAGATGAACGTTCTTATGATGCAGATACACATTTAAATTTTTTAGGAGAGAGAGATATACCTATTTCAGCAAGGTTTTTTAGTTTTGATGAGGCTAGAACAAAACAAACTATGTTAGAAAACTTATCAGAAAAAGAATTTAAAGAAATTACTAAAAAGTTAAAGGAAGAAAAAATAATAAAACACATTGCAGAAGCTAGTTCTGACGAACTTAAAAGATATAAGGAATTAATGCAAAAATATAGAGTTACAGCATGGGACATTGGCTCTGCAGTTGGTAAACAATATTTAGGTGAGTCTGATTCTTCTACTGAGTTGGCAGCTAAACTAAATGGCACAATTAATGCAGCCCATGCTTTAGGTACTAAAAGAATACGTATCTTTAATTTTTATCCTGGCACAAAAGAGCAATTAGCAAACCCAGGAACAGAATCATTCAATGAGTATAGAACTGGAGCATTAAAATATATTAAGGAAATAGGAAAAAGGTTCCAAGATGAAGGCTTATTTGGATTTTTGGAAGTAGAAACAAATCTCATTGGAAGAGATGGAAAATCATTAGTTGAATTTCTTGATGAAGCTAAAGTGGGTAATATCTTCCTTTATTTTGATGGTGCTAATATGGTAGTTCAAGACACAAATAAAGAAGGCTTGTCTTGGAAAACATATTCAGAAATGGCTAATTCGCCTTATTTAGGCGGGCTTCACATTAAAGATGCTAAATACAGCGAAGCAAATGAGAAGAAAGTTGATGAAGAAGCACATTGGCCTTTTGTTCCTGTTGGCAAGGGCAATGCAGATTACGATTTAGTCTTTGCTAACTTAGCTGATAAATCAGCTGAAAAAATAAAGGATATTGAAAAGAGATTATTAAACGCTGGCTTGCTAAAAGAATTTGGCCTTGTACTAGAGCCTCATTTACTATGCGGGGGCCAATTTGGAGGATACACAGGGGGTAGATATCAAGAAGCAATAGACGCTCTTGTAGAACTATTAACTAAAGCAGGGATAAGATACGCGCAGTCTGAGGGGCAGTTAAATTTTGGATAAGATTAAAACAAGGAGGAGTGATTGAAAATGTTAACAGAACAAAAATTCTTAAACGAGCAAATACTGGCTTGTGACCGGATAAGAAAAGCAATGCCCTTTTTGAATTTAGACCAAAGAGTTATAGAGATAGCTGATTTTTCTCTGGCAAATCCAGGTTACGAGGCTGGGGCAACATTTAAGAGGGATAGAGAAAAATTAAAAGATGGCCTTTTTAATAGAATTGGGCTGGAGATACATTTAATTGCTAACACTGATGATATGCCGGTTATTGGTGGCACTGGTATAGACCAGGGTTACTGCGGTAAAATTTTAGTCTGGGAGCCAGGTCAATTCTTACCGGACCACAGGCACCAAACTGTTTATGTTATAGAAAAAGATGTGCGTGCTTTAGATTACTTAACCAACTTAAAAGAAGTAAATCCCGAGTTTGGAATAGTTGGTGGGGTGCTTGAAGGATTTCCACTAGCTGATTTTAATTATTTTGTCCCTAAGGCTGTTGGTGGATTAAATAAAGGGCAGGAAAAAGAGATATCTAAAATTTTAGGTATGCATGATGGTACAATTAAGATTGGCAAAAGAGAAACTTTTTTTGTAGTGTATGGCGATGGTTATTATATTGGCCCTAGTATAGGCCATAATAGAGAAGCACGGCTTAATGAAGGAACCGATGTATGGAACAGAATTCCAGAGTCCCAAAGAAGATATGTACACCAAGGGGATGATAGACGAACCATCCATATGAAAAGCGGAGGAATTTATCATCTGCCGACAAATACTTCACACGCTGTTGTTGCAGGCCAAGGCGGGATGGTTGCTTTTGAATTTTCCAAGAAAAGCTGGGATCCAGCAGATATCTTTACAGACCCGAATATAAGGCGTGAAACTAAAATATTAATGCCTGATAACAGGATTATTACATCTGCACAATATTTTGAAGAGAAATGCATTAAAAAATTAGGAGGATAAACTTAATTTTTATAAAAATTTTAATCGGAGGCAATGAAAAATGACATCATCAGAACTCAAAAGAGCAAAAGCTTTAAGAGGGCTAGGTGGGGAATACAACGACATAAGCAACGTAGTAGAATATTTAAGAAAGCATGAAAACAAAGAAGTAGATTTTCTTAGTATTGCTGTTTTAGTTTGTGATGTAAAAAAAGAATCTCGATTGCCAGATATTATGATTAAGGATGGTCACTTAGGTTTACCTGATAAAGAATTTATCAAAAAAAGAGCGCCTTTAACACCTGAACTACTAGCATCTGTTGAACTTGGCGGAGGGGGTAATGTTACACTGCCAGCTGCTGCATTAGACATTAATACTGGAGTTATGGGTTATATAGGCAATGATATAGAAGGCGGTTATTTTCTTTGTGGCATGGTGCAAAATCATATAAATACATTTGGAGTAATAGTGAAACAAAAGTATAGAACAGATGTTGCTCTTAATGCTTTACTTAAATCAGGCGAAAGAGCACCAATACCGTTTTGCGAAGATGCTGGCAAATATTTTGACTTGAATAATAAAATAGTAAAAGAAAAATTAGTAATATTAAACCCTAAAATAGTCCAGATTAGCTATTCTGGCTTGTTTGAAAAAGGGGCAGATTTAGATGGCGGCAAAAGGCTAGCAGACGGAATTCGTTGGATAAAGGAAAATCTAGAATCTTTAGTAATGGTTGATACTCATACTTATGGCGCAGAACCAAGAAGATATGATTCTTTAAAACCCTCATTAGAAGTTGCAGATATGTTTGTATGTTCTAACGATGAAGTTAAATTGATGATACCTCAATATAGAATCAAATCAGGACCAAGTGAAGAAGAACAAAAACAGGCATTTTTAGCACATCTAAAAGAAAACTATTGTAAAGGACATGAAGCCAGACTTTATGCAGTAACCTCACCAGAAAAAACTTCAGTGTTGTATTATAAACCGAATGGTAAAACAGAAGAAATTGAAGTTGAAAATTGGTTCTTTACAACAAAAGAGAAAGGATCAATACATGACGCTACTGGCGCAGGAGATTCATGGAGAGCTGGATTAAACGCTTATATATTAAATCATCAATGTGAATTTAAATCAGGAAAAATAGGCATAAAAGAAGCTGTGCAATTTGCAAACTTGACAGCAAGGCTTTATATTTCTGGGAAAGGGATTGAAGCATTTAAACATTGTGATGGCACATACGACAGGTTGTTAAGGGTTGTCTCTGGTGATAAACCAAAAGAAGATTTAAGAGATTTGAGAGAGGTATACGGAGTAATACTAAATGCGAGAATGGATTGTAAATGATTCACAATGCACCCCCAGAAAACCTTTACCCAGCAACAACAGCAGCCACTTATATCAGCTTAAAAATAACCCACCCCGATAAAGATATAACAATTAAAAATAATGAAGATAAGTCAAGAACTTTTTATATTGGGCAAGCCCAACAAATTGATATACCTTCGCTGGAAGATTTAATATACGATGTGGGGCGGTATGGCAACTACTGGGTGCCTATTATTCAGAAGGATAACAAAAAGATTACTCTTCGTATAGATGAAGAGTATTCCTTCAATATTATGATGCAGCATTCTACAAGCGATTATCATCATAATAATCAAGATGAATTGTCAACATTGCAAAAAGAAATAGAAAAAGCTCTAGGAAACCTAAAAAATCTGCAAAGATATGGATTTTTGTTCAATAAAGAAAAGTTTAATCAGCATCTTGATTATCTAGCCAAAAGATTCCCTAAAGAAACAAAAGGAATTGCAGAGTCAGCCAGAGAAATAGGCATAAATACAATATCAACAGCTTATCTTAATGAATTATCAACAAAGGAAGATTCCTTTTTAGGGGTTCCTTACTCCAAGCTAAAAAGAACAGGCATCTTAACAGGAGGAGCCTTAGGTTTGGCTGGGCTGATCCGCGCAATGCCGGGAACCGAGCAACTCGGGCAGATTTACAATGACTTATTGTTTAATTATGGGCCTATTGCTACTACAGCCACTAATGTAGCAACTATGGCTTTTTATTATTTGCTTGGCGATTCATGTGCCCAATTTATTGAGTGGAAAGGCTTTGATCAAAAAAGATTATTAAAAATGACCGGTCTTGGGGCTGTTTACGGCGCAGAACTTACTGGTGTTTATTGGGTAATAAACCATATCAATCTTGATAACAGATTATTAAGTTCTTTAGCAAAGGGGGTTGTTGATGTCGGAGGTTATGCAATCCTTGTTTTCAATCCAAAGCATATCTACCTGATGTCAAAGGAAAAGCTTAATCCCCTTGATTACATCAGATTTGACAAGATGTATTCTCTGATTACCAAAGATCACCAGTTTCGAAAAAAATGGGAGAAACTTAATTATTTTTCTTCTTTTGGCTGGTTACCTTACCAGCTGTGGAATAGGTATAGTCATGCGTTGCAGCAGCAGGTATACCATGTTTGCAGAGTGCTGCCAGTATTTACAGTTTTCATTTCCCTTGTCTCAAATGAGAAAAAAGAGCTAGATGAATTTATGAAGGTTATGGCTTTGTTAAAAACCACCCCCTAAAGAGGGGGGCATATCTTGTTGGTATCCAATTTTTTGTTGGGTGGTTTTTAATCATGCTCAGAAATCACTCGATTCGCTTAGCTATTCACCATTGGTTAAAATTGGTGGAATGTGATTTCTGACACTTTAAAGGGAGCTGCATAATTCCTTAAGGTTGTTATCCCTGTAACACAAAGTTTTTAAATAAACTATACCTTTTCCTAACAATTATGAAGAAACTAAAATGTGGTATATTAGGAGCAACCGGCATGGTTGGGCAGAGGTTCATAACTTTGCTGGATAAGCATTCATGGTTTGAGGTAACAGCACTGGCTGCTTCACCAAGGTCTGCCGGCAGGAAATATTCAGAAGCTGTTGAAGGAAGGTGGTTTTCCAAAAAAGAAATCCCTGCCAATGTCAGGAATTTGGTAGTTTCAGATGTTGCAGATATTGAAGAAATAAAAGGCAAAGTTGATTTTGTATTCTCAGCTATAGAAGCATCTAAAGACGAAATCAGGGCTTTTGAAAACAAATACGCAGAAAATGACATCCCTGTAGTTTCAAATAATTCCGCGCACAGGTGGACAAAAGATGTTCCGATGATAATGCCGGAGATTAACCCGCATCATCTAGAAATGATTAACATTCAAAGAAAGAATCATGGCTGGAAAAAAGGCTTTGTAGTTGTAAAGCCAAACTGCTCATTGCAGAGCTATCTGCCAGCTATTGCTCCTTTGATGAAATACGCTCCTACAGCAATGATTGTAACTACAATGCAGGCCATTTCAGGGGCAGGAAAAACATTTGAGACATTCCCGGAAATAGTTGATAATGTAATCCCTTATATTGGCGGGGAAGAAGAGAAATCAGAGCAGGAGCCATTAAAGATATTAGGCAGCATAAAAAATAATGAATTTGTAAATTATAATGGCATCAAGATATCTGCGCACTGCAACAGGGTTGCTGCTTCTGACGGGCATCTGGCAGCTGTTTCAGTAAAATTCAATAAAAAGCCCACAAAAGAAGAAATCCTGGAAGCATGGAAGAATTATAAGCCAGAGCCGCAGCAGTTAAAATTACCAAGCGCTCCTGACCCCGTATTAATATACAAAGAAGAGGATGACAGGCCTCAGACTAAGTTAGATAGAGATGCTGGAAATGGAATGGCAATCACAATAGGCAGATTAAGGGAGTGCCTTGTGCTTGACTACCGGTTTGCTGCTCTCTCACACAACACAATAAGAGGCGCAGCAGGCGGAGCTATTCTGGTGGCTGAATTGCTGTATAAGAAAGGCTTCTTGGGTTAGAAAAGCTTAAATAGAATTGCTTTAACTTTCTTATTATAGGGGATTTTATGGAAGAATACAAAGGCAAGACTGTTATAGGATTACTGGAGGAAATAACCATCTACAGCAATAACGGCAAAAGAAAAACTTTGATGGCCAAGATAGACACAGGGGCAACCAAAAGCTCAATAGACATAAATTTAGCTTCAAAATTAAAGCTGGGCCCTGTTATAAAGTCAAGGATGATAAAATCAGCACATGGCAGCAAGCTAAGGCCGGTGATAGAAGCGCATGTCAAGCTGGCCGGGAAAAAAATGCTTTCAGAGTTTACATTAATAGACAGGGCGCATATGAAATACAAGGCATTAATAGGCCAGGCAACATTAAAGAACGGATTTATAATAGACCCTTCAAAGGAATAATTCAAGAAATAATAATCAAAATAATAAAAAAATTAATCACCTACGGTGTCAATTAGCAATTTTTTCGCTTTTAATCCAAGATAGCAAGCGAAAAAATTGCAGACTAGACATAGTATTGAATACGCGCCGGTGAAACTGGTTTAAGAAGGATTAAATAAAAAGTTTATTGATAAGAAATATTGATTAAAAAATAAAATTTAATTAAAAATGAAAGCAGCACTGGTATCATTAGGCTCAAAGAGCTCATTAATGGTCCTTGAGTCTATGAAAAAGTATTTTGATTCGGTTAGTAACATAAACCTCAAAAATATAGAGGTAAACCTTGGCTCTGGAAAGCTTGATGTCCTGTATGAGGGAAAAGCGCTCAGCAAATACGACTGCATCTATGCCAGGGGCTCTTTCAGGTATGCTCCTCTTTTGAGGTCCATAACAAATGCCTTATCCCAAACAACATACATGCCAATCAAGGCAGAGACATTCACAATAGGCCATGACAAGCTGTTAACGCATTTAGCCCTGCAGCTTTACAAGATTCCGATGCCAACAACATATCTTGCTTCTTCGCCCATAGCTGCAAAAAAGATTCTCCAGAAGATAAACTATCCGATAATTTTAAAATTTCCAACCGGCACAGGAGGCAAAGGAGTTATGTATGCTGAAAGCTTTGCAGCTGCCTCTTCAATGCTGGACGCTTTGGAAACATTAAGGCAGCCATTCCTGATTCAGGAATATATTGAAACAGGCGGCACTGACATAAGGGCTTTAGTAGCTGGCGGCAGGGTTATAGCATCAATGAAAAGGAAAGCAATTTTAGGGGAGGAAAGGGCTAACATACATGCAGGCGGCAAAGGAGAAGCCTGTGTGCTTGATTCCCATACAAAAAATATTGCAATCAGCACAGCGCAGTCAATAGGCGCGGAAATATGCGCAGTTGACATATTGGAGAGCCCAAAAGGGCCTTTGGTTATTGAAGCAAACCTAAGCCCGGGATTACAGGGGATAACAGAAGCAACTAAAATGGATGTTGCAGGAAAGATTGCAGAATATTTATATGAAAGGGCCAAACAATTCACAGAGTCAGGAAAAAAGATAGGCGCGAAGGAAATCCTTGAGGAGTTAAGCATAAAAAGGGAGGGAAAGCCGGCACAGCAGATAATCACAAATCTGGATATGAGGTCTGACAGGATTCTGCTGCCAAAGCTGATAACAGACATCACAAAGTTTAATGACAAGGAAGAGTTTGTTATAACAGCAAAAGACGGGGAGCTTTCCATTAAAAAGGTCTAAGATTAGTAAAGAAAGCTGATTTCTATATAATTTATATAATCCTTTACTCTTTTCTAGTAGTTAAAACAGAAAACTTTATAAACCCGAGAGATGTACTAGCTTAAAAAGAGGGCATTCGTTGGGGTTGGTTTGATGAAAAAAACATGCCTGTTTTTAATTTTAGCTATATCTTTAATTTTAATTACTTCTAGTGTTAAAGCTGGAGACCCCCTATGTGACCATATCAAGCAACTGCAAAATAACCAATTAGTGACAGAAACAGCTTTTAATACAACACAATTGGCTGATCCTCTAGTTTTGGAATTATGCCAGAATTTAACAAACCCCCAAGAAGAAACAACTGAAAAGATTGGAAAAGGCAGGCTAAAAAAGGAAAAAGAGATAAAGATTAATGAAAATAGAATTATTGAAAAGCAAGGGAAAGCCAGAATAAAATTTAAGGATTCTTTTAATATTGAAGTAGAGGATGTTGACGACAGCCCAAATGTTTATTTTTCTGATAATGTTGTTTCAGTAAATACAAAAGAGCTGCCTGAGCTTAATCAGCCTGCAACAATAACACTTTATAATGTGGATTTCGAAACACTCCCTATAATATATTATAACGAAGAATTTATAACCAACCCTGATGAGATAACAGAGCAATGCCCAGAAGATATATGCTATAATATCAATTATGATAAAGGGGAAAAAACAATCAGTTTTGATGTTGCGCACTTTTCTTCTTACAAGATAGGTGAAGGAAGTTGGCCAATTAAAAACAGCGAAAATATAATATCTTCAGGAAAAGGTTTGACAATTGGCTTGCCTTATGGATTATATTATGATCAATGGCAGTATTATTTTTCTCCTTTGTATGATTATGCTGCATGCCCATTCACATACCCATTCGGTTGGGCAGCTTATCAAAATTGTTTAGAATCAAATATATTGTTGCCCAAGTGTACGCAGGGCAGCCAAATTGCTGATGACGGAATTATAAGCTACTTCCCGCAAGGGCATTCAAAATTATGGGGCTATCTGTATGTTTTTGATGATGATGAATACCAGTTTACAACAGGCAGCTCTTATCTTTACGGCCCGACTTACAGAAGCGAGTGTTTTTTATCGCCAGATGCCTCACGCATAATTGTTGAAGGTACAATTGTTTATACAAACGAGAAGACAGGCGGCTCAGGGATACCGCCCTGCAAGGATTCATTAAGCAGTTTTGCAGGCCCTACATTGGTGAGGGACTGGCCAGGCTCTTCTTATGGAGTTGACTGCATGAGGGATTTGAACTCTGTTTCCTTGTCAAAAGGGTTTCATCAGATTAGCGCAGAGGCATATTCCTCCTATAATTATTATGGTAGCTATAGGCTTTATGTATGGAAAGACTATTACCCGGGCATTAGCAGCCCGTGGTCACCGCCGCATGCCTTTTTATACAAATTAGAGGGTATTAAAGGCTCTTTTGAAACAGAATGGCAAAGATTATCTGATGATGTTGGGAGAGTAGAGCTGAAGAATATAAGCGTTAATGCCACATTTAACAGCGGTACAATAGACATTATCCTTTATCTCAATGATACAACTAAGAACACAACAACTATACTAAGCCGCAGCTTCACATCTTCTTCAACAGAGCCGGAAACCCAAATATGGTATCTGCCGCCAAATACAGCAGCTACAAAAATCAAATATAATATAACATTAAAAGCGGAAGATCCCCTAACTGACATAAAACATGTTCCTGTTCTGCACTGGATCAATGCAGGCTATAATAAATATGATTTAAATATTAGAAAAATTGAGCCAATTCAAGTGATAGAAGGCACTGATTTGGTTGCCAATAAGCCAATGATGGTCAGGGTTTTTGCTGGCTTGGATTCTGAAGAAATAATCCAGACAGAAACGCCGGTATCCCTCAATTTAAATATCAAATATTTTGATAGCTCAGGAAATATGTATAAGGAGAGCAATAAGGCACCAACTCCAATGATAATCAAAAAATCTTGGGGCAATGATGAAATTAAGAGCGGCAAAAACAGCTTTAATGTTTTTGGTATAGAGCCGCCTACTCAAAAAGGCTATATAACTATCAAAGCAGTCTTAGACCCCGAAGATAAATTTGCAGAAACAAATGAGGAAAATAATATTATAGACAACCAGAATAACAAAATTAAAGTAGGGATTCAGAATATGCCATGGAAAATGAGTGATAAATTAAAGATAATTTATGTGCCTGTTAAAGTTGGTGCTTGGAGGCAAAATGTTGATTATGGCTTATTTACAGAAACCGTTGCTGCCAACCATCTTTTTTTGAGAGATGTTTACCCTATTGCTCCATCCAATTTATTAAGTGGGTCTGGAAACGAGCTTTGCCCAATAGCAATACTGGGTATTTTGGGGTGGGGGTGGCAAAGCTTCTTTTTGGGGCCTAGTGGCACAACATGCCCTACATGGGGTGATTATCCAGTTAATAGTAATGACTATGTTAAAAAATTATACCTTTCACACGCCATACTGGGTTATCTTTCTATATATGCCGCCGAAGCTGAATCATTATGGGGCCCTACTGTAAGGGTAGTTGGAGTAGTACCTCCCAATTTATTAGCCGGAATAGCTGGTGGCTCTCTTGGTGCATGGTATGAAGATGTTATTTATCTAGGGGCAAACGGAGTGGTTATTGAAGCGAGGCCAGACAAACCAGGGTTAGCATCGCATGAAATTGCGCATACCTTTTTGATGAACAGAAATGAAGCATCTGAAGAGTACAATACAAATACGTTTTATGGTAATCTGGCATATTCAGGCTGGAGGGTCTCGAAAGGACAGAGCGGAGCAAAAATCAATATAAATCCCGACGATGATGACCCGCGTGATTTTGATCCTGTAACAAGAAATGATTTAGGCGCCCATTATCATTGTTTTATGGGAGATGCTGAGGCGGATGATTTTTGGATTGATCAATCAGATTATGGGTATTTACTGGAAACTATGGTGAAAACATGAATGCAAAAAATATATATTTTAAAATTTTTGAATATCTTTTGATTCCTAGTTTATTATTAGGAGGTTGTGCAACTAAAGTTGATTTACCAAAAGGCTACAAACAAATAACCGCACTACCTGGAGTAGAATTGACACCTGCAACAGATCCCTCAAAAGGCATAATTGCTTTTGCTCATCATGGTGATCTGGAACTTATATTGCAACCTAAAGATGGACCAACCAGCAGACTCGATGAGCTAGTCAGAGTTAACTTCCAAGGAAATGACAGCCATCCTGTTTTTAGCGATAAGTGGGTATATTTTGACCATTTAAATGAAAATGGAAGCACAGATGTATATAAAATAGAATATACTGACAAAGCAGCTCAACCAATCTTGGTTTTTCCAGGCCATCATGTATATTCTGCTTCACCAACCGGCAAAGTATTAACAACATCTAAGGATGGCACAATTCATATAGGCGGCCAACCAACCCCTATCCAAGGAAGAAATCCTGTTATCTCAGAGAATGAAAAAGAAATTGTTTATAATTTAGGTAATAAACTATACAAACAAACAATTGACGGGAAAGAAGCAAAGCAGTTATCTTCACCTCCTGGTTCTTATGTAGATCACATCTGGGTGTATAGTGGGCCGTATAAAGGGCAAATCATTGCTATCTATAAATCTGATAAGAAATATGATCTCTTTGCTATTGACCCAGAAACAGATAAAATAACTCGTTTGAGTAATGATGGAAGGCAGAAACAAGGCATTAGTTTATGTGATAAAGGCAGATCATTATTAACAACTCTCTACACAGGCATAGCTACAAGAGGAGATATTTGTTCTTATAGCCTAACCAATAATACACCAAAAGAAGGAAAAGGCAATTCAAATGAGGGGTTGCTAAGATGAGGCCTTACACATGGTTTATCCTTTTGGTCTCTTTTGCGATAGTTTCTTCAATTTCATTTATTGCTGCTGAAGAAAATCCAGATATTTACCTAATAGCCGGTAATTTATATGCTGATAAAATAATTTTGCACCCCATAATGCCTCTCCAAGGTTCATTAGCAGAGAGCGAACAATCAATCAACTCAAACAATATTGCAGAATTTTATGGTGAAACATCGTTTGGCAATAGTCTTTTGAAAACATTTAGGTTTAATGTTCCTGAAAATTCAAATGACCCTCTTTTAAGGCAAGAATTCAGGTTTTTTATGTTCATGGTTGATATGCCTTCAAACACAAATAAAATTGCTATTAAAGAAGGGAGCACTATTTTAAAAGAGTTTTATATAACAAAAAATAAACCAGTTATTAATAGCCTAAATGTTGCGGAAGATGGCAATAATTATAAAATAAGCTGGAGCGTAACAGATCTCGATAATGATGGATTGTTATATTCCCTTTATTATAGCAATGACAACGGCCAGGATTGGAATCTTATCAATTTTAATATGAAAGCGAATACCTATTTATTGGATATATCAAAATTATCCGGCGGCAATCTTCTATTAAGGATTTTAGCATCTGATGGGTTTAACATAGCAGAAAAAACATCAGGCCCATTTTACATCCCGACAAAATCACCAACCCCATTTATAACATACCCACTTGATGGCTCAGAATACACAAAGGGGTCTGATATATTTTTAGAAGGCTTTGGCTATGACCCCGAAGACGGATTTTTGGAGGAGCCATTAAGCTGGAGTTTGGATAATAATATCTTAGGGACAGGCTCTTACCTAATCACGAATAATTTATCTTTAGGCCAGCATACAATAACTTTGACAGCAACAGACTCTGAAGGGAAAACAGCAAAAGAAACAAGGAATATGGCTGTAACAACAGAAACAAAGCCTGATGTAACAATTAAAGAGCTTAAAACATACCCTGCAGAATTAAGGGAAACAGAGCCGGGCAGATTAGAAGGCAGCGCTTTTATCCAAGCAAAATTATTTAACATAAGAAGCGATGCTTTCTGCGATGTTTCAGTTTATGGAGAAAGCGGCACTGCAGGAAATACAACAGCAGATACAGCAAATTTAGATGAAGGCCTGGTTTTGTACATGCCGTTTGATGAAGGTTCTGGCTCAGTTGCTTATGACAGTTCCGGCAATAACAACAACGGGGCCATCAATGGAGCAAAATACGCAGAAGGAAAAGTTGGAAAGGCATTGAGCTTTGACGGGAATGATTATATCAAATTTTCTGCAACAAACATGCCTGCGGGAGAAAGAACAATTGGGCTTTGGTTCTACACAACAGATACATCAGCAACTAGGCAGCTATTAGGGTATGGAGGGAATAGCAACAACCCTGCTTATTCCTCATTTATTATATATCTCTCAGCAGATAAAAGAACTATTATAGTGCATAGGCATTATCCAGACGGGGATATTTTTAGCTATACATCAAGTTTGCCAATGGTTGATTCATGGTACTATTTAGTGTTTACCTCGGATTCAAGTGGAAGCAAACTATACCTAAATGGAAAATTAGTTACATCTAATAACATAGCTATTTCAACATATGTTTCAGCTAAAGATGGTTTTATAGGAGCAATTCCGTCTGGCAGCGGGGTTGGAACCTATGTTGATTCTAACTATCTTTACTGGAATGGCATAATTGATGAAGTCCGCATCTATAACCGGGCGTTATCAGCAGAAGAAATCAAACAGGTATATGATGCCAAATCCTTTGGCTTATTGGAGAGTAAAAAAATTTATCTGCCAGCCAACAGCTTAGGATATGCCTATGCAACATTTACACCAGCACAAACCGGGGATTATGATATTTCTGTTAAAGTTTTTAATTGCTATCCAGAAGAATCTGAAACAAGCAATAATGAAGCATCTGCATTATTGAGAGTTCTTCCTTACGACACAATCCCGCCAAGCATTGTATTGGGTGCAAATCCTTCAATCTTATGGCCGCCAAACAATAAGCCAGTTGATGTTACAATCAGCGGTTCAATAACAGACGACATATCTGGTGTTAACAAAGACTCAGTAAATTTAATTGTTGATGGCATAAGCAAAGAAATAATTTTAGATAGTAATGGCGGCTTTAATACAATTGTGCCTTTAATAGCAAAAAGAGCAGGCCAGGAAAAAGATGGGCATCAATATTATATAAATATGACAGCATCAGACAACGCAGGCAATAACGCCATAACATCTGCTGCTGTTATTGTGCCTCATGATGAAAGGAAATAAATTTAAGATAGCTGCTCTTTCTTTCTGAATAATGAGAGCCTATAAAGCAACCCAGTTTATAAAAACAGCGCTGATAAGCTTTTTAATAGCGAACAGCCTGCAAGGCGCATCTTTCGCTGCAGAGCCTTCCAGCAAGGAAGAGGAGATATCTAGAAAGGTATACTTGATAGAAAAATATGACTTTAATCCTGATTATAAGTATGGGGTGCTTCACACACTAATGGATTATTTTACAAATTATGGAGAATACCCAGCCAGCTTGGACGATTTGATAAAACATATGCAAGAGAAAACAGGGCATACCATACGGGTAGATGACCCATTTACCAATTCTGAAGACAATGGCACAAAAGAGGCTAAAGACCGCCAATTTATATATAAAAAGATAGGCATTAACGGCTTTGTTTTATGCAGCGTTGGGCCTAATGGGGGATATAATGAATTTAAAAATGATGATATTATCCGGTGCTACTATAGAAACGAGAAAGTCCCGCTAGAGAAGTTCCAAGACCAGAACCCGAGTTAATTGTTTGCTTTTCCCGCAAATTTTATAAATAATGCCATTTCTTTCATTTATTTAGGAAGATAATCAATTAGGGCACAAATGGTTAAAGTTTTATTAATCGGCAACGGCGCAAGAGAGCATTCCATAGCAGAAGCAATAGCCAATTCCCCTCAAAATCCTGTTCTTTATTCTTACATGAAAGCAAAAAATCCAGGCATTGCCAAATTATCTGAAGATATCCAAATAGGCAGCTATGATGATTTAGAGGCAATAAAGGCATTTGCCCAGGCCAATGCTGTTGATTTTGCTGTTATTGGCCCTGAAGACCCTTTGAATAATGGCGTTGTTGATGCTTTGGAAGAAGTTGGCATAAAATCAGTTGGCCCAAAAAAAGAGCTTGCCAAATTAGAGACATCAAAATCATTCACAAGGCTTTTAATGAAAAAATACAAGATTCCTGGAAACCCTAAGTTTAAGGTTTTTGAAAGCCTGGAAGGCGTAAGGGAATTGTTGGAAGAATTAAACCCAAACATTGTTGTAAAGCCGGATGGATTAACGGGCGGCAAAGGAGTTAAAGTCCAAGGCGATCATTTCCAGGCAGAAGAGGAAGCATACAAATATTGCGAAGAAATTTTAAAGGAGCATAAAACAGTTATTGTTGAAGAAAAGCTGGAAGGAGAAGAATTTTCATTGCAATCTTTTACAGATGGAAAACATTTGCTGGACTGCCCTCCGGTTCAGGACCATAAAAGAGCGTTTGCTGGCGATAAAGGCGCAAACACTGGCGGAATGGGCTCTTATTCTGACTCAAACCATCTGCTTCCTTTCCTGACAAAAAAAGATGTTAAAGAAGCTCACGAAATAACAAAGCAGGTGATGGAAGCAATTTACAAGGAAACAGGCACTTTGTACAAAGGAGTCATGTACGGCGGATTTATTGTTACAAAAGATGGAGTTAAATTAATTGAATACAATGCAAGGCTAGGCGATCCTGAAGCAATGAATGTTTTGCCAATTCTAAAAACAGATTTTGTCAAAATATGCCAGGCGATAATTGATGGGACATTAAACAAAGTTAAAGCTGAATTTAAGCCAATGGCAACTGTCTGTAAATACGCTGTTCCTGAAGGCTATCCAAACCACCCGGTTGCAAACAAAAAAGTTGATGTTTCCGAAGTAAGCAAAAAAGCAAGAGTCTATTTTGCCTCAGTTGACCAGAAAGAGGACGGCTTGTATATGTCAAAGTCAAGGGCAATTGCTTTTGTTGGCATTGCCAGCAATTTAGAAGAAGCAGAGGTTATTGCAGAAGACGCTGTTTGCTCTGTAAAAGGCCCTGTTTTCCACAGGGAGGATATCGGTACTAAAGAGTTAATAGAGAAAAGAGTTAAGCATATGGAAAGGTTAAGAAAATAAATCTTTATGAAACAAGCCATTAGAAAGCAAATCCTGGAAGAAAGAGACTCTTTAACGGAAAAAGAGATAAAAGAAAAATCAAAGTTAATAGAAGAGAAACTCTTTTCTTTGCCGGAATACAAAAAAGCAAAAACAGTTTCCTTCTTTGTCTCTTTCGGCTCTGAAGTTTATACGCATGATATGATAAAAGAGGCTTTAAAGGAAAAAGAGGTTTGCGTTCCGGTTGTGCAAGGTGATTATATATTATTATCAAAGATTAATGGCTTTGGCGATTTGGATAAACAAGGCAAATATGGCATTTTAGAGCCTTCATCAATAATTGAGATTGATAAGGAATTAGTTGATTTGATTATTGTTCCAGGAGTTGCCTTTGACAAAAAAGGCTACAGGATTGGCTATGGAAGGGGGTATTATGATAAGTTATTGAAAGAGTTTAATGGTAAAACAATAGGCTTGGCTTTTTCTTTGCAGATAGTTAATAAAATACCCAAAGAAGAGCATGACATAAGGGTTGATAAGGTTATAACTGAGGGATAACAGAAAACTATATAAATAACAATATTTCCAATTTTCTTGGTGGGTATAAATGGCATTTATGGATGATATTGACAAAACTGACAAAGAGATAACCAAATCCATATTAGGCGAAATAAAAAGGGAGCAGGACGGCATTGAATTAATCCCTTCTGAGAATTATGTTTCTAAAGCTGTATTGCAGGCAATGGGCTCTGTTTTCACAAACAAATATTCCGAAGGCTATTCTCACAAGCGTTATTATGGCGGCCAGGAATTTGTTGACCAGATGGAAGATATTGCTGTTGAAAGAGCTAAAAAATTATTTAAGTGTGAACATGCAAATGTCCAGCCTTTATCTGGAAGCCCTGCTAACATGGCTGTTTTCTTCACATTATTAAAATATGGAGATAAATTTATGGGTATGGATTTAAGCGCAGGAGGGCATCTGACTCATGGTTCTCCGGTTAATTTCTCTGGAAGACTATTCAAATGCATCCCTTATAATGTTGATAAAGAAACTTCGCTTTTAGATATGGACCAAATAAAAAAACAGGCTTTAAAGGAAAAGCCAAAGATGATCTTATCTGGTTTTACAGCTTATCCAAGAAAATTGGATTTCAAGGCTTTTCAGGAGATTGCAGATGAAATAGGCGCTTACCATTTCTCTGATATATCCCATATTGCCGGTTTATGCGCAACAGGTGTTCATGAAAGCCCTGTGCCTTATGCAGATGTTGTAACCACAACTACACATAAAACATTAAGAGGCCCAAGAGGGGCAATGATAATGTGCAAAAAAGAAGACAGGTTAAAAGACAAGTATCATCCTGACTGGAAGAAAAATCTGGCAGAGATGATTGATTTTAATGTTTTCCCAGGCATACAGGGAGGCCCACATGACCATGTTAATGCTGCAAAAGCAGTTGTATTTGCCGAGGATTTAAGGCCGGAATTCAAGGATTATTCAAGGCAGATCGTTAAGAATGCAAAAGCGCTTGCTGATGAATTGATGGCTAAGGGCATTAAATTAGTTACAGATGGGACAGATAACCATTTGATGCTTATTGACCTGACTAAAAAGGATTTAACAGGGAAAGGCAAGGAGCTGCAGAATGCCTTAGATGAGGCGCTTATTACTGTAAATAAAAACACCATTCCTTACGAGCCTGCATCTCCTTTTAATCCAAGCGGATTAAGGCTGGGGACGCCTGCCATAACAACAAGAGGCATGAAAGAGCCGGAAATGAAGGTTATCGGGAAGGCAATTGCCAAAGTTATTGACAGCTACCAAGATAAGAAAGCTTTAAATAAAGTGAAATCAGAGATACTGGAATTGACAAAAGAATTCCCGCTTTATCCCGGGATGGGGATTTTGAGATGACAGCCAAAATAATTGATGGAAAAAAACTAGCAGAGAAGATAAGAAAGGAGATAAAGGAGAAAGTAAAAAAGATAGGCATAAAGCCGGGCCTGGCTTTTGTCTTGGTTGGAAATAATCCTGCTTCCCAGGTTTATGTTGGCGGCAAAGATAAGGCCTGTAAAGAAGCCGGTTTCTACACAGAAACACATCATCTGCCGGAGAATATAGACGAATTGAGATTATTGCAGTTGATTGATAAAATAAACCAGGATAAAAAAATCCATGGAATGATTGTCCAGCTGCCTTTGCCAAAGCAGATAGATGAAAAGCTAGTCCTGGAATCAATCCTGCCCCATAAAGACGCCGATGGCTTTAATGCAATAAACATGGGCAATCTATTGGCAGGGAATAATATGATTGTTTCGGCAACACCAAAAGGAATTATAAGGCTGATAGAGTCAACCGGCGTTAAGATAGAGGGAAAGCATGCAGTTGTTGTTGGTAGGAGCAATATTGTCGGAAAGCCAGTTGCTTTATTGCTGCAGCAGAAAAATGCTACTGTGACAATATGCCATTCCAAAACAAAGCCATTAGAAAAATACACAAAAGATGCTGATATACTGGTTGCTGCAATAGGAAAGCCGGGGTTAATCAAATCTGATATGGTTAAAAAAGGGGCTATAGTTATTGATGTCGGCATTAACAGGCTGGAAAGCGGGAAGTTGGTTGGCGATGTTGATTTTGATAAAGTGAAAAAAGTTGCTTCTTATATAACGCCTGTGCCTGGCGGTGTCGGGCCAATGACTATTGCAATGCTGATGGAGAATACATTAGAGTGCATGGGATTGATGCCGAAATAAAGTTATTTTGTTATTTTCCAGATTTCTTCAAAGAATTCTATATACCTATCTGCATTATTTTTAGATGTTATTACAAACGCTGTCGGATTTTCTCCCCAAATAACAGTCATCACATTATTCCCATAAATAAATACTCCGGTTGGAAGGGTTTGTTTAGTGTATTTTACCTTCATCCCGGGAAAAACATGATGCTTTTCAAATACGTTTCTGATTTTTATATTTGCAACCAGCCTTACTTTAATCTTTTTTTCAATTCTTTTTCTGTGATAGTGCTTAAAAAAAAGCTTTAATTGCTCTAAACCAAGCTCTTCTCCCAGTGTAAAAACAAGGTATTCCTCCCCGTTTTGCAGTGTGTTTATGATGTTGCCAAAAGCTGCCTTTATCCCGTCTAATCCCTCATAGATAGTTGCTTCTTGTTTTTCTTTTGCTAATTTTCTTTTTAGCTCTATCTGGGGTATCAGCTCTTCAATTTCCTTCTTTTGCTGTATTATCTGCTTTTCTTTATTGCCCAATAATTCTATTAAATTATGCGGGTCAGAAGCCTGGAAGTATTTAACATTGTTTTTAATCACATAGCTGACAAGCCCTTTTTTTATAAGCTTTTCAATAGTAGGGTATACCTTAGAATTGGGAATATCTGCTTTTTTTACTATCGGCGTTGCTGAAGACTGGTCTAACTCCAACAGGGCAAAATATACCTTGATTTCATTCCTGCTCAAGCCAATCTGCTCAAGGATTTCGGTGTTCATATAGTATTAGCAGGCGGGTTCTGATATATAAAGTTTACTATTATCACCACCATAGGGGGTGGGAATATTTATATAGTCGCGCATACACTATAGTTACTATTAAGTGATGAACTTACTAGAAAGTGATGATAAATCACGAAAGATAAAATCAAACAAAAAACAAACAAGGAGATGATAAAAATGACACTCGATAAAACACTTTTAGGATATGAAGGAAAGAAATATGGACGGGCAGTAGGAAATGTGATAGGGGCGATAGGGAGTGTAGCTGGAACTGCAATGGCTGGAGTTCTTGAAGGATCATTGGCCTTTGCATTTAATCCTTACCATATACCTAGCAAGATTAAGTCTTTTAAGTCAACAGATAAATGGACATGTTTGCACGACATTGTTTCTTTAGGGACATATATCGCATGCTTTGGCGGTGTTGCATATTCCATAATAAAACACCCTCTAGAAGAAAAAACTTATGCGCGTCTATCACCTTTGGTCCTTACTAATGGTTTTTCGGGTGGAGCACGATATTTTGTTAATGAATTTAAAAAAATATTATTATGACCATATCACAAGGAGGTAAATAAAAAATGCAGCCATTGGAATCATACTTAACAAAAGAAGGATGGAAGAGGGATTTGGAAAAAACAAGAGATGACCTCGGGTTTCTAGCAGTTTATTCCATCTTTAACCCATTTCCACTTGTTTCATTAGCAAATTTGATTATAGGCGGGATAATAATTTACAGGGGGGAGGAGAGGTGGCTAGGAACTGTAAATCTTACAAGTGGGGTATGTTATGTTGGGACAGCCTATATACGCCATCTAAAATTAAGAAAAGGTGAATAAAAATGAACTACAAAAATTTAGTATTAATAAGTTTGGTTGTGTTGGTAATAGCATTAGCTGGTTGTACCAGCCAAGAGGTTAGTGAAAAGAAAACATTTGAAACAAAAGAAAAAATCTCTGTCAGGCTGCCAATCCCGGCAGTAGAAGCAGGCCAGACACCATTTTATGTTGCAGCTGAAAAAGGATATTATGCTGAAGAAGGCTTGGATGTAACATTCAATCTTGGCTCGCCAGAAACAAATCCTGTTAAAATGGTTGCTTCTGAAGCAGACCAGTTTGGAGTATTAGGAGGCCCGGATACTCTTTTAGTGGCAAGGTCCAAAGGCCAGCCTTTAGTGGCTATTGCAATTATTCATAGAAATTCAGATTTCCCGGTAATTTTAACCTTAAATGAATCCGGATTAACTAAGTTGGAAGATTTGCAGAATAAGAAAATTGGCTTTTTTTACGGTCATATATCAACAGACGTGCTTCATAGCCTCTTAAACAAGTATAATATAACGCGTGAAGAGGTTGATGTTGGCTTTGATTACAGCCAATTGATTGCTAAAAAGATAGATGCGCAGTGGGCATTCACTGTTACTGCCGGCTTAAATCTTCCAGAAAAAGGCATTCAGGTTAATGTAATATCACCTAAGGATTACGGCATTAACACACACGGCTATACAATCTTTACAACAGAAAAGATGATTAAGGAAAATCCGGAGATAGTGGAAAGATTCCTAAGGGCAACAATCAGGGGAATTAAAGCAACTTTAGAAAACCCAAGCGAAGCAGCAGACATACTTGCTAAGAAGGATAATAAGATTAATAGAAACTTAGAATACAAAAGGCTGCTGATGTATAATGAAGTTACCAGCAACTCAAAAAAATATCCAGTAGGCTACATGGACTACAAAATGATTGAAGAAACATACGACAGATTAAAGGAGGAAAAAGTAATAAGCCAGGAATTTGATGTGAATAAGGCATTTACAACACAATTTTTAGAGGAGGCACGCTCTTAATCTTTTTATTTTTTTAAATCAAACTAGCGTGAGCTATAAAAATGATTGAAATCAAAAACTTAAAAAAAGAGTATAACGGAAATGGGAAGAAGCTGACTGCAATAGATGATATCAGCTTGTCTATAGGGAAAGGCGAATTTGTCTCTATTGTCGGCCCAAGCGGCTGCGGAAAAACAACCCTTCTTAAGCTGGTTGCAGGGCTGTTAAACCCAACAAACGGAGCTATTCTGCTGAATAAAAAAGAGCAGAATAGGGGATCCACCCAAAAATTGGGCATTGTTTTTCAGAATCCTGTTTTGCTTCCATGGAGAAGCCTTAAGCACAATATAAGGCTGCCGACAGAGATAAATAAAGAGGCAGACAAAAATGTAGCCAATCTGATAGCCTTTATTGGCTTGAAGGGTTTTGAAAATCACTATCCTCATGAATTATCAGGGGGCATGCAGCAAAGGGCTGCGATTGCAAGAGCCTTAGCTTCTAATTCAGAATTATTGTTAATGGATGAGCCATTCGGGTCTTTGGATGAAATAAGCAGGGGCAAGCTGAATCTTGAGCTGTTAAGAATCTGGAAAGAGTTAGGGCTCACAATACTATTTGTTACTCATTCAATAACCGAAGCGGTTTTTCTTTCCGATAAGGTTGTTGTTTTATCAGAAAGGCCATCTAAAATCAAAGGTATAGTCAATGTACAGCTTCCAAGGCCAAGAAATTTAGATTTAAAAGAATCATTAAAATTTCAGAGGTATGTGAAATGCATAAGGGAGAAACTAGGATAAAAATTAATATTCTGCCAGCTATAGTATTTATGGCAATTTTAATAGTCTGGGAGCTAATTGATTATATCTTTAAAATAAAAGAGATTATCCTGCCTAATCCGCATGAAATATTCTATGCGATAATGAATAATTTCAGCTTATTGATTAGAAATGCCTATACCACAATGCTGGAATCAGTTTTTGGCTTTATTATTGGCTCATTATTTGGGGTTTTAATTGCAATACTGTTTGTTTATTCAAAAAATTCAAAGAAAGCAATTTATCCTTATGCAATTGCTTTGAAAGCAACACCGCTATATGCGCTTGCGCCTCTTTTGGTTATATGGTTTGGGAATGGAATGATGTCAAAAATAGTTATGTCAGCTATGGTGGCTTTTTTCCCTGTTTTAGTCAGCGCTGTTAAAGGATTTAGCTCAATCGAGCAGGAAAGCCTTGATTTATTCAGGTCGTTATCAGCATCAAGATGGCAGATTTTCATAAAACTAAGGTTGCCAAATTCATTGCCTTATATCTTCCCTGCATTAAAGATAGCAACTACACTCGCTGTGGTTGGGGCAACAATAGCTGAATTTACAGGAGCATCAGGAGGCATTGGCCATTTGATAGTAAACTCCTCTTATTACCTGGAAACAAGCTTGATGTTTGCAGCCATTATAATGATATCATTAGGAGGCATACTTTTCTTTTACCTGATTGAATTTATAGAGAAAAAGGCTATCTTCTGGCAGATAAATGAATAAACCCAAAAATTTATAAATAACCTTCCTTTCTTAAACTGCGGTGGTTTAAATCTTAAAAATAGCTGTACTGGGCTCTACACGTGGCACAGATTTGCAGGCTATAATAAACGCTATAGAGTCTGGAAAGCTTAAAAATGTTGAGATTTCTGCTGTTATAAGCAACAAAAAGGATGCTTATGTTCTGGAAAGGGCTAAAAAGCAGGGCATAGATGCTGTATTTATTGACTCTGCAGGAAAGAGCAGGGAAGAGTTTGACAATGGGGTAATAAAAATCCTGGAAGGAAAGGAAGTTGAATTGGTTTTGCTTATAGGGTATATGAGGTTTCTTTCAAAGCCTTTTGTCAAGAAATACAGGAACAGGGTAATGAATATACACCCAAGCTTATTGCCGGCATTTGCAGGCGGAATGGATAAAAATGTTCATGCTGCTATACTGGAGCATGGCTGCAAGGTAACTGGCTGCACATTGCATTTTGTTGATGAAGGCGCAGATACAGGCCCGATTATAATCCAGAAGGCAGCCTCAATCGGGGAAGATGATAATGTTGATTCATTAAAGGAAAAAGTGCAGAAGCTGGAAGGGGAAGCCTTAATCGAGGGAATCGGGCTTTTCAGGGATAAAAAACTGAAAGTTGAGGGCAGGGTTGTGCATATTTTAAAATAAGAGATTATTATAATTAAATTATAATTAAAATAAACAATAAAAAGATAATAAAAATAATCCCCAATTTTTGCTTAAAGAAACAAGAAGAATGCAAAAATTGGGTCCCCTACGGCGTCAATAAGCAAAATTTTCGCTTTAAGGTAAGGGAAGATAGCGAAAATTTTGCCCCCGGTACACAGCATTGAATATATAGTGTTGAAGCTGGTTTAAGAAAGGTTTAATAAAGAAGAAAATTATTGATAAAATACCTTAAAAAGCTTATAAATTAACCAAAATGGCAAAAATAAAAAGGGCGCTTATCTCTGTTTCTGACAAAAAAGGCATAATAGAATTTGCTAAAGAATTAAAACATCTTGGCATAGAAATCATTTCAACAGGTGGCACAGCCAGCCTGTTGAAAGAGAACAAAATAAAGGCAACAGATGTTTCTGACTACACAGGATTTCCTGAGATGATGAACGGAAGGCTGAAAACACTGCATCCTAAAATTCACGGCGGCATTCTGGCATTAAGGGAAAAAAAGGAGCATATGGAGAATGCAAAGAAGCATAAGATTGAGCTGATTGATATGGTTGTTGTTAACCTGTACCCATTCCAGAAAACAGTAAGCAAGGGGAGGGCTAGCCTTAAAGAAGCTATTGAAAACATTGACATTGGCGGGCCTACAATGCTTAGGAGCGCTGCAAAAAACTACGAGCATGTTGCTGTTATTGTTGACACCAAAGAGTATAGCAGCATAATAAAAGAGCTTAAGCAAAACAGGAACAACCTAAGCAAGGAAACACTGAGGCATCTTGCTGTAAAGGCATTCAAGCATACAGGCTCTTATGACACAATAATTGGCGATTATCTTTGCCAGTGCTATGGAAGAAAAAGGTTTCCGGAAACATTGAACTTTACATTTGAAAAAATACAGGAGCTGAGATATGGGGAAAACCCTCACCAAAGGGGCGCTTTTTATAGAGAGCCATTTATACATGAAGCATGCATTGCAACTGCAAAGCAGCTCTGGGGCAAGGAATTAAGCTATAACAACATTATGGATGCAGATGCCGGCTTTGAGCTGGTAAAGGAGTTTAATGAGCCAACAGCAGCTATAATAAAGCATGCCAATCCATGCGGAGTTGCTTCCAGAAAAACAATTTCAGAGGCATTTAAAACAGCATATAATGTTGACCCAATGTCTGCTTTTGGCTGTATTATAGCTTTAAACAAGAAATGTGATTTAGAAACAGCCAAGCTTACAAAAGACAAGTTTATAGAAGTCATTGTTGCGCCTTCTTATGATAAATCTGCTTTAGAATACCTAAAAGAAAACAAAAAGAATTTAAGAATTCTGGAAACAGGCCCAATAACAAGGTCTAATTTGGGGTATGATATGAAAAAGGTTATAGGTGGATTATTAGTGCAGACAAGAAACTGGCCTAACATTGAAAATGTCAAATTAAAGGCAGTTACAAAGAGAAAGCCAACTAAAAAGGAATTAGATGATTTAATGTTCTGCTGGAAGGTTAACAAGCATGTTAAATCAAATTCGGTTGTTTTTGCAAAGAACAAGGTTGCTTACGGCATAGGCGCCGGCCAGATGTCAAGGGTTGACAGCTCAATCATAGCTGCAAGAAAATCCGCCGGAAGAGCAAAAGGTGGGGTTATGAGCTCAGATGCTTTCTTCCCATTCAGGGATGCTGTTGATGCAGCTGCAAAAGCCGGAATAAAAGCAGTAATCCAGCCAGGCGGCTCAATAAGAGACGAGGAAGTGATTAAGGCAGCAGATGAGCATGGGATGAGTATGGTGTTTTCTGGGGTTAGGTTATTTAAGCATTAAGTTTATTAATGAATCCTTTCTTTTGGTGTGTATATCCTGGTGAATCAACATGAACAAGCATCTGAAAGGGGTAGTATTAATAATTATTTCAATGTTTCTCTTTTCCTTAATCGGCACTTTTGTCAGGGCAATTAATATCGGTCCGGAAAGAATGCTGTTTTTTGTTTCCTTGTTTGCTGCTTTGTTTTTATTCATCTATTTTGTTTTTGCCAAAAAATTAAATAAGCTTATTATAAAAAAAGGCAGATTCTTATTGTTTTTCTCTGGGCTATTATTGATTTTAAACACATTCAGCTATTTTAAAGCTTACACTTTAACAACATTCTCAAACACTGTTTTGGTGCATTACCTTGCTCCTGTCATAGCTGCCTTATTGGTTCCAATATTTTTTAAAGAAAAGTTAGAGAAAATAACCATAATTTCTTTAATAATATCCTTATTTGGCCTTTATCTGATAACTTCTCCTAACCTGGCTTTAGGCAGCAGGCATTTAACCGGAATGTTCTTTGCTTTCTTGTCTGCCATTGGCTACGGCTTGCTGATAATTGTCAATAAAAAATTAGTTGAAAAATTAAGCTTGGATGCAATATTATTCTATCAGTCAGTAATACCTGCTTTAATCTTGCTGCCGTTTACAGGCTTTAATTTTTCTTTAACATTAATCCCATTTAGCCTGCTTGTAGCTTATACATTGCTGGTCTCTATACTCCCTGGCTTTTTGTATCTGGCTGGAATAAAAAAGGTTGAGGCGCAGCATGTTGGGATTATTGGCTATGCAGAGGTCATTTTTGTGGTATTGCTTGGGTTTTTGCTCTTTAAAGAAATACCTAAGATAACTACCTTTATTGGCGGATTACTGATATTGTTTGGAGGCTATCTTGTGATAAGGGCAGAGGCGAAAAGAAAATAACCATTTTATGATTAATCCAAAACCATTAGGCATGGTAAGTACTTGAAAAATTTCTTTCGTAACTTAATATTTTTGTGTTATAATCTCTTATTTTTTGTGTTACATCATTACGCAAAGAATCTCTACTCCCCCCTTCTCCCATATTATCTATCTCTTTTAAGAGTTCAGTAAGCTGACCCACAGCACTTCTAAGCCTGCCAGGTATAAACTTGTTAGGATCAATTGATAGAACAGTTGTATTGGAAGTATCCAGAATTTGCCTGTCCATTGGTATTACTTTTGCTATAGCATCTTCTGTATTATCTACCGCCTCGTTAAACCTCTCCTTTAGGGCATTTAGTATAGCACTCATTTTTACTACCAGTAGATAATATCAATATATAAACATTTTGGTTTTAAACCACAATTCCTGAAAATTATTGCAAACCAAAACCTTTATTAATAAGCCTGTTTCCTAATGGGTAAAGAAGGTGGTAAAATTGTCAAAAGTTTTAGTTGTTTTCGGCTCTAAATCTGATTCTGGCGTATATGAAAAAATTGTAAGGCTGTTAAAAAAGGAAAAGATAGATGTTGAGCTGAGGATAGCATCTGCCCACAGGGCACCGGCAGAGATAGATGAGATAGCAAAAACAGATGCTGATTTAATCATAGCAGGGGCTGGCTTAAGCGCAGCTTTGCCGGGAGCTATTGCAGCAAAAACAATAAAGCCAATAATAGGCGTTCCTGTTAAATCAAATTATGAAGGGCTGGATGCTTTGCTATCAATTGCGCAAATGCCATCTGGAATTCCTGTTTTGGCAGTTGGCGTTGAGCAAACTGGTGTTGTTATTGAAAATGCCAAAAAAATATTAAAAGATTATGAAGGCGTGACTATAATAGCTGACAAAGAGACTAAAGCTGTAGAAAAAGCAGAAGACATTCTAAAAGAATTCAAGATTGACTATAAAAAAGAGCTAAAGGCAGACCCTAAAACAATTAACCTGGAATTTGTTTATTTTGATGAGCCAATAGAACAAAAAGATGAGCTGGTAATTTATTGCCCTCTGCTTATGGAAGATGACGATAAGGCAGAAGCAGCTATTAACCTGTTAAAGCACAGCACGCATGGCTTGTGGGTTGGCTTGAACAATGGAAAAAATGCTGCACTGGCTGCTATAGAAATATTGAATAAAGACGGAAAATATAGCAATAAATTATCTGGATTTAGAACAAAAAAATGATACCGAAACAGCAGTTAAAAGAGCAGATAAAATACACCTTGGAAGAAACAAGCTTTCCTGAGCTGGGAAAGAAATATAAAGGAAAGGTCAGGGATGTTTATATTACCCCAGAAAAGATATTCTTAATAGCAACTGACAGGCAGTCTGCATTTGACAGGATTCTTGCAAGGATACCATTCAAGGGCCAGGTTTTAACGCAAACTTCCGCTTTCTGGTTTGAAAAAACAAAAGATATCGTCCAGAATCATGTAATTGATGTCCCAGACCCTAATGTTGTAGTCTGCAAAAAACTTAAGGTTTTTCCAGTAGAGGTTGTTGTAAGGGGCTATATAACCGGCGTTACAAGCACTGCTGCATGGGTTGCATACCAAAAAGGGGAAAGAAACTTTTGCGGCAATATCCTGCCTGAAGGCTTAAAGAAAAACCAGAAATTTAAAAAGCCGATTATAACGCCAACTACAAAATCAGAAGAGCACGATGAAAAGATTTCTGGCGAAGAGATAATAAAAAGGAAGCTAATGACTAAAGGGCAGTGGGATTTTATCTCAGATAGGGCATTGAAGCTCTTTCAAAGGGGAACAGAGATTGCAGAAAAAAATGGACTTATCTTGGTTGACACAAAATATGAGTTTGGCTATGATAAAAAAGGCAGCATTTTTTTGATAGATGAAATCCATACGCCTGATTCTTCACGATTCTGGATAAAAGAAAGCTATGAAGAAAAATTTAAGAAGGGCGAAGAGCCTGAAAACATTGACAAAGAATTTCTGAGATTATGGTTTACCAAGCATTGTGATCCTTACAAAGACAGAGTATTGCCGGAAGCGCCGGAAGAGTTAGTTATAGAACTAAGCAGAAGATATATAACACTGTATGAGATGATAACTGGAAAAGAATTCAAAGCAAAACCAGGGGATGTTAAAGGAAGGATTGAGAGAAATCTTAAAAATAAAGGATATTTATAGACTTCTTAATTAAAAATGAACAGAAAGCAATTGGCAATAAAAGCAGCAAAAGATGTTGGAAAATTACTGATGAATAATTTCGGCAAAGCAAGGAAGGTCAGGAAAAAGGCAAAAAACAGCCTTGTTTCAGATGTTGACCTTAAAGCTGAAAAAATTATCGAGAATCTAATCAAAAAGCATTTCCCTAATGACAGCATACTTTCAGAGGAAGAGGCTTCAATAACAAAAAAATCAGGCTATAAATGGGTAATTGACCCTTTGGATGGCACCCACAATTATCTAAGGAATCTGCCTTATTTTGGCGTTTCAATAGCCTTGGAACACAAAAAAGAGGTAATCCTCGGAGTTATTAATCTGCCTTTCTTTAATGAGCTTTACACAGCAGAAAAAGGAAGAGGCGCTTTTATGAACAATAAAAGGATAAGGGTCTCAAACAGAAGCCTGGCTAATGCCTATATAAACTATGACAGCAATTTCCATAAGGAAAGCGACAGGAAAACAAATATCTTCAGCAAGTTGGCAAGAGAAACATTTCAAATAAGGATTACAGGCTGTGCTGTTATAAACCAGACATCTGTTGCAAACGGCAACCTTGATGCGCATATAGCCTTTGGTACAAACCCCTGGGACATTGCAGCAGGCTTTTTGTTGGTTAGGGAAGCTGGCGGAAAAGTTACAGGCATTAATAACGAGTATATCAGCCATTATGCCAAAGATTTTGTTGCCAGCAACGGAAAGCTTCATGATGGAATCTTAAGGTTAATAAAAGAACAGATTTAGCTTTTTATGCCAATCTACATTATAGAGCATCTTGAAAAGAGGATTTGGAGATGGTGTATTATTGAATACAAGCACATCTCAGCGCTTGTGGGAAAGAAAAACCTGTGGTTTACAAATATCAAAATGTCAGAAATCGCCAAAACGATTTCTGAGCATGCTCAAAAACCTTTGGTTTTTGACAGGTGCAAAGAGCTCTCTAAATATGGCAAGGTTATAAAAAAACCAGTTTCTGAGCTTAATTTAAAAAATGCCTGTGTTCTTGACCCTGAAGCTAAAAAAATTTTAAATCCTAATGAAGCTAAAAAAATTAAATATTTTATTTTTGGCGGCATTTTGGGGGATAACCCGCCAAAGAAAAGAACAAAAAAAGAATTAACGGGCTTGATGAAAAATGCAATAGCAAGGAGCATAGGCAAAAAGCAGTTCAGCACAGATAATGCTGTTTATGCTGTAAAAATGATTTCAGAGGGAAACCCTATCTCAAAATTAAAGTTTCAGGATAAAATAGAGATTCCTTTAAATGAGCATGAGTCAGTTATCTTTCCTTTCCGCTATAATGTGGTGGATGGAAAGCCCCTGGTAAGCGGGGAACTGGTTTCTTATTTGAAGAGGAAACAGGGTTTCTAATTTTATAATGTTCTGATATAATAAACGATATTCTATTAAAAAACCAAAAAGTTTATAAATACTGAACATTACCCTATTTTAGAGGTGGTATTGATGGATTTAAGCAAAATCTTCACCAAAAAAAACATTGAAATTCTAAAGCTTTTGGAAAAGGAATCTTTGCATATGAGGGATATTGCTGCAAGGCTGAAATGCTCGCCAGCAAAAGTCCATTCTACCATTCAGTTATTCAAGGAAAACAATTTAGTGACAGAAGAAAAAGAAAAAAACAGGAAAATAATCAAGCTAAACAAAAAGAATGAGCTGTTAAATAAGATAGAATCATTAATCAAGGCAGAAAAAAGAGAAAAAGAGCCGGAAGAAGAAACAACTGGCTTATTTGAGAACATAGGCCCTTTGGATTTCAGGTATTACGGAAGGAATGAAAAAATAAAGGAAAAATTAAAGCCTTACCTTAGCGAGGAAGGAGCTGTCAGGTACACAGCAAATGTTGAAGCAGCCTTAACAAGGGTTTTGGCAAAAAAGGGAATCTGCTCCAAAGCAATAGCTGATGAAGTGGAAAAAGCTTCCAAACAGGTTACAGCGCAGGAAGTTTATTTAGAGGAAGACAGGATAAAGCACAACATAAGGGCGCTGGCTAATTCTATAAGGAACAGGGTAAGTGACAAAGCAAAGCCCTATGTTCATTTTACCACGACAAGCCACGACATTATATGCACAGCAGACGCAGCCAGGTTTAAGGATTTCACAAATAATGTTTTATCGCCAAAATTAATTGAATTTGAAAAAACTTTGATTGGCTTGGCAGAAAGAGAGAAATCAACAATACAGATAGGAAGAACGCATGGCCAGCATGCAGAGCCTATAACCTTTGGCTTTGCTATTGCGCAGTATGTTTCAAGGTTTGGCAACTGCATTTTGAAGATTAAAAGAACAGCCAATAATCTAAGGGGAAAAATAGCAGGCGCAGTTGGCGCTTATAATGCCTCCCACTTATTTTTTGACAACCCAGAAGAGTTTGAAAAGGAAGTTTTAGCAGAGCTTGGCTTAAAGCCATCACCAATAAGCACCCAGGTTGTAGAAGCAGAATGGATAACAGATTATATAAATTCAGTTATTATGGCATTTGGCGTTATTGCTAATTTGGCAGATGATATGAGGCACTTGCAAAGGTCTGAAATAGCAGAAGTTGCAGAAGCTTTCGGGGAAAAGCAGGTTGGCTCTTCCACAATGCCGCATAAAAGAAACCCGATAAACTTTGAAAATGTCAAAAGCTTATGGAAGGAATTCATGCCAAGAATCAACACAGTTTATATGGACCAAATCTGTGAGCATCAAAGGGATTTAACAAACTCAGCTTCATCAAGATTCATTCCGGAAATACTGGCAGCTTTGTACATCTCAGTAAGCAGATTAAATAAGGTAATGTCAAATTTAGTTGTTGACAAAGCAAATTTAAAGAAAAACTTTGAGCAAAACAAAGCGATGATAGCAGCAGAGCCGGCTTATATACTGCTGGCAGCATACAACCACCCTGATGCGCATGAAGTTGTAAGGGAATTAACACTAAAATCACAAACAGGAAAAGAATCATTCACCAGCTTATTTTTCAAAGACAGCAAATTAAAGCCTTATATTGATAAATTCAATAAAAAGCAGATTGAATTATTAAAAAACCCTGAGAAATATATAGGTATTGCTAAGGAGAAGACAGAGAGCATATGTAAGGGATGGAAGAAAGAATTAAAGGTTTAATCGACTTTGTGCTCTTTCAAAAATTTATCAACTTCCACTTCAACCAAAGAAATATCAATATTATATCCTTTGTTTATTCTTTTCAATAACTCTGCCCTAACTTTCAAAACTATCTTATCCTTAATCTCTTCAGCATCTTTTTCAGGAAGCGTATTGTCCACAGGATTTATCATATTCCTATATTTAAGCGCGATATCAATATCTCTTTCTATTTCCTTGTTATAATATTTCCTTAGGTCTTCTTCAAGTTCTGTTCTAAGAAGAATTCTATGGGTTATATTATTACTAGCAATACCAATAAATCTTTTTATTAAGTCGGGCCTATTTTGAGACATTTTCCAATATCCTTTTCTCAAGTTTATTGAACTCCTTTTTTAAGTTTGCTATAAATTCCTGTTTTGCTTCACCATCTCCATAATAGAATAATTTTTCAATTACCTCATTTCCAAATATCCTTTCTATTTCATTTTTAATATTTTTGATTGTAACCTCTTTATCATCAACAAATAGTTTTATGCTTATAAAATCCCTTAGCAGTTTCTTTCTCTGTTTTATACTAAGAAGGTCATAACCATCAACAAGATTCCTATTTTTTATTAAATAGATATCCAACAACTTATAATTAGCTTTTTTGTCTTTATGGAATATTGCCCTCTTTATTGAGACATATCTGTCTACCATCAACCTAAATAATGGATCCCTTCTAATGCCCTTGTTGAAGCTTTCAGAATCAATGAGAATAAGATGAGGCGCTATTCCTATGCTTTGCCTAATTGAATCTTTTAATGCACTTTTATCTATCTTTGGATTAATTATAATTATATCAATATCTTCAAAATTAAAGCCCTCATCAAGGAAGGAGCCAGTTATTATTATATTATCATAACTGCCATTATTATCTATAATTTTAAATATTGTTTTTACAATTTCCTTTTTCAAGCTATTGAGCTTAACATTGTATTCAAAGATAGGCAGCTCTTTAGCTATGGCATCTGCCAAAGCCCTTATTATTACAGTTTTGCCTGACTCAAAACCCAATCCTTCACTCTTTTGCAGATAAATCTGATTAAATCTCGTGCCCTTGCTTATTTTTTTTACCAATTCCTTAACCATAGTACGTATTAATAAGTACTAATATAAAAATGTTTCGGTTTTTTGGGCTTAAAGAGCCCTGAGGAATATATAGGTATTGCTAAGGAGAAGACCGAAAGTATATGTGGTGAGTGGAAAAAGGAATTAAAAATATAAAGAAAACATTTATAAACAAAAACCATTCTCATTTTCATATGATTAACCCTGATTATCAAAAAAGAGAGGCAAAGGCTGTTTCTGCCATAAAAAAAGCCATACCTTCTTCCTTAAAGTCAAATATGCTGCCTATTTCTAGGGGAATGTTTGCTGAGTTATACGAGAATGATGAGGCATTTCCAAATCATTATCTGGCATGCGCTATTGACGGTGTTGGCACAAAGCTGGTTTTAGCAGAGGCAATGGGCATTTATGATACAGTCGGCATTGACCTGGTTGCAATGTCTGCCAATGACTTGGCTACTTTAGGAGCTGTAAACCCTTTTTTGTTTGTTGATTATTTGGCTGTCCAGGAAAAAATAGAGGAGAAAGGCCTTACAGGAGATATAATAAAAGGCATTGTAAAAGGATTAGAGCAGTGTGAGTGCTCAGCCATCCTGAGAAATTCAATAAAGATTAATCTTGGAAAAGGAGAAACTGCTTCTGTTGACGAGCTTATACACGGCACTAAGCCAGGATATGCCTTTGACTTGGCAGGAGCAATGATTGGCTTTATTGAAAAATCAAAGTTAAGGACAACAGTTAATGTTGGTGACCAGATAATTGCATTTAAATCATCCGGTCCTCATAGCAATGGCTATACCGATTTAAGGCTGCATTTACTGAAAGGAGAGTTTGAAACAAGAAAGGAATTTAAAAACAGGTATAAGGGAAGATTCAGGCTGGATGATAAGTTTGATGGAAGCACAATCGGCAAAATTTTGCTAACACCAACAAAAATATATTCAAAAATAGTTGCAGAAATTGCAAGGGATTTTGAGATTATAGGGATAAACAACACAGGATATGGCCTGAAGAACTTTAACCGGATTCAGGGTAATTTTGAGTTTTTGATTGATGACCCGATAAAGCCATTGCCGATATTTGGGCTGATGCAAAAAGAAAGCAAATTCTCTGACAAAGAGATGTACCAGAGGTTTAACATGGGAATGGGCTTTTTTATCATAGCAAAAAAAGGGGATGCTTTGGACATTGAGGCAAAATACCCGGAAACAGAGATTATCGGAGAGGTAAAAAAAGCAGATAAGGCGAGGACTGTTTTAGTTAAAGACAATAAAAAAATTATTTTTGAAGGGTATTGATATTATTTAGTGTAGATTTTTTATGACTGCCTTGCCATTATATACTCTTCAATTAAATTCCTGAATTCTGTTGCTTTTATTGTGCTATTCTTTGCTTCAGAAACTTCTGCTGTTCTGCTCATTTGGTAAGTAAATTCCTGCCTTTGCTCTCTTTGTTTTTTTAGCTCTTTAACGCTTTTCTCTATCCTGTGGAGCTCAAGAGCTTCATCCTGCAATTCTTTAAACATTGCCAAAGCTTTTGACATTCTGCTTGTTGTTATTTCCTCAGGTTTTTTCTGTTCAAGCTCAGAGCCTTTAACAATATAATAATAAACAAAAGCAAGATAAATTGTTTTATGCGTGTCTCTTGTTCCTTTTGGAAGCTTCTTGCCATCAAGAGCCAGCAAATATTCTACTTCAAAAAACATCGAATAATAGCTTGTGGCAATAACCCATATGGTAACTGTGTCATTGCCTTCAAGCTCATCAGTTTGCTCAAGCTTCTCGAGAAGGTATAGTGCCAAGCTTAGTGATTCCTTGGCTTTTTTCTTTGTATGCTCCAGAAAAGCAGGAGTCGGGCTATCCCAAATCTGCTTATTATCCCACTCCTTAAAGAGTTTCTTAGCCTCTTCAATATCCTCTTTTTCTAGCATGGGCTTTCACCATAGCATAATAAGGCTCTGTTCCAAAAAGCACTAAGCCGGATTCAAAGGCCTCCCTGCCTACAGTATATTTTTGATTCAACATATCCACAAAATCGTCTGTTGTAACTATCTTAAAATCCTTTTTTAATGTTGATAACTTTAATGCTTTATTAATCTTCTCCTTATAAGCTTCAATATCTTTTCTGTCAGATATAATAAAAAGAAGGTCGATATCGGATTCTTGTTTTGGCTTTTCTTTGGCATAAGAGCCAAAAAGAATAAGGATATAGAGCCTTCCTGCCAATGTTTCTTCTATATCTTTTACTAAAATGGCAATTTGAGGGTATTTTTTCATAAATTTGGCTTTCTCATATAATATAGCTGAACTTAAATCTTCTAATCCAGCATTTTCAAAATCTAGAGAAACAAGGTTAGCTTTTCCTTTTTTTTCCTGCTTAACTAATTTTCTTTTAATTAAGACGGGCACTATTTTATGGACAGTTACATAAGATAAATGTGTATCTAGCGCAATCTGGTGCAGGCTTTTGCTTTTTAGCGGCTCTCTTAGCAAATTGCCCAATATTTTGTTTTCCGTGTCTTTGTAGCTTTTCATGTTATGTACTAAGTATATAATATTATACATCGAGTATATAAACTTTTTGATTTTTAGTTCTAATAAGAATGGTTTCTTTAGAGCCAAAGGCAAGAAGTCAGGCAAAACAAGGATTGTTCTTGATAATCTAATTTTGTATATTCATAACGCAGTCTGGGAAATATGTATATTTATCTTCTCTAAGTATGATGGAAAGTTCATGCCCTTTTAGGCTATTCTTTAAAATATTTCTTATCTCTCTTAGTAAATTAGTTAAATCACTGCTAGTCTGCATTAACCTTATTTCAAAGCATATATCATAAGTTCCAATAGTATTATAATAATATGTCATCTGCGGGATATTCAGCAAATAAGTAAACAACGTGTTTTTTACTGCAGGATCTAATTTTTCTATTTTTAGCATTACAAAAAACCATACAAATCCCATTGACATTGTGCCTAGCCATGCGCTTGGGCGGTATTTTCGGATTATCTTATCTTTTTCTAATTTTCTTAGATGGTACCTTAATAACTCCCTTGGGAGCTCTAATTTTTTTGCTATTTCAGTTAAAGGCATTCTCGCATTATTTGCCAATAATCTTAATATTTTCAAGTCAGTTTCAGAAACTGATGTTCTTTTTTTGCTTATTTTTTCAAATTTAAAGTTTTCATCTGGCTTTATTGGAGCATACAGAAACGGAAATGGTATTGGGTGCTCCTCTTCTACAAAATCAATTGTATACTTCTCTAGGCTCGGCTTAATCCTTGCCTCAATATCTTTCATGATATTATTGATTTCTGTATAATCTCTCACAAAAAATTTAAGTATAAAATCATAGTTCCCAATGCATCTAATAAGCTGTGCTGCGTTTGAATGGTTTGTTAAAAAATTGATAATTTCATTTTCTTTGTCACTATCCACATTTCTCAATCGCATATAAACAAAGTAAATTTGCCATCCAATCCTGTTTACATCAATTACAGTGTTAAACCCGATTAAAACCCCTTTTTTTATAAGCCCATTAACCCTGTAGTTAACTACTTCTGTGCTTAAGCCAGCCTTTTTTGCAATTGCAGAAAAAGAAACCCTGCCATTGTCGTACAGCTCCCTGAGTATCCTTCTGTCTTTTATATCTAAATCTCTTACCGGAATTTCTATTTTCTTTATTTCTTTATCCATATTTTATAATATGGTATAAATAGTATATAAATTTTACTATTTTATAAAAAAATAGTTAGAAATATTTATATATTACTTAACTACTATCTAGTAATTATGAATGATAAAAATTTAGATTGTATTTTGGATTCAGGAACCAAAAAAGGAGGAATTGAAGGGATAGTAGGTGATATTGGCAGGTTTATCTCTGGAGGAACGTCCTCTCTTTATAATAAATTAACTGCTAAGGAAACGTGGAAATCAGTTGGTAAGTACCTATTTGACAAAAAGAGATTAAAATCTGTTGGTGTTTTGGGCGGCACAATAGCAGCAGTGGCCATATTTAAAGATAAAATGCCAGCTATTGAAGAATACTTCAGGCATACATTTCCTTGGTTGTCAAATGAGGCTGTTTCATTTGCAGTAGATACTTTAACTTATACTGTATGCGCTCCATTGGGTTTTCTAATGTCAAATTATGCAAATAACAAAAAAGTTAGCAAGAAAGAGATAATCGGGCAAATTGCATATTCTGGGGCATGGAGTATATTCAGACACTATGTTTATTCTGGCTTAAGCAATTTTGATGAGGTCACCCCAATGAATGTTTCGGTAAAAGGAGGATTATACGCTGCTTATTACGCATTGGCTGTTGGAGCATATGCTCTCTTTAGTGATTTGTGGCGTAAAACTTCTAATGGAGTTGATAGTATAACAGCTTTAAAAGAAATACCTAATAGCTTAAAAAAACTAAAGAATTTAGTAACAGACCCAAATCTTCAATACAATATGGTCTTAAATTTAGCTAATATATATAATCCTTGGGTCAAAATCAGGCCAACTCTTGCAGCGGCATTGACAATAGACCAAAATATGAATGTTATTAAACACTCACACGAGAGAAGGCATGGTTTCTTAAGCTATTTAAAAGAGGTATTTAGCAATAATTCATATAAAAACAACCAAACATTGAGGTAATCAAAATGAAATGGTTAATAACAGTGAAATAAAAAAATGGCAAAAAAACCTACCGAAGTTGAAATTGCTAAAGAGAACATAAGGCATGCTGTATGGCAAGACACACCAGAAAAAGAAGTAAAAATTGGAAATGTCGTTTTGCTAAAGTATGATCCAGATACTCATGGAATGTACTTAGCAACCGATGGCTATACTTTAGAGAAGATATTGGGAAGAATTGGTCCTATCCCCGAAAATGGGATTTCTGTGAGTATAAGGATGGAAATGAGCGTTGAGGCTGACTACCTATACCAACGAGTAGATGGGATTGGATGCCTGCCTAGAAATGATTCTCCTGTGCCTTTTAGATGGACGGCAAGAAAAGCATATAGGCCAGAACGTTTAGGTGTTTGGGATTATTTAGGCGCCGCTGCATCAATAGGTAGAGGAATTCTGCATGAAATTGGTGATGCACTAAATGATCTAATTAAGAACTTGGGCAGTGATGGATATGGAAGAAAATAAAATGAGCAAAAAAGAAAAACAATCTTTAGAAGGAATATTCATGGAAATAGACAAATCTATAGAAGATATGATAGTTGTTGTCACATCTAGTTTTGATAAGGCTGATGCTTCTTTGTTTTATGTGGCCGGGGAAGCCTATGAATTAGGGGCTGAGCACAGCAAAAGAGATAATGGAGTGTATGAAATAAAGATATTTAATTATCTATCAGATTGTATATCACCTGAAGCATGGGAGAGAAAACAACTCAATTTGATTACTGATTTAATTAAAGAGCGTGAAGATGGCCAAAATAGAATTAAACAAATAATTGGAATAGATAGTTCTCCGAACAAAGGAATAGTAGAATCATTAGTTAAGACAACTGTTAGCTGTGATTCAAAATTGAGAGACGTGTTGGAAAGAACTACACGTGATGTTTTTAAAAGATGTTATGCCATGGGATATAGGGAGGGTAATGCTGCATTACCTGGCTATGATAAAGATGTTGTTGAAAAGACTAAATGTTACCTAACTAAAGCTTATGAGACTTTATCCCGCAGATAGCTACCAATTCGATACTTCATAGATTTGAAACCAAAAACATTGATATACAAATAACTTTATTATCAATACCATAAAGAGGGAAAAGATAGTTTTATTCTTGTTCCAGAGATAGGGACTACTGTAGGCGATATTCAGAGATTTTACAGAGAATCAACTAAGCTATAGAAATCTTTATTTCTCCATACTTATCGTAGTCCTTGCAATATATTTAATTGAAGTCACCATTGCCTTTAAATTCTCTACGATTCTTGCCAGATTGATGCAATACAATATTTTGTCGCATTTTTTACTCTTCATTTTGGTTGCTGCAGCCAAAGGGCAATAGCTATGCTTCTCAAGAAACTTGTCGCAGGCTTCAATCCTGCTTTTATTTTTAATCTCAACATTCAATGCCAGCTTAACATCATTTGTGTAGAAGGCCTTCATCACCTCCAAATACCTGTCTTTTATTTCACTGTATAATTTTTTTAGCTCGTCTGCAGTCTCTTTGCTTAAATCCGTCTCTTTCAGGTATCTGGCAATCCTTTTCTGCCTGTCAGCTATTTTCTCAAGCCTCATGATAACCATCTTGTAGCACTGCAGTTCCCATGAATTTGTTTTTAATTCCCTGGCAATCCTGGGATTGATTAATGCGCTCCTTACAACCCTGTAGCCCAGGAAATGCAGCCTGTTGACATCAGCATCCCTCTGCCTCAGGCTTTCATAATGGTCCTCATCTATGCTTTTTATGCCATCCTCTATCATAGCCCTTGTGATAATGTCCATCCTTCTTATTACAGTCGGAATAGAAACCTCATTAATATCAACTAAATCCTTTGCCACCATTCTTGTTGCAGTCTGCTCTATAATCTCCAGGCTGGTTAAATTTCTTAAAATATTCTTTATCTCTTCTGCATTTGTTTTTAAGTCCCTTGAGATTATCTCAATGATGTCATAATTGTTCAGGTAAGCTGACACTATTTCAGCCCTTATTAAATCCATCTCTTTGTTTTCTGCTTCTATAACAATTGTTTTTGGCTCCTTCTTTTTGTTTTCAGAATTAGCAGCCAGCAACAGGCCATGCTCGCTTTCCTCAATAGACATCAGGTCTCCTTTCTTCAGCTCATTCTTATTGATCCAGTCTTTTGGTATAGAAACAATATACGAGTTTTTTCCAAAGCCGATTAATTTTCTTAATTGCATTTCCACCACCCGTAATATTTCCGAATTGTCAAGAACCTAAGGTTCTTGAGCATGCTCAGAAACTTTCCACAATCTGAAATGAGGTTGGCTTTCCAGCCACCAGTTTTAAACTGGTGGAAAGTTTCCGACATTTATATAATCTTTAAAAAACTTATAAAAAAACATATACTTACATTAAAATATATATGTCATATATACTATATAGCAAGGTTATATATAAATCTTTCCCCTATATGGTATATGGTGATGGGGAATGAAACTGCACTTGTGGAATGAGGACAGATATAAAGACGGTGAAGAAACTATATCTGAATAAAACAAATAAAACCTCAAATCACGCAGTTCACGAACTATCACCAATAATTAAACCCAAAGGAGGTGATGTGTCAGAAATCATATCCCCCAATAAAATTAAGGGGTTTGAAACCCCTTTCACAACCAGAAGTGGTATGATTTCTGAGCACGCTCAAAAACCTCCCTATTAGATGCGGTATCTTCAACATGCCTCCCTCTTTAAAGGGAGGTTTTTGACGCATCTGGTGCTTTTGCACCGCCATTTATAGCTAAGGAGGTGATAGGCATGGCTCAGGTTTTGTATGGCGATTATGAAACATACAAAGAAGACCTAAGGCCAACCTATTACTGCTATAACTGCGGCTTGGAAATGCTTCACATAAGCGAGCATATTGTTAAATGCATTATATGCGGGTTAAAATACGACAGCAGGAGAGAAGTGAGCGTACAATGATAAATATACCAAAGCCATTGGAAGAGGACCAATATGGGGATTTTTTCAGCAGATTTTATTTTCATATCTTTGACCTTAATGACAAAATGGAAGAGTTCAGGCTGAAATGACCGGATTAAAGTATAAAATGGGTGGAGAAAATGAGCACAAAACTCGTTATTGGCTTATTTCTGTTGATTGTTTTAACAGCTACATTAATAACCGGAAAATTTGGGTTTAGCCTGGTTCTGGCCATTGCTTTGTTCCTGATGATGCTTCCCTTGCCTAAAAATAAAGAGGAAGAGAAAGAAATAGAAGTTGATGAAAAAATGGAGGAACTAGACCAGTGGATTCATGCGACAACAGGCGGATAAGAGAGTTAAAGTTAGTGCCTATTTCTTCAGTTTATGAATATGTCAGAAATTTTCCGCCAGTCCATTGAAAATCAAAGATGTTCAATGTGCTCAGAAATGCAAAGCATTTCCGACATTTGGCTGGTGGCTGGAAAGCCAATGTACCAGCACATTGTGAAAAATTTCTGAGTGTTGGAAAGCGAAGCTTTCTAACATGTCAGAAACGAAGTTTCTGAGCACGCTCAAGAACTCTGTTCTTGACGAACCAGAAATCTGCTTTGCAGATTTCTCAGTTCATGCTCAAGAACCACCCTGATGCGGTAAATGATAACAACATTCCACCCATCTGTGATGTGTCGGAAATCGCAAAGCGATTTCTGAGCACATTCAAAAATCTTTTGATTTTTGATGGGTGGTTCTTGACAAATTTTGAAACAACTAAAACATTAAAATTCTGCCTTTATAACCTCTATAAAGCTATTTTAGAAACGAAAGATTTATAAAGAATTGGCACATATTTTTTTCTAAGGAAACTCTGATTTTAGTTAAAAAATTAAGCTAAGATTTAGCCAGAAAACTAACAAAATGCCAGAAGAAAACCAAGAGATAAAACAAGCTGCTCCAGATGAAAGCGAACAGAATTTGGAAGTTAAAAATATCCCTCAACAAGAAGACCCTAACAGCTATGGCGCAAAAGACATCCAGGTATTAGGCGGATTAAGCGCTGTAAGGAAAAGGCCAGGCATGTTTATTGGGGATACTGGCATAAGGGGATTGCACCAACTGGTTTATGAGGCTGTTGACAACTCAATAGATGAGGCTTTAGCTGGATTCTGCAGGAATATCAGCGTAACAGTGCATAAGGATGGCTCTATCACAATAATTGATGACGGAAGGGGCATTCCTGTTGACATGCACCCTAAATTTAACAGGCCTGCTGTTGAGATTGTAATGACAAAGCTCCATTCAGGGGCAAAGTTTGAAAGGAAAACATATAAGGTAGCTGGCGGCCTGCATGGAGTTGGAATTTCTGTAACCAACGCCCTCTCCAAAAAGCTGATAGTAGAAGTTAAGAGGGACGCTAAAATCTACAGGCAGGAATACTCACAGGGAAATCCGGTAACTGAATTAGAAGTTGTTGGAACTGCAGAAGGGACAGGGACAAAAATAACCTTTTTGCCGGATAATGAAATCTTTGAAACAACTGAATTCCACTTTGACACACTGGCATCAAGGCTGAGGGAATTGGCATTCTTAAACAAGGGATTAAAAATTATCTTAATGGATGAAAGAGAGAATAAAGAGCATGAATTCTGCTATGAAGGCGGCATTGTAAGCTTTGTTGAATTTTTAAACCAGAATAAAACACCCCTACACAAGCCGGTATATTTTGTAAAAACAAAGGATGACATGCAGGTAGAGATAGCAATGCAGTATAATGACGGCTATCTGGAGAATATATTTTCTTTTGCAAACAATATAAATACAGCGGAGGGCGGCACTCATTTGATTGGCTTTAAGACAGCTTTGACAAGAACATTAAACAATTATCTGGAAAAGAAGAATATAAAAGATGTAAAGCTGTCTTCAGAGGATGCAAGGGAGGGATTGACAGCTGTTATTTCTGTTAAGCTGACTGAACCGCAGTTTGAAGGCCAGACTAAAACAAAGCTTGGCAATACAGTTGTGAAAGGGATTGTGGATTCTGTTGTTACATCCACTTTAGGCGCATTTTTGGAAGAAAATCCATCAGTTGCAAGGCTGGTAATACAAAAATCAATTACAGCAGCTAATGCAAGGGAAGCGGCAAGAAAGGCAAAGGAGCTTACAAGAAGGAAAGGAGTATTAAATCATGGCTCATTACCCGGTAAATTGGCAGACTGCTCTAATAGGGATCCTAGCAAATGCGAGATTTATATTGTGGAAGGAGATAGCGCTGGCGGGTCAGCAAAGCAAGGCAGAAATCGTGAATTCCAGGCTATACTGCCTTTAAGGGGAAAAATACTAAATGTTGAGAAAGCAAGGCTTAACAAGATATTTGAGAATGAGGAGATAACAACAATGATTACTGCTTTAGGCACAGGAATAGCAGAGGAATTTAATATTGGCAAAGCAAGATACCATAAGATAATCATAATGACAGACGCTGATGTTGACGGCGCGCATATAAGGACTTTGCTTTTGACTTTTCTCTACAGGTACATGAAGCAATTAATAGAAGCTGGCTATATCTATATTGCGCAGCCGCCTTTATACAGGGTTAAAAAGGGCAAGGATGCTTATTACCTCTATTCAGACGAAAGGCTGAAGGAATTGCTGGAAAAGATTGGAAAAGACGGAATTAATGTACAAAGATATAAGGGCCTCGGAGAAATGAATCCTTCGCAGCTTTGGGAAACTACAATGGACCCGGCTCAGAGAACATTGCTTAAAGTAACCCTAGAAGATGCTGTAGAGGCAGATAAAATCTTTACAATATTGATGGGCGACCAGGTAGAGCCAAGAAGGGAGTTTATTGAAAAACATGCCAAGGAAGTTGTTAATTTGGATATATAAAGAAAAGCTTTTTAAATAGGGATATTTTTCTTTAAATAAAAATGCCAGAAGAGAAAAAACCAGAGGAAAAAGCAGCTAAGGAAGAAAAGCCAAAAGCTGCTAAAGCATTGGCAAAAGGCATAAAGAAGAAGTGGTATAACATTGTTTCCCCTGAAATGTTCAGGGACTTTGTCATTGGAGAAACCTTTGTGGCTGAGCCAGGCATTATAGTGGGGAAAACCCTCTCAATTAATTTGATGACGCTTACGAATGATATCAAAAAGCAGAATATCAACCTGAAATTCCTTGTAAACAAGGTAGAGAATGAAACAGGAATAGCAAATGTGGTTGGATATGAGTTGGTGCCTTCCTCTGTAAGAAGGCTGGTGAGGAGAGGCAAGCAGAGAATTGACCCTTCTTTTGTCTGCCATACATCTGATAATGTAAGGGTAAGGGTAAAGCCTTTATTATTAGCTGCAATCAATATAAACAATTCTGTCTTAAAATCATTAAGAAAGGCATCAATTGATTTCATTACAAGCGGCATAAGCAAAACCAGCTATCCGGATTTAATTAATTCTTTGATGTCTTACGGCCTCCAGAAAGAGCTGAGGGACCATTTAAAGAAGATATATCCCTTAAAAATCTGCGAGATAAGGGAAATGAAGATAGAAAGGGAGAAAAGGTCCGAGGACAAGGTAAAGAAAAAGGAACTTAGAAAGGAAATCAAGAAAGAGGCTAAAGAGGAGAAAGAAGAGCCAAAGGAAGAGAAGCCAAATACTGAAGAAAAGAAAGAGGCTAAATCTAAAGAAAGAAAGCTCGAGATAGAAGAGGAAGTTGCTGTTTCTGAATAAAAATATAATTGGCTTTTAAAGAAGAATAGCCCCGGGCAGACTTTCGTTGAAACTATTGTTCCATTTCGAACTGCCGCCAGAGCCTTTCTTTGATGTTATCTCCAGAGGGCCCTATCCTTGACCGCTAGACTACGGGGCTATAGCTGCGGTGAAATAAAAAGGATTATATATAATTATCTGTTTCTAAAGAGGATAATATTATCACAACTAAAATAAACCACCATGCTGTTCGCCTTGCTATGCAAGGCTCACAGGGCGTTTATCAGCCGCCAAAGTTCCTTTGGCGGCAGGCAGACAACCAAAATTCGGCGTAAATAACGGCAGAGCTGATAAACACAATAATCCGAATTTTGGCGAATAAAAATTATTGGTAGATATTGGTTAAAACATGCTTAACAAAAAAATAATCGGCTCAGGGGCAGAGGCTGTTATTTATTTGGATAAAAATGTAATTAAAGACAGGGTTAGAAAAAGCTACAGAATAAAAGAGATTGATGAAAGATTAAGAAGATCCAGGACAAGAAGAGAGGCAAAGGTATTTGGGAAATTAGCCGCGATTGGTTTCCCTGCTCCAAGGCTGGTTAAAAGCGATGAAAAAGAGATTATTGAGATGAATTTCATTAAAGGTGACAAGATAAGAGATATTTTGGAAAAAAGCAATTATACCGGATTAAGCGAAGAGATTGGCATGAAAATTGCTGTTTTGCACAATAATACAGTTATTCATGGTGATTTAACAACATCAAACATGATTTTAGAGGAAAATTCAAAGCAGATTTACTTCATTGATTTTGGCTTAAGCTTTTTTTCCCATAAAATAGAGGATATGGCTGTTGATTTGCATCTTTTAAAACAGGCTTTGGAATCAAAACACTATACTATCTGGGAGAAATGCTTTAATGCTGCTTTAGATGGTTATAGAAAGGAAAGCAAGCAGGGTGAAGATGTTATTAAAAGATTAGAAGTTGTTGAGAAAAGGGGAAGGTATAAGGGAAAAAACAAATAGAAAACTATTTATACCATAACCGCACTAATACGGCTTATGTGGGTTGCAAAATTAAGGCTTAGGCATGAAGACTGTGTTATTGGCAGCAGATGCAAAAGGTTTAATGTAACCTCTATTGGAGTCCCTTTTAACACCTACACAAGCGGAAATTTCCAGTATTTCTCCCATTTTGAAACCTTGCAGGGCAAGGACGAAGATATAAAAAAGTTTGTTGATAATCTGAAAGAAGACCCGTCAATAGAAAACCTTGAAGTGCAGGGCAATTCTTTATTTTTCCTGGTTAAAGTTCCTTCTGAAAAAACAATTCCAACAACGCATTATGATCCAAGAATCTTCTTTTTAAAACCTGTTTTGGTTGATGACAAGGGCTATGAGCACTGGGAGATTGGCTCATGGAAAAAAGAGATAATCAATGAGTTTATAATGAGCCTGCAGAAAGAGCCTTACGAATTAAAGATATTAAAGATTACAGATGAAAAACTAACTGATATCTATTTCCCGCAGGTAATGCCTTTCCTTACAAAACAGCAGAAAAAGGCTTTGAGCATAGCAGTTGAAAACAGCTATTATGATTACCCTAGGAAAGCTGAGTTAAAAGACTTGGCAAAGATAGCCAGTATATCTCTTTCTACATTCAGGGAGCACTTAAGAAGGGCAGAGAAGAGAATTATGCCGGATTTGATAAGGAATGTAAGGGATGAGGAATAATCCGCTATATTGCGACTTCTAATATATATACTCCACTATAATCCGCTCTATTGCGGGTAAAAATACTTATATAACCTTAATTCTCTTATTTATACAATGATCAAACTAGACTTTGAAATGTCAGAAATCCAAAGGATTTCTGAGCATGCTCAAAAACCGAAGGTTTTTGACAAGCTGAATGGCTTGCTGCCAGTAATTATCCAGGACTATAAAACCAGCAAGGTTTTGATGCTTGGGTTTATGAATAGGGAAGCATGGCAGAGGACATTAAAGACAGGCAAGGCAACTTATTATAGTAGAACAAGGAAAGCTATTTGGCAAAAAGGAGAAACATCCGGCAATGTCCAGCTGGTTAAGGAAATATTAATTGACTGTGATAATGATACAATCCTGTTAAAAGTAAAGCAGATAGGAAATGCAGCATGCCATACCGGCTATGAAAGCTGCTTTTACAGAAAGTTAGTGGGTGGTAGATTAAAGATTATAGGAAAAAAGGTTTTTGAGCCAAAGGAAGTGTATAAAAAATAATCAAAATAATAAAAAAATTAATCACCTACTATGTAAATTAGCAATTTTTTCGCTTTAAAGTCAAGGAAGAGAGCGAAAAAATTGCCCATGGTACATAGTATTGAATATGCAGCGGAAAATCGCGTTTAAGAAAGGTTAAAAAAGTATAATTTTATTGACAAAAAAATAAATGCATTAACAAAAGATGGAAAAAGAAAACAAAAAATTAAAATTAGGCATTCCAAAAGGAAGCTTGCAGGAATCAACAATAAAAATGCTGGAAAAAGCAGGATTTAAGGTTAAGGCAGAGGAAAGAAGCTATTTCCCAAGCATAGATGATCCTGAAATAGAGTGCATGCTGATAAGAGCGCAGGAAATGTCAAGGTATGTAGAAGACGGCGCTTTAGACGCAGGAATCACCGGCAAGGACTGGATAATGGAAAATAAAAGCGAAGTTGTTGAAGTAGCTGACTTGATTTATGCAAAAAGAGGATTAGGAAAAGTAAAATGGGTCTTGGCTGTCCCTAATGACTCTAAAATAAATTCAGTTAAGGATTTAGAGGGAAAAAGAATTGCAACAGAAGCAGTTAATTTAACTAAAGATTACCTAAAAATGAATAATGTTAATGCGATTGTGGAATTTTCATGGGGCGCAACAGAGGTAAAGCCCCCAAGATTAGCAGATGCTATTGTTGAGATCACAGAAACAGGCTCCAGCTTAAGGGCAAACAATTTAAGGATAGTTGAAACAATAATTGAGTCAACAACAAAGTTTATAGCAAACAAAAGCTCCTGGTCAGATAAATGGAAAAAAGATAAGATAAAGCAGATAGCAATGCTGCTGCAGGGCGCAATTAATGCAGAGGAAAAGGTCGGAATAATGATGAATGTAAAGAAAGATAACTTGGAAAAGATTTTAAAGGTATTGCCGGCACTGCAGAAGCCAACAATAGCAGAGCTTAGCGATAAGCAGTGGGTTGATATAACCACAATAATAGATGAAAAGCTGGTCAGGGAATTGATACCAAAGCTGAAAAAGGCAGGAGCGCAGGGCATTGTGGAGTTCCCGTTAAACAAGATAATAGTGTAAAATGATAAGGATAATTGATATAAAAAACAGGGAAGAGATTGACAGAATAAAAAGCAGGAATAAGGAAAACCTAGATTTAGCTCTATCAAGGGTAAAGCCAATAATTGAGGCAGTAAAAAAATTCGGCGACAAAGCATTAATTGATTATACTAAAAAATTTGACTGTTATGATATAGCAAAAAACACAATTGGGATAACAAAGAATGAGATTAAAGAAGCGTATCAAAAAGTTGATAAAAAACTGATTGCAGCTTTAAAAGAAGCAGCAGGGATAATAGAAAAATTCAGCAGAGAGCAGCTGCCAAAAGAATGGAGCAGGGAAATAAAGAAAGGAATCAAAATTGGCCAGCTAATAAGGCCTTTGGAAAAAGTCGGGTGTTATATACCTGGCGGTAAATATTCCTTGGTTTCAACAGTTTTAATGGCAGTTATCCCGGCGAAAGTAGCAGGCGTTAAGGAGATTGTTATCTGCTCGCCGCCAAGGCCAAAAAACTATGCTTTATTTGTTGCTGCTGACATCGCAGGTGCTGATAAGATATTTAGAATAGGCGGAGCGCAGGCAATAGCTGCCCTTGCTTACGGAACAGAAACAATCCCAAAAGTTGACAAGATTGTTGGTCCAGGAAACATTTTTGTAACAGCAGCAAAAAAGCTTGTTTACGGCGATGTTGGGATTGATTTTTTGGCTGGCCCAACTGAAGTTATGGTTTTGGCTGAAAAAGGAAATCCAAAATTTATTGCAGCTGACCTACTGGCGCAGGCAGAGCACGACAGATCGGCTTCTGCAATTCTAGTAACAACAAACAAAAGATTAGCAGAGGAAGTTAAAAAAGAGGTAAATATCCAGTCCAAGAGCCTGAAAACAGAGGCAGTTGCCAACGAGTCAATAAATAAAAACTCTGCAATTGTCATAGCCGGCAATATGAATGAAGCAATAAATTTAGTGAATGATTTTGCGCCAGAGCATTTGATTATTGAAGATAAGAAGATATTAGATAAAATAAGCAATGCAGGGGCAATCTTTATAGGAGAGTATAGCTGCGAGGCAGCAGGCGATTATTGCATTGGCAACCATGTTTTGCCTACCAGTGGAATCGCAAAATTCAGGGCTGGCTTAAGTGTTTTGGATTTTGTCAAGATGCCAACTGTGCAGGAATTAACCAAAGAAGGCTTAAGCTCGATAAAAGGCATCATAACAGCTTTAGCTGATGCTGAAGGTTTGGATGCCCATAAAAAATCAGTTGAAAAAAGGTTTGAAAAATGATTAAGCCAAGAAAAGCAATAGAAAAGATGCAGCCTTACAACCCGCCATTAGAGGGCAGAAGAGGGTTAATTAGGCTGGACTTTAACGAAAATACAATAGGCTGCTCTCCAAAGGTATTGGAAGCAATAAGAAGGATACCAGCAGATGAGATTGCAACCTATCCTGAATATAGCAAATTTAGAAAAAAATTAGCAAACTGCCTTAAAGTTAAAGAAGATGAATTGATGGTAAACAATGCTACTGACGAGTCCATTATAGTTATAATGCAGGCATACATTGAAAAAGGAGATGAAGTAGTCCTGCCAATACCGACTTTTGCCATGTTTAAATTTTATGCGCAGCTGATGGATGCGAATGTCAAAGAGGTTTTATACAACAAAGACCTAAGCTTTCCAACTGACGGGGTTTTAAATTCAATCACAAACAGAACAAAATTAGTTATTTTATGCAATCCAAACAACCCTACAGGAACGCCAATAAAAAGAGAAGATATAATAAAGATAATAGAAAAAGCCAAAGCAAATAATTCCTTGGTTTTATTGGACGAGGCATATGTGCAGTATAATAAAGCAACATGTAAAGACCTGATTAATAAATACCAAAATCTAATAATAATACAGACTTTTTCAAAAGCATATGGCATGGCCGGCTTAAGATTAGGGTATGCAATAGCAGACAAGGAAATAATGAAAAATCTGCTGAAAGCTTCTTCCCCTTATAGTGTGAATACAATGGCAACAGCAGCCGGCTCTGCAGCAATTGATGACCAGGAATTTGTCAAAAAATATGTAAAAGAAGTGGAAAAAAGCAAAAAAATAATCTATAAAGAGTTCAGAAAATTAAAAATCAAAACATACCCGACAGCAGCCAACTTTTTAATAGTATATTTCGGCAAAAATTGTAAAAGGATTGAAAAAGGATTAAAGAAAAAAGGCATTTTAGTAAGAGACAGAAGCAATTACCCTTTGCTTAATGGCTGTTTAAGGATAGGAATCGGCACAGCAGAGCAGACAAAGAAGCTTATTTCTGCTTTAAAGGTGATATTGTGAATGATTCATTATTGCTTATATTGTCAATAATCGGGTTTTTTGCATTATACTGGGTTTTAATCGGCCAATGGAGATGGAACAAACAAGCTAGAGAAATGGGAATGAGAGAAGCAGCCAAAGAAGCAAAGGAAAAAGCAAGGAAAAAATGATAACAACAAACAGCCATATACACACAAATTTTTCAAAAGATGCAAAATCATCCCTGCAGGATGTAATAGCTGCAGCAAAGAAATCAGGGTTGAAGATAATTACAATCACAGACCATTTCCCGCTGCCGGAAGGGTTTAAGGTGCAGGCAGGAGACAGCTATATGGCAAGAGAACAGTTAAATGGCTATATAAGATTAGTTTTAGCAGAAAAAAAAAGGAACAAAGATATAGATATAAGATTAGGCGCTGAAATTGATTTCAGGCCTGGCTTTGAAAAATTAATTCCTGCCCAGATAAAGGATATTGATTTTGACTATATACTTGGTGGTATTCATACAATAGCCGGCTGGAATACAAAAGTGGGCTGGGATTTTGATTATTCAAAGGAGATTTTTGAAAAAGGTTTGCTAAAAAAGGATATCAAAAAAGCTTATAAAGAATATTTCAATTTGGTAAGGCAGATGATAAGATCAAATCTTTTTGATGCTGTGGCGCATTTAGACATAATAAAAAAGTTTAACAGGGATTCAAAATATTTTGATGAAAATGAGAATGATTACAGGGAAGAAGTAATGAAATGTTTGGATTTAATGGAAGAAAACAAGAGGGTTTTAGAGATAAACACAAGCGGCTTATTCAGGCCCTGTAAAGCATTATACCCAAGCGAGTGGGTAATAAAGGAAGCCTTTAAAAGAAAAATTGAAATCACAATTGGCTCTGACTGCCATAAGGCTGAAGATATAGCAAGAGGCTTTGATTATGCTGGAAAAGCCTTAAAAAAGATTGGCTATAAAAAATTAGCAATATTCAAAAAAAGAAAAAAAGAATACAAGGTGATATAATGAGAAAGTCCTCGATAAAAAGAAAAACAAAGGAAACTGACATTAAGATAGGCTTAATCATAGAAGGCAAAGGGAAATCAAATAATAAAACAACAGTAAAATTCCTTGACCATATGCTGGACTTATTGGCAAAGCATGGGCTGTTTGATTTAAAGGTAAAGGCAAAATCTGTAGATAAAGACCAGCATCATTTGGTAGAAGATATAGGGATTGTGCTGGGGCAGGCTTTTAACAAAGCTTTAGGGAATAAAAAAGGGATTAACAGGGCTGGCTATTTTGTGATGCCGATGGATGAAAGCCTGGCAATAGTAGCCATTGATATAGGCGGAAGGCCTTATTTAAAATTTGATGCTGAATTCGAAGATGAAGTAGTTGGCGGCTTGGAAACTGAATTAGTCCAGGATTTTTTCCAGGGCTTTTGCAACAACCTACAATGCAATATCCATGTTACACTGCCTTACGGAAGGACAACGCACCACAGGATAGAGGCTATTTTCAAGGCATTTGCAAGGGCATTATCAATGGCATGCGAAATAGGGAAGGCAAAAGGAGAAATACCTAGTTCCAAAGGCAAGATATAATTAAACAAAGAATGATAGCAATAATTGATTATGGGGCTGGAAACCTGCAGTCTGTAAAGAATGCACTGGATTATCTTAAAGTGGACTCTATTATTACATCAAATGCCAGGGATATAATCAAGGCAAAAAAAGTAATCTTTCCCGGCGTTGGCTCTTTCGGGGACGGAATAAGGGCCTTATACGAGCTTGATTTGGTTGACCCTATAATGAAGGTGATAGAAGACAATAAGCCATTTTTAGGCATATGCCTAGGAATGGAGGTGTTATTTGAAAAAAGCGAGGAAAGCCCTGGCGTTGAAGGACTAGGCATTTTTGGGGGAAGAGTTAAAAAATTCAAAGGCAGCTTAAAAATTCCCCATATAGGGTGGAACCAGATAAAAATCCAGAAAGAGTCGGCTATTTTAGAGGGCATTCCGGACAACTCATTTTTCTATTTCGTGCACAGCTATTATGCTGAGCCTAAAGACAAGGAGATTGCATTAACAAAAACAGACTATGGCGGGGAATTTGTCTCTGCTGTTGAAAAAGGCAACATCTTTGCTTTGCAGTTCCACCCGGAAAGAAGCGGCGATATCGGGCTTAGTATATTGAAGAATTTTGCCAGGCTAAAATGATAAAAGGAATTATATTTGACATGGATGGGGTATTGTTTGAAAGCCTGAATGCCTGGTTTAAGCTATTCAACAAAACATTAAAGGAGTTTTGCTTTAAAAAAATAACAAAAAAGAAATTTTTAAAAAACTGCTGGTCTGTTGACTCGTCAATAATAGTGCCAAGATATTTCCCGGGTAAAAGAATTAAGGCTGTTACAGATTATTACAAAAAGCATTTTTTTGATTTTATGGAATATATAAAGCTGATGCCGGATGTTAAGGAAACATTGGCTGGGTTAAGGAATAAGGGCTTAAAACTGGCAATAGCAACAAACACCTACAAGAAACAGGCTGAAGGGATATTAAAAAAACTTGGCCTGTATAGTTATTTTGATGTGGTTGTAGCTGCTGATGAGGTTAAAAAAGGAAAGCCATCACCATATATGATTTTGGAAGCGCTTAAAAGGCTGAAGCTGGAAATGGATGAGATTTATTTTATTGGAGATACAGCCATTGACATAGAAACATGCAAAAATGCAAAATGCAGGATTATTGGCTTTAAAATAGAAGGGGATAAAAAAGTAGACGAGCTAAAAGAATTATTAAGGCTGGTAAGATGAATATTGAAATAAAAAAATTTCAGGAAGGCGCAAAAAAAGCCAAAGGCCTGGCTGTTGTTATAGATGTTATCAGGGCTAACACTACAATTGCTATCCTGATTAGCAATGGGGTAAAAAAGATTATTGCTGTAGCTGAATTGGAGGAAGCACTTATCTTGAAAAAAAGAAATCCTGACTTCATAGCAATAGGAGAAAGAAAATGCCTGAAGCCAGAGGGGTTTGATTATGGAAATTCGCCTGCTGAAATTGAAAATATTGATCTTAAAGATAAAACAATTATAATGACTACATCCAATGGGACAAAAGGAATTGTCAATGCCAAAAATGCAGACGAAATAATATTAGGCAGCTTTATAAACTTTAATGCCTCCTTAGATTATATCAAAGAAAAAAATCCAGAAACTGTCAGTTTATTAGCTATGGGCTCCAGTAATGTTAATGCTCCCGAAGATGAAATCTTTGCTAACTACCTTAAAGCAAAGCTTGAAAATAAAAGCTATGATATCTCTGGCTTAAATGAGAGAGTTGCGAAAAGCAGAAGTGTGAGAATTGCAACAGATGCTGGCTATGCCAAGGACGTACCTTATTGCCTAAAATTTAATTTGTTTAATGTTGTACCTAAAGTGTTTAAGGAAAATAATATGCTGGTGATAAGAAATGCTAGCTAAAAGAATTATACCTTGTTTGGATGTGAAAGAAGGAAGGGTTGTCAAAGGGGTAAATTTTGTTAATTTAAAGGATGCAGGCGATCCTGTGGAGTTGGCTAAAGAATACAACAGGCAATGCGCTGATGAGCTTGTTTTTTTAGACATAACTGCATCACATGAGAAAAGGAATATAATGATAGAAGTTGTCAGGAATGTGGCAAAGGAAGTTTTTATTCCATTCACAGTAGGCGGCGGGATAAGGGAAATCGAAGATATAAGGGAAATATTGAATGCCGGGGCTGACAAGGTAAGCATTAATACAGCTGCTGTTGAAAACCCTGGCTTTTTAAAAAAGGCCAGTAATAAGTTCGGGAGCCAGTGCATTGTTTTGGCTATTGATGCAAAGCAAAATAAGGATATGAAAAACAGCTTTGAGGTTTACACTTACGGCGGCAGAAAGGCAACAGGAAAAGATGCAGTAGAATGGGCAAAAGAAGGCGAAAAATTTGGAGCGGGCGAGATTTTATTAACTTCGATGGACAAGGATGGCACAAAGCTTGGCTTTGACCTGGAATTAACAAAAAAGATATCAGAAGCAGTAAATATACCTGTAATAGCCTCTGGCGGTGGTGGTTTATTGCCTCACTTCGCAGATGCCTTTAAAGAAGGGAAAGCAGATGCTGCTTTGGCTGCATCAATATTCCACTATGGTGAATATACTGTAAACAGCATTAAGAATTATTTAAAGGAAAACGGAATTGTTGTGAGAGAATGATATACCCATCAATAGACTTAATGAACGGCAAAGTTGTGCAGTTAGTGCAGGGCAAAAGAGAGAAAAAAATGATTGAGATAGACAATGTGCTGGGAACAGCAAGAAGATTTGCTGATTTGGGTTTTGAAATTCAGCTGATTGACCTGGATGCTGCCATGGACAAAGGCTCAAATATGGAAATTATTGAAACCATTTGCAGGAGATTTAACTGCAGGGTTGGCGGCGGAATAAGGACAATAGCAAAGGCTAAGAAGATTATCAAAGCTGGCGCTAAAAAAATTATAGTCGGAAGCAAAGTTTTTGAAAACGGCAGAATAAATATCTTATTTTTAAAGCAGTTAAACAAATATATTGGAAAAGAAAAGGTTATAATAGCTATTGACAGCAAGGAAGGCAAAATAGTAATTAAAGGCTGGAAAAAATCAACTGATTTGGACCCTGTAAAAACAGCTAAAGAATTAGGGCCTTACTGCTCTGAATTTTTATACACTTATGTTGATAAAGAAGGAATGATGCAGGGAACTGATTACGAGACTTTAAGAAAGCTAAAAACAACAACAAGAAATGAGATAACAGCAGCGGGCGGGATTGCTTCTTTGGAAGAGGTTAAGAAGCTGGAAAGATTAGGTGTTAATTGTGTTTTAGGCATGGCTCTTTATACCGGAAGGATAAAGCTGAGAGAGTTAAGAGGGTTTAGATAAAAGTAAACTTTTAAGCCAATCAATTCTTTTGAACAAATCTAAAAACCATAAAGTTTATATATAAGAACACATTACAATTACATTACTATGGTAATGCAAACTATGCAGATAAGGCTTACAAAAGGCCTAATTGAAGAGATAAAGGTGTTAGTAGACAGAGGCATATACCCAAGCACTTCTGAAGCAGTAAGAGACGCTGTAAGAAGGCTTATACTAGGCAAAGAAGAGAAGATAGTTATTCCAAAAGAGGCTGAAAAAATAACTATTAAGATAGAGAAAGAGATTAAAAAACAATTCCAAAAGCCATTAGGCACAGTTGATTTTTTTCCGGAGGAGATGGCTGAAAGGAGCTATATCTTTAACAGGCTAAGGGAAACTGCTTTAAGCTATGGTTACAAAGAAATAGAAGCCCCTGCTTTTGAGACTTTGGCTTTATTGACAGCAAAACAAGGCGGGGAAATCCTGGATCAGATATTTGTTTTGGAAAAAAAAGGAGATGAAGAATTCGGATTAAGGTTTGATTTGACTGTTTCTGCAACAAGAATGTTTATTGAAAAGCAGAAAACAATTCCAAAGCCGGTTAAATGGTTTTATTTAACAAGAATGTGGAGATATGAAAGGCCGCAGCAAGGCAGACTGAGAGAGTTTTACCAGTTTGGAACAGAATGCTTTGGAAGTAACAAGCCAGAGGCAGATGCAGAGCAGATTAGCCTAATTGTTGATTCTTTATTGAATTTAGGCTTAAAAAAAGATGATTTTTTTGTTAAAATAAACAACAGGAAACTGCTTCAGGGCTTATTGCTTGGCGTTATTAGTGATGAGGATTTATTTTCCGTCATAAGGGTTATTGATAAAAAATCAAAAATTAGAGAGGAAGAATTTGTTTTTGAATTAAAAAAATTAAAATTAAACAATAACCAAATTGAATCAATAAAAAACATTATCGATATCCAAAAAACAAATAGCATTGAATCAATAAGAAAAGAAATCAATGATAAAGAAATAAAAATGAACAGCATGGCGCTGGAAGGGTTGAACGAATTAGAGCTGATAATGGATTTATTGAGAAATAAAAAAGATTTTTTAAAAATTGATTTGTCTACTGCCAGGGGCCTGGCTTATTATACGGGAATTGTTTTTGAGTGCTATGACCAGTTTGAAAGGTTCAGGGCAATAGCTGGCGGCGGAAGATACGACAAAATGGTTGAATTACTGAAAGGAGAGCCATGCCCTGCAACAGGATTTGCAATCGGATATGCAACTCTGTCTTTGTTCTTGAAAGAAAAAGGATTATTGCCAAAGATTGACTTAAGCCCCGATTATTTTATTGCTGTTGTTAACAATGAAGTTAAGGAAAAAGCATTGGAGATAGCTGAGAAATTAAGGAAAAAATACAAAGTTGAAATTGATATAATGCAGCGCAATCTTGGTAAGCAGTTTAGCTATGCCAATTCCATAAAAGCCAAAAAGGTTGTTATTGTCGGGCCTGACGAATTGAAAGAAGGTAAAGTTAAGGTTAAGGATATGGAAAGTGGGAAAGAGGAATTAATAAGCTTATCCGAGCTTTGAAATTTCTGTAGATAAATTTATAAGATAATATCCCTTTCTATAGCAAAAAAGAGTGATATGAAAAATCGCTCCAAGTTGTTTCTTGGGGGTTTATTATTGTGAATAAATCCATTTAATATTTGAAATTGGTGAATCAGTATGCAAAATTATAACAATCAAATTGAAAGGGCTGCAGGAATTCTGCTTCACATAACTTCATTGCACAACGAAGAAGGCATTGGTACTTTAGGTCCTGAGGCACATAGGTTTATTGATTCGCTTAACAAAGCCTCCCAAAAATACTGGCAGATGCTTCCGATTCATCCAACTATTGAAGGAGATTCCCCTTTCCAGGGGCCATCTGTATTTGCAGGCAATCCAAATCTTATCAGCCTTGAAGGGCTCGTTAATGCAGGCGACTTATCGCAAGAAAACTATAGGCAGTATTTATTGAGATATGCAAAATTTAAGGAAGCATATAACGGAAGAAATGATAATTATGTTGAGTATGGCTTTATATGGGAGAATAAATTAGGTTTTGACTCAAAGGTTAAGGGATATAGTGCTGCTGCTTTAAGGCAGGCATATGAGGGGTTTAAGGCAAGCGATAATTCATCTAGAACTGGGGCTTTTCAAAAATTTTGTGAAGAGAATGCTAAGTGGCTTGATGATTATGCTGATTTCATGGCTCTTAAAGAGATGTATGGCTTTGGCAGGATGTGGAATGATTGGGACAAAAAACATAAGGATAGAGAAGAGAGGTATAATAAAAATATAGACAAAGAGTCAATAAGATTTTATAAGTATGTGCAGTTTGTATTTGACGAACAGATGACTGCCTTGAGGCATTCAGCAAAAAATAAGGGAGTGAAACTAATAGGCGATGTTCCGATATACCCTGCTTATGATAGCGCAGATGTATGGGCTAATAGGGAGTTATTCAGGCTAGACTCCAATGGTAATATGACTCACGCTGCAGGGGTTCCTCCGGATTATTTCTCTAAGGATGGGCAGCTATGGGGAAATCCATTGTATAGGTGGGGTGGAGTAGGCAACGATGTTGTCAGTGAGAAAATTTATAACTGGTGGCTAAGCAGGCTGGAAAGGCTAAATAAATATTTTGATGTGGTTAGGATAGACCATTTCAGGGGTTTTGTTGCAGCAGGCACAGTTAAAGCCGGAGCAAAAGATGCACGAGATGCTGTATGGATCCCTGGGCCATGCGAAAAGGTTGTAGATTACCTGCATAAACATTCCATATCTATACCTGACATTATTGCAGAAGATTTTGGTATAATAACCAATAGGGTTAGAGATGTTTTAGCTTACAGCGGGTTTCCCGGAATGAAGGCATTGCAGTTTGCTGATTTCAGTAATCCCCACCATATATACCTCCCGCATAATGCTGAATCTAATTCTGTCTTTTATACAGGAACTCATGACAATGAGACATTCAGGCAATGGTTTGATGCTCTTCAAGACAAAGATAAAGTAGTGGCATATCTTAAAGCATCTAAGGAAGAAGAGAGCCATTGGAAAGCAATAGATCTTGTGCATAGCTCAAAATCAAAATTAGTTATAATTCCCTTACCGGATGTTTTTGCTCTTGGGCCAGAAGCAAGAATGAATCACCCTGGCACAAAGGGCTGGTGGAGATGGAGAATTGGCCCTGAATTAGTTGACAAGATTGACAAAGAATTTGCTCATCTTAAAGAAATTACTATTAGGACTAAAAGGGACTAGCTAAACCACTCCTTCTTCAGCATCTTAAACTTCTTTTCATTTACAGAATCCCTCATCCTCTCCATCAGCCTCAAAATAAACCGAACATTATGCAAAGAAGCCAGCTGAAAATACAATAATTCATTAGCTATGCACAAATGCCTTAGGTAAGCCCTAGAATAATTCTTGCAGACATAACAGTCGCATTCCCTGTCAATTGGCTTTTTATCCTCTCTGAATTGTGTGTTTTGTATGTTAATCCTGAATTTGTTCTTTAAATTTCCGCCTGAGCTGGGGGAAATATACAAATGCCCCCTCCTTGCCCACCTTGTTGGCCCGACACAGTCAAACATATCAATGCCTCTTTCTACAGTATTAAACAAATCCTCAACAGCTCCTATGCCTAATAAATGCCTTGGCTTGTTTTCCGGCAGTAGAGGAATAACCCACTCAATAAGTTTGTGCATCTCGTCTTTTGACTTGCCTAAAAAGCCGCCAATTCCGTAGCCGGGAAAATCAAGCTTGGAAATGAATTTAGCGCTCTTAACCCTTAAATCCCTGTAATCGCCTCCCTGCACAATTCCAAACAAAGCTTGTTTTTTATCATAATATTTTAAGCACTCCAAAGCCCATCTATGCGTTCTTTCCAAGGCAATGGAAGTGTATTTTTTGTCTGACAATGGGCTTGTGCATTCATCAAAAGCAAAAATAATATCCGCTCCTAATTTGCTTTGTATCTCCATTGAGCTTTTTGGGGTTAGCCTTACTTTATCGCCAGTTACAGGATTCCTGAAGCTAACTCCGGAATCGTCCACATGCGCCCATTTCTGCCCAATATTTTTATTATTTTTTAGGATATTGATTTTTTTATTTAATTGATTTTTATTATTTCTTTCATTGATAAAATAATTATCAGCTACCTTCCCCACATTATGCTCCATGCCAAAGCCTAAGGAAAAAACCTGAAAACCGCCGGAGTCAGTAACTAACGGCTTGTCCCAGCTCATAAACTTATGTAATCCGCCTAATCTTTTTATCAGCTCCTCGCCTGGCCTTAAATGCAGGTGATAAGTGTTAGCTAACAAAACAGAAGCTCCGCAATCTAACAAATCTTTATTGGACAAAGCCTTGACAGTGGCAGCAGTGGCAACAGGAATGAAAACTGGAGTTTCAAAACTTCCATGCCTTGTTTTTATAACGCCTGTCCTGGCTTTGCCGTCTTTGGAGTTTATGGTGAACATATAACTAAGAACTACTAGCTGTTTTATAAAATTTGTTATTTAGGCAAGCTGTCGTAAATACTTAATGTTTTTTATTATAGACCTAAAGAACTTAAAAGAGAAAGTTGGATATTCTATAAACATTTTGATGCCCTCCATGCTTGTTTTGGTGTATAATTTAGCTACATCCAAAGCACTAGGAATGAATTTAAATGCTCCGTTACTAATATCCTTTTTAATATCTAAACAGCTATCCACAAGGTTCCCAACCCCGCCTAATTGCATTAAGAATTTTTTAAATTTATTTAAGTTGCCTCTTAAATCAGGTTCAATAAGCTGATAGATTATATTTGCGGTCAATTCACCACTTTTCCTGCGGCTTGATATATAATCATCCATATTAGTTGAATTATCATTGTCTACAACAGATGTATACAAGGCATAAAAGCCCGTTAATACTGCTCCGTAGATGCCAGGCTTTATCTGTTTTTTAAGTATTTCTGTCAGAAATTTTGAAGGGCTTCCTTTTGTTTCTTCGTCAAATCTAGGTGATGGGTCTTGCAAGCGGTTTAAAATGTCTTTGCCTACATTTTTGTCTGATTTTTCCATCTCATCATCTACTACTTTTAGCCAGATAGAGAATATTCCAACCCTTGCCTCAACATCTTCTTTGTTATATTCAATTTTAAAAGAGTCAATATACTTACTAATTTTCCAGCACATGCTTCTATATTTAGCAAATCTGTCTTCTAGGACTAAAGAGCCTATATCTGGCCCATCACATTCTATCTCTCTTTTGATTATGTTGGTAATCCTTCTGATATTATTATCCTTATATGAGTACCTATGCCCAATAACTGGATTAGGGTATTCTGCCATACTTCAATAAAATTAAGGTCTTATTTATATATTTTACTATTTTATAGTGGTATAAGAATTGTTAATCTATTATACAAACTTACCCAACCAGCAGCAGCAACAGCATCACAAACATCCCTGCAACAAAAGCAATCAGCTGCGCAACTGATTTAGAAGCAGGAACACATGTCTTATGCAATTCAGGAATCAGGTCAGAACCGGCTATATAGATAAACCCGCCTGCTGTTATCGGAAGTATAATCATTGGAAAGTTCTCTATTGCAGAGCCAATGGCTAAAACAATAAGGGCTCCTAAGACAGAGAACAAGGCAAAGATGAAATTAAACAGAAGAGCCTTTGCCCTCTTAAACCCGCCATGCAATAAAACCCCAAAATCGCCTATCTCCTGCGGTATTTCGTGCAATATGACTGCTATTGTTGTTGCAATCCCTAAAGGTATGGATGTTATATAAGAGCCGGCTATTATCATCCCGTCAATCAGGTTATGCAGCCCATCTCCTATCAAATTCATAAAAACAACAGGATGCACATGCACTTTGGAAGTTGGCGTATGGCAGTGCCTCCATTGCACGACTTTCTCCAGAACAAAAAATATCAGGATTCCGACCAGAACATACAATGAAACCTCCAAGCTAAAGCCAAACTCTTCTACAACTTCTGGCAGCAGATGAATAAAAACATCACCCAATAAAGCGCCTGCTGCAAAGCTGACAAGCAATAAAAGAACCTTTCTTAGTATATTACTATTGATGGCTAATGTAAAAATGCCAATTAATGATATCAAGCTGACTATAATTACAGATATTAAAGCATACAGCCATGATTCAAGCATTTTAGAATAGCTAACATAACCGGCTATATAAATATTTACCTTAAAGTTAACAGCCAAAAATCCTGCGGAATTGCCGCATTTCTTGCTGAAAAATAGAAATATTTAAATATAGAAATGGATAATTTTCTATAAATTATATAAAATATATAAGGGTGGGTGGTTTTAATGCCAAAAGGAATCTTAATTGAAAATATAGAAACAGAACGAATTGCTTTTTATGCCATAATTATAGATAGGGCGAGTGAGTCTGTAAAGAGGGGTAAAGGAATCAAAAAAAGGCTCCACCCACTATATAAAAATGGGAGTAATGGTTACGAAGATAGGGGCTATGCACTAAAAAGGCATCTTTTAAGGCATGGAAATTTGGAACGTTGGGTTAAAGCAAAAAACAGAAATGGAAAATACAATCCAATAGAAATTGAACTAAGGGAAGATATAGAAGCACAATTATTTAAGGCATTTGAATTATCTATAAAAGATGAAAAAGATCCGTTTTTAGAAGTTTTTAAGAGCTATAATTTTAAAAAATATAATGTGTCCATTCAAAATTTAGTTCTGATGTTCAATTATTACCATGCTGATAGCATAAATTATTTTGTTACAGATGAAGCACTTGCTCAAATATCAACAGACCCTCAGAATGTTAGTGACAAAGATATAGGGTTTTTATTATCAAAACCAAACGCGAATTTAATCAAAAAAGAAGATATTATAAATGGGGGCAGGTATATTTTTGCTATGCCAAAAGAAAGGATGGTAACAAGGGAGATAGAGCCAATTGAAGAACAATTAGACCATCTAACTAGCAATTTATATGAGTCTAGCGAAAAAGTAACATACAGACAAACTGAATGCGAAAAAAGGCGTATAATTGGAATTGGTAGAATTTTTGGTCTTATTTAGTCAAAACCTCAACACTATCATCCACCAGCAAAGAATCTTCTGCCTGGCTTACTAATTCATTATTTTTCTCAACCAATGGTGGGTATCCTCTTAAAACATCTAATTGTTTTAACTGGTTCAAGGCATACCTTACCTGGGCTTCAGAAAAATTCTTTGTCAGCCATCTTGTTGTGAAAGGCAGCCCGTTATAGCCTTCAATCTGCTTTAGAATATTCCTTACAAAACCAACCCTTACGGCTTTTTTCCCAACCAAGCTGAAAACAGAGGCATCTCCTTTTTCATGCACCAAGCCGGCGCCATTTGTTGCAAAAGGCTCAATTGCAATTACCATGCCTTTCTCCAATTTTGTACTATCCCCATTATCAAAATTAGGTATTGTAGGCGGTGAATGTATATTATAATCATCTAACCCATGGCCGGACAAATTCCTTACCGGCTTAAACCCAAAAGAAGCTATTGTTTCTTCAATCGCTTTCCCGATTTTTCTTAATTCAACACCAACCTTAACTGTTTCAATTGCTGCTTTTAATGCCTCTTCTGAAGCCTTAAGCAAATCTTTGTTATTGCCGGATAAATCCACTGTTAAAGCATTGTCCCCTATACATCCATCAACATGGACTCCGACATCCAGGCTTACAAGCTGTTCAGAAAAGACAATTTTATCATCATCTTCAGGGCAGTAATGCGCAGCTATCTCATTGCAGCTTATCTGAACCGGAAAGGCTGGCTTTCCCCCCAAAGAAAATATTTTTTCCTCAATTTTATTGCAGGCATCAAGCAGCCCGGCATCCTTTTTAATCAATCCTTTGCCATAATCCAAAACTTCTCCTGCTATTTTACCGGCTTTTTTATAATTCTCAATAACTGATTGGTCCATAATAATGAGGAAATGCCTCTTTTATTTAAAGATTCACATTTTAATTTAATCTTTTTTGTCAATAAAATTTGTTGCTTATATTTTTATCATTAGATAATAGTTAAAACAGAAAAGTTTAAATACCATTGTGGAAATTCCGAAGGTCTATGAAAGATTTTTGGGATATCTTGGAAAAGAATGGTTTGAAGAAGGATATAATAGGCATAACCGATGAAAATATTGAAAGTGCTGTGAACAGGTTAACAGAATGGAAGCTATTACAAGTTAATAAAGTACCGGAAAGAAAGATGGTTTTTTCACATGAGCTAAGAGTTCCATGGTATATAGCCTCTGCAATTGATTATTTGGGTATAATAGATTTGCGTAAATCGCAAAAAACAGCCAGAAAGGATGCAGCATTAATTATTTTGGCTGGCTATATACATGGAGCTGCAAAATATAACTGGCCTGAAGAAATGTTCACAAAGGACAAGAAAGAATTTAATGAAGTAGAAGAAAATGAAAGGATTACACACCCGCAAAAAGCAGTAGACATTCTAAAAACTTTCTTGCCAGAAAAATTATACAAGATGATAGAGCCAATAGTTCTCTACCACCATGAAAGACATAGCGGCCAAGGCTATCCTGAAGGGAAAAAAGGCAGGGAAATACCATTTGGGGCAAGAATATTAGCGCCATTTGATTGCTTGGATGCTGGGACAACAAGAGTGTATCATACCAATCAAAAGCCAAAAAAAGTTGAACAGCTGTTATCAGAATTTCGTGCTGACCTATTTTCAAATAAAGAAAAGCAGTATAACCCTGATGTTTTAAGAGCCGTCATTTCTTTTTTTGGAGATGCAAATAACCAGCAGCTTATTGACAGAATACACAATTACAAATTTATTTAACCCTAACCGCCTCAAGATTTCTAGGAGCGCTTGTTTCTATCCTGTTCAGCTTGTGTATTGAAGAAGCCAAATCAAGGCATTTTGAGCTTTCCCCGTGGTTTACAATAACCTTTTTCGGCTTTGGCTCGCATTTATGGATAAAGCTCATCAGCTGGATTCTGCTGGAATGGCCGGTAAGGCCCTCAATTGTATGGACTTCGCACTTTACAGGAAGTATTTCCTGCTTGTTCCCGGAGCCGAACATAATCTCCCTTTCTCCTCTTTGTATCCTTCTTCCCAAAGAGCCTTCGCCCTGGTAGCATGAAAAAACCAATGAATTTTTTGGGTTGTCTGCCAGATGCTTCAGGTACTCAACAGAAGGGCCGCCAACAAGCATACCTGATGTTGCAAGTATCACACATGGGCCTGTTTCCTCAATAAGCTGCATTCTTTCCTTTTGGCTGCCAACCCTTTTGAATATCTCTGACAGGAATGGATTCTGGTCCTTATGGAAAATAAGCTTTCTTATATTGCTGTCAAGGTATTCAGGATATGCTGTATGTATTGCTGTTACATCCCATACCATTCCATCCACATAAATAGGAATGCTGCTGATCTCCTTGTTTCTTACCATGCTTTCTATTGAAATCATGACTTCCTGCGCTCTTCCAACCCCTAAGACAGGTATTAATACCTTGCCGCCTCTTGCGATTGTGTCTTCCAGTATTTTTTTAAATTGATCATCGCATTCCTTTCTTGTTGGAAGTAGGTCATCCCTGCTGCCGTAAGTGCTTTCAATCATCAAAGTCTCAAGCCTTGGGAAAACAGTAACAGCTGGATCAAGAAGCATTGTCTTGCCAAACTTCATATCACCTGTATATACCATGTTATGCAGGCCATTGCCGATATGCAGGTGAACCATTGAAGAGCCAAGGATATGTCCTGCATTATACAAAGTAATTCTTATATCGGGGGTTATATCACTAACTTCCTCATACTCCAGGCAGATTGTATGCTTGACCATTTCCTTGATTTCATCAGCAGTAAATATTGGCTCTTTGCCTTCACTCCTCATAATCTTGACATAATCCAAAAGCAGCAAAGCCATCACATCCCTTGTGGGGGAAGTACAGTAAACAGGCCCGTCATAGCCGTATTTAAAAAGGTAAGGTAAAAAGCCGCAATGGTCCAGATGCGCATGGCTGATAATAACAGCATCCAGCTCCTTGATATCAAACTCAGGAGCCTCTAAAAAAGGGTATGCTTCTGTGTCAGAAGCTACATTAACCCCGCAGTCCAGCAAAACCCTGCTCTCGGGCGTTTGAAGCAGTATACAGCTCCTTCCAACCTGCCTGCCTCCTCCAAGATAGCTCACCCTAATCCATTCCTGCTTCTTTCCCCTTATCCATCCGTCATAAATCCTATGCCCTATCCTGTCCAGAAACTTTCTCCTGAAATCGCTTTGCTGGTAAAGAACTGCCCTTATGTTTTCAATCAGTTTTGACCTTATTGCCGGATTTCTCCTTATGAACGGCACCCATAATGTTTTTTGCCTGATATCCCTTAGAAAAGCGCCCTGTTTTCCTATTGCCAGGCCGGGCTTTTCCGCCTCTATTATAACAATGCTTCTCTGCGAATCAAAAATAATCTGGCCAATGCCTGCCTCTTCAGAAATTATTTTCCTTATCTCTTTTTCAGCTTCTTCCATATCCATTGTTATGGCGGGATCCGGCCTAAGCTCTACCCTTTTTTTTATATCATCAACTACTTTTTTTATCAGCCCGTTATTATCCAGGAAAAAATCCTTGTCCTTTGTGTAAAGAACTATATTTGCCCCTTCAAAACAGGCGTCAGATATTTTTTTCTCTGGAAGGTTCTTTAATATCTCCTTAATTATTTCAGTCATTTAGAATCCTACTTTTTACTTTTTAAGCTATCAGAACAATTTATGCTTCAATCCTGTAGCTGATCTCTTTGCTAAACGCCTTTTTAATGCCGTCTTTGGTTATGGTTATAACGTCAATCCCGTTTCCTGATGCAATATCCCTCTGCACAGCTGCATTTACTGCCTTAACGCCTAATTTAACGCCTTCTTCAACAGAAAGGTCCTTTTTGTATAAAGTTTCCAAAACGCCGAATGCCATAACAGAACCAGAACCGCTAGAAGTGTAATCATCAATATCAGTTACGCTTCCGTCAGCGCCTACATCATAAACATAAAACCCGGAGCTGTCTTTCCCGCCTACAATAAAATGGCTTATTCCAGGTATTAAGCTGAATTTCCTTATATTGTTGTAGACTAAATTAGCCAATAAGTTTGTTGCTTCCTTAACAGTTACATTCCTTCCTGTCCTTATATCCTTAAGCTTCAGCTCTGCCCTTATCAATTTTACCAATAGCTGCACATCTGATACTGTTCCTGCCACTGTAACAGCTATATCATCTGTTATCTTGGCTATTTTATCAAATCTTTTATAGCTGACCAGATAGCCGGATGTCACCCTTTTATCCGCGCAAAGCACAATACCTTCTTTGCATATAATAGCAACTGTTGTTGTCCCCGTTTTCATTAGCTCTTTTTCTTCTACCATTCCCAGAATTCCTCATCAGAATTATTATAAATATAGGGTAAATAAGTTATATATAAATGTTGTGGTTTTTTGGCTGGCAAACCCGGATAATCCTATTTTAGGCTGTTGCTGAATAAGGCAACCAATGCTGATGTAAAGAACTCGCTCTTGACATGCACTGCGCCGTCATAATTTGGGTTTATCTTGTCATCAGAAAGCATGAATAAAAGCTCTTTGTTGTCAACAGCTATAAACCTGGCGTTAGGGTCAGTATCTTTCAGTTCAATAAATCCCAGTTTTTTTGCAATTTTCTTGTCAACAGGAGCTACAATCTTTATATCAACGCCTTTTTTATTAAGGTTCTTGAATACTGTCTTTAATAAGCTTGCCTTTCTGGCAAAGCCGTCTGCTGTTGTTGCTATTAAGACGCTTTTTTTTGCGCCATCAACAAAATTCTTGATGTACCTGTAAAGCTCATTCCTCCCGAGAATTGCATCAGAAAGCTCAACAGGGTCAACCTTTTCAATGCCTGCCTTATGCAATAACTCAAGCTCCTTGAATACATTTGTCCCTTTTATGCTCTCAAAGATTTTAAGCCTTATATCCCTGTCTTCAGATATGCCTTTCTTCACTCTTTCAATTATCTCCTCAGGCTGCACTGCTATATACCTTATTGGCTTGCCAAGCTTCATTATTATGAATCCCTTCTTCTCAAGGCTTTCAAGAACATCATAGCACCTGCTTCTTGGCACGCCGGAGATATCAGCCAGTTCGCCGGCAGTTGCAATTCCCCTGCTTAACAAAGCAGTCCAAATCTTAACCTCATATATATTAAGGCTAAAATTCTCCTTTATGTTAAGCAAAAATTCTTTTTGTGCTATCATTTTGATTCAAAAATTAAAAAAAAGAACTACCTCTTTTTGATAGCCCACCTTATCACAAAGATTCCGCCTATTAGTATTACCAAAACCTCTGCTGCTATAATCCCTATAACAAGCCAGTTGGTTAATGGCTTTTCTTCTGTTGAGGTAGTAGGCGGCTGCACCATTATGCCTGTTGATGGTGTTGTTGTAGTTGGCGGTGTTATTACTGTTTCAACTTCTTCAGGTTCTTCAGCTGCTTGTGGGCAGTCTTCTACTGTTAAATCAAGAGTCTCTGTTTTTGTTTCAGAGCTGTAATCAGCTGTAATCTTTATCGGATAAGTCCCGGCTTTTGCGTCTTCCGGTACTGTTATAGTGTAAGAATTGCTGTATTTGCTGTCAGAGTCAAAAGGATCTTCATTTAGGGTTATATCCGAGTCCCTCACGCTTATCCCAAGGTCGCTGTTATCTATCCTTAAGGCAACATCTTCCTCATCCTTTCCTATATTTACAATGCCGACATCAACGCTTGTTGTTCTGGCGCATTTCAATTTTTCACTGGAAATTGCTGCTCTCGTGAATATAACCTCATGGCTTTCTTTTTCAATGTCAACACTGCCTTCTTCTGTATCATTATAATTTATGCTGCTGTCATTTGCCTGGTCTCCCAAAGCAAGGATTACCAGCTTAAAGCTGTCGTCATCTACTTCCAATGGTATGTCAAACTTGATTGTGACTTCTTTGCTTCTTTCCGTATCCAGGCCAAACTCATCGCTTTCCTCTTCCAAATCATCGCCATCATCTATCCCTTCTATGGTAACTTCAACCCTTACATCATCCAAATCCAGCTTAGTATCATCAGAACATGTATTTTCAACCTTAACTTTTAGCTCAAGCTCAGAGTCAGGCTGGGCATCTATTGAGCCAAGGCTTTCCTTCTTGTCGTTAACATACGCCTTAACTGACTCTATCTCCAAACACGCATTTACAATGTTAACTAAAAACATTGTTGAAATTACTAACATTAAACCCCATATCATCAATTTAGCATTAATTTTAACCACCTCGCTAGTTAATAAAGCCTAGAAATCCTAACTAGTATTTAAAGTTTTTGCTATTTTGGAATAGTAAAAGAGTCAATACATGCAGCCATTCTTCTTGTAAACTATATCTATATATAGGTTCTTATTAGTTATAATCTTGTCTATTGGTATGCTGCCTTTGCCGGGCTCATAGCCATCTAAAAATATAAGTATCCCTTTATCTTTCTCTCCTAGCCTTCTTTTAGCCTCTAAATGGTATTCAGCAACAGCAGTTAATATCAAGCCGCTCTCCTTTTTTCCAGTTTCCGTGTTTATGAAATATTGCCTTTCAAGAACAGGTGTTGCGCCAATTGACCTTAGATACATGGCTATTTGCGCAATAACTGTATTATTATCAAACAACTCTTCAGTTGGCTTTGACTCGTTTTTCTCTGAGTCATATACATTTATCCTTGTTTTTCCCTCTTTGTTTACAGCCCTAAATGACGCGACTTTTAAAAAGCCGTCTAATGTTTCGCCGTTTCTAACATATTCACTTAGCCTATATCTAGGATCATCCAGATGGAATCTTTCCGCCAATTCACCACTGCAAGCATATTTTTTCCTTTGAGAAGCAAGTTCAATGGCTTTTTGATAAAATCTGCTTTCTGTGTCTGTATTACAATAGCGTGTTTCCCTTTTTTGCTGCAGAGGCTCTATCTTTCTGCTGTCAGACATCAAAGCATCTATTCCGGCTGCCTTTTCATAACCAAATAATCTGCTTACCCTGTTATTGCCAGAATAAGCTTCTCTTGGCATTAAAGCATTGTCTAAAGAGCTGTATGGCGGAATAAACCGGTTTTTCCTCTGCCTTTCTGTTTCTAATGGCTTTTTTGCATCATACGCTTTTGTGTCAATTGTAAAATTAGCATCTGTGTTAGAAATTGCATTTGATTCAGTTCTTTCTTCAGTTTTATAATGTATATGTTGGTTGGTTTTTGAATTATCCCCCGCTTTTTCCTGTTTCAATAATTTTAATTGCTCAGTTATCGGCACAGGGCTTAATATGTTTATAGCATCTCTGGCATTTGGCAGGAATAATCTTTCTTCAACATATTTATCTATGTTAATTTCTTTTGTTTCTGTTGGCATTACTACCTCTATTCTATTCTCCAATTTTAAATAATTATTTTGTTTTGCTTCATAAACCAAAGCAGGCATTTCCCTTATTTCTGAATTGTTGATTATTGCAGGATTAATATTTTCAATCTTCTTTGCTTCTGGGTTGTAATTAAATGGCTTTGCTTCCTGTAATTTAATTCCTGGCAACGGATTTGAAAAAGAAGCATAATTCATTGTTGAAATTGGCCTATAAGATTCTCTGCTCTCAGAAATCTTAGGTAAATTTATTGGTGCTAAGCTAAGCAATTCTGCTGTTTTTATTTGGTAAGGTGCTTCTTTATTTTGTATTCTGATCAGAGAATCATATTGAATCTGCGGCTTGTATTCTGCTTTCATAGCGTCTCTGAGAAAACCATCTGAATTTACTCTTTCTGATTGATAGAGTCTCTCATCTGTTAAATTTAGCTTTAAAAATTCAAAAATCTTTGCCCCAGGCACATAATCTGGCCTAAATTCGGAGATGGGAGAACTGGCTGTATAATTCAGTGCATACCCCCCATTATCTTCAGAATAAGCAAATTGGGCAGATATTTTATTGCTGCCATAAGCTAAAGCGTAGATAACCTCATCTTTAGCAATAATTGGTCCTTCAGCCCTGTAAACAGCAGGCGTTCTTGCCTGAACCAAAACAGAGCTTACCAAATATCTGGGCTCAAAAGATAAAGAATAAACTGTTCCTGCCTTTCCAAAACTATCTTGTGATGAAATATAAGTAGTGTGTTGTACATTCCTCTCCAATTCACCGCCAACAATAAACCTTTCTTCAAGTGACGGGCCGCTTCTTTCAACTTTTATCAGCTCAGAAATATCAAAAGGATTTTCTGTCTCTTCCTCATCTAAATTTCTAAACATTCCTGGGCTGGAAAGCCCCCTGGTTAAAAACAGAACTGTCGGTACAACAGGCTCTATTATTGCCGTGCTTTGTTTTGCGGTTATCATTTATTCTTCCGAGAGAAATCCTGACGGACTCTCCACGATCCTTTTATCTTAAGTATTCCGACTTTAACGGCTCCGGGCGAGCGGGGAAATTGCATCCCACTTTCCTTACCTAACCTAGCTAATGGATGGCACTTATATAAAAATGTTTTGGTTTGCAGATTCATAACTTTTTTAGAAACCTTTTTAAACAAGTTATTCCCTAAACAGGCATATGATAATAATATCCTGCTCGCACGGCCTGCATTTAGCCAAGAAAATAGCTTCTAAGATAAAAAAGCCTTATTCTGCTCTGGAAGTAACCCATTTCCCGGATTCTGAAATAAAGCTGAGGTTTAAGGCTGATGTTAAAAACAAAGATATTGCATTGGTCCAGTCATTTTACGGCAATGTGAATGACTGTGTTATAGAAGCATTGTTTGCCGCAGAAACTGCCAGGGATTTAGGCGCTAAAAAAATCACGCTGGTAGCGCCATACTTTCCTTATCTAAGGCAGGACAGGAGATTTAATCCCGGAGAATGCATAAGCTTAAGGACAATAGCAAAAAACATTGACGAGGATTTTGATGAGGCAATCATAATGGACCCCCATCTGCACAGGGAAAAAACATTAAGCCATATTTTTAAAATCAAATCAAAAAAATTAACAGCAGACCCTTTGATTGCGGATTATATTAAAAGAAACATAAAAAACGCGCTGATTATCGGGCCTGATGTTGAAAGCTATAAATGGGCTGAAAAAACTGCTGATATGATTGACTGCGAAAGCGCAATTTTAAAAAAAGACAGGATTTCTTCAAGAAAAGTAAAAGTCAGCTTTAATAAAAAAATAAGCATAAACAGCAAAACTATTGTTATTGTTGATGATATTATTTCCACCGGCCATACATTACTAGAGACAATAAAATTATTAAAGAAAACAGGAGCCAAAAAAATAACATGCATTTGCGTTCATGGGATTTTTGCAGAAAATGCCTTGAATAAATTGAGGAAAACAGGGGCAAAAATAATCTCCTGCAATACAATTCCAAATCCTGCTGCAAGGATTGATGTGTCAGGCATAATTGCAAAATCTATTTGAAATTTTCTTTTGAGAGCTATAGCAACTTCTTCTTAATATCTTTTAATATATACTAGTATGGTTATTGATTTATTTAGTATATCAGTATACAAAAACGTAACATTTATATACTAGTTATAATATAGTGATTAATCCCCTGCTTAAAAAGCAAGAGGACAAATAAAGATATTTCAATAAAATGTCAGAAATTTTTC
>Ga0209211_10000445_pt1 | contig 84386 bp, 75 predicted proteins | sample RifGroA2_FD_183992 | JGI IMG/M metagenome (GOLD analysis project Ga0209211, IMG submission 183992) | Groundwater microbial communities from Rifle, Colorado, USA - Groundwater A2 (SPAdes) (version 2) | ecosystem: Environmental > Aquatic > Deep subsurface > Groundwater | place: Rifle, Colorado... | reverse complement strand
GGGGGGGGGGGGGGTGGTATCGCGTCCCCTGCCGTTTTACGGCCGTCCGGCGGTCTGGAATCTGAAATAAAGGGACATATTTTATGGATCTGCCTGAAAGTCTTGAAAAATTTATAGGACCGATAATCGTCATGTGCGAGGCGCAGTTCCCGCGTAAATGCAATAATTGCAAAAAAGAATTCTCGGATTTCAGGCAGTTTATCGGGGGAACTCGTCCGCTCGGGGCGCCGCAATGCTCGCCGAAGATAGACGACCCTTTCGGATTGATCTCGTATGTCAATTGCGAATGCGGCAGCACGGTTCTTCTGCAATGCGCCGATCCGGGAATGCACGCGCGGTTTAAACAGGCGTTGGAAGCGGAGGCAAAAAGAACCGGGCGGGATTCAAAAGAACTCCTGCTGGAGATCCGCGCCGAGGTGCGCCGCCGCCTGACGGGTGAAAAATAGCCATACGCGATGATCGATAATAAGCTTATCCGGTTCTCAGCGCCTTTCGCGATATTCGCGGCCGTTTCCTGGATGGTATGGCGCTACAATCAGTTTTTCCTCTGGATCTTCCCGGCTTACGGCCTGGTTTTTATCTGGTTCTCTTTTTTCCAGGAAAAAGAACTTAAATTTATTTTCATGTTTCTGGCCACGGGCATTGGTTTTGTCCTGCCGCGCCTCGCGCCGCTGGGCAGCCCGGTGGAAGCGGCGCTGCTGGGTTTCGGGGAAGTCGCCGCCCTGTGGGCGCTGTTCTACGCTCTAAACAGCTCCCAGAACCGCAGGCAGGCCGGCGCGGAACGTTTGAGCTCCGAGGCCGCGGAACACGCCGGAAGGGCCCGGGCTCTTGAAAGCGAGCTGAAGATGTACAAAGAGCACATGGGGGCGCTTAAGGACCGGATCAGGTTCCAGGCCGGCCTGTCGGCCTACATTCACACGCTTTCGTCCTGTGCTACCGCCGATGAGATAAAAGCCCGGCTCCGGGATATGCTCAAAAAACAGTTTCCCGGGGTCACGGCCGAGCTGGAGTCCGGCGCGGCGCGGGACTCTCTCGCCGACTGGGTGGCTCAGCGCAAGATCCCGCTGCTGGTGAAGAACAGTGCGGAGGAGAACAGGCTTTCTTCCGAAGTTTTCTCCGAAGGGCAGCGCTCGCTGGTGGTCGTGCCGCTGAATCTTTTCGGCTCCATGACGGGCTTCATACGGCTGGTCTCCGCGGAGCCGAACCGTTTTTCCACTCCGGATCTGCGCACGCTTGAAATAATTTCCACCATCGCCACGGTCAGCATGGAAAATATCCATATGTTCGAACGGGTGAGGGAACTTGCCATCAAGGACGGCCTTACGGGACTCTTTACCCACCGCGCTTTCCAGACCCGCATAGAGGAAGAGATTCTGCGCGCCGCCCGCTCCAAGGTGCCGTTCTCGCTGATCATGAGCGATATAGATCACTTTAAAAGTTATAACGACACTTACGGCCATCAGGCCGGGGACGCCGTTTTGAAAGCGGTGGCCCGTGAATTGGCGGAAAGTATCCGGGACATCGATTTCGCGGCCCGTTACGGGGGGGAAGAATTCGCGGTTATTCTCACCGGGGTCGGAAAAGCGCGGGCCGCGGGCGTGGCCGAGCATATCCGTAAGGCGCTTGAGGCCAGGCGGTTCTCCTTTAACGGCGAGGTTACCCGCGTGACGGCCAGTTTCGGAGTGGCGGAATTCCCGGCCGAGGCCGCGATCGCCAGCCAGCTGGTTCGTTCGGCGGACGAGCGGCTCTACAGGGCCAAGCACGGCGGCAGGAATCGGGTGGTTTATGAGTAAAGACAATTTTTTCGCTTTTCTACTGGCGTCTTCGCCGCTGCTTTCTTATTTTGCGGGCCGTTTCAGCCGATCCGCCGGGCTGTTGTCCGCCCTGGCGCTGGGCGCCGGCTCGATCGCCGCGCTGGGCGCCGGCCTTGGGAGAGTTCCGGCCATCGCGCTCATCGTATGGACGCTGGCGGCTCTGGCCCACTCCCTCGTGGTTAACGCTGACAATCCCGGTTCGGCGGAAGGGGAGCGGAAGCTCGTGGAATCGAAGGAGCGGCTCGGAGAGCTTGAGGCGGCCCTCCGGGTCCTGAAGCTGGAGTTCACGGCCCTGGCCGCCAGTGAGAAGAAGGCCCTTACGCTTTATTCCGCCGTAAAACTGCTTTCCGAGGCCATGGATCTGGAAAGCGCTGGCAAGCAGTTCGGGCGGTATATGAAAGATTATTTCGACACCGCCGATTTCGCTTTCTACGTTAACGACCTGAACTCCGGCGTCCCGGAGCTTTTCGCCTCCGGAGAGAAGACGGGGCTTTCCACGGAGGCGGTATCCCGGCTTGCCGGCGGCGGTCTTTCGTCCCTCTCCGGCATAGTGGTTTCGGAGGCGGAGCGGGCGGTTCTTGCGCCGGTGCTCCATGCCGGGGCCCAGGCCGGTTTTTTCGCGCTGCGTTTCCCGCCGGAAACTTTTAACAAGACCGCTTTGGCCGAAGCGGCCCGTGAATTCGCCGATGAGGTGTCGTTCGCCGTCAGAAGGATACAGCTTTTCAGGCAGGTGGAGTGGCTTTCCCAGGTGGACGGCCTTACCGGCGTTTACCGCCGCAACGCCCTGGACGAGAAGATAGACGAGGAGATCCGGCGCGCGGGCGCTTTCAAGACCACGCTCGGTTTTATGATAGTGGATATAGACCACTTCAAGGCGGTGAACGACCGTTACGGCCACCAGTTCGGGGATTTTGTGCTGAAACGGGTGGGGCTGCTTCTGCGCTCCAGCGTTTACGAGACCGACTTCGTCGGACGTTACGGCGGGGAGGAGTTCGGCATAGTTTTGCCGCGCGCGGATTTCGCGGGCGTGCTCAGGAAAGCCGAAGCTATCAGGACGAGGATAGAAAGCGAAAACTTTTCGCAGGGTTTTGAGACGATAAAAGTCACCGTCTCCATAGGCATGGCCCATTTCCCGCGCGACGTCTCCGCCGCGGCCGGCCGGAGCCCGGGCGGTACGGTGGCCGGCGAGTTGATCTCGAAAGCGGATGCCGCGCTCTACAGGGCCAAGGAAACCGGCAGGAATAAAGTGGTGGACGCAAGTGATGTTTGAACCGGAGGAATAACAATGGACGAACAAAATATTCAGGCCCCGGCCGGAACGGCGGGGACGGAAGTTAAGACCGGGCCGTCCCGAACCAGACTCTGGCTTAAACTCATAGCCGCGCTGTACGCGGTCTCGCTGGCGGCGTCGTTCGCAGTGATCGCCAAAGTAGATGGCGCGAAGCGGGCCAGGCCCAAGGACATAGATCTGTCCGGTTTCGCCGGCCTCTCAGCCAAAAAAGACGCGGTGGCCGTCATCCCCATTTTCGGGGCTATTTACCAGACCGATTCTTCCAGGGTCTGGGAGCGCGGCAGCCAGCAGATCGCCAGGCGCATAAAGGCGTCGGCCGCGAAAAAAGAAGTCAAGGCCATATTGCTGGACATCAATTCTCCCGGCGGCAGCGTCGGCGCGGTCCAGGAGATCTATTCCGCCATCCTGCGCGCGAAAGCCGGGACCAAAAAGCCGTTCGTGGCCCGTTTCGGCGACGTTTCGGCCAGCGGCGGCTACTACGTGGCTTCGGCCTGCGACGCCATCGTCGCGGAACCGGGCACCATCACCGGTTCCATAGGCGTTATTTTCAGCGCGAGCAGTTTTGCCGGCCTCATGAACAAGATTGGAATGCGCAGCGAAGTGATCAAATCCGGCAAGTTCAAGGATATCGGCTCCCCCACGCGCGATATGACTCCGGAAGAGCGCAAGCTCCTCCAGGGGCTTATAGACGATTCATACGAGCAGTTCGTGGCCGCCGTTTCCGGGGGACGCAAGATGCCGGTGGAGCAGGTTAAAGTGCTTGCGGACGGCCGTATCTACACCGGCCGCCAGGCTCTGGACGTGAAACTTGTGGATAAGCTCGGAGATCTGCAGGACGCGCTGGACATGGCGGGTGAAATGGGCAAGATCGGAAAGAATCCCCGCGTTCTGCGCGATGTCGACCCGATAGACCAGTTTTTCTCGATACTTGATTCCAAACTGAGTTTCTTCGGGGGAGCGTCTGTGGAAAAAGCGCTTAACGCCGGCCCCAGGCTTGAATACCGCTGGTACGGGCTGTGAAGGAGCTATTATGAATTTAATTGCTACCGTGGCGGATCTGGTGGACGGGCCGCGGGATTTTATAGACCGAACCGGTATCCGGGAGATGGGCCATGTCGGGCTCTTAGGTTACCTGTCAGGAACCTTGAGCATTTTCCTCTTCCTACGTATGTTTTCCGCGGTTCCTCCCGGTATTTTTTCGTTCCTGAACGTGCTGGTTTTCGTGCTGGGGGTCAATTTCTGCTTCGCCGCCGGCATACATCTGTTCCTGGAGATGACCGGCGCAGGCGGCGGCGCGCTCAAGCTCTTTTTCCTCTTCGGCGTGACGGAATTTTTCTGGGCGCTGCTTATACCGCTTGGCTTCCTGGCCAGCCTCGGTTATCTGAACCCCGGAGCTGACTGTCTTCTCTGTTTCATAATAGTCATTCTGGCCAGGATCTCCGTCATGCGGCGTCTCTATCTTATTTCCAGGAAGAAAGCGCTGCTGTCCCTGGGGCTGCCGTACGCCGCGCTCCTGGCCGGATTTTTCATGGTTTTTGTCTACGCGATATTTTACCTGGTCTGGCTGGTGGTTTAGGAGGGGGGGAGGCTGTCAGTCTGGTCGCTTATGTCCAAAATACCGCAGATAAAAGAATACGGCGGCCTGCCTGTGGTCACGGCGGAGAAGATGAAATATCTGGATAAGAAAGCCGTGATGGAGTACAGCATTCCCGATCACCAGCTGATGGAAAACGCCGGCAAGGCCCTAGCTGAGGAAACGCTGCGTATAGCCAGAGAAGAACTGGGGAAAGCGCCCGGCGGGCTTAATGCCGTAGTGTGCTCAGGGCGCGGCAACAACGGCGGCGACGGGCTGGTTGCCGCCCGCTTACTCCAGGCCGCCGGGGCCCGGGCCCGGGTTTTCATACTTGCACCGGGGGAGAGCGGTTACGGAGAACTTGTTGTTCGGAACATCCAGACAGGGAAGGATGCCGGGGTGCAGATCGTTCTGGTGACCGGCGAGAATATGGAAAGCCTGGCCGCCGAGTTCGCGAAAGCGGATCTTCTGCTGGACGCCCTGCTGGGCGTCAGCGCGGTGGGCAAACCCACCGGCCCCGTCAGGCGGATGATCCAGCTGATGAATAAAAGCGCCCGGCCCATAGTGGCCGTGGACATCCCATCAGGCCTCAGCCCCGATACCGGACACCACAGCGGTGTTTTTATAATAGCTAAACACACTCTGACTCTTGGCTTCGCCAAGACCGGCCTCATGGCCGCGCACGCCCAGCCGAACACCGGCCAAATAAAAGTCCTGGACATCGGCTACCCCCCCGAACTGGTTGAAGAAGCGAAGAAGTAATTTAAACAGGCGACAGGGGCGCGAACTTGTTTTTTGCGCGCCCTACGAAAACCAATAATAAAAAATTTTTTTTCGAACGGCCCTTGACAAAACGCGGGGGGGGGGGTATACTATCGAAGATTCAGGGTTGAGGATAATTTTCTTAAATCCTGAAATCCGGAATCTTAGATCTGGAATCAGAAATTAAAGTTACGGTTGTGGAGGGGTTATGAATAACTGGAAAAAATATGCGCTCGGCGCCGTGCTGGTGACGGTTGCGGGGTTTGCCTATGTAAATAATTCGCACAGGAATATGCCGACGGATTTCAGGGACGCGGTGATAGACGGCGCGGCCCTGGATTCCCGGTTCGCCGCCACTGAGAAAGGCAACGGAACTGTTCCGGTTCCGAAAGCCCCCGCTCACGCCAAGACCGGAGCTGTGGATAAAGGTTATATCGGAGGAAGCGATCCATCTTTTGGCGTACCTAATCGACCGGTTGAGTGGGTTCGCATCGAGGGGACGGAAACCAGGCGGAATCCGGATTGGAAAAAATGCGGATCCGGGAAAGGATTTTGTATGGGAACGGATAGCGTCGAAAAAGATTTTGAAAGTGCCAAGCCGGTACATGAGGTTGTTATCAAAACCTTTGACATGTCCAAAACAGCTGTGACCGTGGAACAATATGCGGAGTGCGTGCGCAAGGATAAGTGCTCGAAGCCGGGCACCGGTAACTATTGTAACTGGGGTGTGGAGGGTCGGCAGCTTCACCCGATCAACTGTGTGGATTGGGATCAGGCGAATCAATATGCCAGGTTTATTGGTAATCAACCCGGGTTCAAAGGCGCGAGACTGCCCAGCGAGTCCGAGTGGGAATACGCGGCTACGAGCGGCGGCAAGAATCAGAAATACCCTTGGGGCAATGATGAGCCGACCTGCGACAAGGCCGTGATGAACGGAAACGGCGGTCTCGGTTGCGGTAAAAGTAGCACGCTGCCGGTGTGTTCTAAAACTGCCGGGAACACCGAGCAGGGATTGTGCGATATGACGGGGAACGTCTGGCAATGGGTGCAGGACAAGTACCAGGATTCATACAAAGGCGCGCCTGTTGACGGCAGTGCATTTAATGCGGGCTTCTACTACCGGGTGTTGCGTGGCGGCTCCTTCCGCAGCGATGACACCAGCTCCATGCGGGCCGATTTCCGCAACTACTCTGGCAAGAGCCACGACGCCAGCGGGTTCCGCCTTGCGAGGTATCGGTAACCCTTGGATATTTGGACCCTTGGCTCTTGGCCGTTTGATGGCCATAGGCCATGATACGGCACCTACGCAGGTATTGGGCTTGAGGCTGTCGCGGTTCGGGCGCGCGCGTGAGCCGCGCCCGGTGCGGTCAGGTAGGCAAATCAGCCCGCTGTTTTGAGCGGGCTGATTTTTTGCAGGTACTGCTCCACGCGGGCGCGGATCCCGGTTTTAAGTTCGGCCGGTTCCAGCACCTCTATGTCGGGGATCCAGTTTAGGATGGTCGGGATGGCCTCCATCAACTGGGCCAGACGGGACTCCAGTATTATGGAACCGTCCGGGTTTTCTTTCGTTATTTTCTGGAGGGGGAAGAACTCTTTTTTGCGGAAAAAATCGGCCGCCGCCGGAGCGATCTTCAGGCGCATCGCTATTTTACGGTCGCGGGCCGGCATGGCGCCCCAGACGCTGGTCGCGTCGCGGATGGCTTTTTCGATGTCGGCCGGCGGGGTGAAAGTCTGGGTCGTCAGCTCCAGGGTTTTTATGTTGTCCAGTCGGTATTTGACGTACTGGCCTTTTTTATCGGACATGGCGAGGATATAATAGAAGCCGTTGTCCACCAGGATCTTGAGGGGGGAGAGCGTGCGGTTGGTAAGCACGCCTTTCTTCAGGTAGTCCACGCGTATTTTGCGGTGTTCCAGGATGGCGGTCTCGGCGTCGGGGATAAGTTTTGCCAGATCAAGGCCCTTGCCCGGCCTGGGCATGATGATGGAATAAGGCGACTCCCAGGGGGAGCTTTTGGCCAGGCGGTGGAAAAGGCCCTCAAAGGATTTGCTGAAAGCCCCGCCCATTCCTTTGAACAGCTCGTTCATGAAGATGAGGGCGGACAACTGTTCGCCGGAGAGGCGCAGTTCTTGCAGCGAGACTCCGGCGGCGAAAGCGTATTCGCCCTTGCCGGTCTGTTCCAGGCCGAAAGTCATGTTGATGCGCTCCATGTCGCGCTGGATGCTGCGTTCGCTAACGTCGTATTCGGCCGCCAGTTCCGCGACCCGGACGCTGCCTTTCTCGTTAAGGCTGTTGAGGATCTTGAGCACGCGGTAATATTTTTTGTCCCCGGCAAAATCTTTCTGCGCCATACGTCCCCCCTGAGGCGGTACTATATAAAAATGGTATAATTTAGCTTTGGTAAATGGCAAGAGCCGTTTTCGCCGATTGACTGGAGCGGGATAAATAACTATAATTAACAGATTCGCGGGCGTAGTTCAATGGTAGAACGTCAGCCTTCCAAGCTGATCACGTGGGTTCGATTCCCATCGCCCGCTCAAGGATTCAGTGGTCAGTGAGCAGTGGCCAGATGAGAGGGAATGATTCAACAGCCCTGAGATATTTCAGTGACTGATCACTGGCCACTGAATACTGGTAACTGTTTTAGTGCTGGGGTAGCTCAGCTGGTAGAGCATCTCCATGGTAAGGAGAAGGTCGTGGGTTCAATTCCCATCCCCAGCTAGTTTTTTACGGAAGCGCGCAGGCTTACGGTAAGAGTGTAGAGGAGATGCGGGTAAGCTGGTAGGCTAGTAGGCTCTTACGCTTACCTGCATACTGGCCTACCAGCTCCCGATTCGTAAATCAGAAGTAAGGAGACTTAAATGGCAAAAGCTAAATTCGACAGGAACAAGCCCCACGTGAACGTAGGCACGATCGGCCACGTGGACCACGGTAAAACCACTTTAACGGCCGCGATCACGAAAGTGTCGGCCAAGCTGGGGCGGGCCAAAGAGATGATGTACGCCGACATCGCCAAGGGCGGTGTCGTGCGCGACGCCTCCAAGATCCTGACGGTGGCCGTGTCGCACGTGGAGTACGAGACTGAGACGCGGCACTACGCGCACATCGACTGTCCCGGCCACGCCGACTATATCAAGAACATGATCACGGGCGCGGCGCAGATGGACGGAGCGATCCTGGTGGTTTCGGCGGCGGACGGCCCGATGCCGCAGACGAAAGAGCACGTGCTGCTGGCCAAGCAGGTTAACGTGCCGAGCCTGGTCGTATTCCTTAATAAGGCCGACCTGGTGGACGACAAGGAGCTTCTGGATCTGGTGGAAGAGGAAGTCCGTGACCTGCTGAAGAAGTATGAATTTCCCGGGGACACCATACCAATCATCCGGGGTTCCGCGATGAAAGCGCATGAAGGCGACACGGGCCCGCTGGGCGAGCCGGCGATCATCAAGCTGCTGGAGGCTCTGGACAAGAGCATCCCGGCGCCCAAGCGTGAGACGGAGAAGCCGTTCCTGATGGCGGTGGAGGACGTGTTCTCCATCACCGGGCGCGGGACGGTGGCTACCGGCCGCGTGGAGCAGGGGAAGATCCATGTGGGCGACACGGTGGAGATCGTGGGAATCAGGGACACGCAGCAGTCGGTGGCGACGGGCCTTGAGATGTTCAGGAAGCTGCTGGACGAGGCGATGGCGGGCGACAATATCGGCATGCTGTTAAGGGGCATAGAGAAGGACCAGATCGAGCGCGGGCAGGTCATCGCGGCGCCGAAGTCGATCACGCCCCACAAGAAATTCAAGGCCGAGGTGTACGTGCTGACGAAGGACGAGGGCGGGCGTCATACGCCGTTCTTCAAGGGCTACAAGCCGCAGTTCTTCTTCCGGACGACGGACGTGACGGGTTCGATCTTCCTGAAAGACGGAGCCGAGATGATCATGCCGGGCGACCACACTGAGATCACGGTGGAGCTGATCTCGCCCGTGGCCATGACGAAGGGCCTGCGCTACGCGATCCGCGAGGGCGGCCACACGGTGGGTGCCGGCGTGGTGACGGAAATCATAGAATAAAGGAAATTTATGGCTGATAGAATCACCATCACGATGGGCTGCACGGTCTGCAAGAACAAGAACTATCATTTTTCCAGAGGCAAGAAAAAGGAATTCAAGATAGAGATCTCGAAGTTCTGTAGGAATTGCGGCAAACAGACGGCCCATAAAGAAGTAAAATCGTAACAGCAAGTGGCCAGTGATCAGTGGTCAGGGCGGTTTTACTATCCACTGATCACTGATCACTGTTTTCGCTGGGAGCGTCGGTTAACTGGTAAACCAGCGGTCTCCAAAACCGCAACTGAAGGTTCGAGTCCTTCCGCTCCCGAAGCAATATGACCAGATAATCGGCGGGTAAACATTTATGCAAAAAATAACCGGTTTTCTCAAAGAAGTTTATCAGGAATTGACCAAATGCGCCTGGCTGGCCCGCAAGGACGTGGTGCGTTCCACCTTCGCCGTCAGCGTGGTCGTCATCCTGGTGGCCGTTTATGTCAGCGTGGTCGATTTCGGACTTTCAGTAGTATTGGGCAGCATTCTGGGAGGTCGCTAAATGGCAAAAGGGTGGTACGTCATACACACGCGCACCGGTTTTGAAGAACGCGTCAATAAAACGCTCCAGCATAAACTGGACATCAACGAGCTTACCGGCAAGCTCTTTCAGGTGCTCATTCCCACCGAGGACATCGTCCAGGTGAAGCACAATAAAAAAATGGTCAGCAAGAGGAAGTTTTTCCCCGGCTATGTCCTTGCCAACCTTGAACTGGACAACCAGACCTACTGGGCCATAAGAGGGATCCAGGGCGTTTCCGGATTCCTGGGGGATCCCAAGCCCGTGCCCATGGACGAAAGCGAAGTGCAGCAGATTCTTGAGCTGGTGAACGCGGCCGGCCTGGAAAAGCCCAAGCCCGCCGTGCAGTTCGAGAAAGGCGAGAGCGTGCGCATCATAGAGGGGCCGTTCAAGCATTTTATGGGCGTGGTGGAAGAGGTGAACGAGCAGAAGGCCAAGATCAAGGTCACCGTCACGGTCTTCGACCGCCCCACCCCGGTGGAACTGGACTTTCTGCAGGTGGAAAAAGTGTAGAGGGAAGTGGTTAGTGGATAGTTAAATTTTTACAGTTCTGGAGAAAATTATATGGCTAAAGTAAAAGTGGTTAAGACAATGATAAAACTGCAGATCCCGGCCGGCGGCGCCAATCCCGCGCCCCCCGTGGGTCCGGCGCTCGGCCAGCATGGCGTGAATATCATGGACTTCTGCAAGCAGTTCAACGAAAAGACCAGGAAGCTCGAACAGGGCGTCCCGATCCCAGTCGTGATCACGGTTTTCGAGGACAGGACTTTCACTTTCATCACCAAGATGCCCCCGATGGCGGCCCTTATCAAGAAAGCGGCCGGCCTGGCAAAGGGTTCCGGAGAACCGAACAAGAACAAGGTCGGCAAGATAACTCTGAAGCAGGTGGAGGAAGTGGCCAGGCAGAAGCTTGTGGATCTCAATACCAAAGACATCAACCAGGCGATGGAAATGGTGAAAGGCACCGCGCGCTCGATGGGCGTGGATGTTATTGGATAAGGTTCAGGGATCAGGGTTAGGAGGGAGCGGTTTACGCTAACGAAAACCGCGCATGAACCTCAAAGGAGATAATACAATGGGTAAGAGAATAGCGAATATAAAGAAAGGGCTGGATCTGGTTAAAAAATATAAGCTCGAAGAAGCCGTGGAACTGATCAAAAAGAACGCCACCGCCAAATTCGACGAGACGGTGGAAGTCCATCTGAAGCTCGGCATCGACGTTAAGCATTCCGATCAGCAGGTTCGCAGCACCGTAAGCCTGCCCCACGGAACCGGCAAGACCAAGAAAGTGGCCGTCATCGCGAAAGGCGAAAAGGTTAAGGAAGCCGAAGCCGCCGGCGCCGATCTCGTGGGCGGGATGGAGCTGGTGGATACGATCTTCAAGGGAACCATTGATTTTGACGTCCTGGTGATCACCCCCGACATGATGAAAGACGCCGCCAAACTGGGCAAAGTGCTGGGCCCCAGGGGCCTCATGCCCAACCCCAAGAGCGGTACCGTGACTTTCGAACTGGCCAAGACCGTGAAGGAACTCAAAGCCGGCAGGATAGAATTCAAGGCCGATCCGCAGGGTATCGTCCACGCGCCGGCGGGCAAAGCGTCTTTCCCGGCCGGCAGCCTCGCCGAGAACGTGCAGACCATAATAGACGCCGTCGTCAAGGCGAAACCGTCGTCTTCCAAAGGTGTTTACGTGCAGTCGGTATACGTGTCGTCCACGATGGGTCCCGGCGTGCCGGTGGACTACGCGGGCAAAATATAGTTTTTGAGATACAAAATTGTATTTCAGCCGTAAAGAGCGGAGCGTAAAGCGTGAAGAGTAAAAGGGAAAACTCTTTACGCTTTGCGTTTTACGCTTCACGGCGGGATGGTTCAGGGTCTACAAAAAACGGAGGAAATATGCGGAAACTAAAGACTTTTGCGGCCGCGGCGGTTTATACGGTTCTGTCTTCCGGAGCGGCTTTTGCCGGCGAAGCGCAACTGAAGATCCCGGATCTTTCCTCCGTATCTTTCCTGGGGCTCAATGGACATAATCTGCTGCTGGGCGGCCTTGTCGTCTGCGTGCTGGGGGTGCTTTTCGGCCTCGTTCAATCCGCGCAGATCTCCCGGCTCCCCGTGCATAAGTCGATGAAAGATATTTCCGAGCTCATATACGAAACCTGTAAAACATACCTCATAACCCAGGGAAAATTCCTGGCGGTTCTCTGGACTTTCATCGCGGCCATCATGATCTGGTACTTCAGCCTGGATCCCTCGATGACCGCGTTCAAGATCCTTGTCATAGTCATTTTCTCCATTGTGGGCATCCTGGGTTCCTACTCGGTGGCGTGGTTCGGGATACGCATAAATACCTACGCCAATTCCCGCACCGCTTTCGCCGGCCTTAAAGGTCTGCCCTATCCGACGATGGCGATCCCGCTCAAGGCCGGCATGAGCATCGGCATGCTGCTGATCAGCGTCGAGCTGATCATGATGCTGTTCATCATCCTCTTCGTCCCCGGCGACTACGCGGGCCCCTGCTTTATCGGCTTCGCCATCGGAGAATCCCTGGGCGCGGCCGCTTTGAGGATAGCCGGCGGCATCTTCACCAAGATCGCCGATATCGGTTCCGACCTGATGAAGATAGTTTTCAAGATAAAGGAAGACGACATCCGCAACCCCGGCGTTATCGCGGATTGCACCGGCGACAACGCGGGCGATTCCGTCGGGCCCACGGCCGACGGTTTCGAGACCTATGGCGTGACGGGCGTGGCGCTTATAACTTTCATCCTCCTGGCGGTTTCGCCCGAAGTGTTTATGAAAGGCGGATTGACGGAGGAAGCGGCAGGGGCCGCCGCCCGGACCACCCAGATCCAGCTCCTGGTCTGGATCTTCGTCATGCGCATCGGCATGATCGTCACCAGCGCTTTTTCCTATCGGCTCAACGGTCTTATTACGCGCGCCATGTACGGTTCGGCCAAAAAATTCAACTTCGAACATCCGCTCACCATGCTGGTGTGGCTGACCTCGTTCGTATCCATCGCGATGACCTATCTGCTCAGTTACCTGCTGGTTCCGGAACTGGGCGACGGCACGCTCTGGTGGAAACTCTCCACCATCATCACCTGCGGCACGATCGCGGCCGCGCTGATCCCGGAACTGGTGAAAGTCTTCACCTCCACCAACTCCGGCCACGTGCGCGAAGTGCTGGCGGCCTCCCGCGAGGGCGGCCCCTCGCTTAACATCCTGTCCGGCCTGGTAGCCGGAAACTTCAGCGCCTACTGGATGGGCATGACCATCGTGTTTTTGATGGCCGCGGCTTACGCCGTTTCGACTCTGGGCCTGGCTTCGCTTATGGCGGCCCCGGCCATTTTCGCTTTCGGCCTGGTGGCGTTCGGCTTCCTGGGGATGGGCCCGGTGACCATCGCCGTGGACTCTTACGGCCCCGTTACCGATAACGCGCAGTCGGTGTACGAACTTTCCGCCATCGAGACCATCCCCGGCATCAGGGAAGAGATAAAGAAAGACTTCGGCTTTGACGTGGACTTCGAGAACGCCAAGCGGTTCCTGGAAGAGAACGACGGCGCCGGCAACACTTTCAAGGCCACGGCCAAGCCCGTGCTCATCGGCACCGCGGTGGTGGGCGCTACGACGCTTATCTTCTCCATTATCCAGCTGCTTTCCGCCAGATTCGGCACCGTAGGGCCCGCCGGCATTTACGAGGGCCTGTCTATCATGAACCCGCTGTTCCTGCTGGGCCTGGTCACCGGCGGCGCGATCATCTTCTGGTTCGCGGGCGCTTCCATACAGGCCGTTTCCACCGGCGCGTACCGGGCCGTGGAATTCATCAAGAAGAACATAAAACTGGAAGGCGGCGGGGAAAGGGCCTCCGTGGCCGACTCCAAGAAAGTTGTTGAGATCTGCACGCAATACGCGCAGAAAGGTATGTTCAATATCTTCCTGGCGGTGTTCTTCAGCACGCTGGCCTTCGCCTGCGTGGATCATTACTTCTTTATCGGTTACCTCATCTCCATCGCCATTTTCGGTCTCTATCAGGCCATTTTCATGGCCGATGCCGGCGGCGCCTGGGATAACGCCAAGAAGCTGGTGGAGACCGAACTGAACATGAAGGGAACGCCGCTGCACGACGCCACGATAGTCGGCGACACCGTGGGCGACCCTTTCAAGGACACCTCTTCGGTGGCCATGAATCCGATCATTAAATTTACCACGCTCTTCGGCCTGCTGGCCGTGGAACTGGCCATCACGCTGGATCCGAACGTCAGCAGGACGCTGGCGGTGGTATTCTTCCTTATCAGCGTCACCTTTGTGTGGCGGTCTTTCTATTCCATGCGCATCAAGAACTGACGGTAGCGGCTAGTGGTTAGTCACTAACCACTATAGTTATGTTTTTATTCAAAAAACTGCTGACACCTTTCTTTCTGCCGCCGGGTATTTTCGCGGCGCTGGCCCTGGGCGCGGCCGTTCTGCTGTTCCGGAAAAACAGAAAACAGGCGCTGGCCTGGGCCGCTTTCGGCGCGCTGATCTGGGCTGCTTCCATAAAGCCGGTTGGCGATCTGGCGCTGGCCGGGCTGGAATACGCGTATCTGCCGCCGGCGGAGATAAAGGCGGATGCGGTGGTGGTGCTGACCGGGGGGGTGCGCGAGAGCGTTCCCGGGCTTTTCGGGGAAAGCGCTCTTTCCAGCGTGTCGCTTGAGCGCGCCGTGGAAGCGGCCGGGCTTTACCGGCGGTTTAAGTTCCCCATCGTAGTCACGGGCGGAGCGGTGTTTTCAAAGGGGTCCGAGGCCGCCGCGGTAAAAACATATCTGGCGGGCCTGGGCGTGCCGCGGGAGAAGATCTTCACCGAAGACCGGGCCCGCGATACCGGTGAGAACGCTGTTTTTTCCAAAAGGATCTGCGACGGGAGAGGTTATAAGAAGATAATCCTGCTTACGTCGGCGTATCATATGAGACGGGCGGTCCGGAGTTTTGAGAATGCGGGCTTCGGGGAAATCGTTCCTTATCCCGCGGCTTATAAAACTTCGAGATCCCCGCGGTATTATTACGTTGATTTCCTTCCGGGCTGCTGGGAAAACCTGCGTCTGGCGGCGCACGAATATCTGGGCCTTATTTTCTACCGGCTGCGGGCTTAAGGATAAAGCCGCCCCCGGCGGCGCCCATTGACTAACGGGGGCAAAGTTTGTAATTTATTACCTATAGTTTAACAGGTACGGGAGGAGCAATTTGTATCACGATAATAGAAGGGTGAGGATCAACAGGTTCATAAACGTGGCGCAGGTGAGACTGATCGCGACCGACGGGACTATGATAGGCGTGAAGCCTATCCTGGAGGCGCAGAACATGGCGAGAGGCGCCGGCCTTGATCTGGTCGAGATCGCTCCGATGGCGAATCCTCCCGTCTGCAAGATAATGGATTTTTCGAAGTATCTCTACGAACTGGACAAACAGGCCAGGGAGAACCGCAAGAAGCAGAAAGCGGGCGTTCTGAAGGAAATACGCTTCAATCCCCGTATAGCCAAGCACGACCTTGAAACCAAGATCAAACACATAGAAACATTTCTCAAAGAACAGAATAAAGTGCGCGTGACCGTGGTGTTCCACGGACGTGAAAACCAGCACCGGAACCTCGGCGAAGCGATCCTGATGACAGTGAAGAACAATCTGGCCGCGGTGGGCGTCGTGGAAGGCCGCACCCAGATGATGGGCAACAGGATGAGCATCATGCTGACCCCGGTCGCTCCGGCCGCGGTGAAAGCCGCTCCGGCCGCGCCGAAAGCTCCCGCCGCGAAGACTCCGGAAGCCCCTAAACAGCAGTAACCGGTATCCCGTGTCCGGTAACCGGTTGCCGAATACCGGATGCAATTCGGCACCGGCTTTGAGGGATTGCAAGGCCGCCGGTCTATTTAATATAATTATCTCAAGGACAATATTATGCCCAAAATGAAAAGCCATAGCGGCGCAAAAAAACGGTTCCGGAAGTCCAAAGGCGGCAAGTGGCTGCACAGAAAAGCGGGTCTCCGCCACCTTCTGACGGGAATGTCGGCCAAGAGAGGCCGCCAGCTTCGGCGGGAAAAGGTGGAAGAACCGACCAGCGTCGAGGGCAAACTGCTGAAAAGTTATTTGCCGTACGAATAGCGACTCCTTAAAATTGCGGCACGGAAACTACCATGAGAATAAAATACAGCGTCGCCAGAAACAAAAGAAAGAAAAAGATTTTCAAGCTCGCCAAAGGTTATTACGGCGATAAAAAGAATCGTCTGCGGATGGCGACCCAGCAGGTCAAGAAGTCCCTGACCGCCGCCTACACCGACCGCAAAGACAAGAAAGGCAATGTCCGCCAGATGTGGATAGTCCGCCTCAACGCCGCCACCCGCGAAGAGGGGATGACCTACAGCACTTTTATCAACGGCCTCAAGAAAGCGAACATCCTCCTGAACAGGAAGATGCTTTCCGAGATAGCCATAAAGGATCCGGGTTCTTTCACGCGGCTTGTTGAGCTTGCCAAGGCTTCACTTAAAAAAACCTCATGAACCAGGACGACTGGAAAGCGAGACTAGCCCTTATCCGGGATGGTTCCCTTTCCGCGCTTGGAAAAACCGATGCCGCCGGCCTCGCGGAGTTCGAAACACATTATCTGGGCAGGAAAGGGGAACTTACCCTGCTTTTGAGGGATCTCAAGGATTTTCCGGTGGAAGAACGGAAAATCCTCGGGGCGCTCGGCAACGCCCTGAAAACGGAGCTTTCCGCCGCGCTTGACGTCCGCAAGGCCGAAACCGGCGCTGGCGCCGCGGATCTCAAAAAATCCAGGCTCGACCTTACGCTGGCCGGCTACCCTTTCCCGCAAGGAAGCCTTCACCCCCTGACCGTCACCGCCAATAAGATGTGCGACGGTTTCCAGAAGCTGGGCTTCTCTATCGCCGACGGGCCTTTGATAGAGGAAGACTATTTCAATTTCGAAGCCCTGAATTTTGCGCCGGATCATCCAGCGCGCGATATGCAGGACACTTTTTACGTGGATCTCAAAGACGCGAAAGGCGGGGATCTGCTTTTAAGAACCCACACTTCGCCTGTCCAGATCCGCGCCATGAAGAGCCAGGAGCCGCCGCTGCGCGTGGTTTCAGCGGGGCGCGTGTTCCGTTCCGAGGCCGTGGACGCCAGCCACTCTTTCGTCTTTCACCAGCTGGAGGGTTTTTACGTAGACAGGAACGTCACCATGGCGGATCTTAAGTGGACGCTTGAGGCTTTCATGAAAGATCTCTTCGGCTCTCAGGCCAAAGTCTCTTTTTCTCCGTCTTTCTTCCCGTTCGTGGAGCCCGGCGCGCAGGTCGCCGTGTCCTGCGTGTTCTGCAAAGGTTCCGGCGCCTGCCCGGTATGCAAAGGCACCGGCTGGCTTGAGCTGCTGGGGGCGGGAGTGATCCACCCCAATGTCATTAAGGGCTGCGGCTACGACCCGGAAAAATGGAGCGGTTTCGCTTTCGGAGCAGGCATAGAGCGGTTCGCTATGCTCCTTTACGGCATCCGCGATATGCGCATGCTGTACGAGAACGATCTCAGGATCTTAAAGCAGATTCAATAATTAACTTACGGCTATTGAATGAAAATACAACATTCCTGGCTTATGGATTTCATCGGCGCTCCGCTGAGCGTGGAAGAGCTTGCCGCCAAGCTTACGCGTCTGGGCTTCAACATAGAAGGGATAAAAAAGACGGGCGCGGATTTTTCGGGCGTTGTCGTGGGGCGGATCCTGACCATCGAAAAACATCCTAACGCCGACAAACTTTCTTTGTGCGGCGTGGACGACGGCTCGGCTGTGACAAAAGTGGTCTGCGGCGCGAAGAATATCGCCGTCGGCCAGAAGATCCCTTTCGCCAAAGTCGGCGCGGTGCTGTCCGGGGAAACGCTGAAGAAAGCCAGAATACGCGGCGTGGAATCGGAAGGGATGATCTGCTCGGCGGGGGAACTTGGACTCGAAGGCTATGACAACTCCGGTATCCTGGTTCTCCCGGAGAGCGCTCCGCTGGGCGCGGACGCCGCGGCGCTTTTCTCCAAACCGGACTGCGTCCTTGAAGTCGAGATCACCCCTAACCTCGCCTACTGCCTGTCGCATTACGCGCTGGCCCGCGAGCTCTGCGTTTTTTACGGCCTGCCGTTCAAAACACCGGCCGTGCCTGAGCTTCCCGCCGCCGGCCCCGCCCCGGTAAAGATAGAGGCCCCGGAGCTTTGCCGCAGATATACCGGGGTCGTGGTGGAAAACCTCGCCGCCGCCAAAACGCCGGAGTGGATGGCGAACCGCCTGCGCGCCATGGGTTCCAACCCTAAGAATAATATCCTGATAGACGTTTCCAACTTCGTGATGTACGAGCTGGGCCAGCCCACGCACTGCTTCGACCTGGCGAAACTCGCCGGCCCCGAGATACTCGTCCGTCCCGCCAGGGCGGGGGAAACGCTTAAATCCCTGGACAACCAGGAATTAAAACTGGACGCGGCGATGCTGGTCATCGCGGACAGGGATCACCCGGCGGCCCTTGCCGGAGTCATCGGCGGCCTGGACAGCGCCGTTTCGGACTCGACCAGGGCCGTTCTGATAGAATCCGCTTCTTTCAACTCTTCCGCGGTCAGGCTGTCTTCAAAGAAGACGGGCGTCAGGACCGAATCTTCCTACCGGTTCGAGCGCGGCACGGATCCGGAACTGACCGTGTTCGCGGCCCGGCGCATGGCGCAGTTGATCATCGAGGCCTCTCCGGGGGCGAAAATAAGCATGGTCACGGACGCTTATCCTTCGAAGCGCCCTCCCAGGGTCATCGAAGTCCGGCCTGAGAGGATCAACGCCATCCTGGGAGCCGGGATAGCGGAAAAAGACATCTTCGCCTGCCTCAAGGCCATACAGCCCGAACTGGAAGACGCCAAGCCCTGGCAGTTCCAGGTTCCCGGCTACCGGGCCGATATAGAGAGCGTCTGGGATCTGGCGGAGGAAGCGGCCCGCTATATCGGTTACGACGTCATACCGGCCAGATCCGGTATGCCGGTGATGCTCGCGGCCGCTACGCCCGCTTTCGAAATCACCAGAGAATTCCGGAACCGGCTGTCCGGCCTGGGGTTTTCGGAGGTTTATAATTACGATTTCATCGCCCTGAAAGATTTCCGGAACTGCCTCCTGAACGAGGAGGAGGCGGTGGAACTGAAGAACCCGCTCTCGGCCGATTTCCAGTTTATGCGCACCGCCATGGTCGCCGGACTGCTGAAGACTTTAAAATATAACCTGAACCGCGGCAGGACCTCGGTCTCTATTTTTGAGACCGGGAATGTTTTCAGGAAGACGGGGAAAGGCTACTCTGAAGAAACAATGTTCGCCGGACTGATGTACGGGACCTTCCCGGCGGAGGAATTCTGGCGCGGAGGGGCCGTTCCGGCCGATCTTTATCATCTTAAGGGCGTTCTGGGCCGTCTGTTCCGGGAATACGGCGGTTTCAGATTCGAGAAAGCAAAGACCCCGCCGGCCTATTTTCATCCGGACGCGGTCCTGGAAATGAAACTGGGCAATTCCCCGGCCGGTTTTCTGGGCCTGCTGAATCCGATGGCTGCGATGAACAGCGATCTTAAAGACAACCAGATCTGTTATTTCGAGCTGCCGCTCAAAGCGCCGGCCGCGGCCTATAAACCGGAATTTTGCGCCCGGCTGGCGGCGGTGAAGCCGGTATCGGCGTTCCCCGGCGCCTGGCGGGATCTGTCGGTGGTGATAGAGGACAAATTCGAATGGGGCGAGATCGAGAAAGAGATCGCCAGGGCGCCGGACCTGGCGGCGGTGAAGCTTATCGACGTATATAAAGGGAAAAGCATAGGCGAAAATCTGAAGAGCATCACCGTCCGGTTCGTTTTCTCGTCCATGGAGAAAACTTTGACCGACGCGGAGATAAACGCCCATATCTCCGCGATCCTGCTGAAGCTCTCGCTTAACTTCGGCGCCAAACTCCGGAGTTGATGTCGTATCGGGGATCGGTAAAATAATATCCGGGGGGATTATAATGAAGAAACTCCTGATTTCATCCGTTTGCCTGGCCTGTTTCGTGTTTTCCGTGCGCGCTTCCGCCAGCGCGGCGGGCGCTCCTCTTTACAAAAATTCCAAGGCTTCGCCCCGCGAGCGGGCCGCCGATCTGCTGGGCAGAATGACCGTTGAAGAAAAACTGGGCCAGCTTCAGCAGCTTGACGGTTTTTCCGAAGGCGGTTACCGAGAAGAACATCTTAAAATGGCCCGCGAAGGCCGTCTCGGCTCCACGCTCAACGTGCGCTTCGCCGGGAACGTGAACAAATTACAGAAAGAGGCGGTTGAGCATTCCCGGTTAGGTATTCCGCTCCTTTTCGCGTTCGATGTGATCCACGGTTACAGGACGATTTTCCCCATCCCGCTTGCCGAAGCGGCCCAGTGGAAGCCGGAGCTCGCGGAGAAATCCGCCGCCGCGGCCGCCGCGGAAGCTTACGCGGCGGGGCTTAAGTGGACTTTTGCGCCGATGGTCGATATCGCCAGGGATCCGCGCTGGGGCCGCATAGCGGAGGGGGCGGGAGAGGATCCTTACCTCGGAGCGGCTATGGCCGCGGCCAGAGTCCGCGGTTTTCAGGGCGATGATTTTGCGGCGCCGGGCAAAGTGATGGCCTGCGTAAAACACTGGGCCGGCTACGGGGCGGCGGAGGCCGGCAGGGACTATAACAGCACGGACATCTCCCAAACCTCGCTGCGTAATATCTATTACCCTCCTTTCAAAGCGGCCGCCGCGGCGGGGGCCGCGACGGTGATGAGCGCGTTTAACGATCTTAACGGCGTTCCGTCCAGCGCCAATAAGTCCACGATCGACGGTGTTTTGCGCGGAGACTGGAAATTTGACGGTTTTGTCGTAAGCGATTATACGTCCGTACAGGAACTTCTCGCCCACGGCCTCGCCGAAGACGGGGAAGACGCCGCCTTGAAAGCGCTGCGCGCCGGAGTGGATATGGAAATGGTCAGCACGCTTTACAGGGATAAGATCCCGGCCGCCCTGTCCGGAAAAAAAATATCCCTGACGACGCTGGATAGATCTGTGCGGCGGGTGCTGGAAGCCAAATTCCGGGCGGGAATATTCGAAGATCCGTATATCGATCCGAAACTGGAGACGACCGCCCTTAAGACGCCGCGGGCTTTGGAATTGGCGGAGGAGGCCGCGCTTAAATCCCTGGTTCTGCTTAAAAACGAAGGCGGCCTGCTGCCGCTGGATCCCGCCGTAAAAAAGGTGGCGGTAATCGGCGTCCTGGCCGGCAGCCGGGCGGATATGCTGGGCTCCTGGTTCGCGGACGGCAAGCCGGAGGACGCGGACACGCTGCTGGAAGGCGTCAGAGCAATGGTTTCCAGCGGAACTATAGTGGTTTATTCTTCCGGCTGCCCCGTAAACGGCGGAACCGATGAGGATTTGGAAAAAGCGGCGGCGGCCGCCTCCGGCGCGGATGTTATAATCGTCGCGGCGGGCGAGTCCGCGGAGATGAGCGGAGAGGCCGCTTCCAGAGCGTTCCTCTCGCTGCCTGGCCGTCAGTTGGAACTGCTTGAACGGCTTAAAAAGACGGGAAAGCCCGTGGTGGTCGTGCTCTTTAACGGCAGGCCGCTGGAATTGGGCTGGCTTGACGCGAATGTGCCGGCTATTCTGGAGGCATGGTATCCGGGAGTCAGGGGCGGGCGCGCCGTGGCGCGTACTATTTTCGGGCTGGAGAATCCGGGGGGGAAACTGCCGGTGACGTTTCCCCGCACCCTGGGACAGGTTCCGCTTTACTATAATCATCGCAGTACCGGCCGTCCCCCCAGCCCCTCGGAGAAATACACCTCCAGATATATTGATTCGCCGACAGAGCCGCTGTATCCTTTCGGCTATGGCCTGAGCTACAGTTCGTTCGCGCTGTCCGGCCTTTCTCTGTCATCCGGGGAAATCACTCCGGACGGCGCCGTTAAAGTGAGCGTGGATATCGCCAATCTGTCTTCAAGGGCCGGCGACGAGGTCGTGCAGCTTTACATACGCGACGCCGCCGGTTCCGAAACCAGGCCGGTGCGCGAGTTGAAAGGTTTTAAGCGCGTGACGCTTGCGCCCGGAGAAAAGAAAATGCTGGAATTTGAGCTGGGGCCGGCCGAGCTGGGTTACTATTATTCCGGCGGTTTTGCCGTTGAGCCGGGGGTGTTTAAAATTTATGTCTCGACCTCGTCCGCGGGAGGGCTTGAGGCCGTGCTGAGGGTTTCCGCCAGATGAAGCTATTTTTGTTGACGCTGTTGTCCGTCTCCTCCGTCTTCCCGGTTCACTCCGCGGCCGCGGGAAATGCCGCCGGGGAGACCGATGACGCGTTTCTGGAAGATCTCTCCCGCCGGTCATTCCGGTTTTTTACGGAGAATGCGGACGGCAAAACCGGGCTTGTGGCGGATCGCGCCCGCGTCGACGGTTCCGCCGCCGGTTCAAAACGAGCCAGATCAGCCAGCATCGCTTCCACCGGCTTCGGCCTTTCGGCTCTGTGCGTAGGGACTGAACGCGGCTGGATAAGTTCCGGGGAGGCGGTTTCCCGCGCGGTGAAGACGCTGGAATTTTTCGCCGGAAAGGCCGACAACGCGCATGGCTGGTTTTACCATTGGATGGATGCGGGTACGGGAGCGAGAATGCCGGACAGCGAAGTGTCGTCCATAGACACCGCGCTGCTGCTGGCCGGCGTTCTCACGGTGAAACAATGCTTTTCTTCCAATGCCGAAATAGGGGCGCTGGCCGATAAGATATACCGGCGCGTGGATTTTAAGTGGATGCTGAACGGCGACAGGGAGATCCTTTCCCACGGCTGGAAGCCGGAAACAGGTTTTATCCCCTACCGCTGGGAAATCCATTCGGAAGCCATGATCCTGTATCTGCTGGGAATTGGTTCTCCTTCTTTTCCTTTGCCGGCTTCTTCCTGGCGGGCGTGGAAACGCCCTGTCATAGAATACGGGGGGTTCCGCTATATAAGCGGCGCCGGGCCTCTTTTCATCCATCAGTATTCCCAGGCGTGGCTGGATTTCAGGACTAAACGGGATAACGGGGTGGACTGGTTCGATAATTCCGTCCAGGCCACTAAAGCCAACCGACAGATGTGTCTTGACCTGGCGTTCCGCTTTCCGGATTACACCCCGGAGATCTGGGGCATAACCGCTTCGGACGGCGCTTCCGGCTATATGGCCTGGGGCGGTCCCCCGGCTACTTCAGATATAGACGGGACGGTGGTTCCCAGCGCGGCGGGTGGGTCGCTTATGTTCGCCCCGGAGATAGCCATTCCGGCGCTTAAAAAAATGAAGAAGATTTATGGCGGCCGGCTTTACAACGTCTACGGGTTTGCCGACGCTTTCAATCCCGCCACAGGATGGTTCGACGCCGATGTCGTGGGGATAGACACGGGTATCATACTGCTCAGCGCGGAAAATCTCCGTTCCGGTTCGGTGTGGCGCTGGTTTATGGCTAATCCGGAGATCCAGGCCGCGCTGAAAACAGCCGGAGTGCGTTGACCCGAAAAATTCAGTTGAATTTTTCAGGTCAGGATAAAGGCTGAGGGATAAAGGCTAAAGGACGAAAAAAACCCTGTGTCTTTTCCTTTATCCTTTAGAATTTCACGCCAAACCTGTCGGAGATTTCATTCTGCGCGTCGGCCAGGCTTTCCACGCGCATATCCCGGAATTCATCGGGGGCTTTGTCCCCGGCTTTACCACCCGGGATTAGATCGGCCAGCACCGAGATCCTGGTAACGTATTCTCCCTCGCCTTTCTCCTGGGCCACAACGTAGGAATGTTTGCAGCCTACGGGAGGATCCACGAAGTCTTCGCCGCCGTCAAATAAAACGCCTTCAATAAGCCCGGTCTCGGCGCTGAAAACGGGGCTGCCTGAATTGCCTTCGTAAGTGTCCAGATCGGCCATGAAAAAATCTTTGGGCGAGACGTCTCGGATCTTGGCGTCGCCGGCCACTTTAAGCGGCAGACCGCTGGGGTGGCCGATAGCGAACAGCCGGTCGCCTTTGGCGAGTTTCTGTTTCCGGTTGATCGGCAGCGGTTTATGGCCGGAAACTTTCCTGTCCAGCCGGATAAGCGCGTAATCCGGGCCTGCCCACCGGGGGCCGATCCATCTCGCCACAAAATTGGCGGTGGTGGGGAGACGGCTTTCTATGATCCTTTTGCACCCGTAAACCTCGCCCGCGGGCCGGGTCGAGGCGGCCGTTTCTCCCTCTTTCTTTATGGCGAAGCCGAAAACTATTTTAGTACTGGAGCAGGCGGCTTCATCCGCGATGCAGTGCCCGGACGTCATTATCATATCTTCACCCACAAGGACGCCGGAGCAGAAAGCGCCCTTGGGCTGATCGTAGAATCTTTCATCGGGGCAGAGGCTCATGGACTGGCCGAAATTCCTGGTGGTTAACGCGAAAACATTTCCATCCCGGGTAACCTTATCGGATCGCCAGAGCGAGACCACGGAATCGGCGAGCTGCCGCACCTCGCCGGGAACCTGGAAATAGTCCTGGCGGCCGTCTTCGCCATAAATGCCCTTGCCCTGGGCAAAGGCCGAAAAAGGCGCGATTATGATTAACGCGGGCAGCAAGAGGTTCAGCAGGATGTTTTTCATAGGTTCTCCGTTTTCGCGGAACAACTAATCTCCGGTATGTTATACATTCTGGTTTGATAAAAGTCAATAAACGCAAGGCCCCGGCGGAGATAGGCCGAAAGGCCTACCCGTGGAGAACTGTCATGGAACCCGCGGCGGGGTTATTTAATATAATCTAAGTATCATGCATACCCGGATAAAGAGGCTGGAAGAACTGGTGAACAGTTCTGTGGCCCTCATAAAAAAGCTTGAGGAAGAGAATTCCGTTCTGCGTCAGCAGGCGGAGGCCCTGGCCGCCGATCGTCAGAAAATAATAAAAAACACCGGCGGCGGCAGGGAACTGGCCGATTTTAAAAGCAGGGTCAGGAAGAAACTTGTCCGCGTGGCCGCCAGGATAGACAAAGCCATAACGCTGCAGGACACCCTTTTCCCGGAGGATCCGGATGAGCAATAACGAAGCCGTAATAACCATACGCAAACGCCAGTACTCAATGTCCGTGGACGGCCTTACCGAAATGGAGATAGGCGGCATCGCCGACCAGGTTGAGAAAAAAATGGGCGAGATCGAAAAGAAAACCAATATCCCCGATACTTCCAAGCTGGCCGTTATGGCGGCCATGGAATTCGCCACCGAACTTTACAATCTTAAGCAAAAGTCCGAGAACATCCGGGAAGCCGACTCAAGGAAAATAGACGAACTGGTCGCCAGGCTTGAGAAAACGCTGGATAAAGAGCTGTTTTAATTTTATGCCCGATTCCCTTTTTGAGGCGGACGCCGGAGCCGCGCCCGAGGCGGAGGCCGCGCCGCTGGCCGCCCGGATGGCCCCGCTTGAGCTTGACGAATTCGCCGGCCAGGAGCATATCCTGGGCGAGGGCAAGCTTTTGAGGCGCGCCATTATGGCCGACAGCCTTCAGTCGGCGGTGTTTTACGGCCCGTCCGGCGCCGGCAAGACCGCGCTGGCACGCTACATCTCATCAAAAACGAAAGCCCGCACTTTTGAACTGAACGCCGTGACCGCGGGCGTGGCTGAGCTTAAAAAGATCCTGGAATTTTCAAAAGGCCTTTCCGGCGGCCTGATGAAAAAGACCCGCGTCCTTCTTGTTCTGGATGAGATACATCACTTCAACCGCACCCAGCAGGACGTGCTGCTGCCCTCGGTGGAAAAGGGCGAGGTCATACTCATCGGCATGACCACGGAAAACCCTTTCTTCTACATAAACGGCGCCCTGCTTTCAAGATTTATAGTGGTTGAATTCAAATCCCTGAACGAAGGCCATCTGCGCAAGATCCTCGCCGGCGCTTTATCGGAAGAAAGGGGGCTTAAGGGCGCCAATGTCGAACTGAGCGCGGAAGCCGCCGATTACCTGGTTTCCAATTCCATGGGCGACGCCCGCCGCCTTTTGAACGCCCTTGAACTGGCCGCCGTCACCACCGCGCCGGATGACGGGGGAAAGCGTAAAATCGGCCTGGATACCGCCAGGGAATCCATACAGCGGCGGAGCCTGCGCTACGATAAGAGCTCGGACGAGCATTACGACCATATTTCCGCTTTCATAAAATCCATGCGCGGCTCCGACCCCGACGCCGCGGTTTACTGGCTGGCCAGGATGCTGGAGGCCGGGGAAGACCCCCGTTTTCTGGCCCGCCGGATACTCATCTGCGCTTCCGAGGATGTGGGCAACGCCAATCCGACGGCCCTGCTGGTGGCCGAGAGCGCGTTCAAAGCGGTGGAAGTTCTGGGTATGCCGGAAAGCCGCATAACGCTGGCCCAGGCCGCCATCTACGTGGCGGTTTCGCCCAAATCCAACGCTTCCTACATGGCCATCAATAAGGCTATGGCGGAAATAGCGCACGGCCCGGAACGGCCCGTGCCCATGCACCTGCGGGACGCCTCCAGGGACGGCGAGGCCCTGGGCCACGGCAAGGGGTACAAGTACCCGCACGATTTCCCCGGCCATTACGTCAAACAGGAATATATGCCGGAGCCGAAGAGATTTTACAAACCGTCGGAACAGGGCTTCGAGGCGGAAATCGGAAAAAGATTGGCGCGGCTCAAAGGGGACGCGCAGGATGGTCATAAGTGACCTGTGCCTTGTGATATGGACTCCAAAATTTACACCGTAAGCGAGCTCAGCCAGGGCATAAAGCATCTGCTTGAAACTTCTTTCCGCGAGATCCGGGTGGAGGGGGAAATTTCAGGGCTTAAGATCTCGTCCCTGGGCCATACTTATTTCGACCTGAAAGATTCCGTTTCCAATATTTCCGGCGTGATGTTCCGCGGCTTCGCCTCCGGGTTGACGTTCGATCTGGAGAACGGCCTCCTGGTGCGCGTTCGCGGCAATATAACCACTTACGATAAGCAGAGCAAGTACCAGCTTATGGCGCGCGAGATCCAGCCCGCGGGCCAGGGGCCCCTGCAGCTGGCTTTCGAGCGGTTAAAGAAAAAATTACAGGCTGAAGGACTGTTCGACGCCGCGCGAAAGCGCCCCATCCCCGCCCTGCCGCAGAAAATAGCCGTGGTCACTTCTCCCACAGGGGCGGCCATAAGGGATATCCTTTCGATACTCAAGCGCCGCTACGCCAATCTGCACATAATAATAGCGCCGGTAAAGGTGCAGGGCGCGGGCTCAAAAGAAGAGATCGCCCAGGCCATAAAAGACCTGAACGGGATCCCGGATATAGACGTGATGCTGGTGGGCCGCGGCGGCGGTTCCATGGAAGACCTGTGGGCTTTCAACGAAGAAATCGTCGCCCGGGCCATCGCCGGTTCCAGGATACCGGTGATCTCCTGCGTGGGACACGAGACCGATTTCACCATAGCCGACTTCGCGGCCGATCTGCGCGCGGCCACGCCTTCGGCCGCGGCGGAACTGGTGGTCAAAAGCAAGGTGGAACTGGCCGCCAATATAGCCGGGCTGGAAAAGCGTCTGCTGCAGTCGCTGCGCATTTATTACGAGAATCTCTCCGGAAAGTTCAGGCGCCTGGCCTCAAGCCGGGCGCTTGTAAACCCGCTGTACCTGCTTGAAAGGCCCGTTCAGCGGCTCGACAGAGCCGCGGAGGGTTTGTTTGACGGCTCCGCCGAGAGGCTCCGCCGCTGCGAAGAAAAACTTAATCTGCAGAGGGAAAAACTTAAGGCCCTCAGCCCGCTTTTCCCTCTTAAGAAAGGTTACGCTATAGTGAAAACAGCCGACGGCAGGGCCGTGAAAAAAGCGGCCGGTTTGCGCGCCGGGGACCGGCTTTCCCTGCAGTTCGCCGAAGGCAGGGCCGAAGCGGAAGTTCTGAAGAGCGAGAATGGGGACAACTTGCCGCAAGGCGTCCCCCAGGAGACTTTATGGTGAAAAAGGAAAAGACCGCCGGTTTTGAGGAAAAACTGATGAAACTAGAAGAGATAGTCGGCAAACTGGAAGATGAAAGTACGCCGATAGAGGAATCCCTGACGCTTTTTGAGGAAGGGGTAGTGATCTCAAAGGAGCTTTCCGAGAAGCTGGAAGAGATCAGGCGCAAGATAGAGGTTTTAAAGAAAGACGCCGAAGGCAAACTAAAACTGGAAAAGTTCGAAGACGAAGACGAGAATGAAGACCGCTTAAAATAACCCGCCCTGTTGCATTTCCCGCGTAATTTTGTAAGATTACTCCGGGGGGATAATCTTATTGTCCCGTATATTAAAAAGTTCCTGAAAGAGCGTAGGACGGCGCCGGATTCCCTTTAAGGGGCAGCCCTGTGTCGTCGGTCGCGCTTCCGGGAGAAAGGGGGAAAAATGAGCAAAGATACTGCCACGGTAGCGAAGCATTTCTACGCCGAGGCTTACGCTGATTATCTGCGGAGCGGGAATCTGTATGAGGCGACCTGCAAGGTGGCGTACGACCTGTACCTGCGGAGGGGGAACACCCCGAGCAGCCAGGAAGCGGACTGGGCGGAGGCCGAGAGGATAACGAGGGACTGGCCGCATACCATCACCGAAACTTCCCAGGTGCATCTGTTCGATAAGTCTTTGGCGAAGACCAGGGAGTGGCTGAAGGAGATAGAAGCCGAACTTGGTTTAACCAACCCCAACGAAGCCTACAGGGTGTTGAGAGCTGTGCTCCACGCCGTAAGGGAGAGGCTCCCTGTAAAGGAAACTGCGGAATTCGCCGCGCAGCTGCCGATAATGATAACCGGCGTCTATTACTCCGGCTGGATCCCGAACGACAAGCCGGCGAGGATGAGGCATGCCAGCGAGTTCGTTGACAGGGTGGAAGCGGAATTGCCTAAAAACCTGGATCCCGTGCGCATGACGCAGGGGATAATAAGGGTTCTGGGGCGGCATATCAGCAAGGGCGCGCTGGAGGACGTAAAGCGAAATCTTTCCGCGGCGATCCGGGAATTTTGGATGGAAAGTCTGTCTGAAGACCGGGTTGAAGCCGGAAAACGCTGACGGCTGACGTCCGGCACGCCGAACAAAAGGCCGCTCTTCGGGGGCCTTTGTTTGGCGTGCCGGGTTTCATTTGGTAGTATATTGTGTCTTATGAAAACCCGTCTGGATATCGCCTGCGTGGAACGCGGCATCTTTGAGTCCCGGGTAAAGGCTCAGGCTTCCATCATGGCGGGCCTGGTGCTGGTCAACGGCCGGCCGGCGGATAAGGCCGGGAAGCCGGTAGGGGAGGATGATCTGATAGCGGTGGCGAAATCCGATTGCCCCTACGTTTCAAGGGGCGGGATTAAACTGAAAGGGGCCATAGACGTTTTTAAGATAGAAGTGAGGGATAAAGTCTGCCTGGACGTGGGTGCGTCCACCGGCGGGTTCGCCGATTGTTTTTTGCAGGAGGGCGCTAAAAAAGTCTATGCCGTTGACGTGGGCGAGGGGCAGCTCCATGAAAAAATAAAAAGCCATCCGAAAGTGGTCTTCTTGCCGCGGATCAATGCCCGGTTCCTGACTCCCGGTATTTTCGCCGAGCCGCCGGAGCTTGCCGCCATAGACGTGTCCTTCATCTCCCTCAAACTCATCCTCGGCCCGGTTTTTAATTCCACCTCCCCCGCAGCGAGGATCGTAGCGCTTATCAAGCCGCAGTTCGAACTGGAGCCCAAAGACCTGAAAAAAGGAATCGTAAAGTCCGATGAGACCCGTCTTCAGGCCGTTGAAGCGCTTCGGACTTTCGTAAAAGACAATTTCAGGGAAGTTGAAGAAGCCGGTCTCATAATGTCGCCCATCAAGGGCGCAAAAGGCAACGTGGAATACTTATGGTATCTAAAGAAGTTATAGGGTCTGAAGCTGGAGAGTTCGGAAAGTTTTTGGCAATTACGCGACTCTTCAAAACGGCGTTCAACAGGCTCCCGATCTTTCTTCCGTCCTTGCTGTTGCTGGCCGGCTGCGGCAATTATTATTCCGTTAAGATCCCCTACTACCTGCCTGAAAACCGGAATATCATAGAGACCAGAAAGGCTCTATCCGCGCTTTATATAGCGGTGAAAGCTCCGCCCCTTCCGGAGGAGAGCGCTCTTGGCGGCGTACTCGGAAATCCGGGCAGCGCGCGCCGGCCGGAACTGGACACCTATAATTTTGCCAGGAAAGTCGCCCAGGTGTTTTCCCGGCCCGGCATAAGCGTAAAGGCCTGCCGGGTTTTCCGGACCGAAGAGGACACCGATCCGTATATGCGCTACTTCAGCCCGTCCGGGCTTCTGGCGCTGGAGATCTCGGATCTTTCGGTTTCGGCCAAAAAAGAGGTTCGCTCCAGCGTATATTACGATAAGAACAAACAGAAGCAGACCATCAAGACCGCGGTCTGGGTTTATTCGGCATCCATCAGGGCCGATGTCCGGCTGCTTTTGGCCGCCGATATGCGGACTCTGGACAAAATATCGGAGACTTTCTCCTACGTGGAGGACAGGTCTGACGGAAACAAGAACGCCGCCGAATGGTATGAGGAGAATGAAGCCAGGCTGGTCGGCGCCGCGACGGCCCGGCTTTCCGACCGCTATATAGGAAAACAGACGCTCCGTATGCGTCCGCTCTTCAGGAAAAAAGACGATCCCGAGTCGTCCCGCGCGGCGGATCTGGCCCGGCGCGGCGGCTGGGGCGAGGCCGAAGTGGTATGGACCCGGCGTCTGAAAAACAAGGAGGACTGGCGGGACATGATGGATCTGGGGGTTTCGGCCGAGGTGCGGAAAGATTATCCCGCGGCCAGGGACTATTATGTCAGGGCCCGCGAGGCTTCCTCCGGGGATAAGGAAGCCAGGCCCGTGAGGTGGGACGAGATTCTCGGCGATCTTGAGGTAATGCTTTCCACCGGCTCCGCCGCCCAGTCCGCGGGGGACGACTGGTTTGCGCCGGCTCTCGCCGTGCTTCCCTTCGCCGACGAAACCACCAGTATCGACGGGCCGCCCATGCTCCGGACTTTGATCCACGCGGCGCTTACGGCCGCCGGCTACCGCGTGCAGGCACTTGAGGACACGGATCGGATCCTTCTCTCTCACGGGCTCAGCCAGGGCGGCCAGCTTGGGGCGGCCGACCGGGCGGAAATCTGCAAATGGCTGGGAGTGGAACGGCTTTTTTACGGCGATATAAGCGAGTTTTCCGAAGTGACGGCCGGAATTTACAACCGCCGCATGATAAAAGGCCAGACCATGCTCTGGGATCTCAAGGCCGGTGATTTTATCTGGGGGCTCAACCCCTCGGTGATACGGGTGAGCACCGCCAGAAGTTTTCTGGGCGGAATGTTTTCCCAGCTGGCGAAAGGCCTGATAGAGCGCATAAAGAACAAGCCGTTAGCCTACGAAAGTTCCCTCTTCGCCGCCAGGGCGGCTGAAGCCCTCCCGAACAAAATCAAGTAACGCATAATTTTAACCACACCCATTCACGCTCCGTAATTGCCCGCCCATTTTTACCCGACAGGACGCTGTCGGGGTGGCCTGCTATGACCTCAATTGAGGTAAAAAAATTCTTTTATAAAAAAGTCTGCCAAATTGATTTCAAACTATACGCCGTTACCTTAAACAAAAAGCGAGTTTATGAGTGTCTTGCGAAAGATAAAGAACGCATTTACAACTATATAGCCCGGATGACGTTGGAGCGGGTGGATTTTAAAGACGCGGCTGTAAGGGTAATAATAACGGTGGATAAAAGCAAATCCAAGCATGAAATACTTGGTTTTAACGAATATATAATCAATCAGATCAAAGCCCGCATTGATCCGCTTGTGCCCCTAGATATTTTCCACGCTCTTTCGCAGGAAAACCCCGGATTACAGGCTGCGGATATGTTCGCCTGGGGGCTTTTTAGAAAATATGAGAATAAAGATTGCGCGTGGTACGACATTTTTAAAACGCGCTTGAGAGTAGATCGGCTTTATCTGCCGTAAAAAGAAGAAGAGCGTGCCGCGTAGACTAAAATGCCCAGGCTATGGCCCACACGATGGAAGGGAACACCTGGAACGGCCTACAACGGGCTTACCGCTCTTCCTCTATAGTATATCAGAGGCCGTATCTCCCGTCAATAGAAATTTTTTCTGACGGGCCATGAAGAAGGATTGCGTTGAGGAGGATCGGTTGGAGATCTTTCAGCCCTCTAAGGCTAAATGGGGGTATAGTACTCGTGACAAGGAATGTTCGTTAGATTAAAACGCTGAGTGTCCGGCGCGGATATGAGGCGCCAGGCTGCCTTAAAAAGCAGCCTGGCGCTTTAACGTGGGTGGGTGGATATGGATTCACCAACGACCTGGGCGGGAACAACTATATTTTTAAGGATCTCAGAGTAAGGGAACAGTGAAGGGGTGGCGATGGGCAGCCTTTTTGACCCGGCAGGCTGCCGACGGAAGCAAAAAGGCTGCCCGTCGACAGGCCCCCGCTCTGTCGTGCGCCACTTCCTATTAAGTAACTGTGTCAATCTCCTTTCCGAATAGGCAGGATAAGTGTCAATTCTTCTCGAAGACCAGGAGGGTTTCTACGTGGGGGGTGTTGGGGTAGAAATCGAAAGCGGCGGAGCGGACCAGCTTGTACTTCTCCAGGAAGAACGCCGCGTCGCGGCCCTGCGTTATCGGGTTGCAGGACAGATAGATTATTTTCCCCGGCAGTAACTCCATTATATTCTTCACCACTTTCTGGTGCAGCCCCGCCCTCGGCGGATCCAGCACCAGGATGTCAGCGCCCTTGAGCAGAGCCGCGTCGGCTTTTTCCATCATAGAACAGAGTATCTCAAAATTCCCGGCCTTATTCTGCTCCGCGTTAAGCGAAGCGTACCTGACCGAGTTAGGCACGCATTCCACGGCGTAAACCTTGTCCGCCAGATCCCTGAGCGCCAGACCTATGGCGCCCACGCCGGAATACAGGTCTATGAGCTTTCCGCACTTGAACGCCGCGCCGCGTATTTCCTTCAGAGCTTCTTCAAAAAGCTCCATATTGTTCTGAAAAAAACAGTCGAAACCGTATGAAAGGAGCGTGCCGCAGACCTTTTCGGTGACGAAATCATTTCCCCAGGCGCTTATGATCTCGTCGGCGGAGCTCATGGGACTTAAGGGATTGGAATACGCGGCTATGAAGCCGTTCAGGCCTTCCGGCCTGAATTCCTTCAGGGCGATATCTTTTCTTTTCAGGAACAGAACCGCTATCCGTTCGCCGGTATTCTTGGCCTCGCGGAAAATAAGGGTTTTCAGGTCGGCCGGGGTCAGTCCGGCTTCGTTAAGTTTTTCAAGGATCTCAAGGGCGATGGCGTTGGTCTTGTCGCTCATCAGGGCGCAGCCTTTTGGCAGCGCGTACATCTCACGGTAGTTGCCGCGCTTATGGAAAGCGAAAGCCAGCCGGCCGTTTTCGGAGGCGAAGCTGTATTCTATCTTGGTGCGGTAGCCGAAGAGCTGTTTGGCCTCGTAAAACTTATCCAGCCGGATGGTCTCATGGGTGGTCTGGTACAGGAGGTCTTCCACCAGGCCTTTTTTTGTCTCGGCCTGCAGGGGATAGTCCATGATCTGCCAGGGAGAGCAGCTGAGGTAATGGTCTTCTTTCGGTTCGACTCTCCTCGGCGAGGGCGTGAGCACTTCCAGCAGTTCCGCCTCCATGAAATTGCGTTTTTCCATGGTCACGCGGACGCGGGCGGTTTCGCCGGGCAGGAGTCCGTAGGCGAAGACCACTTTGCCGTCATGGCGGCCGAGAGCTTTTCCTTCCCCGACGATTTTTTTGAATTCAAGAGTGATTTCTTTCATAGTTGCCGCTAGTGCTCTGACCGGATAATACGCGGCGTTTATGACGCGGCGATTTTGACTTCCGGCTAGGCGCGAGGAGCGAGCATGCCTTGCGGCATGTAAGCGACGAGCAACGACGCCGGAAGTCAAAAGCGCCGCGCCCCCCGGGGGAGGCCCGCTCTTGGCCGATTGCTTCGTTGCTCCTCATTCAGATATGCGCCGCTATCCTCATTCGTCGCGCCTCGCACTCGCCCAAGACTCGGGCCTTCAAAACGCCGCGTATTATCCGGTCAGAGCACTAGTTACATTTAATATAATTTGGAGAGCGGCAACAAACTAAATTTTGGTAGGATATACAAGGGATGTTCAAAAGGGGAGAAATGCATGGACGGCAATAATAAATACAAGTTTCTGGCGGCGGTTTCTTTCATGTTCCTGCTGCCGTTCCTGATCCTCAGCGGGCATTTCTTCAGCGGCAACAGGGAGCTTGAAAAGAGGGACGCGCTCTCTTACATGGAATTCAGGACCAGAACCGCGGCGAATATCGCCTCCGATCTCCTGACGCTTAATTACGATATTTCCAAACTCGCCGCTTCCCCGGAACTTCTCGGCGTTTCCGGCGCGGCCCGGAAAAAACTCCTGGAGGAGAAGATCCGGGAAAAACCCAGCATATATTCCGAGTTTTCCATTCTGAACGCCGCCGGGAAAGAAGTTCTGAAAACCGGTTCGCCGGCCCCCAAAGAACTGAAAGATTATTCAAAGACCGAACTTTTCAGGAGCGCGGTTTCAGGAACCGGGCCGGCGGGCGCGGTCGAGTACGGCGAGTATACCCCGCCGGCCCTTGTGCTGGCGGAACCGCTTGCCGGACGCCGCGGCTCCAGGGCCGATGGCTTTTTGCTGGCCCGCATGAGCCTGGCTTATCTGGGCGAGGTCGTGCGGGCTATGGGGCGCAATTCCTCCGGCGATCTTGGCTTCATGGACGCCGGCGGCCAGGTGATAGGCGATTCGCTGGGGCGCTCTATAATAACGCCCGGCATCAGAGCCCCGGCGGAAGTGCTGAGGGCCGCGGAAGCGGCGTCCGCAAGGGGACTGGACTCTTTCAAAGGCGAACTTCCCTCCGGGGGGCGGTCCAGCCTTGTGTCCCTGGCCAATATCTCCGGCACCCGCTGGTGGGTATTTGAAGTAGTGGATGCCTCCGCTCCATTGGATTATTCCGCCGCTTTATGGGCCGGACGGGTGGTTCTGACCGGGGTGTTTCTTATCCTGATCTTTTCGTTCATTTCCTACAAACTGGCCCTGCTGTGGCTGACAAAGGATTTTGTATAATAACAACGGGGGCTTCTGTTAAATAATCCGAGGTGACTGTGCTGCGCGCGAATCCGCATCTCATTGAGATAAATGCCAGGCTGTGGCTTAAGGCGTTGAGGAAGAAATATTCCCTCAACGAGATGACTCTTTCCACTATTCCGGAAGAAGAGTGGCTTGAACTCAGGCACCTGGGTATAGATATAGTGTGGCTTATGGGCGTCTGGGCGCCCAGCCCGGAATCCGCAGCCATAGCGCTCGCCGACGAGGGGCTGCTTGCGGAAATAAAAAAGATCTCTCCGGAACTGGGGCCGGCGGACATCGGCCCCTCCCCGTACGCGATCCACAATTACAAACTTAACCCGGAACTCGGCTTCGAATGGGAATTAAAGGCCCTGAAAGAGAGGCTTAATTCCATGGGGATGAAACTTCTGCTGGATTTCGTTTCCAACCATACGGCCAAGGATAATAATTTTTTGCGGGAGTGCCCCGAGTGTTTTATCACCGGCTCGGAGGAGGATCATAAGGCGCATCCCGGCTGGTTCTTTCCGCTGGAGATAAACGGCAAAAAAACCTACGTGGCCTATGGCCGCGACCCCAATTTTCCGCCCTGGACCGATTCGGCCCAGTTCAATTATTTCAACCCGTTCACCAGGGAAAAAAGACTGGAACTCCTGCTCCAGCTGGCTGAGGTCTGCGACGGGGTGCGCTGCGACATGGTGATGCTTACGCTTAACGATACCCACGAGAGCACCTGGGGCTGGCTGCTGCGCAAGCAGGGTTTCAAGAAGCCGGGGGAGGAATTCTGGGAACGGGCTATCCGGACGGTGCAGGAACAATACCCGGAATTTATTTTTCTGGCCGAAGTGTACTGGGGGCTTGAGTGGCGGGTTCAGCTGATGGGTTTTGATTACACTTACGATAAGGTGACCTACGACCGTCTGCGCTTCATGGGCGCCGACGAGGTCAGGGGCCATCTGCGCGCGGAAAAGCTTTACCAGAAACGGTCGGTGCGCTTTATAGACAACCATGACGAGACGCCGTCCATTACGGCGTTCGGGCCCGAAAAGGCTTTCGCGGCCGCGGTCATTATCTCCACCATAAAGGGCCTCAGGTTCTACAGCGATCTGCAGCTGGAGGGCCTGCGGCACAAGGTGCCCCTTCAGTTGAACGGGATCTGGGAGCGCTCCCCGGATCTGGCCGTGCGCAAGTTTTACGAGAAGCTTTTAAAGATCGTGGATCATCCCGCGTTCCACGGCGGAGAGTGGAATCTGCTGGATGTGCGCCAGTGCGGCGCGCAGAACCAGTCCGGCAGGAATATCCTGGCCTGGAGCTGGGTGCAGCGGCGCACCATAAAGATCGTGGCGGTCAATTACTCCAACACTCCGTCCTGCGGCATTATTAATATTTCCGTTAAAGGCGCGGGCGACGGCGCCACCATCTTCGAGGAGCTGTCGGACAGGTTTTTTTCTTTCAGCGCCGAGGATCTCGCCGGAGGCCTGGTCCTGAGGGAGATGCCCCCCTACTCAGCCCGCATCTTCGACGTGGAATTTTAAGGTTCCCTTGCCAGCGTTAGCGCCGCCGCGTCTTTGGCCCCGGCTTTCAGAAGCGTTCCCGCCAATTCATTCACCGTGGAAAGAGTGGTCGCCACATCGTCTATAATAAGCACCCGCCGGCCTTTCAGGAGTTCCGGTTTCACCGCCTTAAAAGCCCCTTTCACGTTCCCGCGCCGGTCTTCTTTTGAAAGTCCGGTCTGGGAGGGGGTATTTCTCACCCTTTCCACCGCGCCTTCAAGCAAAAACAGGTTTTTTTCCCGCGCCAGACCCCTGGCCAGCAGTTCCGACTGGTTGAAACCGCGTTCCCGCTCTTTGTCACTGAAAAGAGGAACAGCGACGAGGAACTTGTAGCCGTTAAGTTCCGCGCTTCCGCCGTAAGCCGCGGCCATTTCCCGGCCCAGTGGTTCCGCCAGATCTCTCCTGCCCCGGTATTTAAAAGCGTGGATGAGCGATCTGAGTTCCGGATTAAAGGCGAAAGCCGAGCGAACCAGTTCCACATTCGGCCCGCCGCCTTTATGGCCGCGGCAGTCAAAGCAGTATTCCCCGCCCGACTCAAGCGGGCTGCCGCATTTCCGGCAGCAAAGCCCGGTCAGCGGCTCAAGCGCGCCGCGGCAGTGCGGACATAAGGGTTCGTCATCCGTATAAAGCAGATCTTCCCTGCAGTGGGCGCAGGTTCTGGGGAGTAATACGTGCAATAAATATTTCCCGATGTTCTGAAAATTGAGAATCATATTTTAGAACTGGAACGTCAGGGTGCTGCCGGCCTGATAGGAAATATATTCTTCCTGCTTAAGATAACGGTGCCATAACCGCTGCAGCCCCGCGTTGAAAGTCAGGCGCAGATTTTTGGCCGCCTCGTAGTCGGCGCTGGAATTAAGCGAGAACAGGCGGTTATTCTCGGCCACGGTTATGGGCGATTTCCTGATAGCGTAGTTTATAGTGGTCGTCCAGACTATGCGGTTGGTGAAGATGAAGACTTTCTTCATGAAAGGCAGCTTCAGCCCCCTGGGCAGCTGGAGATCCGCCTTTATCAGAAGGCTGGGGGTGATGGTCAGCGTGTTCTGGGTCACGACCCCAAGGCCGCCTTTGGAAATATCGGAGGCATAGTCTATTTTGGGCGTGAAGCGGAATTTTTTATAGTCAAAGGTGCTTTGCAGGGTGGCGTCGTTATGGCGCGAACTGCTGACTTTCCGGTCGATCCGGAGATCCTGGCGGCTGGTGAGCCGCGTATTATAACTCATCGCGGTGTCGAAGTGATTCCACAGTTTCAGGCGCAAGTCCATTCCATAGGCGTCGGCCAGATCCAGGCTGATGTCCCTGGTCAGATTTGTGTTTTTTGAGTACTTGAGGTTTATGGTCGCGTTCTGCGTCCAGCGTTCGGATCTGGTCAGTATTTCCAGCTGCGACATGGAAAGGATCATGTCCGGGAAAGTGCGGTTGACGCTCTTGGTCAGGGTGCCGGTGACCTCCGATCTCTGCACTGAATTCGTGAAATTGTTGCTGATATTCATGGTGTTGAACGGGGCGTTCCTGCCTTTCAGGGCGAAGCCCTCGAAAGGCTGCCAGCGCTGCGAGGAGCTTACCGTGTCGCGCAGGGTGACGGAATTTCTCTGGGCGAAAGGGCCTTTGGGCTTGAAGGAATCCCGGAGCCAGAGTTTCTGTTTGAGGTCCAGGCCTTTTTCGATGTTGGCCCAGGAGTCTCCGTCCTGGATCTGGTAGTTGGAGGAGACGACCATGGAGCGCAGCAGCCGGTTCCTGGGCGTGAGATCGTTCATGTTGAGGGTCAGGTTGAGCGCGCCCTGGGCGTTGCGGGTGACGGTCTTGATCTCGCCCACCTGGTAAACCGCGGAGGATTTCAGCACGGTCACGACCGTCGTATTAAGATTGTTGTTCTCCATCGTGGTGATGGAATAGTTGACGCCCGGGTTCAGCCAGTTGAAAAGTCTGAAATTGGAATTGAATTCCGCGGTCTGCTGCATGGATTTCGGATACCTGTCGATCCTGTCCGGCGAGGCCGGGGAAAAGCGCTTCTCCCTGACCTGGGAGAGGGAGTAGCCGGGGTTGAAGGAGGAGCCCCGCCACGGAACGAACGACAGCTTGGCCCCGTAGCTGTCGGTTCTTTCATCCGTGGTGAAAAGGCCGGCCGCGGCCGCGGTGGACAGTTCTACGGCGTTATAGGCCACCTTGTTCCTGCCCAGCGAATAATTCAGCGCGATATTGCTGGGTACGGCGAAGAAGTTCAGCGGCGGAGCGTAGGAAAGGTTGGCCGTGTAAACGTCCCTGTCGTCGCGGCGCTTGAGCAGGCTGTAGTCGGCGCGGTTCTTGTTATAGTTAAAACCCAGCCTGGGCAGGGAGGCTACGTTGAAAGTGCCCGCCGCCGAGCCGTCGAAAGTTTTTACTTTGCCCTGCTGCAGCGAACTGACCAGATTGTTGCCGCCGGTCACCGCGGTGTTGGCGGTGGTGACCAGCTGGCGCGCGGCCGTGAAGCTCATAGGCAGGAAAGCGAGGCGGGTGATGTTCAGGTAACCGGTCTGGTGTTCGTTGTCCTGGTTTGAAATAGCCGTCACAGGGGTCTGGAAGTTCTTATCCACGAACCGGTGCTTGCCGCCGAAGTTCATCCACCCCGGGATTTCGAAAGAGCCCTCCACCTTCCTGGCGTTGCCGACGCGCGTCAGGGGCTTGGCCACGTGGATCTCGTTCAGGTAAACCGTGCCTGAGTGCGCGCCGCCGTCTTTCACGGAAACTCCGGCCGTTATCTGCGGAACCTGCTGCAGGCTCAGCAGGCCCTTGGATAGGATCGTCACATCGCCCCCCGACGCGGCCCATACGTCCGGGACATTGTCGCCGGTGAGATCCGTCTGCTTTATGGTGACCAGTTTCCAGCCTGTGAAGTCAAGCGGGAGCTCAGCCTTGAAATAGTTGTTATCGTCGCCTATGCGCAGGAAGAAACTGGCCCCGGAAACCAGGGCGTTTTTAGTCCCTTCGCTGGACTCGTTCTTGACCAGGAAGCGGAACTCCTCGTGCTGGGAAATGTCTATCGGCCGGACGAATTTGCGGTAGACGAAGTCCGTGGAGGTGGAGGCTGTCCTGGTGTAATTGAGCGCGAGGGTCTGTTCCGAAAGGTTCTTGGAGTTGGTTTTTTCTTTCTGCTCCGATACGGAGCCGTAAAGCTTGTTGAAAACGTCCGTGGCCGCGCCGCCCGCGGAGAAGATGGGCGTGTAGTCCGGGTTGTCTATATTGTTTACCGCCTGAACCTGCAGGGCGGCGGCCGCGGTGGTCTGGCTGACGCTCCAGGTGTTGCCGACCGCGGCCACTCTCGCGAACTTGATGATCCCGGCGGTGGGGCCCGCGCCGCTGTATTTAAGGGAGATGCGGACCTGCCTGACGCCGCTCCACTTGTAAGTCTCGCCGGCGGCGATGGTCATAGGCGCGAAAAGAGTGCGCCAGCCGGTGAAATTAACGCTGTCTTTCTGGCTGGAGTCGCTGGTGTCCGTGAACTTGGAGCCGCTGAAGTAACCGAAAGAGCCTCCTGTGAGATCCTGCGGATCCAGGCGGCCGTTCCTGTTCAGGTCTTCGGAGTCCAGCCGGCCGTTCCCGGCGCCGTAGCGGACCGCGGTCTTCCCGGCCGGCGCGTAAAGCCAGCCTGAGTCCTCGGCCGGGGCCAGCTGGTTGTCGCAGTTCGTGTCTTCGCTCTTGGGGGCGTTGTTAAGCGTGATGCCTTTCGAACAGACGAAATTCTGGCCGCCGGTCGCGTCGGCGTCTTCGCTGATCTGCCCCAGGTGAATATTGATCAGCGGGCCGCTGCCGTCTCCGTTTACCACCATTTCCAGCGCCGTTTTCTGGGAAAAGTCCAGCCCGGTGGGCGAGAGGGGGTAAACCACTGAAATTTCGTTGGATTTGGTGAAATCGTAGTTGATGGCGAGCACCTGCTGGCTGCCTTCCGACGCCGCCGCCGGGTTGATATCACGTTCCTTGACATCTTCGGAGTGCCAGTTCAGGGCGGCCGGATCTGCTGGGCCCAGGGTGGGGTTGGCCGCTATCTGCCAGGAATTGGCGTCCATGGAGGCGGCGTCGTCCTGCTTTACGCCCTCCATGTTGTCTATCAGCGCGAATTCGTTAAGATTGGGATTGAGCCGCGACTGCGCCACTTCTCCGCCCAGCGTGGTTCTCAGGCCGAAAATGTTCAGGCTCTTGAGCTGGGTGTCGCCTTCGTAGACCAGCATACTGTCGGTCAGGTCGGTGATATTGGGGACGGTGTTGGACTTGATGCCGCCCTGGTAGAGCATCGTGCTGCCGATCGAAAAGTGCTGGTTCATGTCGTAGGAGATCCGGCCGCCCACCATGGACTGGTTTCCTATCCCGCCGAAAGGGGAGACTTCGTAGACGATCTCTATTTTGGAATCCTGCTTTATGCGTTCCGGGTAGTAGAAAGTTATGAAGCCGGAGTCGTAGTCTATGAAGTAATCCTCGTTGCGGTTCAGCCTGGCGCCGTCCACGCGCACATTGTCGGACTGCACCACGATATTGGGTTCCAGGATAAAAGTTTTGAACCTGTAGGAATATTCCACGCGGAACACGCGTTTCGAAACCGGCGCGGCCGAATAGAGCTGCGGATCCGGCAGGGCGGCGTCGGTCTCCGAGGCGAAAGGCGCCGCGAGATTAAAGACGCCCTGCTCGAAATCCACGAAAATGGGCCCAGGGTAGGTCTGCGGGGGGTTCAGGGAAGCTCCCACTTCGTTGCGGTTAAGATCCTGCACCTTAAGGCTGAAACTGCCGCGTCCGTCGTCGTGCACGATATTGGTCTGGCCGATGCTGTAATAGGTCTTCAGTTCGCGGCTGCGGCCCACTTCCGCGGCCCCGAGGGCGGCGTTGGTGGAGATCGCCAGGTCGTTCTGCGTCTTAAGAAGTTTGTAAAGGCCGGAGCCGCCGCCGGTGAGAGTGGAGGTTGAAGTGTTCTGGGAAAGCTTCGTGCCGCCTCCGAGCCCGCCGTTCTCAAAATCTATGATGACCACATCCTGCGGGTTAAGTGTACGGCTGAAAGTCACCAGTCCGGTGACGTAGTCGATTATATAATCTATGCCCGGGTTCAGGATCTGGAAGCGCCCGGTATAGGTGGAGGAGGGTACGGCGAGGTCGTCGGCGCTCATATTGAACACCGTCACCCCGTCGGCCACGGCCTGGTTCTGCTGGTCGATATAGATGCGCTCGGATCGGGATTGGATCGGGAGACGGTCCCTGTTGCCGAACGTGACGTCGTAGTATTTGCGCCGGAGATAATCCACGTCCCGTATATCCGCGCTCTGGAACTGGGTGTTGCCGGTGAACTGCTTGGTCTTGGTGATACCCTTGGTGCGAGAGCCGACCAGGGTGAACTTGAAGCGGCTGGTCTTCAGGTCGGCGCGTATGCCGAAGAGCTGCTTGTTATAGGAAACGAACTCGGTGGCCGGCAGGGAAAGGTCTATGTCGCCGAAAGAGACATTCTGGACCACGTCGTTAGGGTCGCCCTGGTATACTACGGAAATATCCTGCTTATCCAGTTTGGTGTCGTCGTAGTCCACGTTGACGGTTATTTTCTGACCCACCTTGCCCTGCATCCGTACCTGCATCTGCTGGGTGATCTCGAACAGGCTCAGCGAACGCGGCCTGGTGACGGAAGTCTGGTCGTTTATGAAGCGTTTTGACGTGTAGTTCAGGGAAATGACCTTTCTGCCGGTGACGGAGAGCGAGGTGCCGGAATCCTTGAATTCAACTTCGGGCGGCGGGGACAGCGGAGTTTCGGTGGAGGCGGCCACTTCCTGGATAGGTTTGAGTTCCGCGCGGTTGAAGCGGCCGGTCTCTATCTGTTCCCTGACGTTGTTCCAGGCGCCGGGAGAATATTCCGGCGGCGTAATAGCGTCGAGATCGGGCTCAGCGTCCGGCGGATTCTCTTCAGAGCCGGTGTTCAGCAGCCGCCCCGGGTCGGACCGCTCCAGCAGCAGGAAACGCGCCGTGCCGGTGGAGGGGGACGCCAGATACGGTTCCCCGGCCCGGGCGGGGCCCGGGAACACTGCAAGCGCGAGGAACAGAATAGTTAAGTTCTTTTTCACTTTGAAAACGGAAAATCCACTTCTGGCCCCAGTCACCTGAATGCCAATGTCCGGCAGACGCGGAAACTTATATTATAATATACTGTAGTGTAAAGGCGTTAAGGATTTATTGCATGAAATTACGCGTATCCCTGTCGCAAAAGTATGTTCTGCGGGTCTTTTCGCATTTTCTGGCCCTTTCCCTTTTTGTTTTCGCCTCTATTTTTGTGATGGTTAATTTCGTGCAGATGGTGGTCCAGGGCGCCCTGGGCGGTTTTTCTTTTTATTTCCTCTTCAAAAGCATCCTCTATCTGCTGCCCAATATAGTTTCCATGTCGCTGCCGCTGTCTTTTCTGATGGCGGTGCTGCTGAGCCTGGGCCGGCTTTCCCAGGACGGGGAGATCGTGGCTCTGAGGGCCGGGGGATTTTCATTCACCGAGATCCTGGCGGCTATGTTCTGGGCCTCGGTTCTGGCCTCATTCGTCCTTCTGGCGGTCAATAACTGGTTCGGGCCGGCCGCGCTCAAGCGCTCCACGGATTATACGATCTCCATGGTGAACCGGGTGACTAAAGTGGAACTGAAGCCCCGCACATTCCAGCGGATCTCGGACTGGGTGATCTATTCGGACGAGGTCGATTCCCGATCCAGCGGGTTGAAGGGAGTCAAGCTGATCCGGCGCATCAATGCGGACGGGGAACCCTCTCTTGTGACCAAAATAAATTCCGCGGACGGCACTTACTCGGTACTGAGAGAACGCGGGATAGCCATAGAGCTGCGGAACGGGCAGTTCAGCCAGACGGATTATAAAGACGACGATAAGGTGCTCTACGGCGAATTCGTTTCTTACAAGACGCTTATTCCGTTCTTTTCGGAGAGCGCGGGCTCGCGCAGGCTCTACGCGCGGGAGATCCCCACCGCGGGGCTGGTAAAGCGGCTTTCGGATACGGCTCTTGAAGTCGAGACCGCGGCTAAATACCGCGCAGAGATAGCCTCGCGCTTCGCCCTGGCGCTCACCCCGCTGGTGTTTTTCCTTATAGGCGCGCCGTTGGGAGTGGTGCTGGAGAAAAAGAGCCGCTCCGCAGGTTTTGCTTTGAGCCTGCTGATCATATTTATTTACTATGGATTCAGCATAATTGCCATGGTGCTGGCCAGGAAACACTCCTGGCTTTTTCCCTGGGCCATGTTTGCGCCCGCGGTTTCCGGCGCGGCCCTCGGGCTGTGGATGTGGAAGAAGCGGCTGTACGCGCGCTGATGTAAGTTCTTATGACCAAGGTTTTCTTTAAATATATCGCCAAAAGTTTCTGGGGACCGTTTTTTTTCGGCCTGGGGGTTTTTGTTTCCCTGCTCCTTTTCGGCAGCCTTTTTGACAAGATAAATTATTTCATGAAAAGTTCTTCCGGCTTCGATATTTTCCTCAAATACCTTCTTTACCAGCTGCCTTATTTTACCGTCAGGATGATGCCGATGGCCACTCTTCTGGCCGTCCTGTTCGCCCTCAGCGGGATGATCTCCAGGGGGGAATGGAAAGCGGGTATGGCCGGCGGCTGGCGCCCGTTCGACATGGCGCTGCCGCTCCTGGCGTGTTCCGCAGCCGCTGCCCTGCTTCAGCTCGGGGTGCAGGAGACGGTGGCACCGTCGTTTTTTATGAGGTCGGAGTACCTCTTCCAGGGGAAGATCTGGGGCCGGAGCGACTGGAAGAAACTGGTGCGTCGTGAGGTCTCCTTCTCCGCGGGGCCCGATCTTTTCGTGACAGCCCAGGTATTCGACGGCGGCAGTAAGACGATGGAGCGCGTGCTGGTGAACGTTTACGACGGCGGCAGGGTATCCACCGAAGTGAACGCCAGGAAAGCGGTATGGGACGAAGCCTCCGGCGCCTGGGTCTTCGAAGACGGCGTCCTGATAAAATACGGGGAGGGTTCCGGTTCAAGGCCGGTCACTTCGGCTTTCAAAAGTTATTCAGGCTTTTTGCGCAGTCCGCCGGACACCCTGATCCTGGAACGGCTGGTTCCCGACGGGGTCAGCATACTGGATCTTACCGGCAGGATCCGGCGCCTGGAGGCGATAGGGGCGCCGGTGGTGGTGGAAAAGGTGCAGCTTTACTCAAAACTGGCCGGGCCGCTGGCCAATATCGTTATGGCGGTGACCGGTCTTACGCTGGTACTTCTGGTCAGGATGAACAGGATCTTCGGTTTCGGGGTGGCGCTGGCCACGGGTTTTTCTTTCTGGGTGTTCATGATCATGGCCCAGCACGCCGGGGAGGCGGAGCTGATATCGCCCTCTGCCGCGGGTTTCGGGCCGGCCCTTATTTTTCTTGTTTTGTCGTTTCTCGGCCTGAGAAAGGCCAGTGTGTTTTAATTGTATGGAAACTACGCCTTATGTCTGCTGGGCCTGCGGGGAGCGCATCTCCGACGAAGATAATTATTGCAGAAAATGCGGCAAGGGCCAGGGTGCGTTTGTGGACTGGTATTACAGGCACTGGGGAATACTCGTCCTGATATTCTGCGCCGGACCTTTCGCCCTCTATTTCGTCTGGCGTTCCCCCGCGCTGTCCAGGAACGCGAAATGGATCTACACCGGCCTCATCTCCCTGTTCACCTGGTATATGGCAAATATGTTTTACGGCATCTGGACCTTCTTCCAGACCGCTTTAGGCGGAATGGCGCTGTAAGCATGGAAAATATTTCCATCAAAATAATTCTGGCGAGGCCGCGGAATCCGGACAATATCGGGGCGGCCGCCAGGGCCATGGCCAACTTCGGCCTTGGTGAACTTATACTCGTCGCGCCCCATATCCCCACCTGGAGGGAAACCGCCGAAACCGCCGCCACCGCCGGCAGCGGAGAACCCGTCTGGCTCATGGAAAGGGCCCGGGCCGCCGTCGGGGCCGCCGACGTCATCAAATCCGCCCGGATCTGCGCCACCCTGGCAGAGGCCGCCGCCGATTGCGGCCTTCTCCTGGGCACCTCCGCGCTCCAGCGGCGCACGCCGGACAGGGATGTCGTGCTTCTGCGTGACTTGCAGGGGTATCTGTCGGAAAGGCTTCCAAACGGCAGGGGAGAGGGCGGAGGGGCCGGGATAGGAGTGCTTTTCGGTTCCGAAAGAACCGGGCTGTCTAACGAAGACCTTTCCCATTGCCATGTGGTATTGAATATCCCCACCCGCGAAAACCAGCCCTCCATCAATCTCGGCCAGGCTGTGGCGCTGGTGTGCTATGAATTGGCCGGGCGCTCGTCCGGCGCGCTGCCGCGGGCCGTCCGTCCGAAAGCGCCGGTTCCGACCATGGGCGAGCTGGACAGGGTGGTTTCTGAGATATGCGCCGTCCTGGCCGGGGCGGAAGGGCTGGACAAAGGCGGCAAGAATTATACGGCCGAGATACGCCGGGCGCTTTTAGACGCCAGGCTGACAAAAGGCGCGATGGGCGTGCTGAAAACCCTTCTCCGCAGATTACGGTAACGCCGGTTTTAAAAAAGGGATTGACAAGGTGGAACACTTGTGGTACACTGTATTTAAAAGAGGGGAATATGCCTGCTAAAAATCCTAGAGTTAACATCGTGCTGGATCGGCTGCTTTATGCCGCCCTGGGGCGGCTGGCGGAGCGCGACGGTATTTCGATGTCGCTGGAAGCGCGCGATCTCATAAAAGAGGCTTTGGAGGCCAAGGAAGACGTTTATTGGGATCTGGTCGCGGCCGACAGGGCCGGGACATACAACGCCAAGAAGTCCGTTTCCCATAAGGACGTCTGGCGATAATGCTTTTCGAGCCGAAATATCATTCCGAAGTCTCGCGGGATATCGCCGGTTTTCCGCAAAATATCAAGAATCGGATCCGTAAAGCCATCGAAGACCGCCTCATCCTGGATCCCGTGAGATTCGGCGAGCCGCTGCGCCGCAGTCTGGCCGGATTCCGCAAGTTGCGGGTAGGTGATCACCGCGTCATCTATCAGATCCGGGGACAGACCGTAGTGATCCTGAAAATAGGCCATCGTAAGGAAGTTTACAAAAAATTAAGACGCGCTTGAGCCACCGCCGGCAATTCCGCAAACAACCGCGGAACCTCTGCCGCGTACCCGCACAGGTGGTAACAGACCTCCCGAAGATTTACCGCCTCCAAACCGCAGGGCGCCTCGTTGCGGAAGTCGGGCAAAAGCGGCGTACCGGCGTAATTACGAACCGAAATAAATTAGGTTCCGTTTGGGGCGTGGATAGGTTGGGTGGCAATTTTCAATCGACGCCATTCAGATATCTGACGAAAGCCATCGCGAACGCGGCCAGCGGGTTGGAGTCTCCGGCCGCGCCCCGCACTATGATCCTCCGGCCCCCGAAGTCGTCGATTTTTATTTCCAGATCCATGCCGCAGCCGCGGATCCTGGCGCCGCCGGTTCCCAGAAAAACGCCGTCCCTTTCGAATTTCAGCTCGTCGGCGCCGTCAAAATCCTTTCCGAAACCTCTGCCTCTGACCGTATAGCGGTAGTTCTGTCCGAAGAAATCTCGATCGACCCTGACGTTCAAAAGTCCCGGCCCTTGCACTAACGTCGTGTCCCCGAACTGCCTTAAGCTGAAGCTCTGCGTGGGCTGATGGTCGTCCTCAAATGAGGACGCGCCTGGGATCTTAGGCAGATAGTTCGCTAAAACCGAAAAAAGAACCACGGCCCGGGTGTCTGCGTCGGGGGCTAGGCGTGTTTCAATCCGCAGTTCCGGCCAGCCGGTCTGTTTTGAGAATCTGGCGTAGATGCCCTCCGCGTCTATGACCACTCCGGACGTACCGCCGAAATTCTCGTTTGTTATGGAATTGCCGTCCTCGAGGCGGCGCCCGAACAAGCTGCCTTTAATGTCATGTTTGGCGAAAGGGTCGTTAGGGAAAGAGTCGTTGTATACTTTCAGATTCACGCCGGCGCCGCTGATATCGTAGAGCGGGCTGAAGGCTCCCACGGAACCGGGATTTTTCTCGACCCTAAAATCTAGGCAGGGGGCTTCGGCCGCTCCATGAGTTGCCGTGAAAAAATGGAACGCCGCCGCCAGCAGCGCTTTGTTTAATGTCGGGTTCATCCGTGCCTCCCGGCCGCTATTTTTCTTTGCCGATATACAAATCATATCAGTAATCAGGACATCCTATAATGGTCCAAATGCCCATTGCCACTAAGTCTTCCGGCCCGGTTTTAATAGGTCTCCGGGCTCCGATCGAAGGGCGTTATTTGGAATAAAAGAGGTATAAGTGCGCAGCCGGCCTGATTCCTGAGGCCGGCAGATTTTTTTGGGCTTTGACCAGGGAGTCGAAGGCCGTTTTTTTTGCCCGGCCGGAAACGAGAAAAACGGCGATTTTGGCGGAGTTCAGAGCGCTCAACGTCAGGGTTACGCGCCGCCTGGGCCTGGCGTAGGGCGGAGCCAAAACTGATATGGCGAGTTTTTTCTTTTCCCCGAGGGCCGGGCTGCCGGGGAAGAGGGAAGCCGTGTGGCCGTCGGTTCCGAGTCCTAAAAAAACCAGGTCAAAAGAGAGCCCGCCGCCCTTGCTCCTGAAAAAGCCGCGGATGATTTTTTCATACGCGGCCGCCGTCCCGGAACCTTCGGAGACCGGGACGGTGAAAATATTTAAAGGTGGGATCGGCGCTTTTGAAAATAAAAGATCGTTTGCGGTTTTGAAATTACTGTTTTTATTCTTCCGATCCACAAGCCTTTCATCGGCGAAAAAAAAGAATATCCTTCTCCAGTCCAGGCCTTTCTGCGCGGCCAGTTTCCTGAAAAAAAGCGCCGGCGTCCGGCCGCCGGACAGAACCATGCTGAAAAACCCTTTCCCTGGAGCCGCTTTGGCGTACTCTTCCCTGAATATCCCCACCGCCCGCTCCGCCATCCCTTTTTCGCTCCCAAAATATTCAACGTTTTTGGTCATATTTTCAAAAGGTGCCTGGCACCTTTTTACAACCACGCTCTTCCGTCTTGTTTCGGGAGGTTGGCGGCTTCTTTTGGGCCTTCGGCGCCTGAGGGGTAGGCGTAGAGCGGGATGTTCGCCGCGCCGTCGTTCCACGCCGCCAGGATGGGCGAAAGGAATTGCCACATGAAGCGCACCTCAAAAGCGCTGAGGAAAAGCGTCTGGTCTCCGGCCATGGCGTCTATAAGCAGGCGTTCGTAATCGGTGGGGGAGGCGAACTCCTCCCGGTGCTCGCGGTAATTGAGATCCATCGTGCGTGAGGTCAGGCAGAATTTAGGTCCCGGATGTTTGGCGATAAGGGAGAAATTCATGTTCTCCGCCGGCTGGATTTCGAACGAGAAAATATTGGGGTAGCCGATCTCGAGGGTTTTGAAGATGCCGTGCTCCGGTTTTTTGTAGACCAGATCTATTTTGGTCTTTTTAATCCCGGTTTTTTTTCCGGCCCGGACGTAAAAGGGCACCCCGCGCCAGCGGTCGTTGTTTACGTGGAATTTAAAAGCCAGGAAAGTCTCGGCCCTGGAGCCGGCGGCCACGCCGGTTTCCCCGAGGTAGCCGTCATACTGGGCGCGGACTACCTGGCGGGAGACGGCCTCCGCGTCAAGCAGCGGGATGCTTTCGAAGAAGCGCCGCTTTTCTGCTTTGAAGTCGGTATCCTTGAACGAGGCCGGGAGATCCATGGCCGTTATGGCCGCCAACTGGAGGATATGGCTCATCATGTCCCGCGCCAGGCCCATTTTCTCGAAAAAACCGGCCCGGCCTTCAAGCCCCAGTTCTTCAAAAACGGTGATTTGCACATGATCTATAAAACCGCTGTTCCAGGTTTCATCGAAGACGCTGTTGGCCGCCCTCAGCGCCAGGACGTTCTGCACCGTTTCCTTGCCGGTAAAATGGTCTATGCGGTAGATCTGGGCCTCCGAAGCCGTCTCTTTGAGGCCGGTGTCCAGCGCGGAGGCGGTCTCAAGGCTTGAGCCGTACGGCTTTTCGATGATTATCCTCGACCAGCAGCCGCAGTCCCTGGGGTCGAACAGGAGGCTGTGGGCCTTGAGTTTTTCGGTGATGGATTTGAAAGCGGCCGGGGGTGTGGCGAGGTAAAAAAGCCTTTTCTTTTTCAGGCCGGATTTCGCGTCCAGTTCGTCCAGGCGGACGGAGAGCCGGCGGTAAAAATCGTCGCTTTCGTAATCGGCCCGGAGGTATTCTACTTTCTCCAGGAAATTTTTCAGTTCGCGCGGAGAGGGTCTTGCCCCGGCCGCGGAGACGGCGGCGGCCAGGTGTTCCTCGAAAGTCCGGCGGTCGAGTTCGGTGCGGGCCGCGAACAGGAAATAGAGGTTTTCAGGCGCCAGGTTTTTGGCGCAGAGTCCGAAGAGAGCGGGTATTATTTTTCCGGCGGCCAGGTGGCCGGTGGCGCCGAAAAGTACAAACCCGCAGTTCTCCGGCCGCGTTTCCTGGCAGAAGCCTATGGTTTGTTCCATCCGATTTCCATTACCGGATTCTTTGCCTGTTCCGGCAAAGAACGCCACAGGCCATACGCTTACGGCCCATGGCCAATAACGCGTGTGTCTTCCCGGTTATTTCAGGTGTTTTGAAATTAAGCCGGCTATCTCGAACATCGTTACCTGCGGCTTGCCGAAAACTTTCAGCAGCTTTTCGTCGGAGTTGACGTTCCTCTTGTTTACCTTGTCCTGCAGACCGTTCGCCTTTATGTAGACCCACAGTTTCTTTACCACTTCCGTCCTCGGAAGGGGGTCGCTTCCCACTACCGCCGCAAGCTCGGCGTCGGGCTGAAGAGGTTTCATGAACTTAGGATTTGCCATTTTAGTCTCCTTTGCATCCAGGGGCAGTGTGTTCAGTCGGAATTGGTTCCATCCAATTCCCAGCCCCCATAAACATCATAATAAAAACCCGCCCCGTTTTCAAAGCGTTTGATAGTTGCATTAGAAATGTAACGCCGGGCCGGCCCCGCACTTTGGCTCGTTTAGAAAAAGTGCGGGGCTGGTAGGCTTTGGGTTTGCGAACCGCAGGATAGCCCAGTCGGTGCGGCGGCGGGTTTCCCGCGCGCTCCGGGTTCGGGTTTTATGGAGAAGAAGACCGGGGTCTTCCGCCGGCGTGCGAACCTGCTCACTGAATTGTGCTTCGCACCCGGCCAAAAGACAATGCTTTTGGCCTCAAACATTCACCGCCGTCCCGGAGGGATACGCTCCAGATCCCGGTCTTAAAACCCTCCGAATGGAGCACGCGGGAAACCCGCCGCCGCCCCTCCATTAAACCTGCGCGTATTATGTTAGCTCGGCTTTATTCCCCGGCGCTTCCTTATAAATAAAACATCTTTACCCCGCCCAGTCACGATACGGCGTAATTGCCCGCCCCTTTATTCTATGTTTTAAGGATTTCAGGGTAAGGGAACAGGGAAGGGGTGTCGGCGGGTATTGTTGGAGGGGTGACGGGATCAGGCCTTTTCGTCCCGCAGGTTTCCGAGGGAAGCGAAAAGGCCTGATCCCGGCAGGCCCCCGAACTGGCAGCCGCCGACAGCCCGCTCTGTCGTGCGCGACTTCTATAAGTATCTGGATCAATTCTTATCGGCTTACTTTTTCAGGAATTCCTTGATCTTGGCCGTTACGGCTTCGGGGGTGAAGCCGAAATGGGCTAAGACTTCCTTTTCGGGGGCCGACAGGCCGAAAGTTTCCACGCTTATCGTCAGGGAGCGCCCGTCGGCTAATTCCCGCCAGCCCGAACCGCGCCCCGCTTCTATAAAAACCTTAGGCAAAGCCTTGTCCAGCACCTCGGACCGGTGCTCCGCGGACTGCGCCGCGAAAACTTCCGCGCAGGGCATGGAAACGACTTTGGCCATTATCCCCGCTTTCTCCAGCAGCGCGGCCGCGTCAAGCGCCAGCGAAACTTCGGAGCCGGTGGCGACTATCTCCAGGTCCGCCCGGCCCGGCGTGCCCTTGATCACATACCCGCCTTTTTTCAGCCCTTCCTTTATCCTCTCCTTATGCTGCGCCTGTACCGGCAGTTTCTGCCTTGAAAGCACCAGAACCGCCGGTTTCCTGTTTTTCAGGATCCGTTCCCAGGCGTAAAAGGTTTCGTAAGCGTCGCACGGGCGCCACACCGCCAGGTTCGGGATCAGGCGCAGAGACATGAGCTGCTCCACAGGCTGGTGAGTGGGACCGTCCTCGCCCAGGCCCACGCTGTCGTGAGTGAAAACGAACGTTGAGGGGATGTTCATGATCGCCGCCAGGCGTATGGCCGGGCGCATATAGTCCGAGAAGACAAGAAAAGTGGAGCCGAAAGGGCGCAGACCCCCGTGCAGCGCCATGCCGTTCACGATAGCGCCCATGGCGTGTTCCCTGATGCCGAAATGCAGATTGCGCTCCGGATGTGCGGCGAAGTCGGTTTTGGCGGAGGCCGCCAGATCGGCCGAGCCGCTGATGAGGTTCTCTACCCGCTCCGCCAGCAGGTTCAGGGCCTTGCTGGAAGCCTCGCGGGTGGCCAGCGGCTTATCGAATACCAGATCCTCGTCCCTGATAATATTCTCAGGCAGTTCCGGGGAAAAATACTCGCTGAGCCTGGCGGCCAATTCCGGGGCTTTCTCCCTGTAGGATTTAAGCGACTTAAGCCATTTCTTTTCGGCCTTGCCGCCTTCCTGCGCAAACGCGGAAAAATGGGGGAGCAGCTCTTCAGGATATTTGAAAGGCTCTTCCCAGGGCCAGCAGAGAGCTTTTTTCGTGGCCAGAACTTCGTCGTGATTGAGCGGTTCGCCGTGCACGCCTTTGGTATCCTGTTTGGGGCTGCCGAAGCCGATGTGGGTTTTGGCGATGATGAGAGTCGGCTTATCCGCGCTTTTTCCGGCTTTTCTGAAAGCCCGGTCAAGTTCTTCCAGGTCGTTGCCGTTTTCCACATCGAGGACATTCCATTCCTGGGCGAGGAAATGCTTTTTAACGTCCTCGGTGAAAGTTATGGCGGTGGAGCCGTCGATGGTGATGCCGTTGGAATCATAGAGGCAGATAAGCTTGTTCAGTTTCAGGTGGCCGGCCAGCGACGCGGCCTCGTTGCTCACGCCCTCCATCATGTCGCCGTCGCCCGCGAAGACGTAAGTATGATGGTCTATAAGGCCGAATTCCGGCGTATTGAAGACGGCCGCGAGGCGTTTTTCAGCGATAGCCATGCCGACCGCGTTGGCAAAGCCCTGGCCGAGGGGGCCGGTGGTCGTTTCCACGCCTTTGGTATGGCCGTATTCCGGATGCCCCGGGGTTTTGCTGCCCGCCTGGCGGAAGCGTTTTATCTCATCCATCGGCAGGCCGTACCCGAACAGATGCAGCATGGCGTACAGCATGGCCGAGCCGTGGCCGGCGGACAGCACAAAACGGTCCCGGTCAAGCCATTCGGGGTTGGAGGGGTTGTGTTTCAGGTGGCGGCTCCATAAAACGTAGGCGGCGGGCGCGAGGCCCAGCGGCAGGCCGGGATGGCCCGAATTGGCTTTTTCCACCATATCGATAGCCAGAGTCCTGATGGCGTTCACCGCAAGGTTGTCCGTTTCGTTGAAAGACATGAAGTTTCTCCTGTTTGTATGAGGGTTTGAAGGTTAGAGGATTAGAGGGTTGGAAGAAAGAATAAAGAACTCATTCCTCCAACCCTCTAACCCTCGTAGTTCCTTAACGCGTACGCTTGCAGCGCAATGATGGTCTTGGCGTCTTTTATTTGGCCGTTCCGCGCGAGTTTTAAAGCTTTTTTGAACGGCATTTTCTCCACTTTGATGAATTCGTCTTCGTCGGGGGCGGCTTTGCCCGCCTTGAGCCCGGTGGCCAGATAGATATGCAGGAGTTCGTTGGAAAATGCCGGGGTGGGCCAGAAAGCGGTAAGCTTGTTCATCCGTGCGGCGGTATAACCCGTTTCTTCCCTGAGTTCGGCCCGGGCTCTTTTAACCGGGGAGTCGTTGGAAGAGTGCAGTTTGCCGGCCGGTATTTCAAGCGTGACCTTGCCCACGGGATAGCGGTACTGGCGCACCAGCACGATGCCGCCGTCGTCCAGCACGGGCAGGATGGCCACCGCGCCGGGGTGGTCCAGGAATTCTCGCGTGGCGGGCTTGCCGTCCGGCAGGCGGATGGCGTCCGCCCTGAACTTTACGGCATTGCCGGAAAAGACCAGGCGTTTTTTTACCAGTTTTTCAACGTGTCCGTTTACCGCTTTAAGTTTCAGCATACCTGAGATTATATAAATAAACTCCGGCTTTCCGCCGCCCCATAAATTTATATAATCTTATCTATAATGAAATCCGCGGGCTTTATCCATCTTCATAATCACTCGGAATATTCGCTCCTGGACGGGATGCTGCGCATCACCGACGGCGATGGAAAGCCGTCCGAGTTCCTCAAAGGGCTGGCGGACAGGAAAGTCCCCGCTCTGGCTTTCACCGACCACGGCAATATGTACGGCGCCATGGAATTCTATTTCACCGCCTCCGCCGCCGGCGTCAGGCCCATCATCGGCTGCGAGGTTTACACCGCCAAAGGTTCCCGCCTGGAGAAGGATAAGACTTCGTCCAGAAAAGACAACGGCCACCTCACGATCCTGGCCAGGAACCAGGCCGGTTACCAGAATCTGCTGAAACTGGTTTCCAACAGCTATCTTGAAGGTTTCTATCACGACCCGCGCATAGACCTGGAGCTCCTGGCCCGGCACTCGGAAGGCCTGGTGGTTCTTTCCGGCTGTCTCAAATCCCATGTGGCCCGCGCCTGCGCCCTCGGCGACGTGGACGGGGCGGTGAAGGCCGCCTCCCAGTATTCGGATATTCTGGGCAAGGGCAACTTTTTTATCGAGCTGATGGATCACGGAATTCCCGAGGAGACCGTCGCGCTCAAAGGGCTGCTGGAGGTCGCCCGGCGCACCGGGCTGCCCGTCGTGGCCACCAACGACTGCCACTACCAGAAAAAAGAGGATTGGGAGGCGCACGACGCCCATATCTGCATCTCCACCGGTTCGCTGGCGAGCGATCCGGACCGCATGAAGATGACCACGCACGAGCTTTATTTCAAGAGCCCGGAAGAGATGATCCGGCTTTTCTCGCACACGCCCGAAGCCGTGAAGAACACCATCGCGATAGCCGAGATGTGCAATCTGAAAATAGAATCCGGCAAGCTTTATCTTCCCGATTTCGACATCCCCGCCGAGTATAAGACGAAGTACAAGGAAGAAGACGCCCAGTTCGAATATCTGAAAGCCCTCTGCGCCGGCGGTCTGGAGGCTAAACTGGGCCGGGTCGGGGACGAATATAAAAAGCGGCTGGAGTACGAGCTCGGCGTCATAAGGCGGATGGGGTTTTCCAGCTACTTCCTGATCGTCATGGATTTTATACGGTATTCCCGGGCGCACGGCGTTCCCGTGGGGCCGGGCCGCGGCTCCGGCGCCGGGTCGCTGGTGGCTTTCGCCCTGGACATTACGCGGGTGGATCCGATCGTCAACGGCCTCCTGTTCGAGCGGTTCCTCAATCCGGATCGCAAGAGTATGCCCGACCTGGACATCGATTTCGCCGACTCCGGTCGCGAGAAGATCATAGAATACGTCCGCCAGAAATACGGGATCAACAACGTGGCCAATATCATCACCTACGGCACCATCAAGTCCAAGACCGCGGTGCGCGACGTGGGCCGCGTCATGAATATCCCCCTGGCGGAAATAAACGCCATCGCCAAGCTTATCCCCGACGGCGAAACTCTTTACAAAGCCATGTCCACCGTGCCCGACATCCAGAAATGTCAGAAAGACCCTAAGATAAAAAAGATGTTCGAAATCGCGCTTAAGATCGAGGGCCTGCGCCGCCAGACCGGCGTGCACGCCGCCGGAGTGGTCATCACCAAAGAGCCGGTCGTCAACTACGTGCCGCTGGCCAACCGCAACAACAAAGACGTTATTACCACGCAGTACGACGGCAACATGCTGACCAGACTCGGCCTGCTGAAAGTCGACTTCCTGGGCCTCCGGACCCTTACCATCATCGAGACGGCTTCGGAGCTGATCCGGGCCGGGAAAGACAAGGATTTCGACATCTACAAGGTTCCGCTGGACGATAAGAAGACTTACGATCTCCTGTGCGACGGACGCACGACCGGCGTCTTCCAGCTGGAGAGCGAAGGCATGAGAAAGCTGATCAAGGGTCTGAAGCCCTCGCAGTTCAGCGATATCGCGGCCTTAGTGGCCCTCTACCGGCCAGGTCCCATCCAGAGCGGTATGCTGGACCTGTTCGTGGAGCGCAAGCACGGCCGCAAGAAGATCGTTTACGATCACCCGATCCTGGAGCCCATCCTGAAAGATACTTACGGCACCATGGTCTACCAGGAACAGGTCATGGAGATCTCCAAGAAACTCGCCCTGTTCACCCCCGGTGAGGCCGACTCTCTGCGCAAGGCCATGGGCAAGAAGAAACCGGAAGAAATGGAGCTCCTGCGCGTAAAGTTCACGGACGGCGCCAAAAAGAACGAGATCCCGCTCAAGCTTTCCACCAAGATCTTCGACCAGATGTTGCAATTCGCCGGTTACGGCTTCAATAAATCCCACTCGGTGGCGTACGCCCTTGTGGCCTATCAGACCGCCTGGCTCAAGGCCAATTATCCCGTGGAGTTCATGTGCGCCCTTCTGACCAGCGAGATAGGCCACAACGCCGTGAATTCGGACGACAAAGAGAACAAGCAGGTCACCTATATCGGCGAGGCTCAGGCCATGGACATAGAGATCCTGGGCCCCGACCTGAACCATTCGGGCAGGATCTTCGCCATAGAGGCGAAGAACGGCAAGCCGGCTGTGCGCTTCGCCCTGACCGCCGTCAAGAACGTGGGGGAGGGGGTGGCGGATGCCGTTGTGGCCGAGCGGATCAAAAACGGCCCCTTCAAATCTTTCGAGGAATTCACGCTGCGCGCCGACAACAAACAGCTTAACAAGCGCGTTATCGAGTCGCTGGCCAAAAGCGGGGCCTATGACAATCTTTACCCCTCTCCGACGGTGGAACTGGCCCGCACCAAGGCGCTTAAAGCCGTGGAGAACTTCAGCGATACCGGCTCCAAAAGCCGCCGGGAGGCCGAGGGGCAGGATCTTCTTTTCGGGGTGGAGGCTTCCCGCAAACCCTCCAACACGGCGGTGCTGCCGTCCGAAGCGCTCAACGAGCATACGATCCTGAAATACGAGAAAGAAGTGCTGGGGTTTTATTTTTCCGGCCACCCGCTTAACAGTTACCGGCGTCACATTTCCATGATCTCCAATTCCAATATCGAGAAAATCCTGACCGCCGGCTTCAAGCCGGGAGAAACGGTCCGCGTGGCGGGTATTGTCCTGCAGTCCAAGGTCATGCAGACCAAAAAAGGCGATACTATGGCAAAGTTCGAACTGGAAGACCTCTCCGGCAGTATCGGGGTGTGCCTGTTCCCCAAAAAATACGCGGTCTACGGCCACCAGCTTGGGCCGAATAAGATCGTGGTCGTTACGGGCAGGGTGCAGGAGTCGGATTTCGGCCGGACCCCGTTCGAGTTGATAGCCGAGGAGGTTCTGGGATTGTTCGACGCGATGAACAAATGGGGAAAAAATATTATAATACGGCTGCCCGAGGGCATCCTGTTCGACGAGAAGCAATTGACTGAACTCAGGAATACGCTCGGCAGAAGCCACGGGGAGTGCCCGGTTTACCTGAAAATAGACACAAAAGTCAGGAGTTCGTACATGGTGGAGACCCGCGACAGGGTAGCGCTCAGCGAGACCCTGTTAAAAGACCTGGAAAAACTACTGGGGGAAAAAACATGGCAGGTGGAAAGCGCATACTGATAGCCGACGACGACCCGGACATAGTGGATTTGCTGGAAACTTATTACAGGAAGAAAGGTCACGCGGTGGCCGTGGTGGTGAACGGCAAAGACGCCCTGCAGAAGCTGGAGGCCGAAAAGTTCGACCTGGTGCTTATGGACGTGATGATGCCGTACATAGACGGTTATCACGTGGCTTATGAGATCAGCTCCAAGCTGGGCGCGGACGCGCCGAAGATAATCATCATGACGTCCAGGGATGTAGCCAGCGAAAAGGGCATCGCGATGCTGAGCGGAGCCCATGACGTGGTACAGAAACCGTTCACGCTTGACGAACTGGACAAAAGGGTGGCGGCGCTGCTGGGAGCGTAAGCGGGAGTGGTTAGTGATTAGTGGCAGAGTAAATCTATTTGTACAAAATACAAAGGATGGTAATATGAAAAAACTTAAACTGCCGGCGGCGCTTGCGTGCGCCCTGTTAGTTATTAATTCAGCGGCTTTTGCCGCCAGGGACAAGGAGAAAGGCGAGAACGTCGTCCTGCCGGATACCGAGCTTATCGATATCCCCACGGCGGGCATCCTTGACTATTACGGTTTTCAGGTCAAGAACAGGGCCTATTCGCAAGGCGGCGTGGTCACCGCGCTCAATTTCGGAGTGCTGGAGCGGCTCAATCTCGGCGCCTCGATGGCCGTGGATAAACTGATAGGCTCGGATTCGCCCATCAAGATGCGCCGGCCGGAGATCCAGGTCAAGTTCCGCTTCTTTGACGGCGGCTACTACGTTCCCGCCGCGGCGCTGGGATATGACGGCCAGGGATATTATTACGACTCGGATTCCAAAAAGTACATGGAAAAAGGCAAAGGCCTTTACCTGGCCGGTTCAAAAGAGATAGGCATTCCCAATTTAACGGCGCACGGCGGGTTCAATGTCCCCGATTTCGACACCAGCTACCTGTTCGGTTTCCTGGGCGCCAATTACACGCTGGAGGACAAGGTATCTTTTCTCCTGGAATTCGACAACCTGTTCCATAAGGACGATCCTTCCCGGTTCAACGTCGGAACCAGGGTTTACATCACCCCTTACTTCCAACTGGATATAGGCGTAAGGGAGCTCAGTCCCAGCCGGGACTTCTCCAATGGACTTCCGCGCAAAACCGAGCGCATAGTACAGCTGAGGTACAATACGAATTTTTAAAAAATGTAAAGCGTAAAGGGCAACCTGCAAACCGAAAAATCAAGGAGGGCTTTTATGAAGAAAAAAATCGGAATTTTAACCGGCGGCGGAGACTGTCCCGGACTTAACCCCGCTATACGCGGCTGCGTTTACGCGGCCGAAAAGCGCGGCTATGAATGCGTGGGGCTGCTGGACGGCTGGAAGGGGCTGGTGGAAGGCCTCACCACGCCGCTGAACAAGGACATAACCGAGTATATCGTCATGAAAGGCGGCACGATGCTCGGCACCTCGCGCACCAATCCTTTCAAGCGGGAAGAGAACGTAGGGAAATGTCTTGAGACCTTTAAAAAACTGGGGCTTCATGCCCTGGTCGCCATGGGGGGGGATGATACGCTGGGCGTGGCCACCAGGCTTTACCGCGACCACAAGCTCAATGTCGTGGGCGTGCCCAAGACCATGGACAACGATCTTAACGTCACCGACTACACTTTCGGTTTCGATACCTCGGTCACGCACGCCATGGAAGCCGCGCAGTCCCTGATAGACACCGGCAACAGCCACCACCGCATTATGGTGCTGGAAGTCATGGGCCGGCACGCCGGCTGGGTGGCGTTATATACGGCCATCGCTTCGGCGGCGGATTTTGTCTGCATCCCGGAGAGGAAAATAGACACCGCGGAGATGCTCAGGAAACTCAAAGAATCCTACGCGAGGAAACGGTTCGCGCTGGTAGTCACCAGCGAGGCCGCCGAGCTGCCGGAAGCGGGCGAGGGCGTCTCCAAGAGGGACGTTGACCAGTTCGGCCACGCCATCCTTAAGGATCGTGGGATGGGCGAGCGCATCTCCCAGTTCATAGAGAAGCAGACCGGCATAGAGACCCGCTTCGCCGTCATCGGCCATATGCAGCGGGGCGGGGCTCCGACGCTGTTCGACAGGATGCTTGCCACGCGCGTAGGCATGAAAGCCGCGGAGCTGGTGCACGCGGGGCAGTTCGGCATGATGAGCGCCCTGGTGGGGAACCAGATCGTAGGGGTGCCGCTTGAAAAAGCCACCGGCGAGCTGAAAACGGTCTCAAAAGAATGGTTCGACACGATGGAAGTGTTGTTCTAAGGAGGGGGACACCTTGCCGCAAGGTGTCCCCAGGGAGAAATTCATGGCAGATAACGCACAAGCTAAACCGGCCCAGCAGTTCCAGCGCAGGACCATACTTATCAAGAAAGGCCTGCAATACCGCTACATGGCGCTGATCTTCCTGAGCGTCCTGGTGGCGTTCCTCATCGTCGGGCTGGATCTGATCTGGACCGTTTCCAAGGTCGTGAACGACCATCCCATGATGCAGCCTCTTCTGGAGGATATTTTCACCATGGCGCCGCTTTTCGTCCTTAAGATAGGTATGTACATGGTGATCGTGCTCATCGTGTCGGCCGTGGTTTCCCACCGCATGGCCGGGCCTATCTATAAATTCGAGAAAAGCTGCGCCATCGTGGCTTCCGGCGACCTGACCCACCGGGTTTACCTGCGCAAGGGCGATCAGTTGACCGATCTGCAGGATCACTTCAACGAGATGACGGGCGCGGTCAACGAAGTGGTGAAGGAACTGGAGTCTTTCAGGGCCGAAGCCGCGGCCAAGGATCCCGCCCTCAGGGCCAGGGCCGATGAGGTTTCCGGGAAAATAGCCGGGATCATGCCGGGGTATAAGATATAAACCGAAAATTGCAACGCAATTTTCGTAGGGATGAAAGATGAGGGATGAGGGATGAGACAGAAGAATACTTCAAAAATAAAAATTATTTTTTCATCCCTCATCCCTCATCCCTCATCTTTCCGAATTCCACGCTTGGAATTCGGGTTTGCGGCGCTGGTTCTCCTGTCCCCGGCCCAGCCGTGCCGCGCCGAGCCTGCCAGGGTGCAGGACGTCCTTGCCCTGGACGAAGTTGTCGCGCTTGCCGTAAAGAACGACCCCGCGCTGCTCGCTTCGGAGCAGGACATTATCATCGCCAAACAGCGCGTGCGTGAAGCGCGTTTCATGAATATGCCGCAGTTGGCGCTTTCCGGCACCTATTCCAAGGTAAATCTGGCGTACCCGATGGCGTTGGGGCCCGAGTTGGGCGACAGGTACCTGGATCCGTCCATCAGCAGAAATCTGTATACCATGCGCGCCTCCGCTCTCCAGCCGCTTTACACCGGCGGCCGCAATAAGAACACCCTGCGCATGGCCAAGACGGCCCATAACCAGGCCAAGGTGAATTATGAGACGGTCAGGACCGACGCCGTCTACAGGGCCAAGAAAGTATTCTATACCCTGCTCAGGAACAAGAAACTGGAGGAACTGGCGCTCAAAACGCGGAACCGCGCCCGCGCCCTTGACGGCAGGATCCGGAAAGACGCCTGGGAATCCATGGAAGCCGGCATCCTGCTGGCCGGACTGGAGAGACAGGTTGAGGAAGCGTCCCACGAGGTGGAGGCTTCAAAAACCGAACTTATCAAGGTGCTCAACCGCGAGCCCTCCTACCAGGCGGATATCTCCGGCGAGTTCGTCCCTCAGCCGGTGAGCGCCACGATGCAGAAAAGCCTGGTGACGGCCATGGAGTTGCGCTCCGAGCTCAAGAGCGAGATTTACAAAGCCCAGATGGACGACATAGCGGTGAATATGGCCATGATAAGGCGCTACCCCAACGTCTATCTCGGCGCCAATTACGACGTTATCGGTTACAAAATAGATTCACTGAACGATAATTCCATCCGCTCCAACAACTGGGCCGCCTCCATCGCCATCCATTTCCCTCTTTCCTACGATATCTGGACGCAGGTCGTGCAGCGCAGAGCCCAGCAGCGCCAGGGCGACCTGAAACGCGTGGAACTGCAGGACAAGATCCGTTTTGAGATCCTGGCCGCGCATAAGGATCTGGAATTCTGGGGCGCGGAGACCGTAAAACGGAAAGCGGCCCTGGACGCGGTGGAGGGGAAATATGCGGAGGCGGCCAAAACTTCTCCGGCTTCGCTTTCGGCCCTGCGGGCGGCCTCCTCGATAGCCGGTCTTGAAAGGATCTGGCTCGAAAGCGTCTATGCCCAGCTCATGGCCAGGATAAAGCTTGAGTGGGCCCAGGGGCGGGATCTTGCGGAGTAAAATCTTCCTTGTTCTGGCGCTGCTGGTTTCGGGGCTTTTCGCCCTCCGGGCTTCCGCGCAGGAATTTTCCAAAGACGATGGGATCTTTCGCGAGCTCATGTGGGATAAACTCGTCCAGACCGGGCCTGCCGGGCGCCCCGGCGTCGGGCTGGCGCTTTCCGGCGGCGGGGCCAGGGGGTTTGCTCATACCGGCGTCCTGGAGGCGCTGGACTACGCCGGGTTCCCGGTGGATTATGTTTCCGGCACCTCCATGGGTTCCGTTATAGGCGGGCTTTACGCTTCCGGCATGAGCGTTACCGAGATGTGGAAGTTCGCCAGGGCGACCGCCACTTTAAAAGTGTCCAGGGATTTCAAAGGTATAAAACTGCTGAAGCTGCTGCTAAGCAATAAACTGATAACGCCCACCTATATAAATCAGTTCATAGAAAAGAACCTGGGTTCCCTCACTTTCGGCCAGCTTAAAAAACCGTTCTCCTGTGTGGCCATGGATTTCAGGACCGGCGAAAAGATAATTTTCGACGAAGGACCGCTTGCTATCGCCGTAAAGGCGAGCGTTAATCTGCCCGGCATCTTCGCGCCGGTCGAATACCGCCACCGCTACCTGGTGGACGGCGGCGTGGTGGATTTTATTCCCGTGGACGCCGCCCGGCTGCTGGGGGCGGACTGGGTGCTGGCCAGCGTTACCGCGGGCTCCTCCACCGAATTGCCGGGGAACGTGCTTATGTCGCTGCTGCAAGTCATAGACATCAGGGGCTCCATGCTTGCCGGCAGCGAGGAAAAGGAAGCCGACTTCGTTATAAAGCCGGAGGTCGGCTCCATCAAAATGGCCGATTTCGAAGAATGTGACGCGGCCGGCGCGGCCGGGCTCCTGGAGGCGGCGAAGCGGATAGACTGGGCCCGGGAATCTTACCTCATATTCTCGGCGCCGCGCCTGCTGGAGGGGTTGTGAGCAGGAGAGATCTTGAATCTTTAATTCTTTTACTGTTTTTCGTTCCCCTTGACGCTTCGGCATTCCTTTTCGGCGGAATTTCAGATAGAAAGGCGGAAGATATGCTCAGCGGCATGAGCGCCAATTTTGAGCGTGGCGATTGCCAGGCCGTTTCCGAGATCTCGGAATCGTTGTTTAAAGAAAAGCCCTCCTCCCAGATAAGGGAGAGAGCATATTCATACCTCGGGCGCTGCTATGAATCCCAGGGACTTCCGGATAAGGCCATAACGGTCTATAAGCTGGCCAACGGCCTTTATCCTGAAAACGATTTTTTTGCCGTGCGCCTCGCCTCCATTTATCTTAAGACCGGGTTTTACGCCACCGCCGTCCCGCTTTTTGAAAAAGCGCTCCAGGGCCGTTCCGACGACATAGAGGCCAACGCCGGCCTGGCGCGCTGTTACGCCGCGCAGGGGTTCCTTTCAAAGGCCAAGCTTTATTATTCCAGGGCCGTCATTCTGGGGGACTTCGGCGATCCGGCCCTGCTGAAAGAATACGCCGCCCAGATGCTCCGAAAGAGGGATTGGGAGGAGGCCGCTCTTATAACCGGCTATGCCCTGAAGCTCTCTCCGGGCGACGCCGGTTTATATGAGATATCGGCGCGCATAGCGGCCGGCCGGGGCGATTACAAGAATGCCGCCGGGCAGATGCGCGCGGCCCTGAAATTGGCGCCCTCCGACGCCGGTTTCGCTCTTGAACTGGCGTTGCTGGAGCTTCTGGCGGGGGATTATGAGACGGCGCTCGGCGCCATCCCCGCCGTGGGAACGGAGCACGGCGCCCTTGCCCTTGTGATACGGGGCATGGCCCTGCACAAGAAAGGGGAACGCGCCAGGGCGCTGGAATATTTTAAAGAGGCGGCCGCCTCGGGCGGGCACCCTTTCATCTCCGCTTTCGCGGCGGCGCTGGCCAGGGGCAGTGACTAGTGGTTAGTGGATAGTGGTTCGTGACCGATACTGCGATACATCAGGGGACGTGTTGTGAAAGTAAAATTTTGGAAAATGTCTGGTGCGGGAAACGACTTCGTGCTGATAAGCGTACGGGGGCTGTCTTCCGCCCGTCTTAAAAGCCTGGCGGTCAGGCTTTGCGGCAGGAAAGCGGGCATCGGAGCCGACGGGCTTTTGTGCGCGGATAAAGCCGGCGCCGGAAAGATCGCCCTGCGTTACTTCAATTCCGACGGGTCGGAAGCTTTCTGCGGCAACGGCTCCCGCTGCGCCGCCTGGTGGGCGCGCGCCGCGGGGCTGATGAAAGGCGGGGAGCTGGAACTGGCCACTATCCGGGGGATCCTGCCCGCGTGGATAACGGGCCGTGAAAAAGTGAAGATGAGGATGCCCGCCGTGCCGGCAGTGTGCCTTTGTCATAAGGGAAAATATCCGGAACCTGTAAAAACCGTTCATTTCCTGGACACCGGCGTGCCCCACGCCGTAGTGCCGCTGAAGAATATAGACTCCCTCGACGTTAACGCGCTTGGCCGCCGACTGCGTTTTAATAAGGCTTTCGGGCCGGCCGGCGCTAACGTGGATTTCGTGGAATTTAAAGGCCCCCTGCTGCGTATCAGGACTTACGAAAGGGGCGTGGAAGCCGAAACCCTGGCCTGCGGCACCGGCATTACAGCCGCCGCCCTGGCCCTCGGTCTTGAGAGAGGCCTCCGCCCGCCTGTCAGGGTCGTCGCCAGAAGCGGAGAACGTTTCAAGGTCTGGTTCAAATCAGCCCCGCGTGGTTCCGCGGACGACATCTATATAGAGGGCCCCGCGAAAATTATTTTTGAGGGGACGATAGCAGTATAAACTGGGGTAAATATTCGGTACCCCCGTCATCCCGGCGAGCTGTTGGCCGGGATCCATTAATAAAAGATTTATGGATTCCCGCTAAAAGCACGCGGGAATGACAGGCGAAAAAGCGGGGATGATGGGTTTATCGAATATTTACAACTGGGTGTACTTTCTGCCGGAGGTTTATGCTTGAGCTTAAAGGCTGTTTTACCGCGGTAATAACGCCGTTTCTGGACGGGAAACCGGATCTTGCCGCTTTCCGAAAGATCGTTCGGGCGCAGATAAAAGCGGGGATCAACGGCCTGGTCCCCTGCGGCTCCACCGGCGAGGCCGCCACGCTGACGGAAGAGGAATATCTCGACGTCATAAAGATCGCGGTGGAAGAGGCGAAAGGTAAGGTTCCGGTCATGCCCGGGGTCGGCACCAACTCCACCGCGCGATCCGTGGAAATGATCGGGAAAGTGGAGAAACTCGGCGTGGACGGAGCGCTGGCCATAGTGCCCTATTACAACAAGCCCACGCAGGACGGGATGCTGGCGCATTTTTCCGAACTGGCGGGGAATACCCGTCTGCCGGTGGTCCTTTATAATGTCCCCGGCCGCACCGGAGTCAATATGCCGCCCGCCACGGCGCTCGCGCTCAGAAAAAAATTCGGAAACATCGTCGGCATAAAAGAGGCCTCCGGCAATCTTGACCAGGTCAGCGAGATAGTAAACGGCGCCGACAAGGATTTCGCCGTTATGAGCGGGGACGATTCCCTTACCCTGCCGATGATGTCGGTGGGCGCCAGGGGCGTGATCTCCGTCGTAAGCAATGTCGTTCCCGGAGAAATGGTCCGGCTGTGCGGACTGTTTTTAAAAGGGGAAACGGAGGAAGCCCGGAAAATACATCACCGGCTTTTCGGGCTGATAAAAACTCTTTTTGCGGAAACCAATCCTATCCCGGTGAAATACGCCATGCATCTTATGGGCTATTGCGCCCCGGATCTGCGGCTCCCCCTGACCGTCCTCAGTGGGAAGCGCCGCGAAGCGGTAAAAGAAGCGCTGCTCGCGGCAGGTATAACACTGGCTAAATAAGCGCCGTCATCCCGCAATCAGCAGTTCCCGGGCCGTTTCCAGGCCTTCCTTTACGCTCTCTTCCATGAAAGAATATTTCCACGCGCCGTAGCGGCCTATGGATCGTATGCCGCGCGCTTTGAGGAGGGAGAGTATGGCGGGCAGGGCTTTATTCCGGTCGGCGTCATAGATCACATAGGCGCAGGGAATATCGAGCCAAAGTTTCTCTACGATATCGCTTTCTCTTTTTATTATTCCGCCTTTTACCAGGCCGCGGAAAATATTTTTTTCGGCCGCCGCATGATCCAGCTTCCCGCCGTCCGTGGCTGTCTCTATATACAGCGAATCGCGGCCTTTAGGCGCCAGGTTCCTGGAAAAATTGGTGGCTATGCCGGCCCGGTAGAAAAGAAATTCCCTTTCCGGGAAGTACGTCCAATGCTTCTTTGAAGAAGTTCCTTTCACGCCCAGGTTCAGGACATGGACGGAGTTATGGCGGAGGCGCGCGCTGAGCTTCCTTAGGCCGTCCGGGGGGGATTTTATAAGCCCCGCAAAATATTTGAGCGGCATAGTGTTGATAAGCGACTTGTATTTTACGGCCCCGAGCCGCCTGATGAAAGCGGTTTTATTCTTTATATCCAGCGATTCCAGTTGGCAGCCGGTATGAATATCCTTCAGGCCCGCGGCCAGGGCGTCCGGCAGGGCCTGTATGCCATCGCGTTCCGGATAATAGAAGACCGGATTATAGCCCATAGCCCTCTTTTTCCGCGCGTAGGCTGCCTCCAGGACTTCCCGGGGTTCGGGCATGGGGACAAAAGGGGCGCACCAGTCCGCGGTAAGGCGATCAAGCGGGTACTGCCAGAGCTTGGCGTTATACGGCAGCATGAAGTATTTCGAGATCCCTTCCCCGAAAACCCGCCGCGTCCACCGGCTGAACACTTCAGGGCTTTTCTGCGTATGGCCTAGGGCGTATGGCTTATGGCTGTTGTTGTACGCCGCAAGAAACCCGCTCACGCATTCCGATTTTATCTTTTCCGGCAGGCCGTAAAGATTGGCCTGGAACGGATAGGGGACTTCCACGCCAGCCAGATGTATCCAGGCGTTCCGTTTCAGTTTAAAGTGATTGTTTTTGAGGAGGCGCAGGATCAGATCCCCGGTCTCTTTCCAGTGGAGATGCAGCAAATGCCCCGAATAATCGAAGGTGAACCCGTTCCTGGAGACCGAAGACGCCAGTCCCCCGATCCGGGCCTCTTTTTCAACCAGAAGATATTTTTTTTTGCCCCGCAGCCCGCGCGCCGCGGAAAGCCCCGCCAGCCCGCCCCCCACGATAAGAACATCGGTTTCCGTCATTTAAGGATATTATAGCAAGAGAGCCCCGTTCCATGCCTGGCCTGGCGGCTGAAGCCCTTGGCATTTCGTTCGGTATCGCCTATAATACTCTAATGACCACCGGAAAGCCGTCCAAGACGGCTCTGTACCTGGCCGCGGCCTGGCTGGCGGTTTTTGCCGCGCTGGCGGCGGCCGCCGCGCGCAATTACGGCAGACTCGCGACCGCGGCGGAAAAACTTGATTCGCTCAATTCGGCGCTTGGTTTTGATGTCAGAACCGCGGCGGAACTTTCCAAAGAGATCGGTTCGGCGGACGAGGATCTCGTTTATCTGAGCGGGCTGGCGGCGCGGTACCCGGAAAACAAGGGCCATTTCAGAACGCAGAACGCCATCGCCGCGGAAGTCAGGGAATTGCGGAAAGACGTGGAGCGGAAAATCGGACGGAAACTTTACGCGGTTGTGGACAGCAGGGCCAATAAACTTTACCTCAAACGGGGAGTGAAACTTCTGTGGGAGGCGGATTGTTCCGTGGGCAAGGGCGGTACTCTCAGGGACAAAAAAACGGGCCGGATCTGGGAATTCGCCACGCCGAGAGGCGAATTCACGGTTCTCTATAAAATAGACGACCCCGCCTGGATAAAACCGGACTGGGCTTATGTGGAGAGCGGCGAGGCGGTTCCTCCCCGCGAAGATCCTTCCCGTCTAGTCCGCGGGGAGCTCGGTAAATACGCACTCGATATCGGCAACGGCTATCTTCTCCACGGTACCAGGAACGAAGACGCCCTCGGCACCGCCGTGTCGCACGGGTGCGTGCGCCTTGGAGCGGAAGCGCTTGAAAAACTTTACAAAACGCTGCCGGTCGGCGCGAAGATCTATATTTATTAACATGACCTTTATCGAAAAGATCCATCAAAACGCCGGCCGCGGCTGGCTTCTGGCCGCAGGCGGGCTGGTATTGGCCCTGCTGCTGGCCGTCAACGCCCGCGTCACCCGGCAGCTTTCCGATCTTGAAAAAGATATAAAGATCGCGGAGGAGGCCGGTCGGCGATCCTCCGTTTACGCGGAGGAACTGCGCTCGGCCAGGGAGCGGAAAGCTAAAGCCGCCAGGGACGTGAAAGCCGCCCTGACGGATATGGCGGCGGCGAAAAAAATGATCTATGAGGCCGGGCTTTCGCTTCAGGAGGAAAAACGCCTGCTGGAAAAGCAGCTTGAGATCATGACTACCTATCTGGAACTGGATGGGGAAGCCGCCAAGATACATCTCATGAGGGGGGATCAGACACTGAAAAGCTTCGGTTTCTCAGCCCCGCTGCGAGCCCTCGGCGGGGAGAAGCCGGCTACTCCGGAGTTGTGCCGCATAACCGCCAAAGAACGGTTCGCTTCGCCTGAACGGGGAAAGGCCGAAAAAACGGCCGCCGGGCTTAACTGGGAACCTCCCCAGACCGGGCGGAGCCGGCGCGACAGCCCTTTAGGGGAATATGTGATTTTTACCGACGGGCCCCTGATCCTGCACGCTCCCGTGCCGAACGCCGCTTTGCACAACGCTTATCCGCATCTCTGCGCGGGCCTCACTCTTTATTCCGCCAAAAGGCTTTACGAAAGCGTTTTTATAGGCAATAAGCTGCTGATAAAAGTTTCCGTCCCCGCCAAACCACCGCCTCCGCGGATCCAGGGGGCCAAAAAGAAAAAATAAGTTATAATTATATCCGGCCTCGGGATAGGCCGAAAGTATCCGCTTGGAGGCATTGGCATGACCAGTCCTGTTAAAAATAAAATCCGGGAGACGCGCTCTACCATGACAAATGATTTCAAAGTCAAAGACCTTACCCTGGCGGACTGGGGCCGCAGGGAAATAGATATCGCCGAGAAAGAAATGCCCGGTCTTATGGCCATCCGCGAAAAATTCTCGGCAAAAAAACCGCTGAAAGGCGCGAGGGTCATGGGTTCCCTTCACATGACCACGCAGACGGCGGTTCTGATCGAAACCCTCGCGGCGCTCGGCGCCGACGTGCGCTGGTGCTCCTGCAATATTTTTTCCACCCAGGATCAGGCCGCGGCCGCCATAGCCGCGGCCGGTATCCCCGTCTTTGCCTGGAAAGGAGAAACGCTGGCCGAATACTGGTGGTGCACCGAACAGGCGCTCGCTTTCCCGGGCGGCAAGGGCCCCAACCTTGTAGTGGACGACGGCGGGGACGCCACCATGATGCTTCACAGGGGCGTCGCCGCGGAAAAGAACCCTAAGATCCTGGACGCCAAAGCCGGCGGAGAAGACGAGCGGGAGCTGAATAATTGCCTGCGCGCGGAGCTCGGAAAAAATCCCAGGCGCTGGCACGCGGCGGTAAAAGAGTGGAAAGGCGTTTCCGAGGAGACCACAACGGGCGTCCACCGCCTTTACCAGATGCACGAAGCCGGGCAGCTTATGGTTCCCGCCATAAACGTCAACGACTCGGTCACAAAATCCAAGTTCGATAACCTCTACGGCTGCCGGGAGTCCCTCGCGGACGGCATCAAGAGGGCGACGGATGTTATGATAGCCGGAAAAGTCTGCGTGGTCTGCGGCTACGGCGATGTGGGCAAGGGCTCGGCACGTTCCCTCAGGGGGTTTGGCGCGCGTGTGATAGTAACCGAAATAGACCCGATCTGCGCCCTGCAGGCCGCGATGGAAGGTTTTGAAGTCGCCACGGTCGAGGACACTCTCGGCGAAGGCGATATCTATGTCACCACCACCGGCAACAAGGATATCATCCGCGTGGAACATATGCTCAGGATGAAGGACCAGGCCATAGTCTGCAATATAGGCCATTTCGACAACGAGATCCAGGTGGAGCAGCTCAGGAAGACCAAGGGTGTGTCGGTGCTCAACATCAAGCCCCAGGTGGACAAGTTCAACCTGCCCGGCGGCAGATGTATCTATCTGCTGGCGGAAGGACGTCTGGTTAACCTCGGCTGCGCCAAAGGCCACCCCTCGTTCGTGATGAGCAACTCATTTTCGAACCAGACCCTCGCCCAACTGGAGCTCTGGACCAAAAAAATGGCCGTAGGCGTGTACAGGCTGCCTAAGCACCTGGACGAGGAAGTCGCCAGGCTTCATCTGGAGAAAATCGGCGTTAAACTGACCAGGCTGACCAGGGAACAGGCCGATTACATCGGGGTAAAACAGGACGGCCCGTACAAGCCCGATCATTACCGTTATTGAGGTGTTGAACGGGGTATCGCGCCGGATTATGATGTAAGTATGGCACGGTTAGGTTAGGGGAAAATATGGCGTATGATAACACGAAAATACTGATAGTTGAGGACGACACGTTCGTGGCCGAAAGTATGCGGCGCGTTTTGAAAGGCGGTGATGTGGAGTTTCTGCTCTCCAATTCCATAGCGCAAGCCGAAAAACTTCTTGAAAGCTCGGTCGTGGATATGATCATCCTGGATCGGATGCTGCCGGACGGGGATGGGGTGGAACTGTTAAAAAAACTGAGGAGAACGCCCGCCCTGAAAAAGATACCTATTCTGATCCTCAGCGGCAGAGCGGAGACGCTTGACCAGGTTACCGGCCTGGATCTGGGCGCGGACGATTATATGACCAAACCGTTTTCAACGCTGGAGTTGAAAGCGCGGGTGGACGCGCTCCTGCGGCGGTCGCGCAAGTTCGCCGCCCCGGCGGTGGAAGAATAATTCAAAAAACGGTCTGCAGCGCGGTTTCCAGTTCCTCGATCTGGAACGGTTTGCGCAGGCAGACGCTTGCTTTCCGCGCAAGCGCTTCCTGGACCCGCTCTTCAACAGCGTACCCCGTCATAAGGACAACAGGTATCCCGGGGCGCAGCTGCCTGCCGGCTATCAAAACGTCAAGCCCGTCCATTTTCGGCATTTTCATGTCCGTAATGATGAGATCCACCTCTTCCCTCTTTAAAATCTCCAAAGCCTCGGCTCCGCCCTCGGCTGTCAGCACCGCGTAACCGCGGTCGGAAAGCTCCATATAAAGCAGATCCCTGTAACCCTGCTCATCATCGACCAATAAAATTGTTTTATTCATGGGGTTTTCGCCCTCCGCGTTTCATCCGGGCTCCCGGGCGGCTGAACGATAAGCGCGGTAATCACCGTAGTTATTCTTCCGTTCCCCCAGGTTCTTCTTCATACGCATATTCATATTCGTCATCGGGAGCGGTAACTTTGGCCTTGACCCGTTTTGCCGTCTGCTTCGGCCGTTTAGCGTCCGCGGCTGCGCCGGGCACTTTCCCGGTTTTTCCGATCCGAGGCGCCTGGGTTCGTTCCGATAAATCTTTTTCCCTGATCAGGGCGTTCATAGGTTTTTGGGCCGTCCCGTTCAGCGGTGTAACGGTTCTCCGGATGTAATCCACTTCGTAGCGGTATGTCAGCTGTTCCGCGCCGCCGCTCACGGGTACCGCGCCCGTCAGTTCGAATACTCCGTCCCTGATCTTTCCGACCTGCCAGACCGTCTTGTTGAAATCTCCGTTTTGGGCTGCCGCGTCTTCCTGGATCTTGTTTTCCAGGGTGCTCCCGCCGGCTTTTAAGGCGAAAGTCCTGCCTATGTAGATGATCTCCGGCGAGAGGTCTTTTTCAGGGGAGGCGGCCGGGGCCGGAGTCGGAACCGCGTCCGCCTGCTGGGAAGGCTGAGGAACCGGGGCCCCGGCGGCCCGTTTCTCCGGGGGGGCGTGTAAAAAAGGGATCCTGAGCGGCAGCGACCTGGTAATATCTAAAATCCCGAGCTGCCTGAGGACAAAGGCCGCTACTATCGGCACCGAGGCCAGCAAGACCAAAGTTACGATGATCCTGGGCAATTTTTTCACGATGCCGGAGAGTATTGAAGCCCCACCGCTGGAACCTTTGTCCACTATTACGGTTCTGGTTTCCTGTTTCTTCGGCTGCCTCGGCTCCGAGGGGGCCAGAACCTCTACTTTCAGCGACTGTGGGGCCGGCGCGTTGTATAAAATCCGTTCTGTGACCGCGGCTTTGGGCGCCGCGGCGGCGGGCGCCTGCGTCAGGGCGGATTTTATCTCCGATATTGAATTTTCAAGAACCCGCATTTTATCCATCATCTCGCGCTGGATCTGGTCGATTTTTGTCGAGGACTGGGCGGCTTGTTCGCTGAACTGGGGCCAGGTACGGCGCAGGAACGAGGCAAATTCCGCCTCAGCCTGATCCAGTTTTTCCCTGAGCGGCTCGAGATCCTGTTTTGTCAGGGCGGCTTTCGTCAGCGTTTCAAGCTTCAAATTTATCGAGTTCAGGGACTGTGCGTCTTCTCCGAAAGCCGGCGCATCCAGGGGCTTTTCGGGGGCCGCCCGGCCGGGGGAGGGCTCGTTCTGATCGGGCATTTCAAAGGCCGGGGTTTGGATCAGCCGGAAAGAGGGGCCCGCGTCCGGCGCCGGGGAGGGGGCGGCGGCATGGGGCGGATTTAACTCAGCGGCGGCCGGTTCCCGGTCGGGCGTTTCCGCCGGTCTGGTTATCTGGGAAAGGCTCATCGGATCGAAATTGTCTCCGGTGAAACCGGGCTGCTCTTTTTCCCGGATCCTGCCGGAGGAGTTCAGGCGGTTCACTTTAAGATCCACGCCTTCCAAAGGCTGGGAGGCCGCCGGCGGGGCGGGGTCTATGTGATGGAAAGAAAGCGGTTTCAGATGCGCCTCCGGCTGGGGCGCGGCGGCTTCCGCCGCGGAGGGCGGGACGGCCGGCTTGGGCGTATCAACGGCCGGGATCGCGGGGGAATTGAACAAGGGGGCTATTTCCGGATAGGCGGAAGCCTCTTTCCAATCCTCGGTTTTTTCCCCTGCCGGGGTCTGGGGAACCAGCAGGGTGGACGCGCTGAAAGCGCGGAGTTCCAGAAGCTTCTCCTTTTCGTAAGGGCCGAGAATTTCGCTGTTTATATATGCCCAGTATTTCATATTTACAGCCTCTTGATAAGCACAATGGTGATCTGTATCCGGTGGCCGGTACCTGGTATCAGTGACCAGTAACCGGTTCAGCCGTTTCACATACGGCTATTCTAGCTCAGGGCTGTTACGGAAATGATAACTTATAGTTAAATTATTGTACAATTAGAAACTGCGCGGGGGATCGTTCGGGGGACAACCCTGAACCGTGAGTCGGCAATAAAATGAATATAAAAACCATCAAGATCCTTATCGCTTTTTTTGCGGGGCTTATATCGCTTTTTTTGGCTTTCATGGCTTTTAACCATTACGACACCGCAGCAGTTCCGGCTCCGGGGTTCAGCGCCACCGCCGCCGCACAGAGGGTACTCGCGGAGGCCGCGGCCGGCGCCAGGGAAAACACGCCGCCTTCCTACAGAACCGGCCTTTCCACCGAAAGTATAAGATCCGAGGGAGCCATAATGCTGGTCAAAAGCGGAGAATTTGAGGGAGTTGCGGAAGACCCTCAAAGTATGCTGGACACGCTTTCCGAAATGTCCGGCTCGGGCAGGAAGAAAATTACCCCTGTGAGTCTGACGGACAAAGATCTGGAGAAAACCGTGACGCCTGTCCGTTCCGGGCTTCCAGGGGGCGCTCCCGCTGTTTCCGTGGTGCCGGAACTGGGTTCGTCCGGCATGGGGGCGAAAACCATGATAACCGCTCCGGTGGATTATCAGTTTTTTACCAGTTCGGAAACCTGGAGCGCTTTCGCTTCCTCCCATAAGGGACGTTTCCCGGAGGCCGATTTTTCAAAAGAGCGGATGGTTATCCTGGTCTCGGTGTCCGAGCTGCCGAGCGGTATTTTTAAGATAGCCGGAGTCAACAAAACCGCTAAAGAGGCGGTCATTCTTTACAGGGTGGACCCGCTGGCGATGTCGGCCGAAAGCGGCGCGAAAGAGCGTGATTTTTACGCCGCCGCGGCCGTTCCTAAAAAATTAGACGTAAGGCTGGAACAGATCCCCTAGGGAATTGGGGACGCCCTTTCCTGAAAAAAATCGCCCGCTGAAATAGCGGGCGATTTTTTTGTGGGTGTCTACTTTCCGACGGAGATGAAGTTCTCTATCTTGGCGTCCTTGCGGAGGTCTTTCAGATAGGAGGCCAGTTCCCTGCCGAAATTGGACTGCGTGAGCAGCTGCTCCAGATCGTCTTTCACGGTCTCGTATTTCAGTTTCTGGGCTATGCGGCGTTCGTCCACGCGCAGGAGATGATAGCCGAACTGCGTTGGAACCGGCTTTGAAATTTCCCCGAGCGGAAGCGCAAAAGCTTTATCATCCAGTTCCTTGGGCAGCATTCCCTTAATGACGTAACCGAGATCGCCGCCTTTCTGGGCGCTTTCCTTGTCGTCGGAATACTTTACGGCCGCGTCTTCGAAGTCGGCGCCGGTCTCCAGTTCTTTTTTTACGCCCTCGGCCTTTTTAAGCATCGCGCTCTTTTCCGTGAGCGGGGCGTTCTCGTCGTATTTGAAGAGGATATGCCGGATCCTGACCCTTTCGGCCGTGAATTCCCTGAAACGCTGGGCCACAGCCGTAAGATCCTGGGCCGCCTCTTCGTCAAGGCCCGCGAAGACGGCTTTATCGCCGCCGACCGCGGCTTTTATCTTGTCAAAATAGGATTTTATCTCCTCCTCTTTCGGGAGCGCGGTTTTGGCGCGGATGTTTTCCTCTATCAGTTTGCGCACCATCAACTGTTTCTTTATCCGGTCGCGGAACTGCTCCATGGTCAGGTCTTCTTTCCTGAGTTCGGCGGAAAATGCCGCATCGGCGGCCGGCCCGCTCAGCGGCGCGTTGTTCTCGTCCCGGGTGAAGTTCTTTTTGATCTCCGCCACGCCGTTATCCAGTTCGCGGTCGTAAACCTTGATTTTCAGGGCCTCGGCCTTCTGCCGCAGCAGGGCTTCGTCAACCAGCCTGTCCATGGCGGCTTTCTCGATCTGTTCCCTGGCGTCTTTCTGTTTGAAGAAGTCCGGCATGGATGCGCGGTACTGTTCCGTGAGCTTGTCCTTGGCCTTGTTATACTCGGACATCATCACGGGCTCATTGTTCACCTTGGCGGCCAGTTCTTCCATTACCGCGGCGTTAAGCCTGGGGGCCAGCGCGGCGGCGAGGGCCAACGTCACTGAAAGTTTATTTATAGTTTTCATCTAAGACCTCCACTTTCGTCTTTTCCTGGAACTTGGCTAGATAGGCGTCGAATTTTTTCTTTTCCACTATGCGGCGGATGCGCTCTTTCACCTTCGGGAGCTCCGGCTTTGTCTGGGACACTTTTTTCAGGATGTGGCAGCCCAGGCCGGTCTTGACCACGCCCTGGATCTCTCCGGGGCGCATCTTGAACGCCATTTCTTCCAGTTCCGGCATAAATTCCCCGTACATCACCGCCGGCAGGCGGACATTGTCCTTGTCCATGGAATTTTCTCTGGCGGTCTTTCCGAAATCGGCCCCGGCTTTCACTTTTTTCATCACCGCCGCGGCTTCTTCGTAAGTTGGCATTACGATATGTTCCACAGTTATTTCATAGGGGGTTTTGGCGTAATAAGCCTCTATCTCCGCGTCCGTGACATTGATCTTGTCCCGGCGCAGTTCGTCCACCCACATTTTGGCCAGCATATAGTCCCTGTAATATTCGAGCTTGGCCTTGAGTTCGGCTTCCATGGCGCCCACCCTTTTTTTATAATCTTCGGAGCGGGCTGTTTCACTTTTCCTGGCGGCCAGGATCATCAGTTTTTCATTTATAAGGATGCCCAGAAATTGTTTTCTGCCGGGCTTGGTGGAAAGGTATCCCTGGGCGTTAGGGGCTATTTCCTCCAGCTTCTGGCGGAGATATGAATCGGTTATCTTTTCCGGGCCTACTTTAGCTATAACTCTTTCGGTATCGTTAGAGCAGGCGGCGGCCAGCAGGGCCGCGAACAGCGGGAGCGAGAGGTTCTTTATTCGCATAGATCAAATTTAGCATTTTGGGCCGTAAAGCGTAAAGCGAAGCTTGCGCCCCTGATCCTCCGCTAACAAGCCGGCGGCATTGATGAGAAGATTTCACCCATTGGGGGAAAGCGGAGAAATGGCGGCGGGTTGCGGGTGCGGGGGCCTGCCAACCCATGGCTGTCACCCCTCCAACTAAACCCCGCCGCCATCCTTCTAACACAACCTTAAAAACAAACCTCTATTTTGTCCGCAAGGAACCCAAATAGACAACTGTCAATGAAGAGATGATGATTCTAAGACGGGCCGCGCAAGTCGGGAAAAGCCTTGCCCCGGCAGGCCCCCGTTTTTACTATCCTGCGGTTCGTTAACCCAAAGCCGTTAGGATTACCGCTTATCGGAGGATTTGGGTGCGCCTGTGTCGGCTCACATTGTGCTAAAATCATAAGTATGAACCTGTTGATAGAGAGGTTTCTGCTGCATATAAAGTCGCAGCGGAATTTTTCGAAGCACACCGTAAAGGCCTATAAGCACGATATAGAGGAATTTGCGTCCTACGCTTCGGCGCATAACGCCGACAGCCATGGCGCCTGGGATCGCATGCTCCTTCGCGGCTATATCGCGTTCATAGGGGGGGGGGAAATTTCCCGTAACACTCTTTTGCGCAAGATCTCGGCGGTGCATTCCTTTATGAACTATCTGATAGCCGAAGGAACCATGAAGTCCGATCCTTTCGCTCTTATAACTTCGCCCAAAAAAGAAAAACGTCTGCCTAGATTCCTCAGCGAGGGGGAAGTGGGCAAGCTGGCGGATCATAGCGCCCCGGATGCTGTTAAAGAGAATGACGCCGGTTATAAATTTGCCGAGCGGGACTATGCCGTTTTCGAGTTGCTGTATTCCACCGGCCTGCGCCGCTCAGAGGCCGCCGGCCTGAACATAGGCGATGTGGATTTTTACGGCGGCTTCGTGCGGGCCATGGGCAAAGGCTCCAGAGAGCGCCTGGCGCCGGTGGGGGATAAGGCTTTGAAAGCCCTGAGGGCGTATCTGGATACCAGGCCGCAGCCGCTGGCCCCCGCCATGCCGCTGTTCCTGAATCACCGCGGCGCCAGGCTTTCGGACCACGGCCTGGCCCTTATAATAAAAAAACTGGCGCGCCGCGCGCGCTTCGCCAGGCCGGTAAATCCGCATTCCTTACGGCATTCTTTCGCCACGCATCTGCTGGACAACGGCTGTGACCTTAAGTCGCTGCAGGAAATGCTGGGGCATAAAAACCTGCAGACCACAGAGATCTACACGCATGTTTCGCTGGAACGGCTGAAAGAAGTGTACGACAAAACGCACCCGCGTTCTAAAAAATAGAGGAGAAACAATGAAGAAGATATTGCCTTTGCTGATATTGGCTGTTTTTTGTTCCTGTTCGATGTCTGATTTACCGTATTTTTCCTGGTGGACCGGGACCGAAGACACGTCTCAGCCCGTGCGGCCGGGCATTCCGGGCGAACGGCCGTTCTGGAACGCCTACTCGGCCTGGGGATTCATGTACGCGCCCGCTTTCGATTTCAAGGAAGTCGCCGGCGCGAAGAGTTATCGCTTTACGCTGGCGCCGCGAACCGGCGGCCCGGCGCTGTCGTTCCCGGCGAAGAAACCCTGGGCGGCGCTTTCCCCGGTGTGGAACAAGGTTCCGGTCGGCTTCGTTAAGCTCACGGTGGAAGGTATGGACGGCGGCAGGGTTATCGGCGTCGCCGGAACCCGCGAGTTCTACCGCAAGGCGGCTTTCGGGGGCAAGAGCCCGGCGGCGGTTCGCGGCTACAGGGAATCCGGAGAGCTGAAGCTGAAACACCTGTACAAGTCCAGCTATGTGCGGTATTGGCTGGATCACGACTCCCCCGATCCGGGCTACGGGTACTACTGCTATCCCAGCAAAATGATCGGCTCGATCCTGATAGGGCTGGTTCGGTACAGCCGTATCGCTCCGGACGTTAAGGACAAGGCGCTCACCATAGCCCGGCATGCCGCCGATTTTCTGATCCGGCGCAGCACGCCGAAAGGCTCGGCCTACGCTTATTTCCCGCCCACCTACATAGGGGAGCAGTATTCGGCCAAGGGCAGGAACGATATCGTCATGATGAACTACCCCGAGGAGGTCAGCCAGGGGTATCTTGACCTGTATGACGCGACGGGGGAGAAGCGATATTTCTCGGCGGCGGAGAACATCGCCAAGACCTACGTCAAAACGCAGCTTGCCAGCGGCACCTGGCCTCTCAGCGTCAAGCCTAAGACGGGCGAGATCGTCAGTAAGAATGCGCTTGTTCCCATCGGCGTGTTCAGGCTTCTGCGGCGTCTGGACAAGCAATACGGCCGCGCGGAGTTCCGCCCCGCCGCGAAGAGGGCCATGGATTGGATCATCGCCAATCCCGTCAGGACTTTCAATTGGGAAGGCCAGTTCGAGGATGTCAGGCCGAGCGTCCCTTACGCTAATCTTTCCAAAGGACAGGCTTGCGATATCGCCGTCTATATGCTGGACAATGCCGGCGAAAACCCGCAATACGAGGCGTGGGCTATGGACATTATCCGCTTTGCCGAAGACCAGTTCGTGGTCTGGGGTCATCCCAATCCGGATCTTAAGCCCGCCAACTGGCTTACGCCCTGCGCCCTGGAACAGTATGACTGGATGATGCCCATCAACGACAGCGCGTCGGACCTTATGCTGGCCTGGGCCGCGGCTTACAAGCGCACCGGTAAGGAAATATTCCGGCGGAAAGCCCGGGCGCTGGCCAACGCCATGACGGTCACCCAGCTACCCGATGGAGAGCTGCCTACCTACTGGCATCACACTAACGACTGCTGGATGAACTGCGCGGTTCTTGCGGCGATCTCCATGATCAAAATGGAAGAGGCGGGAATATACGCGGTTCTGCCGAAGAAAAAGTGAAGGAGCGGTCGGGGCGAACGATGTTTAAAATTATTCTGCTGCTGGCGTTTATCAATCCCGTTTACGCCGGGGCTCCGTGCGAATTCAGGGACAAGGTTTCCGGGCCCGGCTTTAAGAACGCGGTCTGGGGCCTGAGCGTGCGCGACGCCGCGACCGGCGCCGAACTTGTCGCCTGCGACAGCGCCAGGAATCTGGTCCCCGCCAGTATTTTAAAATTGTTCGTCACCGGCGCGGCTCTTGAGCTGCTCGGGCCCGAAACCGGGTTCAGGACGCGCGTTTACCTGGACGGGACGGTCTCAAAAGGGGTATTGAACGGGGCGGTTTATCTCAGGGGCGGAGGCGATCCGTCTTTCGGCTCCGGTCTTATAAAGGGGGCGCCGGCCGCCGCGGAGGAATTCGGGAAATGGCTTCAGGCGCTTAAAAAAGCCGGTGTCGCTGAAATAAACGGCCCGGTCGTAGCGGACGATTCTCTTTTTAACGGCCCGGCCCTGCCCGGTTCCTGGGCCTGGGAGGACGTAGGCAATTATTACGCCGCCCAGCCGTCGGCCCTTTCCATAAACGACAATCTTTATAAACTCTATTTCAGGCCCGGCGTCCGGGCGGGGGACAGAGCCGAACTTTTGCGTTCAGAACCGGAGATCCCGGGCCTGCGTTTTACCAATCTGATGCTGACGGGCCCGAAGGGTTCGGGAGACAACGGTTATATCTTTAATTTTCCCGGGCAGTACTCCGCCGTTCTGCGCGGTACGGTTCCGCAGGGCCCGCCCGAGTCGGCTATAAAAGGCGCCATCCCGGATCCGGCGCTGTTCGCGGCGCAGGAATTTACTGAATATCTTTCCACGCACGGAGTTAAAGTGGGCGGCAAGGCCGCTAAACTTGAAGGGACAAAGGATTACGGCGCCGCAAAATTTCTGGCCGAAAGCGAGGGAGCCCCGCTGAGCGACATCGTATTTTACACCAATAAGCGCAGTTTCAATCTGTACGCCGAGATCCTGCTCCGGCAGCTGGCGCTGGCAAAGGGGAAGTCCGGCACGGCGGAGAGCGGCATAAGCGTTCTGAGGGAGTATCTGGCGGAGAACGGCGTGAACGTATCGGAATTGAAGCTGGCGGACGCTTCCGGCCTGTCCCGTCTGAATCTGGCTAACGCGGATGACTTTACGGTTTTCCTAAGCGCGATCTCAAAAAAGAAGTTTTTCGGCGCCTATCTGGCTTCTCTGATCTCGCCGGCGGATCCGGACGCGACGGGACACGTCAAAAATATGGGCGTGAATACGAAGCTGGAGAAGTCGCTGAAAATAAAATCCGGGTCGCTGAGCGGGGTGAGGGGATACGCCGGCTATCTCACTACAAAAAAAGGCAGACTTTTAAGTTTCGCCTCCATCCTTAACAATTACACCGCGCCGGCCGCCAAGATAGACCGTCTGCACGAAGCCCTCCTGCTGGAATTAATAGAGAAATACTGACCCGGTTTTTCGGGTCTACTCGTACCGCAGCGCTTCTATGGGGTCCAGCATGGCGGCGCGAAGCGCCGGCCAGAAGCCGAAGCTTACTCCGATAATGGTGGAAAAACCGAAAGCGAAAGAAATGGTGCCCAGCCCCAGCGCCGGCGGCACCTTGATGAAAAAGTAAGCCGCCCAGCCCAGACCGAATCCCAGGGCCACGCCCAATGCCCCGCCTATAAGGCAAAGAGTGACCGCCTCTATCAGGAACTGGCTCAGGATGTCGGAGTTCTTGGCGCCAAGGGCCTTGCGCAACCCTATCTCGCGGGTGCGTTCGGTTACGCTGACCAGCATGATATTCATTATCCCTATGCCGCCTACCAGAAGCGAGATGCCCGCTATGGCGTAGACCACCAGCGAGAGTTTTCCCATGCCGTCCTTGAACAGCTTTACCTGGGCCTCAAAAGTTTTAACCTCAAAATTATCGTTTTTATCCTCGGCGAGATTGCGCTCTTTGCGCAGGGCCAGGATTATCTGCTTGCGGGCCTCGGGAGCGTCGCCCGGAGTGGGCGCGGTGACCCCGATATAGTCCGGGCGGATGGAACCGAATACGCGCTTGGCGGCGGTGTTGAAAGGGATGTACGCCATGGGCCGGCCGCCGAAGATCTGTCCCGCCTGGCCGTCTTCCGCCACGCCCACTATAGTGAAAGAGATGTTCTGGAGTCGCAGCTCGTTGTTGACCGCCGCTTCCGAGCCGAACAGTTTTTTAGCCAGGGTCTGGTTTATGACCGCGACGCGCGCCCGGTTTAGATTTTCGGCCGGGGTGAAGAAACGGCCGGTGACGTTTACGTTGTCAAAAAAGTTCTTTTTGTTTTTCTGCTCCTCAAAAGTGAAGCCTTCGTGGCTCTCAATACCGGCATCCACGTGTTTATTCCCGGCGGAAACCTTGGCGTTCCTGGATAAGATGGGCGTGATCTTTTCGGCCAGCGGGCAGCCGGCTTTTATGGCTTCCAGGTCGGCGTAGGTAAGCGGGAGTCTGCCTTTCAGGCGCTCCCAGCGGGGCGTAACCCAGACTTTTCTGGCGTCGTCTTCGGTGGCGCCGCTGAGCAGGCTTTTCATGAAGCCTTCGCTGATGGTCATAAGCGAAATGATGGCGCCCACGCCTATCAGGATGCCGAGGATGGTAAGGGCGCTGCGCATTTTATGGGTCCAGATGGCTTTGAAGGCGACCGTAAATTGTTCGGCTATTTCGGAGGGGGTGAAGCCCAGGCGCGCCTCGGGCAGACGCATAGCTCGGACTTCGGGGGCTGCGGCCGGCGCCGCGCCGGGAGCCGGTTCGCGGACTTCATCGGAAACTATCCCGCCGTCTTTCATGCGCACCACGCGGCGGGTCTGCGCCGAGACTTCTTCATCGTGCGTGACTATCACTACCGTAAGCCCGCGGCCATTCAGATCTTTTATCGCCTGCATAACTTCCTGGCGGCTTTTGGCGTCCAGGTTCCCGGTGGGCTCGTCGGCCAGCAGGATAAGCGGGTCGTTTACCAGGGCGCGGGCTATAGCCACGCGCTGGCATTGGCCGCCGGAAAGTTCGTTGGACTTGTGCTTCACCCGGTCGGAGAGCCCCACGAGCCGCAGGCACTCAAGGGCTTTTTGCGAATCCGTTCCCAGGCCGCTGTAGACCATGGGCAGCAGGACATTGTCTTTTGCGGAGGTCCTTTTTAAAAGGTGGAAAGACTGGAAGATGAAGCCCACCATGCGGCTGCGGATGGCGGCCAGGCGGCCTTCGCCGAGGCTCGCCGTCGGATGGCCCGCGAAATAGTATTCCCCCGAGTCCGGCCGGTCCAGGAACCCCAGTATGTGCATTAAAGTGGATTTGCCGGACCCGGAGGGCCCGACCAGCGAGACCAGCTCTCCGGCTTTTATTTTGAGCGAGACTTTTTTCAGCGCCTCGACTTTAAACGAGCCGGTAAGATAGGTCTTGCTGAGATCCCGTATGTCTATCAGGGTTTCCATGTTAAGGAACTAATGGCCGATCTGGATCTCCGAGCGTTCTTTTGCCACCCCCGTGGAATAGTAGACGATGTCGTTCTCGCTGAGGCCCGAGAGTATTTCAATGGTTTTCTCGTTGGTGGCGCCGGTTTCCACTTTTTTGTCGGTTATTTTCTTGTCTTTCCCGTCTTTCATGGTAACGAAAGTTTCGCCGTCTTTGTAGGTCAGGGCCCTTCTGGGCAGATAAAGGGCTTCCGGTTTCACGTCGGTTATTACGCGCACGTCCGCCGTCATGCCGGAGCGCAGGACGGGGATATTCTTTGAAGCCAGAATTTTAACCTCGTAAACCGTCACGCCGTCCTTTAATGTGGATTCCCTGGCTATGGACAGCACTCCGCCCTCGTACCTGTCCCTGGGGAAAGAATCAAGGTAGAACTCGGCTTTCTGTTTTTCTCTCACGCCGCCTATGTCGGTTTCGTCCACGTAGGTCTTGATGATGAGACGGTCGGAAATTACGGCGATTTCTCTGGCCGCGCTGACGGACTGGCCCGGTTCCACCGCGCGTTTTATCACCATGCCGTCTATGGGGGAGACCACGGGCGTCAGGTTATAGGCTTCTTCGACCATTTTCTTCTCTTCGGGGGTGGACTCTTTCATCTTCAGGGAATCCAGAAGCGCGGTGCGCTCGCTTGAACTTATCCAGGCCAGGATCCGGCCTTTTTTTATTATGTCGCCCTCATGGAACAGGATTTCTTCGGCGCGGCCGCTGACCGAGGGCGTTACCAGCACCCGGTTTTCCGGCTCAACCACGCCGATGGCCTGGGTCTTTATTACGAACTGTCCTTTAGCCACTTTTACGGGAGAGAGATTCTCCAGTTTTTTGAGCTCATTCTTTGCCCGGACATGCCTGTAGCCGGCCCAGCCGCCGCCGATCAACACCAGTATAACGACGGCAAAAATAAATTTTTTGGTTTTAAAAAAGCTCATTTTCATGATTACTCCCCCAATGATTTAACGAAAGCCGCATGGGCCGCCGCCAGGTCCCGCCTGGCGGATAGAAGCTGGTTTTCGGCGCCGATCAACTGTTCTTCAACATTGCGCCACTCAAAATAAGAGGCCTGACCGGCCAGGTACTGTTTGCGCAGAAGCCACGCGCGGGCGTTGGCCGAGTCCAGGGAGGTTTTCGCAACGTCTATAAAGGCCCAGGCCTGGCGCAAGGAGAGGAAAAAGTCCTCGGCGTTCAGGTAGACTTCGTCACGGGCGTCTTTAAGGGAGGCTTCGGCGCGGGCCTTGTCCGCGCGGGCGCCGGCCAGGTCCGCCGAAAGTTTGCCGCTGGTGAAAAGCGGCAGGGAAAGGCTTACGCCCGCCGACCAGTTTTTCGTCTTATCGGGCCAGTCGGAGCCGGACCAGGTATAACGGCCGCTTGCGGCGGCTTCCGGCAGAAAGCCGCTTTTGGAACGGTCTATGCCCGCCTGTGTGATTTCAAGCGCCGCGCGGGCGGAGCGGAGCGACGGGTGGAGTTCCAGGGCCTTTGAAAAAGAGTCAAAATTCTCGGAAGGAGCGGGGGGATCCGGGAGCGCGGCCACGCGCGCATCCTCCGTCGGGGAACGGGCAAGCAGGCGGTTCAGCTTCCGTTCCAGGAGACGCAGTTCCTTTTTATAGTTTTCGTGCCGCCACAGAGAGGTCTTGTATACCGACTGCGTTTCAAGCAGGGCTGCCTTGTTTTCGCGGCCCGCCTCATATTTTATGCGGATTATTTCCACATTTTCGGCCCGGCGTTTCAAAGTTTCCTCCGAAAGTTTAAGAGCTTCCCGGGCTTTTATAAGATCGGCAAAAGCGGTCTTCAGCTCGAATAATAAGGAGGACTTTACCAGGTCGTAGTCCGCTTCGGCCTTGCGGTAAGAGGCAGCGGCGGAGCGGACGGCGGCCGGGAGGGCGGGGGAGAAGAGCGGCTGCGACGCGGTTAAACCGTAGGAATAAGATTCATCGTCAAAAACAAAATCTCCGCCGACGCGGTTATAATTTGCGCTGGCGGAAAACTGCGGAAAAAGGCCGCCGCGGTAAAAGGTAAGGCGGCTGCGGGCCGAATCCACGGCGCTGGCGGCGGCCGCGGCCCGGGGATTGCCGGAAAGGAGCGTTTTGGAGGCTTCCTCAAAACTTAACCCGGTTTCTCCCGCGGAAAGGGCCGCGGGAACGGAAATCAGAAGAATGGCGGAGAGAATGCGTATCGCTTGCATATGTTCGTTGCCCTCTGAATATAGTACGGGCAAAGTTCCCACAGGGTTGCATTCCCGTTTATCAGCGTCTATGATGCGACCACAGGAAGTTCCATT
>Ga0209211_10000441_pt1 | contig 84683 bp, 95 predicted proteins | sample RifGroA2_FD_183992 | JGI IMG/M metagenome (GOLD analysis project Ga0209211, IMG submission 183992) | Groundwater microbial communities from Rifle, Colorado, USA - Groundwater A2 (SPAdes) (version 2) | ecosystem: Environmental > Aquatic > Deep subsurface > Groundwater | place: Rifle, Colorado... | reverse complement strand
TACTAGACGGCAGTCTATACGCTCCCAGAACTTATGTGAATCAACAAACTATTATAAAAGGCGATGAAAAAATTCCGCTCATTGCCGCGGCGTCCATTTTCGCCAAAATCTGGCGCGACAAAAAAATGGTCAGGCTTCATGAGCAGTTTCCAAAATACCGTTTTGACCTTCATAAGGGTTATGGCACCAAGCTTCATTGCAAGCTTGTAAAAAAACACGGATTATGCGATATTCATCGTAGAAGCTTTTGCGGAAGGTTGGTTTAACTCTCTTACAGTCCTATAACGAAACAGGAGGATTATATGCCAAATGCAGCGGACTCCTTGCTGATTATTTTGTTTACCGTTTTTATTTGGCTTGGAACTGGTCTTTGCCTGTCGTTCTATCTTGATAAAGCTGACGGCATCCAAGCCGAAGAAGATCTTCTCTTGGATCTTTGGAGACAAAAGAAAAGTCGTTTTGGCGAAAAAGACGGGAACTGGGGCGATAGAGGAATGCACTTTGCTCAAAATGTGGTTGATTTTTGTTGGTGCGCCATTGGTCCTCTTATTCTCTCTTGGCGCGTGCGAAAAAAAATCTACAATTTCGGCATCTGGATGGTTCCAAAATCCCGCATGGTTTAGACTCTTACTCTTAAGTTAAAGGAGGTGTTTATGGCAAAGCCACAGAAAGAGAGCATTTGGTTATTGAAAAAGCCGATTGGAGATTCGGAAGTTATACGAAGGGGTAATTTGATGCGGAGGACGACCAGCGCGTTTACTTGTGAGTTTTGCGGAACATATCACAAGGAACTAAATCAAGCCGATGTCGGGCGTACTATTTTTCGGCTTCTAGGCCGCGAAGGCGTTATGGAGTGCTGCGGTAAGCTTGTTGATATCGTTTATAAGGAATGGAAAAATAATTTTGTAGAACATTTTCTTGAAGAGGAATTCTCTGCAGCCCCTCTAGATAACAAGTTTTATGTTCTTCGAGGAACGCTGCTTCACGCTATTGGAAAGTGGAAAGCCAAGGCGGAGAAAACAAGAGAGGAAGCTAACAAAGTGGTGAAGTTAGCAGTTGGTTTAACCAGCTGATAGCTAGGGCAGACCAGTTCGGCCTGCCTCTTTTATTTTTATAAATTCGGTGCTAATATATTCTCATGACTGTAAGAATGAGGCATACGCCTTCGCATACTAAAAACAGGAGGTCGCATCACGCTTTGGCGGCCACGTCTTTAGTTTTATGCCCCAAATGCGGAGCAAAAGCTTTGCCGCACATGGTTTGCGAAAACTGCGGGTTTTATAAAGGTCGTGAGATTGTTGATGTGCTTAAAAAACTTACTAAAAAAGAGCGTAAGGAAAAAGAAAAAGAATTAGCTAGCAAATCGGAATAATTTTTACTAAAAGAGGCCAAGCGTAAAAATTATTCCGATGTGCTTAGCTTGGCTTAACTATTATGGCCAATCGGCACCTTTCCAGATCAATAGCTATGCAAGCCCTCTTTGAGTGGGATTTTCATGATGGCAAAGAAAAAATAAAAGAGATTGTGGAGCGTGATCTCAGCGAATTCGGGCCTGGATTGCGTGACGAAGGTTTCGCCAAAAAATTAGCTGAAGGTGTGGCCAAGCACGAAAAAGACATAGACAACATTATTGAAAAAGCGGCGCCCGAATGGCCCATCCCGCAAATCGCGCCGGTTGACCGGAATGTTCTCCGTATCGGACTTTACGAACTTCTTTTTGGGGACCAGAAAGAAGTCCCGCCTAAGGTAGCCATCAACGAAGCGATTGAAATTGCCAAAACTTTCGGCGGAGATTCCTCGGGCCGTTTTGTAAACGGAGTTTTGGGGACAATTTATAGAGAATTGGGCGAGCCTGGCAAAAATGATACAGGAAAACAGAAATACGAGCTGGATTTGGAAAAACTTCCCAAAGAAAATTTGGGCGGGGCGGTGGTTATCAGAAAAGACAAAAATGAATGCCTTTTTGCTTTAGTCCATGATGTTTTTGGTTATTGGACTTTTTCTAAGGGACATTTGGAAAAAGGAGAGGGGATTGAATTTGGCACGGAGCGAGAAATCAAAGAAGAACTAGGATTAAAAAATCTCGCTATTTTAAAAAAGATTGGAGAAAACGAATATATTGCTTCAGACCCTGAAACTGGTCCCACTAGACGGCATGTGAATTATTTTTTGGTCGAGACCAAAGAAAAAGAATTAAAACTTGAAAGCTCTGGCGGGTTGGATGACGCGCGCTGGTTTACATTAGACGAAATAAGGAGCCTTAAAATGTATTCGGATATAAAACCTATTTTGGAAAACGCCCTTGCAGAATTAAATCTTAAATTATAAAAAATGAAAGACCTGAAAGCATTTGAAAACATTTTAGGAGTAACATTTAAAGATCAAGCAATTTTTACGCAAGCTTTGACTCACCGGTCTTATTTAAACGAAAATCCTTCGCCAACTGGCGGACAGGCGGAGCACAACGAGCGTTTGGAATTTCTAGGAGATGCCGTTTTGGAGCTGGTAATTACAGAATATATTTACGAAAAATTTCCGGCAAAACCAGAAGGTGAGTTGACAGCACTCCGCGCTTCTTTGGTTAATTCCAATATGCTGGGAGCGGTGGCCGCGGGATTGGATTTTAATAATTTCTTGCTGCTTTCTCGGGGCGAGGCTCGGGATGTAGGGAGAGCGCGACAATATATTTTAGCAAACGCGTTTGAAGCGGTGGCCGGCGCGATTTATTTGGATCAGGGATACGGCGCGGTGCGCGATTTTATTATCAAAATTCTCGCGCCCAAGATTTCAGAAATTTTAGAAAAAAAACTTTATCGGGACGCAAAGAGCCTTTTTCAGGAGGAAGCCCAGGAAAGAGCGGGGGTGACCCCGGCTTATCAAGTATCAAAAGAATGGGGACCGGACCACGATAAACATTTTATAGTAGGAGTTTATTTGGGTAGCGACTTGGTGGCTGAAGGCGAGGGAGCATCCAAACAAGAAGCTCAACAGCAAGCCGCCGAAGCCGCTCTTAAAATAAAAAATTGGGAATAATATGCTGTTAAAACGTCTTGAGATGTCTGGTTTTAAATCATTCGCCAAAGCGGTCACTTTGGAATTCCCCACAAAAATTACTTCCGTAGTCGGGCCAAACGGCTCGGGCAAATCAAATATAGCGGATGCCATCCGCTGGGTTTTGGGCGAGCAGTCAATGAAGTATCTCCGTGGGAAAAAAGGCGAGGATTTAATTTTTGCCGGAACTTCGCAAATTGCTCGCCTTGCGAAAGCATCGGTATCTTTGGTTTTTGATAACAAACAAAAGGTTTTTCCGGTGGAGTTTGACGAAGTCGCGATGTCCCGGAGGGTTTATCGGGACGGCGCGAACGAATATCTTTTAAATAATTCGCAGGTGCGCCTGAAGGACATTATTGAGCTTTTGTCCAAGGTCGGGTTGGGGGCGTCCCAGCACCATATTATCGCCCAAGGAGATTCCGACCGCATACTTTACGCTTCGCCTAAAGAAAAAAAATCAATGGTGGAGGAATCCTTGGGCCTTAAAATTTTTGAGCTTAAAAAAAACGAAGCCTCGCGCAAATTGGAAGCGACCGAAAGTAATATAAAACAAGTTGAAGCCTTGAGGTCGGAGCTTAAACCGCATCTTAAATTTTTGAGTTCCCAGGCGGAGAAGATGAAAAACGCCGAGGAATTAAAAAAACAGCTAGAGGCGCTTTCGGAAGAATATGTTTCAAGGGAGTTGAAAACTTTAGCCGAAGAAACGGAGGAGATTAAAAAAAACAAAACGCCGCTTTCTAAAAAGGCAGCCGATTTAGAGCTTGAAATTAAGGAAAGCGAAACGGCGCTGGGCCGGGAAACAGACGCCGAAAAATTTTTTGAAGAATTAAAAACTATGGATAGTGCGCTGGAGACGATTTTTAAAAAGCGTAGTTTGCTTGAGCGCGAAATCGGTCGATTGGAAGCCGTGTCGGAGGCCGCCCCTTCGACTGCGGCTGGGGCATTGCCGAAAGAGAAAGTAAAAGCGGTGCTTATGGAATTGGCGAAGGATTTGGAATCGGTTTCCCAATCTGGCACTATGGAGGCCGTAAGGAATATGGTTTTTTCAGCCACCCAGAAAATTTACAGATTTTTGGAAGAGATAAATGGCGAAGATAAACATAAAATCCCAGCTTTAAGCAGAGAGTTTTCCCGGGCCAAAGAAGCAATTTCAAAGCTGGAAGCCGAGGAGCTGGAAATCGCAAAGAAAAAACAGGCGACGCAGAAAAATTACGAAACCCGCGCGCTTAAAATTCACAAGGAAGGAGCCATGCTAAGAGAAAAAATGGAGGAGCTTGCTCGCACCAAAGACGTTTTGAGAAATTTCGCAGTGAAAGAAGAGCGCGTAGTTTTGCTTAAAAAAGAGCTTGAAATTGATTTTCCTCCGCCAGCTGGCGGATGGATAAAAAATGGAAAACCGGCCGGCGAATTGCTCACGGACATTCTCCGCGCGGAGTTCAGGAAAAAAATTGAACGGTTCCAAATACGGCTGGAGGAAGCCGGCGGGGTGGACGACAGCATCCTTAAAGAATTTGAGGAAACTAAAAAACGCGATGAGTTTCTGGGCAAGGAATTGGAAGACCTCAAAAATGCCGCCCAAAGCTTAAAAAACGTGTTTAACGAACTGGAAACCAAAATCGCCAAAGATTTTAATGAAGGGCTTTCCAAAATAAATAAGCTTTTTGGGGAATTTTTCCACGAAATTTTCGGCGGCGGCAAGGCCGAAATAAAAATGGAAAAGTCGCGCCCAAAAAAATCCGCGGAAGAAATCTTAGAAGAGGGCTTTGGAGAATTTGAGGAGGAGGAATCGGAACCGGGGCTGGAAATTATGGTGGATATTCCAAGAAAGCGCATAAAATCTTTGGCTATGCTTTCCGGGGGTGAGCGGGCGCTTTCGTCCATTGCTCTGCTTTTTGCGATGTCCACTGCCAACCCGCCGCCGTTTCTGGTTTTGGACGAAACCGACGCTGCCTTAGATGAAGCCAATTCGACGCGCTATGCTTCAATGCTTAAAGAACTCGGTAAAAAAACCCAGCTTATCGTCGTTACCCATAACCGCGAAACAATGAAAGCAGCCGACGTTCTTTACGGCGTCACCATGGGAGGGGACGGCATTTCCAAACTGCTTTCCATAAAATTTGAAGAAGCCGAAGGTGTTTTAGCTAAAAGAAAAGCTACTTAGGCACTTGGCGGTTATTGGCGGTTAAACCGCCAAGAGTGATTTATTCTAACAGCATTTCATGAAATTCCCTATCTCGTTTTTTTCGTTCCGCAATATCTTTTAGTGAACTTTCTGCAAATTGTTTATACTCACGAACGTTTCGAAATTGCTCCAGTATAATATTTTTGTTACAAAAACTATTTGCACTGCCGTCTATAAATTCACCCCAGCTTGATTTACACAACTTGGCGGTTAAACCGCCGAGTTGATGAACCCGATAGTTCAGATTTACATATGCACTTAAATGCAGTAAGTATTCATTTGAATCAATATGCTTGGCTTTGAAAGTGCCTTGAAATAAAGATCCGCTGCGATTGTGTTTTTTATTAAAATACCATGTATAGCCACCAAATAATCGTTTCATAAGCTCGCTTATTCCTCCTTTCCGCACTTGTTGTATTATAAAGTGGACATGATTCAGATTAAGACAATACGCTATAAAATTCACAAGGCGTTTTTTCTTTCGTTTTGATAAGATGCTTTGATCTAAAAAAGATGATTCGTAAATGCTACCTATTGGTTCAAAAACATTAAATTCATCAATACTTTGTAAAAATCTTTGTAAATCATATTGGTCAGAAAAAATTTGCCTGCGGTCAACCCCCCTGTTGTATACGTGGTAGAATTCTGTATTAACGAAAGGCGGATGTTTCATAACGAGAGCATAGCACTTGGCGGTTAAACCGCCAAGTGGCCGCCAAGTGGATAAGATTTATCTAAAATTTGAAGAAGCCGAAAGCGTTTTGACGAAGAGCAAACAAGACTACCTTTTAGGTTCCGGCTTGTAAAGATCCTTATCAATTTTCCGGTCAAAACAGATTTGGCCGGTGCCATGCGTCCAGTTTTCGTTGCCGTAGTAAATATTTTCAAGCGGATAGGCGGCTGGGATGGCACGTTTCGGGGCGTTAGCGGACATTTGGTCTAAACTCGGCAGATTAAATGCCGCGCAGAGTTTGAAATTCTCTTTATCTATAATGTCATAAGTGTATTGAGTGCCGGATTCGGGGTCTTTAGGAATGGCGATGCCGCGGATGGGGTCGTCCAGCTCGCCCAACGTTTTCGGGAGCGCGGCTTTTTTAATCCAGAAATTAATTATTTCAGATTGGATAAGCTGGAGATGCTGGACTCTTTGGTCGTCAAATTTTCGGGCGCGCTCTTCTTTCGGAGAGCCGACAAGGAAAAACCCGGTGACAATTGCCGCGATCATTATTAAAGAAGTCGCGTAGGCAAAACTTTTATGCGGCGCCCTGTTTTTTAAATCCAAAAGATAATACCAAAAGATAATCGCGGCCATTGCCAGTACTACCAGAATTTTAAGCAAAAATCTTGCCGTCAATTCGCCCTGTAGAAGGTTGTAAATCAACGCCACCAAATCGCCGATGATTATTATCCCAGCCAAAAAAAGAGTGAAATAAAGAAGCCATTTTCTTATTTTCATCTCGCGCTTTTCCGGCATAGCGGCGTAGCCTTTGTTTAAAAACCAGGTTGCCCAAATATAAACCGGGAAAATCACAATCAAGCTCGCTATCGCCCAGCGGACGGACGAGCGCGCGGCAAGAAGTGTGTAATAATTTTCCGAAAGAGCGTCCGGAAGCCAGATGTTGATATAGCTGAAAATTAAATTTATAAACATCCCCGCGCTCACATAAAGCGCGATTATATTCAAAAGCTGTAAAAACACGTCTTTCGGCCCCGCCTTTTCGGCGGGCAAGCCTGTTTTTTCATTCATAAGCCAAATATAACACTTTTTGCCGAGGCTCTCAATCCACAGCTTGTGCGTTGCGATACTGAATGTTTTTGTGCTATACACTAAGGTGGAGTAGAAAGGGGGACTATATGAATTTAACCGATAGGGAATTAAAGGGCTTACAAAAAGCACGCGAAGCAATTCTAAAGAGTTTAAATAATGGCGCTTATTGGCGCCCCGCGCGTTCTGCGGCGCAATGTGTTGTTTGTGCGGGAGCGATGCTTGATTCTCCGGACGGCCTTACTTGCGGATTGCCTAGATGCCGGGACGGTTTGATTGATATGACTATTGACGGCGAAAGCGAAGCGTGTGAAAAAGTTGAGAAACTTCAAGAACAGGTTGAAAAGCTTCAAACAACACTGGATGAATCTGAAAAGCTTAACAATACTCTCGAAAACCAATTGAAGTCATCATACACGCCAGAAAAGTACAAAGAGCTTAAAACCAAAGCTGATGAGGCCTGCGAGATTCTCCATCAACTTTTCCCAACAGTAAACGAGGACGACCCCGCCATTGGCATCATCGCACGCACTATACGAGATATAGAAAATATGGATGCCTGACTTGGTGGATGAGCACAATAGGAAGAGTAGCTTATGAGGGTTCATGAGGGTAGATTTATACTTGCCCTCTTTTTATTTTTATCTAAATTTTTTGCCGAGGCCCCAGAAATCGCCGGCGCGGAGGCTCGCTAACGCCAAGAGCGCCGCGGCATAAATTATATGCTCGTCAACTATAAAAGCGTGCGCGCTGGGATAAGGAAAAGCGAGAATCGGAAAATAGTAAAACAACATAAGAATCGCGCCAAGCGGCGCACTGAATCTGATGAACACGCCGAGAATCAAAGAAACGCCTAGCAAGGTCAGGCCCCACTCGTTTACGAAATTAATGACCGGAAGAGTTCCGGGGCTTGTCAGCCTCTGGTAAAAATCGGCAAAAGTTTTCGCTCCTTTCAAATATCCTGCCGCTGACCATTGAGGGTCAAGCACTTTCGTTATGCCGGCGTAGAACATTAGCCAACCAATCGATATGCGGAGCAGAAATAATGATATTTTGTGAAGCTGTGCCATATTATTTTTTTTAAATTTTTAATTAAGCGGCCAGCCAGCCCCCGTCCACGTAAAATGTGGAGCCGGTGATGTAGCTCGCTTCATCCGACGCTAAAAAAACGACCGCGGCCGATACCTCTTCAGGCCTGCCGATTCTTTTTAGCGGAATTTTTTCTATATATTTCTTCAACTCTTCTGTTTCTGCTCCGGCTCGGAGCATGGGCGTATCTATAGCCCCCGGGGCAATAGCGTTCACATTAATGCCCAAAGGCGCCAATTCAATAGCTAACGTTTCGGTCATACCGATTATTCCTCCTTTGGAAGCGGTATAATGCGCACCCCATTCAATTCCTATGCCAACTTGCCCTGAAGCAATTGAAGAAATATTAATAATCCGCCCTCCGCCAGCCGGCGGATTATTTTTCGCCATTTCTTTTGCCGCCCGCTGGGCACAGAGAAACTGGCCTTTCAAATTTATATCAAGAGTTTTGTCCCATTCGTTTTCCGTAATTTCTAAAAATGCTTTGGGGTTAAAAATTCCGGCGTTATTCACCAAAATATCCAATCGCCCGAATTTTTTTATAACTTCGTCAAAAACTTTATCTACCTCTTCTTTATTTGAAACGTCCAGTTTAAAACAAACCGCCTCGCCCTTGCCGGATTTTATTTCATCCGCCACCGACTGGCATTCCCCGGCGTCAATGTCGGTTATGACAACTTTCGCGCCCTGTTCTGCCAAAGCCAAAGCGTGAGCTTTTCCCATTCCGCGGCGCGCCCCTGTGACCAAAGCGACTTTATCCGTGAGGTCGAACATATTTTTATTGTATTATATTTTCAATTTCCGCTCAACGCGCTTTAAAAGCACGGCATTAGCGGCGACTATGATAGAAGAAGCGGACATTAATAGGGCGGAAATTTCGGGGCGCAAAGACCAGCCGAGCGAAGTATAAAAAACGCCCGCCGCGACGGGAATCGCAAGCACGTTATAAATCGCCGCCCAAAAAAGATTTTGTTTCATTTTTACCACAGTCGCTTTGCTTAAGCGGATGGCGGCAACAATGTCGTAGGGGTCGGATTTCATTAAAACAATATTTCCGGTTTCAATCGCCACATCCGTTCCAGCGCCTATGGCGATGCCGATATCAGCTTGCGCCAAGGCCGGCGCGTCGTTTATTCCGTCGCCGACCATGGCCACGAATTTTCCCTCCTCTTGCAACTTACTGACCCATTTTGCTTTATCAGCTGGCAGGACTTCGGCGAACACCCGATCAATTCCAAGTGCTTTGCCGATGCCTTCGGCTACTTTCGTGTGGTCGCCGGTAATCATCACAACCTCCATTCCAAGATTTTTGAGCGCTGAAATGGTTTTTTTGGAATTTACGCGCGCTGGATCCGCGGCGGCGACAATGCCTGCGAAAACTCCGCCGACCGCGAGCAAACTCAAAGTTTTTCCTTCTCCGGCGAGCCGGTCAAGGGCGCCGCGCCCGAGCTCGGTAGAGACGCCGTTATCTCGAAGCAGTTTTTCCGTCCCAGCTAAGATTATTTTGCCGCCGATCCGCGCTTTAAGCCCGTGACCCGCGAGCGACTCAAAATTTTCCATGGGTTTTAGCGGCAAAGTGCCACGTTTTTCAGTTTCTTCAAAAATAGCTTTCGCAAGCGGATGATTGGATCCAGCTTCGAGGCTGGCTTCGTAGCGCAAAATTTCATGTTCGCTAAAATTATTAAAAGCAACAACATCGGAGACTTTCGGCTTCCCATCGGTAAGGGTGCCGGTTTTGTCCAAAATAATTGCGTTGATTCTTGAAGTATTTTCCAGGGTCGCGGCGTCTTTTATTAAAATATTATGCTTGGCGCCAATGCCAGTGCCTACGGCGACCGCGGTTGGAGTCGCGAGCCCCAAAGCGTCAGGGCAGGCGATTACAATCGCGGATATCGCGAAAGTCAGCGCTGTCAAAAGTGCCGCGCCCGCTATAAAATACCAGCCCAAAAACGCCGTGATTCCAGAGCCGACGGCGACCAGCACGAGCCAACCGGCGGCTTTATCGGCGATGCGCTGGCCGGGCGCTTTGGAATTTTGTGCGGTTTCGACCATTTTGATTATTTGAGCGAGCACCGTCTCCGAGCCGACTTGTGTTGCTTTGAATTCAACCCTGCCGGTTTGGTTTACCGAGCCACCGATGACTTTATCTCCGATTTTTTTCGCCACAGGAATTGATTCGCCGGTGACTAGCGATTCATCAATTGAGGATTCTCCTTCTGTAATAATTCCATCCACCGGCACTTTATCGCCGGGTCTCAACACCACAATATCGTTATGGACAATTTCAGCGCTGGGAATCGCGATTTCCATACCACTTCGGATGACTTTCGCCTGCGGCGGCACAAGGTCAAAGAGCGCGCGCAATGCGTCGGATGTTCCGCGGCGCGATTTCATTTCCATCCAATGGCCAAAAAGAACAAAAGTCACCAAAAGCGCGGCGGCTTCGTAGAAAGTTTCATTTCCTCCGATTATAGTGAGCAAGACGCTGAAAAAATACGCCGCGAGCACGCCGGTCGCGATTAGAACCGACATATTTAATTTACGGGCTTTGAGCGAATAATAAGTTCCGGTGATGAAAATGGAGCCGGTCCAAAAAACAATCGGCGTAGTCAGAATCAAAAGCAGCCAGTTCGCCGGAATAAGGGTAGGAAGATTAAATTTAAAATAATTAAGCCCCAAGGGGGAATACAAAACGATGGGGATGGAAAGAATAAAAGAAACCCAAAACCGGCGCCGCATATCTGCTTCCATGTGCTTGGCCATATGCGGGCTAGCCATTGAATGATTATGATTGTGATTCATAGTAATGCGATTTTAATAGTTGCCAAAAAGAAATAATGCCAAGAGCGCTGAAAAGCAAAATTGGGAACCACACAGACCCGATCCACGGCCATGGAATTAGAAAATACACGTCAATAGCGCCGAGCGAAGGCGGCCAGCGCAGAAAGGTGTACAAAAATAAATAATATCCGATATCCCAAAGCGAGAAAGCAAAAATAAACACCCACAATTTTTCTTTCAGCCGGTCAAAAGCCAAAAAACTAACGGCTGCGAGCATAACTATTGTTGCCGCCTCGCGCCACATTTCCACCCGCAGAATTTTCCACGGAATAATTTGAAGGTCCGCCGCGGTTTGTATGAAAAACCCTTTCGGATAGTATAGTTCGCGGAGATACACCACCACTGCGGCTTCAACCAAAGCCATGGCGAGCGCGTATACAGCAAGCGTGATAATTTTTTTAGTTTTCATTCAATTCTATTAGGCGGTTTTCATGAAACGGTTATGCAGCCACGCGAATACATACGCGGTAATATAGGCAAGAACAACAACTTCAACAAATCCGTAAATAACTTCCGGAAAACTTACCTTAGCTTTCAAATCAATAAGATGGACTATCCAGCTGAAAAGTTTCATCGCTAAATCCGGCACTATAGCGACCAAGGCCGCGCAAATAACGTACCAAACGCCCATAGTCGCGCCGGCCGCCAAAGCGAATTTATTTTTATCAAGTTCCATAATTTTTAATTCTAATTTTAATATTTTTTTCGACCTTTATTTTAATTATAACCCGCAGCCGCCGCTTTTTGGCTGTTCTTCTTCCAGCCCGCAGCCGCTTCCTCCTTGAGATTTCACTTGCGGGACCAAAGCCGCGATCCTGCGAAAACCTGAAGCGCTTGAATAATCCAGCCCCAAGATTTCTTTTGGATCAATTGCGGAAAGTGTCTGATTTTTTGAAGCAAAGTAGCGCGCGATTGTGGAGTATTCTTCCGGAAACCAAAGCGAATTAACTTGCAAAGCTGCTTGATACATCTGCTTTTCGTTAGCGCCTCGGGAGGCAAGAAGCTCCAGAAGCCCTAGCATTGCCATGCCGTGGTTGCAGTCCGGAAAATGGGTTGGATTATTACAGCACGGCCGGTAAATATTTTTACTTACGTTTTCCACCAGCGCTTGTTGCTCCGGAGTCAGCTCAAAAAAAACGTGCTTGCTGTAATGATCCATCGCGCCGCCTTTGGTAATGGTCCAGCCGCCGGTAGAAGCAAAATTTCCAATGTCACCGTATTGCGTCATTGGTCCCGCTTCTAAAATATCATTTTTCGCGCCGAGTCCCAACGCCCAGAGTAGATTTAAAATTATTCCAGAATTTTCCGAAGTAACTTTAAGGTTGCCGTTGTTTTCTCCGTAAAGTAATTCCTTAGTTTCTTTAGTCAATCCGCCTCGGTTTGCGTAAATCTCTTCAAATCTTTTCGCGTCAATCACGCCAGCGTTTATCATCTTCTTGCCCAAATCCCCCCAGCGGACCGGCAAAACGATCCCCTCCGATGTTTTTTGCTGCGGTTGAGTCTGCGGCTGATTTTGGCGATCTTGAGCGCCGCTTGTATAAAGCCATACCATCGCGAGGATGATCGTTGAAGCAAGAATGCTTGCCGGCAGCAAAGAATCTTTTTGTTTTATTTCGTTTTCCATAAATTTATTAATTTTAATTAACAGCAATTTTTCATTTTTTCTTCCAATAATTCGCGGGTTTTCGAGTCTTGAGGCAGAGCCGGCTTATCCCCACCGTTTCGTTTAACGAATAATAAATAAGCAAGCATTGCAAGAACAGCAATCTCCAAAATAAACACTTTAAAGCTTAAAATGCGCACTGCCCAGAAAGCGAGCAGCATGCCAACGCTGATTACGACCGGTTTTCTTTTGCCGATTTGGTAAGCGACGCCCACAACTGTCCCTCCCATGAGGAGCGTAATAAGTGGCAGAAAAATTTCGGGATTTAAATACCCGGATAAAACCAGCGCAGTCAGGAGAAGCCATGTTCCCGCGACCGCCGCGCAAATTGGGCAAATTTCCAGGCGCATATTTTTAGATAAGGAAAATAATCGCGCCCAAAATAATCATCGCAACCCCTCCGCCAAAGCGCATCAGGCGATTTTCTTTTTGCTGCCAGGCGCGGACTTTTTCAAGCAATGCTCCGTCGCTGGCCATAAGCAAGATGATTGCCAGCGGCAAAACGAAGACGACATTGTAGAAAATCAGATAACCCACGCCTTTAAGATAAGTCGCTTGGTCGTGTAGCAATCCCAAAACCATGAGATACGGCCCACCGGTGCATGGAAATTCGCAGAGGCCGACAAGCCCGCCCAAAAGAAACGCCGTCGGCAACGATGCTTTTTCCATAAGTTCAGCCATTTTGTGGTGAGCCGCGTGCGGAATGCGGAGCTTGATTGGAAAGGCCGGGAAAAATTCATTTATCACGTTGATGAATCCAAGCGCGACCAAAAGCCCTGCGCCGAGCTTGGCCATAAAATGAGGTGTTGAAAAGAGATGCAGGGTTTGCAGAAGCCCCAATCCTATGAGGAGGTAAACAAGAAAAATGCCGAAAATGTACGCGCCTCCGATTTTAAGAATGCCGGAGCGGAGTTTCCCGATGCTGAAGAGAAAAGCGATGGTCAGAAGCAGGATAGAAAAAGCGCAGGGGTTAATGCTGTCAATTAGCGCAGAAACTATTACGAGCGGTAAAAGCCATTTTCCGCCATTGCTCAAATTCCAGACGAAAGTTGTTCCAGCGCTGTCTGTTTTTAGGAAAAATACCAAAGCCAAGAGCAGGACGGCGATGCCCGCGAAAATAATTAAATTTTTGCTCATGGTGTTAAGGAGTTACCGTCGCCGAAAATTTAAGTTGAAGCGCTTCGCTGGCGCTATTTTCCAGATACACAGCCCGTTCTATCCGGCCGACTCCAGCGGGCCCGTGCGCGGCCGGGTCAAATACCACCTCAACTGCCGCTTCTTCGTTTGGCCTTATCGTTTCACTAATGCGTTGGGCGAAGCCGTGCCCCGGCATGCCGAAGGGCCCCGCGGCGCGGCTGCCGATTTTAAGCGTTGCTTCGGTGCACATGCAGGAAGTGTAAAGCTGATTTACGGCAAGAGGGTCGGAGCCCGTATTTTTTATCGCGAATGTTTTTGACACTTTTCCGGCGGCCATGGAAATGGAGCCGAAATCATAATTATTTTCTTGGGCGGTTAACGCGCCGTTTTTTCCCAAAACGGGCGAGGCGGGAGTTGATTGCGAAGCCGGGCGGGCCAGCCAGATGAAGCCGATAAGCACCGCCAGAATTACTCCGGCCCAGATGAATTGATTTTGGTTTTTTTTCATAAGAATTAAAATAATAAGAATAAAAACTGCAGAGTTTATATTTACGTCTTATGAAAAACTCGGACTATTTTCGTGAAGTGCGAGCCAGCTGATGAGCAGGCTTTTTTGAGGCAGAGATAAAACTGGGGGATTATACCATTTTAGGTATAGCGCCGGAAACGGCATTTTAAAATCAAAACTAAAGAGCAGGGCCAAAACGAATAGCGCGAAACCGAATAACACGGCCAAAGAAAAATTTCTGAAAGCGTCGGAATGAAAACTGAACAGTCCGGCGCGGCCGGTTTCACGCGCGCAATCAACGCCGTTAGCCGCGGCGGCGATACATCCGCTGTGCCCCTCGCCATGGTTCATCGCTAAAAATCCCAAAACAGCCACGCCTAGCAGACTGAATATTAAAAAGGTAGCGAAAGCCGATTTCATGATTAATTTGAGTGTAGCATATGACAAAATGCTTGCAAAGGTATAATATAGTGTTGTTTATGCGCAAAGTTTTGAATAAAAAGGTCTTCGTGGCAATGTCAGGCGGAGTGGATTCGTCCGTGGCGGCTTTGTTGTTGCAAAAACAAGGTTATGACGTGACCGGGGCGCATATGATTTGTTGGGAAGGATGTGAAAATAACGAAGATAAACAAGACGCGATGCGCGTTGCGGCGGTTTTAGGCATTCCGTTTTTGGTTTGGGATTTTAAAAAAGAATATAAAAAAGCCGTTTACGATTATATGATTTGCGAATATATGGCTGGCCGCACACCCAATCCGGACGTTATGTGCAATAAAGAAATAAAGTTCGGTATTTTTTTGAAGCGCGCACTGGAGGCGGGAGCTGACTTTATGGCGACAGGACATTATGTAAGAAAGTTTGGAAGCAAATTGTTTGCGGCCAAAGACAAAAATAAGGACCAATCCTATTTCTTGTGGACTTTGACGCAAGACCAGCTTAAACATTGCTTGTTCCCGATCGGGAATTATTTAAAAAGCGAAGCACGAGATCTCGCGCGCGGTTTTGGTTTGCCGGTGGCCAATAAAAAAGATTCGCAAGGACTTTGTTTTGTCGGCAAAGTTAATTTTGCGGATTTCATAAGGGAAACATTGCCTCAAAAATCAGGCGTGATTATGACGTCCGATGGCAAGAAAATTGGCGAGCATGATGGCGCACATTTTTATACCATTGGCCAAAGGCACGGTTTAGCGCTGGGCGGGCAAGCGGAGCCAGTTTATGTAGCAAAAAAAGATTTGGCAACGAATACTATAATGGTATCTCAAAAACAAGATTCAGCACTTTATAAAAGAGAATTGTTCGCGGAAAATTTTAATTGGATTGGTAATCCGCCGGCTGGCGGACCAGAAATGCCTTTTCCATGCCAAGTTCGTATTCGCCACCGTCAGCCGCTTCAGGCATGCTCTCTCTTCGGCGATGGGCGAGTCGTTTTTGATTTTCCCCAGCGCGCTGTAGCCCCTGGACAGTCGGCTGTTTTTTACCTGCCCGACGGCAAGCCGGGCAAGGATGAAGAAATGCTCGGGGGAGGCGTCATAGTCGTATAATTATCCTGCCTCTTGATTTTTTTCTTAGCTTGTGCTATGGTTAAAAAAGAAAGAAGGAGGACGTAAACATGGAAAATGGTCTCTCGGTAGATGAAAAAGTAGGGTCTTTATTTCAGTCGGATACCCTTATTCCGGCTCAATATTTTGAGACCTTGCGCAGTAAGGCCCAATTAGAGCCGGAAAAGGACCTCATGCTGGCAGTGCTGAAGGATGCGGTGACTTGCTTCCAGAAATATGTCGCCGCCCGCATCGGCAAAAGAAAGAGGATGTTTCGCGACGCGGAGGAGTGGGTTTTGGAAGAGGAAAAGGATTGGCTTTTTTCCTTCAATAACATCTGCGGTGCTTTGGGGTTTGACCCCCAATATATTCGCAAGGGGCTGGTGCGTTGGAAAGAGGAGCGGCTGGCGGGGAAAAACACCGCTAGATTGAAGCATTCGCGCAGGTAACTTTGGCGGCAGACGCAAAATTAGAGTGGCATAAGCGTCTGCCGCTTTTTTATTTTGAAAGCTTTAGCTTTCATCCCGACGTACGTCGGGATCATTGCTAAAGCAATGATTTTAATGCTAAAATAGCCCTATGTCTTCCGCAGAGCTTCGAGAAAAGTTTCTGGAATTTTTTAAAGAACGCGGGCACAAAATTGTACCATCTTCTTCTTTAATTCCAGACGACCTATCGGTGCTTTTGACCACCGCAGGAATGCAGCAGTTTAAGAAATATTATACCGAGCCGTCGCTTGCGCCCGCGCCTAATGTTGTTTCAATTCAAAAATGCTTCCGCACTTCCGACATTGATGAAGTAGGGGACGAATCGCACCTTACTTTTTTTGAGATGTTGGGGAATTTCAGTTTCGGAGGATATTTTAAGGAAGAGGCGATAAAGTACGCTAAAAAATTTTTGGAATCACTCGGGCTTAAAATTGAATACGTCACGGTTTTCGCGGGTGATGAAAAGACGCCGTTTGACGAGGAATCTTATAAAATCTGGCAATCGCTCGGCGTGAAAGACATCCGAAAAGCCGGCCGCGAGGATAACTTTTGGGGGCCGACCGGCACGGAGGGGCCTTGCGGTCCAACGACAGAAATTTACATAAACGGCGTGGAGATGTGGAACATTGTTTTTAATGAATATTACAAAAAACCTGATAGTACTTTTGAAAAACTGAAAACGCTAGGCGTGGACACCGGCATGGGGCTGGAGCGCCTCGCGATGGTCTCGCAGGGCAAAAAAACTATTTTTGAAACTGATTTATTTCAAAAACCATTTAAACTCCTTCCTGCTTATGGTATTGATGGCAGAGTTCTCGCAGACCATTTAAAAGGTAGTGTCTTTTTAATAGCTGATGGAGTCAGCCCATCCAATAAGGAGGCTGGTTATATTTTAAGAAGATTGATTCGACGTATTGCGGTAAGATGGAGGACAATTGGTCATAAATCATTTGAGTTGTTTATTCCAGAAATTGAAGGAGTAATAAATTATTACGATTTCTACAAAGAGTTAATGATAAACAAAGAAAAAATCATTAAAGAAATCAATGCGGAAATTAACAAATTTAATAAAACTTTAGAAAATGGACTGAATGAGTTTTTAAAAAAATATCCGGAAATTGAAGCTCAAATTAATGCCCCGAAAGAAAGAGGGACTTACAAATCTCATGACTTAAAAGTTATTTCTGGTAAAGATGCTTTTTATTTTCATCAAACTTACGGGTTAACAATTGATATTATAAAAGATTTAGTTCGGCAAGGCGGGCATTCTGTAGATGAGGAGAGTTTTAATAAAGAATTTCAAAAACATCAGGAAATATCCCGCGCTGGCATTGAGAAAAAATTCGGAGGGCATGGGTTGCTGCTGGATACGGGAGAATTGAAAGCCGCGGACGAAGCAGAGTTGAAAAAAGTAACAAGATTGCACACGGTGACGCATCTTTTGCAGGCAGCTTTGAGAAAAGTTTTGGGAGAAGGAGTAAAACAGGCCGGTTCTGACATCACGGCCGAGCGGACAAGATTTGATTTTTCGTTTGACAGAAAACTTACGGATGAAGAAGTTAAAAAAGTTGAAGATCTAGTAAATTTTGCGGTTGGTAAAAAATATCATGTTGAGATGAAAGAGATGGCTTATGAAGACGCCTTAAAATTGGGCGCGCAGCATTTTTTTAAGGAAAAATATCCAGCAAGAGTTAAAGTTTATTTAGTGGGGGATTTTAAGGTCGACCCGCCGGAAATTTTCTCAAGAGAGCTCTGCAGTGGCCCGCACGTCAAAAACACTTCCGAAATCGGCCGGTTTAAAATATTGAAGCAGGAAGCCGTCGGCTCCGGCATTCGCCGCATCCGTGCAACTGTGGAATAAGAAATTTTCTAATTTCAAGATTTGCATTTCTTTTGCTATCGCAAAAGAAAGTAAAATTAGTAATTGAGTGAAATTAAATGAAATTGAGTAAAATAAAAAGCCCCGTGAAGTCGGGGCCGATTGACCGGAATCTTAGACGGATTCAGCGCGGCTTAAGAAACACTCCGGATTGTATCTGTGTCGCCGAAGATGCTCTTTATAGACACGCTCGAGCGGGACCTTTCTGTTTTCAGCCTCTTGTTTTATCCCTTCACGCGTCCACCCGCCCATTTTTAGCCAAGTTATAAACCCTCGGCGCCTGTGATGGCGATTATAGTATACTCCGCATTTCCAAGGGCGACTCCAAAAATCGCTAAGCACATTGTCTACCGGCATGGTTTTTGTCCTCCTTCCCTGCCCAGCATCATAGCAATTGCTTAAAATTTGTAAATGGCGTGTTATAATACCTTCATGCTCTCATGGCTTTTTGGGAGAGAAAGAGGAAAAACGCATATCTTGGCGATTGACTTGGGGACAGCCTCCATTTCGGCTGTTGTCGCTGTTCGGTATGAAAAAAATTATCCTAAATCCATTGTTGACCCCTGCGAAATTTTGAAAGTTTTAAGGTATCCTATTGATTTATTCGGTTACAAAATAAATGGCGACGAACAAAAACTTCCCTATATTTTAAAAGACGGTTTTTTAAAAATATTCAAGGATGCTTACGGCGCTTCGCATCATGTTGACGCTGTCTTAATCGCTCTCTCTGATCCGTTCTTTGCGTATAAAAAAGCGCAACAAAAGATTGAAAGAGCCAATCCTGATAAAATTATTTCCGAAAGCGAAATTGACGCTATGGTAAAATCAATTGGAACGGACGTTGCGACCAAAAATCTTTTTGTTGTGGGGCGTGAAGTTTTGAGCGTCAAAATTAACGGCTATAGTATTGAAAACGCCGCAAGTTATAAAGGACGCGTGTTGGAGACTGAAATGATTTTTACTTTAATCAGTAGAACTTTAAAAGATTATATTGAAAATGCCAGAGAAAAATTTTTTCCGAAAGCAGCAACGCGCTATTATTCGGACTCAAGGGCTCTCTGGCGGTTGCTTAAGGCGACGGAGAATTTTACGGACCCGGTTTTAGTTGCAGATATCGGCGGGGAGGTTACGGAAATTTTCTGGGCTGACAAAAATAATATTGAGCACGCGGGGGCCTCGGCTTTCGGCATTCGCACTTTATCCAGAAGAATTTCCACTTCTTTGAAAATAGATCAGAAAGATGTGGAGGCAATTTTTAGAAAATACACTTCAGGAACTTTGGACGAAACTTTAAGAACGAAATTGGAGCGGGCGCTTTCTCCGGCGCTTGCCGATTGGTGGGCAAGCTTGAAAAACGTTCTTAAAAATACTTTTACGTCGATTTCGGCTGGGATTGTTCCTAAAAGAATTATAATTTCCGGGGGCGGGGCGGATTTCACTTTATTTTCCAGTTTTTTGAAAGATAGTTTTAAGAAAGATTTCGGCGCTGATATCGAGCCCCAAATTTTGCGAGCCGAAGCTTTTCAAGACATGCTTTACCCATCAGACCAGCTTGTGGGAGGAGGAGATATTATTTTATCAGCCCTTATTCTTTTCGCGGATGCAAAAAAAATCTAAAGAAAATTTTATAGACATAGTTCCCGCGAGCGGCAAACGCGTTATTTCAGATATCGTGTCGGCGCCAAAAAAAGAAATAACTTCTCAGTTTTTTAAAGAGCCATCACCAACCATCAAGGTTTTAAAACAGCGCGGGCGCCGGGGAAAAAGAGGCTGGGTGACTTTTATTATCTTGGTAGTTTTAACGGTTTTTATTTTAGGCAGTATGTTTTTTGCCGAAATGGAGGTGACGCTGACGCCTAAAACCGCTTCTTGGCAAATAGAAAAAACTTTAATTTTAAAGAGATACCAGGATCAGGCCCCCCCGGTTTTTAGGACTCTTACTTTGCCGGATATCAGAAGCGGTTTGTTTAAAGCGACGGAAAAAAGAACCGAGGACGCTAAAGCCGGAGGAGTTGTGGTTATTTTTAATAAATCAAGAGACGCGCAAGTCTTGATCGCTTCCACGCGCATGGAGGCTCCCAACGGAAATATTTACCGGATTCCCAAAACCATAGTGGTGCCGGCGGCCAAATCAGAAAGCGGGAAGCTGACACCTGGTTCCAAAGAAATCGCTGTTTTGGCGGACAAGCCTGGCGCTCTTTACAATTTAGGCCTTGCGGATTTTACTTTGCCAGGGCTAAAAGGAACTCTTAAATACGAACTGATTTTTGGCAGATCAAAAACAGAAATCCAGGGTGGTTCCGAGGGAGAACAAGTCGTTGTCGGAAAAAACGACCGGGACGCGGCGCTAGCCGGTTTAGTAAATGAAGCCCAAAAAGAAGCAGTTTCTATAATTTTGAAAAAGATTCCCCAAGAAGAATTTTTGCTTCCGGCATCCGTTGAATACATCGCGTTAAAAGAAGAAAGTAATCCGGTCGCCGGCGCTGTGGCCGACAATTTCACTTTCGATATGGAAGGCGAAATTAGGGCTGCGACTATGTCCAGAAGCGAACTTGAAACGGATTTACTGAAAGATAATCCGCGATTGGCTGGTTTTAACGGCGCGACGGTACGAATTAAAAATTTAGAAAATTTAAATATTAAATTAATCAATTATAAATTTGATGTTCCCAGCTTTACCATTCAGGTTTTTGGCATGGCCGAGGTGGAGGTTGTGCTGGACCAAGTAGCCGTTAAAAATAAAATAATAGAAAAAGACATTTCATCGGCCAGCACGCTTCTGGGCGAATACCCCTATATTTCGCGGGCGGAAATAAATTTTAAACCCTTCTGGATAGGCCTATTTTACAAAAAACCTCCTAAAGACCCCAGCCGCATTGACATTATTTTAAGGTAATGCTAAGGTTGCGATAGATATACTCGTTAGTATCCAAAACTACTTCAAGGAGGATATATGAACTTTCTACTTAAGGGATGGAATCCATGCCTGGCTTTGGGCTGGAAAACTACTACAGAAATTAATTTTCCAGCGGAAGATGAAGACGATGCGTGGAAAATTGTCAAAGAGCAACATCCGCATATCCAAGAAAGAAGACTGTTTCGAGAGGTAGAACCAACGAAGTAAAAATGTTTTGGTGCGGACAATCAGCAGGAAACTTCAAAATTAAAATTCGATAGGAGGATTGATGAAAAAGAAAAGGAAGCAATCTGGAATAAAAAAGAGCAAAAAACAAAATGTCAGTTTTGAAAATAGACATCAAATCACTTTTCAATCTTGGGATTCCATACTCAAAGCCCTAAGGCCGCTAAAGGACCCAAAGGGTGGTTATGTACGCTGTCCAGAATACGATCATTGGTAAAATTTTGAAGAATCCTCAGAGACTATACGTTGAACATAAATTAAATAATGGGCGAACAAGTTTAAACTTTAGTAGCCCACCATTTTTTCTTATGATTATATAGTCCGAACAAGTTTAATTGACTATCCAGGATAGTCAATTTTTTTATATTGACAGCTTTTTAGGCATCATGCTATTTTGGATATATGGCAACAATTACTATTCCAAAAGAACTGGCGCAAAATAAAGATTTAATAGCTGTACCGCGCAATACCTACGGCGAGTTTTTGACATGGCTTAAAAAAATAAAATCAGCAAGGACTTTCAAGCCAACTAAAGCAGAATTGAAAGCATTAGCGCGCGGCAGAAAAAATTTTGCTAATGGAAATTACGTTACTCTGAATCAATTGGATAATGAACTGGATCGTAATAGTTGATAGTTATGCGAAAAAATTTCTTAAGCGAATGCCTCGGCACGATGTGGAACGGGTTCGTGCCGCGCTTCAAGAGCTAATCTACAATCCTTATGCTGGGGATATCGAAAAAATGGAGGGTCGAGATGCTTGGCGGAGACGTGTTGGTAATTATCGAATTTTTTACGAAATACATGAAAAGAGATTGCTTATATATGTTTTTGAAATCAAACGCCGTACTAGCAACACATATTGACATTGTTTTAAAGGAGAGCTAGTATGGGAGAACATTCTTGTCCGCCGGCAGGCGGGCGCCTAAAGGGTGATTTTTAATGCCAGCTTCGTCAAAAGACACAGAGGTCAAAGAAGGGCAGGTAATCGAGGCGTTGCCTTCGGCAACTTTCCGTATTTTGCTCACGGATGGCCGCGAGGTTTCGGGCTATCTTTCCGGCAAGATGCGTGTCAATTATATAAAAGTGCTGGTAGGCGACAAAGTGCTGGTTGAATTCAGCCGGTACGATGACTCCCGCGGGCGAATTATTAAAAGATTATAAGTACGCGCCCCGTTAGAAATCGCGGACGCAAAAATAAAAGCATGATATATAACAAAAGGTCAAAATTTATAGGCAATAATCCAGTACGCGACGCGCTTTTTGCGTCTGCGTCCTATTTCTAACGGGGTGAGAGTAAGAGCTTCCGTAAAACCAAGATGCGCTAATTGTAAAGTCATCCGTCGGGGTGGCCGCATCTTTATTACTTGCAAAAATCCGAAGCATAAGCAAAGGCAAGGTTAAATTTATTTTATGGTAAGAATCGCGGGAGTAAATATTCCGGACAGCAAAAAAATTCCAATATCCTTGACCTACATTTATGGTATTGGGCATCCTTTGGCCGGGAAAATTTTAACCTCTGCCAAAGTTGACAAAAGTAAGCGGGCCAAAGACTTGACTCCGCAAGAAGTCGGGAAACTCCGCGACATTATTGAAAAAAGTTATAAAGTTGAGGGAGAATTGAGACGCGAGCTCATTTTGAATATTAAAAGATTAAAAGACATCAAATCCTACCGTGGGACACGCCACATGCGGGGCTTGCCGTCGCGAGGCCAAAGGACCAAAACCAATTCCAGAACGCGCCGAGGTAATATCAGAAAAACCATGATGTCCGGTAAGCGTAAAATGGAAAAGAAATAAAATGGGCAAAAAAAGAATCATTCAAAAAATTGATTTGACTACCGATGATGGTAGAGCTTCAGCGATTAAATCCACGCAATTGAAAAAGAAATTCTCCGATGGCGTGGTTCACATTCTTTCAACCTACAATAATACGATTATTTCCATAACTGACCCGAAAGGCGATATAATTTTATCTTCCAGCTCCGGAGCTTTGGGATTTTCTGGCGCCAAAAAGGGGACGCCTTACGCTTCCACAAAAGTCGCCGAGTTTTTGGGAGAAAAATCCAAAGCGGCCGGCATTAGAAATCTAGGAATATTGGTAAAAGGCGTGGGTTCGGGCCGTGACGCGGCTTTGCGCTCTTTCGCCGCCCAGGGCTTTGAAATTTACGCTATCCGCGATATTACCCCCATACCGCATAACGGCCCGCGGGCGCCAAAGCCGAGGAGAGTTTAAAAATAAAAACAATGAGAACCACGATTACTTGTAAAATGTGCCGGCGCTTGGGAATGTCAGTGTGCGGACGCGAAAAGTGCGCCTTAAAAAGAAAACCTTATCCGCCCGGAGTGCATGGCAAAAGTTTTCGAAGAGGCCTTTCGGAATTTGGCCAGCAGCTTAAGGAGAAGCAGAAAGTGAAATTTCTTTACGGCCTTCGTGAGACGCAGTTTAGAAATTATATTGACAAAGCCGTGGCCCAGCGCGCTACTCCGTCAGGGGAAGCGATTATCAGAAATTTGGAAATGCGTTTGGACAACGTTATTTACCGTTTGGGGCTCGCGCCGACTAGAGCTGGCGCCAGACAGATGGTAAACCACGGGCATATTATGGTAAATGGCAAGCGCGTGAATATTCCTTCTTATCAATTGAAAGTAGGAGACGCTGTGAATATTCGGCTGGGAAGCTTGCAAAAGGGCGTTTTTATGAATTTGGCTATGGCTCTCAAAAAGTATGCTCCGCCGGGATGGCTGGAATTGGATAAAACAAATTACACCGGCAAAGTAATTGCTTACCCTCCCGCAGATGATTTAATAAGATCTTACAATTTAAGTTCAATCGTCGAATATTATTCGCGTTAATCATTATTATTAATAATATTTAAATAATTTTTTATGGACCACAATATTGTTTTATCGGCGCACACCAGAATTGTTTCCGAAGAAGACACTAAAGGGACGTACGAAATAGACGGTCTCTATCCGGGTTACGGGCACACTTTAGGCAATGCTCTCCGCCGCATCATGCTTTCTTCTTTGCCGGGCGCAGCTGTTACTAAAATAAAGATTGAAGGAGCTAACCACGAATTCGCGACTCTGCCAGGAGTTTTGGAGGACATGGTTATGATTTTGCTGAATATCAAACAGCTTCGTTTCAAGCTTCACGGCAATGAACCGGAAACCGCGACTGTGGAAATTAAAGGGGCTAGAGAGATAAGAGGCAAAGACATAAAATGCCCTACCCAGCTTGAGGTGATGAACAAGGATTTACATATTGCCACGCTCACCGCAAAAAACGCACAATTTTCCGCCGAATTTACCGTGGAAAGGGGAGTCGGTTTCGTGCCTTCCGAAGAATTGGTAAAAGATAAAGTGGCTGTGGGCGTGATTGTTTTAGACGCCATTTTTACCCCCATCAGGCGCGTGACATATGAAGTTGAAAACATGCGAGTAGGCGACAGGACTGATTACAACCGTTTGCGACTTTTTATTGAAACGGACGGCACCATCTCCGCGAGGGATGCCTTAAAAGAAGCCATAGCCATCATGAGGAAGCAGCTTACTGAGATGGATATTTTTGAAAATGAAAACGGTCAGGCAGAAACGTCGGTTAAAGAAAAAGCCGGCGAAGATTCTTTTTCTGAAATGAAATTATCCGCCAGAACAAAAAACGCGCTCATAGCCTCCGGTCTCGGGTCTCCGCGGGAGCTCGCGGAAAAATCGGAGGCGGAATTGAAAGATTTTGACGGCGTAGGAAATAAAGCTGTATCCGAAATCAAAAAAGCTCTGGCTAAGTTGGGATTATCATTACGCGAATAAATGAAAAAGAAACGGAAATTCAATAGGGAGCGGAACCAAAGGCGGGCGTTTTTAAAAAGCCTGGCGGTTGCTTTGATAATGAAAGGGAAAATAAAAACAACCATAGCGCGCGCCAAAGAATTAAGAAGTGTCGCCGAGAGGCTGGTAACGCGCGCCAAAAGGCACCAAGCGCATTCTGCCGAATACCGCGAGTTGAGAAAAAATTTGCCGAAAGCTGCCGCCCAGAAACTAGTTAAAGATATCGCGCCGAAATACAAAGAAAGAAACGGCGGGTACACCAGAATTATTAAACTTCCTCCCAGAAAAGGGGACGCCGCTAAAATGGCCTTTATTGAATTTATATAAAATTATGAAAAAAGAGATAATCATAAACGCTAAAAATAAACGGCTGGGAAGAATTGCGTCGGAGGTTGCCAAAGCGCTCCGCGGAAAAACCGAAGCGGATTTTTTGCCAAACCGGACGGTTTTGCCGAAAATAATAGTAAAAAATGTGGATTTGGTTGATATTTCAGAAAAAAAATTAAAAGAGACAGAACACGCGCGCTACTCGGGATACCCGGGCGGCAGGAAAGTTTCCAGTGCTTGGGAGGTGGCCAAAAAGGACAAGCGCCTGGTTTTCCGGCACGCTGTTTTGGGCATGCTTCCGCATAATCGCTTGAGAAAAATTATGATTAAGAATTTAATAATCTACCATGGCGAAGATAAATAAAGATAATAAATATTTTGAAGCGGTAGGGCGCCGAAAAACTTCGGTTGCCCGCGTGCGCCTTTTTAGTGAGAAAAATTCTTCGCCGAATATTTCTGTAAATCAAAAGCCATACGCAGTTTATTTTCCAACTGCGGAGCTTAAAAGAATCGCCGAAGACGGCTTCAAAATAGCGCGCGCGGAGAAAGAATACAAAGTTGTGGCAAAGATATCAGGCGGAGGAATTCATTCTCAAGCAGAAGCTCTAAGACACGGCGTCTCGCGCGCTTTGCTTCTGGTTGACCAAAATCACCGCAAACTCTTAAAATCCGCGGGCTTCCTAAAACGCGACCCGCGGATGAAAGAACGCCGCAAATTCGGCCTCAAAAAAGCCCGCAAAGCCCCCCAGTGGGCGAAGAGGTAAGGGTAAATAAAAATAAAAAGCCCCGTCGCGGATGGCGGGGCCTGCTCAATTTTGCGAAGATATGAAGTCCGGAACCCGTCGCCAGGTTATGATGTAGACGGAATCATACCCCTCTGGCGATTTAACCCTACGTTGCGAGCAGTGTGGATTAATATGTCTCTTGTCTTTGCTATCACAAACGAAAATAACGCCTTCAATATTCAGAGTTTCTTCGCAATTTTGAGCGGGTTCTATTTGTGCTTTTTTAGCCATAGAGCCCTCCCTTCCGCTTCTATTATAAGCAGATAAAGAGTGGCTTGTCAATGATTGCAAAATAAAAAAGGGTGGTAGGATTACCAGCCCTTAAAACAAGAATTCGCTCTTAGGTCAAGCGGAACGAAATACTATCGCGACTGCCTGATGCACGATGTCAGGGATTTGGCTAATGTTTCTTATTGATTCCTTGGTTTCATCCCCAATATCGAGAACAGTTGCGACAACCCGTCGCAGGAAAGTGCCGATATCTACCCCGAGCTCCCTGATTGTGTCAATGGGCACAACAAATTGTTGCTCTTCAGTTGTGTGCACAAGAAACAATCGGAAGCCGTTGTCTTCTCTAATCCGCTTCTTGATTGCAACCATCTCCTGCATGGTAAAATCACCATCCAGTTTGATTGCAATCTCTCCTTTCGGGTACACCATTACTTTCATATTCATCCTCCTTCTAGGTATAGATTAATTTCATTCCTGCTTTTCGATCCTCTAGGTTCCGCTTGGCTCGCCGGAGATTTTCAATGGCACTGTCAATCATCCATGCGAGTTTTTCTTTATCCACTGTTTCTCGAGCTTTCCTCAAAAATAGTAACCGTTTCCATAATCCTCTAAGGGAAAAGCAACTTGGCTTCTCCCCTATGACGACAGCAACTTCTTTTGTGTTAAGCTCTTCTATGCATATATGCATATGGCCCTCCTTTTTGGAGCTTAAAGCTCCTCTGATTTCAGCTTATGCAGAAAAATTAAAAAAGTCAAGCCTGCCTACCGGCAGGCAGGCGGAGAAACCAACGGCCTGATTTTGCGTTAGCACTCTTGTATAGAGAGTGCTAATTTGCTATAATTTTTTATTATGCGTTTAGACAGCAGAAAAGAAAATATTTTGGATTTTATCGTGCGGGATTATGTCCGGACGGCCAGCCCCGTGTCTTCCGAGCGTGTCAATAAAAAAGTGAGCTTGGGCGTGAGCCCGGCAACTATCAGAAATACCATGCTGGAGCTGGATAACGGCGGTTTTTTGGAACAGCCCCACACCTCCGCCGGCCGGACCCCTACGGATAAAGGTTATCGTTATTTTATTCAAAATCTAATGCGTCTTAAGGAGCCAGAGGCCTATATCCGGCGCTCAATGGATAAAATTTTTGTGCAGCCTGGCGAAATATTTGAGGAATTAAATAGCGCCATCTCCGGACACCTCGGGCTTTTTTCGGCGATTTTTTTGGAAGACGAAAACAGATTTTTTAAGCACGGCTTGTCGGAAGTTTTGAAAGAGCCTGAATTTATGGAACAAAACCGCGCGGTTGATTTTGTTAATTTGACCGAGCATTTGGAAAAAGTCGTGTCGGAAATCTTCGGCGGACAGAACAAAAAATCGGAGGAGCCAGAATTCACGATTGGTGAATTCGGAATGGCCGGAATGCTTTTTGAAGATGAAAATTGGGGGAGGTTTGCCATGATATCTTTGGGCCCCCGCAGGATGAATTATGAAAAAGCTGGGTCGGTTTTAAAATATGCAAAGGGGGATGTTTCCCGACGTAAAGTCGGGACCCCGACTTCGTTATTAAAAAATATTATTAGTGCGTCGGGGAAAAATAAAAGAAGGAAATAATATGGATGATGACGTGGAAATTATTAATGAGGGAGATGAGGAAACGGCCAAAGACAAGCTGACGAAACTAAAAGAAGAGCTGAAGGCGGTGAAAAACGAGCGGGACAATTATCTGGCTGGCTGGCAGAGAGCGAAAGCAGATTTTATAAACGCGAGGAAGGATGAAGAAAAAGCCAGGGCTGAATTTGCCAAATTTGCCGCAGAGAAAGTTTTAAGAGAAATGCTGGCGGTGGCTGATTCGTTGCTTGCTCGCCGAAGCTTTGGCAAAGACGGGGAGGATCCCATCCATAATCAATTAGTTGATATATTAAAAAAAGAAGGAGTTCTGCCGATTGAGGCGCTGGGGAAACAATTTAATCCGTTGGAGCATGAAGCGCTGGAGAAAAAAGAAGTTTTAGACGAAACAGAAGATAATGCGGTGGTGGAAGAATTACAGAAAGGATATATGATTTATGATCGGGTCTTGCGACCCTCCAAAGTAAAAGTCGGGGTTTATAAATCTCAAAATTAAAAGTTAAAATATAATAAAATATTATGGCAAAAATTTTAGGAATAGACTTGGGAACGACCAACTCCGCGATGGCGGTCGTGGAAGGGGGAGTCCCGAAAATATTGGAAAACGCGGAGGGCGCGCGCACCACGCCCTCAATGGTCGCGTTTTCAAAAACAGGCGAGCGCCTGGTCGGCCTTTTGGCAAAAAGACAGGCAGTGACCAACCCCAAAAACACCATTTTTTCGGTAAAACGATTGATTGGCAGGAAATTCGGCGATACGGAAGTTAAACGCGATAAAACCTTGTTGCCTTATGAAATCAAAGAATCGGCCAACGGCGGAGTGGACGTAAAAATAAATGAAAAATGGTACCGGCCGGAAGAAATTTCGGCGATGATTTTAGCGAAATTAAGAACCGACGCCGAAGCCAAGCTGGGAGAAAAAATTGAAGAAGCCATCATTACCGTGCCTGCTTATTTTGACGATGCCCAAAGACAAGCAACCAAAGCGGCCGGCGAGATTGCTGGTTTGCAAGTTCGCCGGATTTTAAACGAACCCACAGCCGCGGCTTTAGCCTACGGATTAAATAAAAAGAAAAATGAAAAAATAGTGGTTTACGATTACGGTGGAGGCACATTCGACCTTTCCGTTTTGGAAATTGGGGATGATACCATTGAAGTCCGTGCCACGGGAGGCGACACGCATTTGGGAGGGGACGATTTTGATCAAAAAATTATCCAATATATCGCTGTGGAATTTAAAAAAGAATCGGGCATTGATGTCACCAAGGATGTTTTGGCTCTTCAGCGCCTGAAAGAAGCTGCGGAGAAAGCCAAGCACGAGCTTTCCACCACGGTTGAGACGGAAATAAATATTCCTTTCATCACATCCGACGCCTCCGGCCCGCGGCATCTTTTGATGAAATTCACCCGTGCCAAACTGGAAGAGCTGGTAGGAGATTATTTAAATAGGTCTTTTGAGATTACTAAGAAAGTGGTGGATGAATCGGGTTTTAAAATGCAGGAAATTGACGAAATAGTTTTGGTCGGGGGCCAAACGAGAATGCCAGCGATTCAAGCGGGCATTAAAAAACTTTTTGGGAAAGAAGCTAATCTTTCCATAAATCCGGACGAAGTTGTGGCAGTAGGCGCGGCGGTGCAGGGCGGAATTTTGCAGGGCGACGTGAAGGACGTTTTGCTTTTGGACGTCACCCCGCTTTCTTTGGGTATTGAGACCTTGGGGGGAGTGATGACCAAAATTATTGAAAAAAATACTACGGTGCCAGTAGCGCGTTCACAGGTTTTCTCGACCGCCGCAGACAACCAAACTTCCGTGGAAATTCACGTTTTGCAGGGCGAGCGCGAGATGGCGGGAGATAACAAAACCCTCGGCAGATTTATTTTGGATGGGATTCCTCCATCGCCTCGCGGCATGCCGCAGGTGGAAGTCAGCTTTGATATTGACGCAAACGGAATTTTATCCGTAAAAGCCAAGGACAAGGCGACGAATAAAGAGCAATCCATCAGGATTGAAGCTTCCACGGGGCTTTCTAAAGATGAAATTGAAAAAATGAAAAAGGACGCGGAACTCCACGCCGAAGACGATAAAAAGAAAAAAGAATTGGTTGAAGCCAAAAACCGCGCGGACGCTTTGGTTTACACCGCAGAAAAGTCGTTGCGCGATGCGGGTGACCTGCCTGACGGCAAGGCAGGCAAAATTGAACAGGGGATAAAAGACGAAGTTAGCCAAAAAATAGAGGCACTTAAAAAAGTTAAAGACGGAGACGATGTCGCTGGAATCCGCTCCGCTGAAACGGAGCTCGCCCAATCTCTCTCCAAAATCGGCGAAGCGATGTATAAAAAACCGGAAGATGGCAGTGGCGGAGATAAATCGGGCCCTGACATCAAAGACGCCGATTTTAAAGAAGAGGGAGAGGATAAGAAATAAAAATGTCTAAAGACTATTATGAAATTTTGGGGGTGCGAAAGAATGCTTCTCAAGAAGAAGTAAAAAGGGCGTACCGAAAATTGGCGCATCAGCATCATCCTGACAAAAAAAGCGGGGACGAAAAAAAGTTCAAAGAAATCAACGAAGCCTATCAAATTTTGGGGGACGAGCAAAAACGCCAACAGTACGATCAGTTCGGTAAGACTTTTTCCGGACAGGGCACGCAAAGCGGGTTTGAAGGTTTTGATTTTTCTGGTTTTGAAGGTTTCTCCGGCCAAGGCGGATTCGGCGCGGACTTGGGCGATATTTTTGAAGATATTTTAGGCGGTTTCGGAGGATTTGAGCGTGGCGGCAGAAGAAAACAATCGCGCGGCAGCGATATTTCTTTAGGCATTGATGTTTCGTTTAAGGAATCAGTTTTTGGCGGACGGAGAAGCGTGGTTATTGAGAAATCAAAAAAATGCGAAATTTGCAAAGGTTCCGGCGCGGAGCCGGAGAGCTCGCTCAAAAAATGCCAGACCTGCGGCGGCACAGGAACAGTGCGCGAGACGCGCCGTTCGCTTTTCGGCTCATTTACCGCGCTTTCGGAGTGCTCGCATTGCCGCGGGCGAGGGGAAGTGCCGGAGAAAATCTGCAGGCACTGCCGCGGCTCCGGTATTTTTAAAAAATCGGAAACCATTGATATAAATATCCCCGCGGGCATCCGCGACGGCGAAGCAATAAAATTTACCGGAGCAGGGGAAGAGATTGCCAATGGGCAGGCGGGAGATCTTTATGTCCGGATTCGCGTTTTACCGCACCACGCTTTGCGCAGAGAAGGTTTTGATATTCTGATGGACTTATATTTGCCTCTCACAAAAATGCTTTTAGGCGGAGAGGAAATTGTTGAAACGCTGGACGGGAAACTTTCTGTGCGTATTCAGGAGCTTTCCAAAACAAGCGACATTTTACGCCTTCGCCAAAAAGGCGTGCCGAAGGCGCGCGGAAACCGGGGCGACCTTTTGATAATTCTCCACCACAAGCTTCCCAAAAAACTTTCATATGAAGCAAAAAAATTACTTTTGGATTTAGAGAAAGAGGGATTATGATAACCCCTCTCTCTTGTGTTAAAATAGTCTCATGCAGTCAATTTTATATTTATTGAAAAATCCGCAGTGGGACATGGTGCTGATGCTGTTTTTAGCCGCGGGGGGATTTTTTTGGGGGATTTCGGGGGGCAAGAAAAAAATGGCTTTTATGATTTTAGCCGTTTACGTTTTACTCGCGCTATTCCCATTCTTGCCAGTTGATAAATTGACCGCAGGCAGGGCGGAGACGGAAATTTTTATGTGGAGAGCCGGAATTTTTCTGGCGCTTTTGATTTTGCTTACTCTTTTTTTACTGCGCGCTTTGCATGGTGCGGCGTATATAAGTGGCATTTGGTGGGAAGTTTTGATACTCGCGATTTTGACGGCGGGATTTTTGATGGTTTCTTTATTAAGTTTGGCTCCGGCGGTACTAATAAAAAATAATTTACTGAATCTTTCCCCGCTTACCTTGAAGTTTTTTTCTGACGCCGCTACCGCCAGATGGTGGACAATCCTCCCTATTTTCGGAGTAATTTTTCTATAAAATAAAAAAATGCCCCGCCGGTTTTATCCAGAAGGGCATCGCGTTAAGGCTTTTTTATCCGCTTTATCCATTTTCTCCATCGCTTTCGACATTGAGTTTTACCTCAATTCTCGGCAATGAAATTCTCGACAATGAAAATGCGCCCCTTCAGCATGTCGAATGACATCGTCAGGTTAAGCAAAAATGGAAAACAGGAAAAAGGTCTATGCTACATTCTCCTCGGGCTCCTCGGGGCTCTCTTCAAGGCTCTTTTCGCCCTTGAGCTCGCGGGCGAGGTGCCGCATTATGTGTTTGGCGAAGATTGGTCGTTTGCACCCATTCGGCCAAGGACACATAACAAGCGGACGGGGCACTTTCTTTTCATCGCGCGCAAATCCTGCGCGCTCGCATTGGTATTCCTTCCCGTCAAACTTGAGAGTGAATACCCCCGGGGAAAATGGCTCCAAATATCTCAGTTTTTCTTGGAGCTCTTTGACCGCTCTGGTTTCGCCATATAGTTTTAACTCAGCTTGCTCAAGCTCAAGCGTTTTTTGCTTAAGCTCATCATCGAAGTGTTTTACAAGGGCTTTTTTCTTCACGACCCAACCCTGCACCAGGTTTATAACTTTTGAGCCCCGCCGGTGCCTTTCAGTGGCTTGCGGGTGTGAGGGTTCTGTATTGCCGACATCGCCAAGCTCAAATTCTGCGTCAGGTCTATTGCCAGACCAATTCGCTGGCTGCGTCCTCTTTCTCGCAGTTAGCTTAGGGAAAAGATAAACCACTATTCCGGTCACTAATGCGATAAAGATTCCGAACGCGCCCGTTATCCAAGTTATTGTCCAAAATTCATTGTTTCCTACCTTTGCTGTTGCTGCTGTCGCCATGGCATCGTCCTTTCTCGCCGGTTTTTCTGTCTTAGTAGTCGCTTGCGGAGCCACCGCTGGAGCTACCGGTGCCGGAGCGACCATTTGCGGTTGCGGGGCAGATTTTTGGGCCGGTTCTTTCTGGACAATTGCAGTTTGAGATGTTTCCGTCTTTTGCCCAGTTGTTTTTGCCGACGCCGCTACCCGGGAGACCTCTTTCTCCTCTTTTGCCACTTTCCCAATCTCTTTTCCGGCCTCTGTTTTGGTACTTTGGGTTTCTTTGCCTACAGGCTCCGGCGACTGGAGGGGCATTGTATACAACTCTCCAGCCCTTATAGTCCTGGCCATAGCCAGCGACTTTTCCTTCGGGGGTCCGAAGGCGTTTATAGCCGTTCTAACCCCACACTGGCCGGCATTTTTTATGCCGATGGGGACGAACCCTCTGGACAATAATTCGGCACACACTCTTTCAAGCATGTCGCCGTCCTCGATTGCCACCGTCACTTCGGGTTTGGTTGCCCAGACCCGAAAGGCATGACTTTCCGGGACTACGACTCCCAATCCCAAAAACAGGAACACAGCGGCTAGTATTCTCTTCTTCATCGCTCTCTCCTTCCTTTCCTTCGTTTAAGTTAAAATCCTTTGTTTTTAGCCTTATTTTGTTGGTTTCGGACTCTGTTTCGGAGTCTAGCAAATAACCTGTAAGAAGTCAAGTAGCAAATATAAAGCCAAGGTTATATTGCAATAAGGCCAAAAATGGAGTAAAATACAAAAACCGTCTATAGCTATAAAAATTTTATTGCGGATAAATTCAAAACCCCGCTCCGCCCATAGCTCAATTGGTAGAGCAGCTCCCTTTTAAGGAGAAGGTTCCAGGTTCGATTCCTGGTGGGCGGAGCGGGGGTTGGAATAGAACGCGTGATATAATACAATCATGAAGAAGTTGTTCTCGGCGATTGTTTTTGTCGCAACGGTTTTTTCTCCTTTAATTTCACTGGCTCAAAATCCGGCGGTTGCGTCGTTTACGGTTTCTCCGGCATCGGGTCCATCCGGTTATCCATTTGCTTTTGTATGGTCTTTAGAGAATGCGTTCGGTTCTTCTTTTTTAATCCCGTGCATCCAAGGCATTAAATTAAAATATTTAAATGACAGCGCGCTCGCTTGCGGAACGCGCATCACATCTCAAGTCGCGACAAACAACGGCTTAGGGGTCAAGGTAATCAATATAAGCGGCAATCAGGTCAGCGTTGCCGCGCGCGTGATTCCAAAAGATTCTTCTGGTAAAGATTATGACGCTGGCGGGCAGACTTTGTATATTTCGGTAGGCGTAAACCAGCAGCCCATAGAAAAATTCACAACTTCAACCACAACTACCGTTTCCGGCGACCCGGTTACAATTTCATGGAGCTCAACTGATTTAGATAATGTAAACCTGTCAATTGAATGCAAACCGGAAATAAAAGTATTGTCACAGAGCTATACAGCGGGGCTTTACCTCCCATGCGGTAAGCCGATTTTTCAGCCGGATCTAGCCAAATCCGGCTCACTAAAACTTAATTTTACCAACTCTTCCGTAGATCCTTTGCCTTTCACTCTAACCCTGATTCCCGCTATGGCGCCGGGGGTTTATAACGCCATCTACCCCTCCACTCTTATTTTAACGATCGCTTCGGATATAGTACCGGATCCGGTCGTGAATTATTTTACTACTTCGGTTTCTGCACCTGCTTATCCCGGCCAAGTTTTGCCAATTTCCTGGTCAACGCAAAACACAAAAGGCGTAAATCTGAAAATTTCCTGCGCGGATGGCATAACCGCAACATCTTCTAAAAATCCATCCTTGGCGCTGCCTTGCGGTAATTACGCATTCGCGGATAACGACCTTCTCCCTCCAAGTGGGGATCTCAATCTTTCTTTTCAAAATAGCGGGAGTTTGTTAAACGTTGTCAGTATAAATCTAACTCCTGCCTTTAAAGCAAAAACCGGATACGATGCCACAAAAAACAGGACATTAAGCGTAGAAGTCCGGCCGAAAAATTCGGCCAGAGCGTCAGTCGCTGCGCCGAAAGTGCCGCAGCTATTGCCCCCAAACGTTCCAAAATCGGTGGTACCCCAATCCTCGCAGAATCAATCGGCGCAGCCGCAGACCGCGCCCGCGCCGAGGCCGAAAGTAGATGCGCCTCATGCATATATACCACCAACCGACGCAAAAACCACAATAAAAAAAGAGTTTCAAATTGTTGAGTACGTTCGTTTAAAATTTCTTTTTCTGATCCCAGTTGACGTTAAAGTAACAACAACAAAAGATGAGGGCGGCAACATAAAAAACGTGAAGTATCCTTGGTGGTCTTATCTCGGTTTTCTTAGATAAACCATCTTGTGAATAACTATTTGTCCATGACTAGTAATTGTGCGTATTTGTGCTAGAATCAGCTTTAAAGCCTGTGCTGCCGGCAGGTTAGGGTCGAAACTTGTTTTATAAGCGTTTTTTTATATTAAATATATGGCAAATGATAAAGACGAAAAAATAATTGCCTACTGTGTAAAATGCCGTGAAAAAAGAACGATGGTGAATCCCAAAGAGGTGACAATGAAAGGAAAGGGAGGGGTTACTCGTTTGGCAATGACCGGAACCTGCGAAAAATGCGGAACAAAGATGTTTAGAATCATGGGCAAGAAATAAATCGTGCCCGGGGCCCGTAGCTTAGTGGTAGAGCATCCGGTTTGCATCCGGAAAATAGGGGTTCGATTCCCCTCGGGTCCACAATTCCGAATTTGAAGAAAGATTGACCTCGCCCGCGCCTTTGGCGCGGGCTCGGTCAATTCTGATGCAAATCAAATTTGGTGGTGTCTTTATGATACTGTTCGGACTCATTTTGAGCAAAATCCTGACTGATTTACCTAGTCATTCAGGTAGTCATTCGCCCTACCTCGGAATGACTACCCTCCGTTCTCAAATCCGCCTGTCATTACTCGCTATTCTGACTTCGCCTCCCTCAAATTCCAAACCCGACTTCACTCCGCTACGCCCCCATTCCACGCTTGTGCTGTTTCCCACAATATCCGCCTCCGGCGGATTGGCTCGCCGCCCTGCTGGTCGGCTCGCTTGGTCGCCGAAATTCCTCCCCTCAAAATTCATAGCTCAAGGTCGCATGGCCGAGAACTATTTTTTAAAATGCAACATCCTTAAATAAAGAATCGTTGACGTAACTATGCAAATAAATATTAAAAGATTTATATAGAAAATCACGCTGCAACCTGAAATAAAAACCTCATTATATATTTTATATAACAAAACGGCGACTAATAGTATCGGGAAAATTATCGTATATAAGAGCCACGACCAATCAGAAAAGAGAGGATAGTTTTCGAGATAGTGTCGTCCCTCTCTAGAAAAGATTCCCGTAGCTCCATCGTAGTTTTTTCTTATAGCGTCCTCTACTTTTTCAATATAATCATAATGTTTCTCAATTAACCCCACTGTTTGAAAATATTTCATTGTCAAAACGAGCATCAAAAACCAAATGACGCTTCCGATGAATGAGGTGTTAATTAAGGCTCCATTAAGGCCGACCTTTTCGGACGCAAATTGTGCGATAGCTAAGCCGGCCTCACTCGGAGAAAAAACTTCGAATAACATCACTGCAGCTACCAAGAGAATCCAGATCAACAACTTATCACGCAGTGAGATATAATCACGTATTTGAGCGAATGTATCTTTGTAGTGATCGTTAAGCGTCTCTAGTTTTTTATCGTCGCTTATGCTCATAGATATTCACTTAGGCATCATTCAATGCCTTGATAATTGCGGCTTGAGAAAAACTCATAGCCCAAGAAGCACCTGAGTCGAGCAGCTCCTCTGGAGATTCATTCTCTCTATCTAATTTGACGGCAACGATTTTGTTTCCAAGCTCTTTACTCTTAGCAACCTCAAAGTTGATCCAGTTTTTAAAGCCAATAAGTCGACTGTGTCTATGGGTCTTATTCGCTTCCTTACCTACAAGAACTAGTGTGTAGTCTGCCTCCTTAACTTTTAAGGTTAAGGCCGCTTTGATTCTACCGATATTGTAGCTATCGATTTCCTCTGGTGTCGCGTCATTGAAGACAAAATTAAATTGAGGATTCGCGTCCCATGCCTCAAGAAGATATTTGTAGTGCTTATCATTATCATAATCGAAGCTAACAAAAACTTTTTTCTTCATTGTGGTATTAAATTATAATTTATTATTATCGTATCGACCTTTATGTTTGTCTTTCCTATATCTTTGGGTCTCATAAACTCGTTCTTGCTCTCTTTTCTTCAAGCTCTCTTTTTTTGTCAGTAACTGCAGCCAACTCTTTTTCAGTTTTTTCAAGCCTTTTATATTCCTCTTCCTCGTATATTAAAGATGCAACTTCGTATATGAGACTATTTCTTAGCTCAAAAATCCTTTCTACCTTTTGATTAGCTTCTTTAACATAAAGTTCGGCAATAGCCTCCGCTATATGGAAGGTAGAATAAAAATCAGTATCCTTTGTTAAACCATAACCCTTGAATCCCGTGTTAATATATATTTCGATAACATTTTCTTGATTAATAATAGTTTCCTTATCGATAGTATCGTTCCCCAGATTTCTTAGAAAGAAATCAAATTTGAATTTTTTCCCCCCAACCATTATAAACTTGGCTGTTTTGGGCTGTGTCTTTTTGGGTGTTCTTTGATCCCTTTCTTCCTTTGTAAGCGGCACTTCCTCTTCTTTAGCTACTCGCAAATCAGTTTCTCTGGTTTCCTTAAAATCTTCCTTCCCAGTTGCAGACCTCTTTTTAGGTTGATATAGATCTGGGTAAGCTAATTCTTTGAATTCATCGAGGCGGTTAAGGGCATTCAATAAGTTATTTTTTATTGTTTCTTTTCTTTCAACTGGCATACTATCCGCTTTTTCTTGGCTTGATCGATCTCTGGCGGTTTTTGTTATCTCATCGATTTTACCCTTAACTTTGTACCCCAAATATTTTTCAGTTTGATCGCCCCAAAATTTTTCAATAAATTCTTTAAATTCGCTAGATTCAATAATGAATTCTCGTTTATTGTGTGTTACTGGTACGGAATCCAAATTTATTTCCCCCGCAACACTCATAAGGTGTGGGTGATAGTTATAACCAAGTTTCTCAGACGCTCTTATTAATCGTCCTCTTCGGAATAGGTTGAAACCGCTTTGTTTTTGTGATCCAACCTCTAAAAGACCATACCAACCCGTAATAGTGCTTCCTTTTGAAAGCATATATGAGAAATCTTTCTTCGAGTCAGGAACTAGTTTATTTTCGCTAGGTACGCACGGTTTAGCCGTCTCTCTCCTCAAGCCGACTTTAATGACAACATTGTTATGCTCAATATATGGGCCGTATCTTTTTGCTAAGTCCTCCTTGAGACGCGTAACAAGTGCATCATATAATTTGATCTTCAAACTACTAATTTCTATTTTTGTTCCGTGTTCATTCTTCGGAGCCTTTATGATTGTAAGAGGATACTTATGCCAATCACTTGATTGTAAAAATTGCTCCTTATTATATTCGAGAGTATATTTTTCTTCAGAGCCTTTTGGAGTACTTGTTATAACAAAAATTGTTCCGAGACTTGTGCAAGCTGATTTTAAACCCAAGCCAAACTCGCCTAGTGCATCATGTTTTTTAGAATAGGCAAGTACTAGACTCTTCGAAGCTATCTCTTTGCTCATCCCTTGCCCGTTGTCTTCGACAATGATTTTTTCTCCCTTCTTATCTAAGACAATAAATATCTCGACGCCATCTTCATTCGCAGCATCAATTGAGTTGTCTACTAATTCTGCAAGTGCATCAGAGATCGAATAATTAGCTTCCCCAATTTTGTGATAAATACTCTTATCCGGTGTGATATCTATGGTCTCAGTTTTTTGGTTTTTTTCCATATTTTGTATACTAATTGATAGTTTATTAAGTGATAGTATGATCCTATACCAATATCACATTCTTGTAAAGTACTCACCTGTGGATAACTGCTTATCTACCTCATCTAAGGACCAGCCGAAAGGAGGGGTTTGAGGGGAGGAATTCCGGCGACCTGCGAGCCGCCCAGCTGGGCGGCGAGCCAGTCCTCCACAGGAGGACTTTCGTGGAAAACAGCACAAGCGTGGAATGGGGCGTAGCGGAGTGAAGTCGGGTTTGGGATTTTGAAGAGCGAAGGTTAGAAAGTCCAGTAAACATAAGGCAAATCAACAGAGCTACCCCTTCATTCCGAGGCAGAGCCGATGAAGGGGTGAATGAAGGGGTAAATCAGTTGGGATTTTGCTCAAAAAAGGTTCTGATTTTGTCGTATAATGTCCAAAATATTAATAAACCTTACTAATCCTCTAAAATCTTTATAACCAATTTCTTGGCAGGCTTAGGCAGTCCTAATTTTTTAAGCAATGATTCAATTTGTTCTAAAGTATAGACCCGATAATTGTTTATGGGGTGCCTGGCTGCTTGAAATTTGCGCAGATTGTCCCAATTTCTAAGCGTAAGCGCGGTAACGCCTATTAATTTGGCGGCTTGATGAATGGTGAGATATTTCTTTTGTATTAAATCCATCACTATAAGTTTACTAAACACATAAAAAGTCGTCAATCTCGGATAGACGAGTTAAGCCTATTTAGGCAATGTGACTTCTATATAATTTGTTTCGTCCAATAAGATTAATTTGCCGGCATCAATCTGAATAATTTTTGGCTGTTTGCCTTTATGTATCGGGAAAATGTTTTGCCCGCCAGCTTGCTCCATTTCCACCACGTAAATTGAATCTCCGCTCGTGACCATCAAATAATCCGGCCAGCCGGGATAAAATCTCACATCATTTATGGGCGAAGCCGATAAAATATGAAGGCCTCTTTCTTTTTCCCATTCTGGCATTTTGTCTAAATCGGAAATCCAGTAGGAATCTATATTTTCTTCGCCCCAATAAATAACCCTTGAAAAAGTTTCATCAAAGAAGCTGTTTTTGTTGCTTTTTAAAATATTAAAGGTCGTGGTACCCCATTGGCCGATGATGTCAAAAAGATCTTTGTCTCTATAAAAACTGCCATCATCTCCCAAAATCAAAAAATTGTCAGTTTTCGGAATAGCCCAGAATTTTTTTACGCCGGGAAATTTCGGTTTTTTTGTTTCCAAGGTTGGAGTCGTAGTTCCTAAAATTTTTATTTCGGTATTTTTGGGCACCAAAAGCACAAATCTCTCCGCAACTATCTCTGGCAGAACCGCAAATGTTTTTGACCATTTCCAAAAGCCGTCTTTTTCCACGGCAACTTGATGTTCGCCCGGAAGCAGATTTTTTATCAAAGCGGAATTCGCCAAGAGCGAGGTGCTTTTGTTTTTTTTATCAACAGTCACATTGGCGCCAGCTCCTGAGGCTTTTATGAATATGCCTCCGGTTTTATGAAGTTTAAAATCGCTTCCGATGCCGTATCCTAAGCTATACAAAATAACCGGAGCCGACAGCAGCACAAATATGAGTGTGGCAAGATAAAACAAAACCCGCCGTTTAGTTTTGGTAAGCATAGAATTAATTTGATTTATCGTTTAAAATAGCATAAATTTAAGCCAATGACAAAATTTTTAATAAAGGGAGGCAGGGCACTGGAAGGCGAGATAGAAATCAACGGCAGTAAAAATGCGGCGCTGCCTGTTTTAGCCTCTTCTGTTTTATTTAAAGAAAAGATTGAAATTGAAAATTTACCAAATATTGAAGACGTAAAAAGAATGCAGGAGCTTCTTGATAAATTGGATGCGGACGGGAGGATTGATTACGAAATAGCAAAAAAATTTCGCGCATCGATTTTACCGGTTGGTGCGGCTCTCGCGCGTTTTGGCAAAGTCGCTTTTCCTCATCCAGGTGGATGTGTCATTGGAGAGCGCCCAATTGATGTATTTTTGGATGGCTGGAAAATCATGGGAGCAAAAACTAAATTGTCGAAGAGCGCTCCGGCAGATTATGAAATCACTGCTCCGGAAGGACTTTTCGGAGTTGATTACACGTTTAAAATCCCTTCGGTGACTGGAACGGAAGCTTTGATTATGACCGCTGTTTTAGCAAAAGGAACTACTATTTTACGAAATGCTGTGCTTGAACCCGAGATTAAATATTTAGCCGATTTTCTTAATGCCAATGGCGCTCAAATCGCGGGCGCCGGCACCACAACTATAAAAATAGAAGGACGATCAGGGAAACTTCTTAATTATAGCACGCGATTTATCGTACCGCCAGATAGAATTGAAGCTGGGAGTTTCGCTATCTTGGGAGCGCTTCTCGGAAAAAATTTAAGAATAAAGAATTTCGTTGCGGGAGAACTGTCGACTTTTCTGGTTTTGCTTTTCAATGTAGGCGTGGAGTATGTTTTGGAAAATAATTCTATTATTTTTCCAGCCAAAGGTTGGTCCGCCTTTGGCGGAAAAGATGCTTATAAAAAAACTTTGCGCGCGAGCAATGTCACCACCAAAGAATTCCCCGGTTTTCCAACGGATCTTCAAGCTCCTTTTACTATTTTGCTTACCCAGGCTGAAGGACAGAGTTTGGTGCATGAGACTGTTTTTGAAGGGAGGTTGAATTATATTCAGGATTTGAATAAAATGGGTTCACGGATAACGCTGTGCGATCCGCATAGGGCCATAGTCTACGGGCCTACTAAATTGTCCGGGAGAGCTCTGGAAAGCCCTGATATTCGTGCAGGTTTGGCGTTTATAATCGCCGGACTTATAGCTAGCGGAGAAACAAGTATTGGAAATATTTATCAAATTGAGAGAGGATACGAAAATATAGATTATAGGCTTCGCTCCATAGGCGCAGATATAAAACAGATATAAATGAATTTATTTATAAAAAAAATCGGAATAGATTTGGGAACAGCCAACACTTTAGTTTACGTGCCTGGGCAAGGAATAGTTCTCAACGAACCGTCGGTGGTAGCCGTCTCTCTTCCGGAAAATCGGATACTGGCGGTGGGCGTGGAAGCAAAAGTCATGATCGGGCGCACGCCTGAAAGCATCATTGCTTACCGTCCAATGAAGGACGGCGTGATTGCGGATTATCGTGTGACGGAAGCGATGCTACGCTATTTTATTTCAAAAACAGTAGGCAGGTGGAATTTGATAAAGCCGGAAGTTTTGATTTCGGTTCCGGCCGGGGTCACTTCCACCGAAAGAAGATCGGTGGTGGAAGCGGCGATAAAAGCCGGAGCCAAATCCGCTTATGTGGTAAAAGAGCCGGTGTTGGCGGCAATTGGCGCGGGGATTCCGATCCACGAACCCAGAGGGCATATGGTGGTGGACATCGGTGGAGGAACGATGGACGCCGCCGTGATTTCTTTGGGCGGGATAGTGAGTTCCATTTCAGTAAAAGTTGCCGGGGGTAAAATTGACCAAGCCATTGCTGATTATATTAAAAAACAGTTTAATTTGGCGATCGGCGACACAACTGCGGAACAGATAAAAATAGGCATAGGATCCGCAATTCCTCTGGAAGAAGAATTGACTACTACAATCAAGGGACGCGATTTTTTGACTGGACTTCCCAGATCCATAGACATCCGTACCAACGAAGTGGTGAAAGCAATAGACGGCGAACTGCGAGATATTATAAAAGCCATCAAGCAGGTTCTGCATAATACTCCGCCGGAGCTGGCGTCCGATATTATAGAAAACGGGATTGTGATGACTGGGGGCGGATCGCTTCTCCGAAATTTAAACGTTTTGGTCACGCGCTCTACGGGCGTGCCAGCGACCGTGGCTAAAGACGCGCTTTATTGCGTGGCTAAAGGCACTGGCACTGCTCTTGAGCATTTGGATTCCTACAAAAAAAGCATCGTGGCGAAAAGATAATATGCCCGAAAAACCGCCAGCAATAGAAAGCTTTAAAGAAAGTACTAAATCTCCAGAATCCGAACTTTCTCCGGAAGTTTTAGAGAAAGTGATGAACAAGGTGCAGGATATTAATGAAGCAGGGGTAGCTTATTCTTTTGTGAGCGGAGGGCCGTACTCTGCAGGGTCCATATTTGAACAGGATAACTTACAAAAAACAAAACTCGTGCGGATTTTGAAAGAAGGATTACTAGGCACCCCAGAAAAATTTTATTTGGAGGGAGTGCCGCCGACAAAGGAACAGTGGGCAAAAGAAGCTCAGGTTTCGCTTAGAAAAGGAGGAAGATCTAACGTTTATTTTAATGTAACAGGTATGGCGCATGAAGAGGAAACGCCGAATACGCAGTCAGGAGAAACATGGATAAGTAAATCTGCAGGAAGTTCAAAGAAAAACGCACTAGCTTTCATATTTGACCTGTCTAAATTCACATATGATGACGATACGAATAAAATGAGTCGTAAGTACTATGAAACATATTATAAGCGAAGTACAAGAAAATTTACCACAGCTTATGGTTTTAATTTGTCTCACCGAGTACCACCACGTTTTTTCAATGGCATTTTGTTAAAACTACAGGATAATTACCAATATGACCAATTAGCTGCAGAAATCGGAATATTATCTGAACAAGTTTATAAAGAAAAAGGGAATTTGTTATTACCAATTTACGATGTATATGGCAACTTATATTGGCCAAAGAAGATGAGCTACGAGGAAGTTAAAAAATTTGTGGAGGAGAGGGATAAGAATAAAGAATAAGATTATGGAAAAGGATTTTGATAGATGGAACATAAACAAGAAAAGACTGCACAGCCAGAATGTTTTACACTTTTATCATGAGCGCGAGATATGGTGGTGTTCGTTAGGCGTCAATATTGGTTTTGAACAAGATGGAACAGGCAAGAATTTTGACAGGCCGGTAATCGTAGTGCGCGGCTTTAATAAAAATACATTTTTTGGAGTAGGATTAACTGGTAGAAAAAAGGTCGGAAAACATTATTTTTACTTGGGGAAAATCATAGGGCAAGATGCGACAGCCGTGCTTTCGCAAGTTCGCTTATTGGATACAAAAAGGTTGGTGCGTAAAATAGGAACACTGGACGAAGCCCAATTTGAAAGGCTTAAATTAGCTTTAATTGAAGTATTGTTTGGCTGAAAATAATTTGCTCCGCAATTGAGCGAAGCGAGGCCGAAGCCATATGTAATTTAAGCGTAGCAAGCCCATTATTAATGTCAATAGCCATCTGTGAATAAATAGAATGAGCGAAAAATTGCAACAAAATTCAGCACTATCACTATTAAAACGCCAAATTGAGTGTGGAATGTTGCCGCAGGCGTATTTATTTTCCGGGAACGATGAAAAAGCGAAGGATGAGGCGGTTCATTTGCTTGCGACTTATTTTTTGGGGGAAAATTACGCGCACAGCCCAGATTTTTTTAAAACTGAAGAAGACCCGATAACTATAGAAGAAGTGAGGATGCTTAAAATAAAAAGTTCGCAGAGCGCCGTTTCCGGCAGAAAAAATGTTTTTTTGATAAAAAATATTGAAAACTTGAGCCGCGAAGCGTCTCCCGCCATGCTTAAGCTCTTGGAGGAGCCTTCAATAAATAGTATTATTATAGCGACAACTAAAAATAAATCTTTTTTGCTTAGCACGATAAAATCGCGTTTTTCCGTTTTTAGATTCTGGACTACGGAGCCGGAGACGGTAAAGTCAGAAGATGAGCTAAAAACAAAATTAATTAAATCGCTTGCGGGAGCTGAAATTTCCGCAAGAAAGAATCCGAATCATGCCAATATTTTAAAATTCGAAAAAATACTGGAAATTCATAAAATTATAAACGATCCGACCGTCAACAAAAGGCTTTTGGGAGAGTATTTAAATTTAATATCATGATAGATTTTTCAAAAGAAGAAAAAGAATTCCAAAAAATAATTTTATGGTTCGCGGAAGATCTTAAAAAAATTCGCACCGGACGGGCAACTTCCTCTGTTTTGGAGGGGATTATGGTTGAATCCTACGGCGTTCTCACCCCTTTGGCGCACGCGGCGGCTTTGTCTTCGCCCGACCCCAAAAGCGTGCTTATCCGCCCCTGGGACAAAAATCTGCTTCCGGCCATTGAACAGGCGCTGGCCAGAGCCAATCTGGGGCTTTCTATAATTTCTGAAACGGATCAGGTCAGAGCGATTTTTCCGGCGCTTACAGAGGAGCGCAGGAAACAATTTGCCAAAATTGTAGGCCAAAAAGCGGAGGAGGCGCGGATATCGGCAAGAAAGCGCCGGGATGAAATTTGGAAAACGATTCAGGAAGAAGAGCGCACCAAAATCATATCGGAAAATCAAAAATTTTCCCAAAAAGAAAAAATGGAAAAAATTGCCGAAGAAACAAATAAAAAAATCGCGGAACTCGCCGCAAAAAAAGAAAAAGAATTAATGGAAATATAAACCCGTGCTTTTAACTTTTTTAATTTTTCTGACTATTCTTATAATCCTAGTACTCTCCCACGAGGCCGGACATTTTTTTACGGCGCGGTTCTTTGGCGTTAAAGTTGAAGAATTTGGATTCGGCATCCCTCCTCGGATTTTGAGTTTATGGCGCGATAAGCATGATACTCTTTATTCTTTAAATCTTCTGCCTTTTGGCGGATTTGTGAAAATTTTTGGCGAAGAGGGTGACGAAGTTTCTCAGCCGGAAAGTTTTGGGTCAAAACCTGTCCCGAAAAGGGCCGTGATACTGGCCAGCGGCGTATTAGCGAATATTATTTTAGCTTTTCTTGCGCTTACTTTGGTAAGCAGTTTGGGCGTTCCGCAAGTCGTCTCCGAAGAGGAAAGCAATATTTATCCCGACGCTAAAATAACCATTATGGATGTGGTGCCGAATTCGCCTGCGTCCCGCGCCGGCATTATGCCAGGAGACCAGATTCCGGGTTTTCAAACAATAAAAGACGTGCAAAATCTTATTAAACAAAACCAAGGGAAAACAATCTCAATCACAATGATCCGAGGTAAAAATTCTATTGAGATCAGCGCGCTTTCTCGCCAAAATCCGCCGGAAGGGGAGGGGCCGTTGGGGATTGCTCTCGGTCTTACGCGCGTAAAAAAAACTTCGTGGTATCTGGCTCCGATAGACGGCGCCCGGTTCACTTGGGAAATTTTAAAAGGAACGGTTTTGGGATTTTGGAATCTTGTACAAAGCTTGTTTGAAAGAGAAACCCCACCGATTGAAGTCGCTGGTCCTGTGGGAATTTTTAACATCACTTCTTCGGCTATCAATCTTGGCTTTGGCGCCCTTCTTATATTAATTGCCGTTTTATCCATTAATCTTTCTTTAATCAATATTTTACCGTTCCCAGGCTTGGATGGTGGGAGATTATTTTTTCTTTTGATTGAAAGTTTGCTTGGCCGCAGGATTTCTCCCAAGGCCAGCGCCCTGGTGCACAGTTTAGGCCTCGCGATTTTAATTATTCTTATGTTGGTAGTAACTTACCACGACATTGCCAAAGTTTTTTAGTCTATACCCACTTCCCAACTTGGACGTCGGACGTCCAAGTGCTAATATAGTATCATGAGAAAAACCGCTTTCATGATTGGTGAATTTTATCATATCTATAACCGCGGCACTGATAAGCGTATTGTATTTAACAACGATTATGATTTCAAGAGGTTTCTTCAAAGTATGAAGGAATTTAATTCTCTAGAACCAATAGGCAGTATTTACGAAAATTCATTCGATAAACCCCGACTTGGACGTCAGACGTCCAAGTTGGTGAATATCATTTGCTATTGCCTTAATCCAAATCATTATCATATGATTTTGGAGCCAAAAACAGACGGTGGATTAAGCGAGTTTATGAAAAGATTAAATGGTGGCTATACAAAGTATTTTAATAATAAATATAAAAGGAGCGGCGTACTTTTTCAGGGCAAATTTAAATCTAGTCATATTGATTCCAATGAATATTTATTGCATGCAAGCGTTTATGTAAATTTAAATAACCGCGCACATAGATTAAAAGAGGGGGGCGCCTATTCTAGTTGGGAAGAATTTATTAGTTCAAGTGAAGAAAACCTTTGTAATAAAAATATTATTCTTAAGCAATTTAAAAACAAAAAAGAATATAAGACATTTGGAGAAGAGTCATTAAAAAATATTTTACAAAGAAAAGAATTATTAAAAGAGCTAGAGGTTCTGTTATCTTTAGAAAATTAATAGCCACTTGGACGTCGGACGTCCAAGTGGGGTAATCAATCACCAAATTGCCAAAGTTTTTTAGACATGCTAGTTTTTATAATAAATACATGAAGGAGGAGATAAATATGAAAGAAGGGACGGATTTGAGGAGGGATGAAGAATATAAGCAACAACTTCTAAAACTAGCGACGGAATTAATGACCGATGAGGGGCAAGATAATGTAGCTATTTATCTTGACGATGGCGATTTTTTAAAAGCACGCATAGCTATTTTAGGAGCGTTGGATAGAAAGGTTTTAGAGAAAGGGGACATAACTGAATCAAAGGCAAGGGAAAAATATCAAATTCTCGGCATTGATCCGGAAAAAGCAAGCCGTCTTCGTCAATCAAATATTCATTAATTCCTTTGAGCCCGTCGCCTAAAGACGGGTTTTCTTTTTGCGTTAATTAAGTTAACATATTCCTATGCGGCTTTCGGAATTATTCGCCAAAACCCAACGAACCCCGCCCAAAGACGAAGAGTCAAAAAACGCCAAACTTTTGGAGCAGGCAGGTTTTATTCAGAAGCTCTCGGCCGGAGTTTACACTTTTTTGCCTTTGGGCCTCCGGGTTTTAAATAAGATAGAAAACATTGTCCGAGAAGAGATGAACGGCGCTGGCGGTGTTGAAATTTTAATGCCTAGCCTTCATCCTAAAGAAAATTGGGAGATTACCGGCAGATGGCAAGCGTTTGACGCGCTTTTTAAAACTAAAAGCAACTTCGGTGGGGAATACGCCTTGGGCCCGACCCACGAAGAAATTCTTTACGCGCTTCTTAAAAAACACATCAGTTCATACCGCGACCTGCCGGTTTATATTTATCAAATTCAAACAAAATTTAGGGACGAAAAAAGACCCAAGGCCGGACTTCTTCGCGCGCGAGAATTCCGTATGAAAGACCTTTATAGTTTCCATGCGAATGATAAAGACCGCGATAAATATTATGAAGTGATGAAAGAAACCTATATCACTGTATTTAAAAAATTAGGTTTAAACGTCATCCCCACTATCGCTTCCGGCGGAACTTTTTCGGAACTTTCTATGGAATTTCAAGTTGTTTCCGATGCCGGCGAGGACATTATTTTTCTTTGCGAAAAATGCGATTTGGCGGTAAATAAGGAAGTAGCAAGCAAGGCAGACGCCAAATCCGACAAATGCTCAAATTGCAGCGGGATTACTAAAGAAATCAAAGCTATAGAGGCGGGGAATATTTTCCCGTTGAAAGAAAAATACGCTAATGATTTTAATCTAAATTTTAAAGATGAAGCCGGAAAAGAGAAACTGGTTTCAGCAGGATGTTATGGTTTGGGAACATCCCGAGTTATGGGAATCATTGCCGAAGTTATGAGCGATGAAAAAGGGCTTATTTGGCCGAAGGGGGTTGCGCCTTTTACTATTCATTTAATAGCGGTCGGCGAATCTCCCAAAGTAAAAAAAGCCGGTGAAAAACTTTATGTCGACCTTACTGCAAGAAGCAGGGAAGTGTTATACGATGATCGCGCAGAAAAGATGGCCGGAGAAAAGTTTGCCGACGCCGATCTTTTGGGGATTCCACTAAGGATGGTCGTGAGCGAGAAGACTTTGGAAAAAGACAGTGTGGAACTAAAGGAAAGAAATTCCGAAACGATTCGGCTGGAAACCATAAAAACATTTTTAGAAAAATATGATAAATAAAATTTTTGGCATCTTTTCAAAAGATCTGGGGATTGATTTGGGCACCGCCAATACACTTGTTTACGTGCGCGGCGAGGGCATTTTAATCAATGAGCCTTCGGTAGTGGCCATTAATCAAAAAACCGGGCAGGTGGTGGCCATTGGCCATGATGCCAAAAAAATGCTGGGGCGGACGCCAGGTCATATTATTGCTTTGCGCCCCTTGGTTGAGGGAGTGATCTCGGATTTTGAGGTTACGGCGGAGATGCTCAATTATTTCATAAAAAAAGTGCATAGCTCTTCCGCCCAGCTTTTCGCTCGCCCGCGCGTGGTGATTGGCATTCCCTCCAGCATCACGGAAGTTGAGCGTCGAGCCGTGCGGGATGCGGCTCACAACGCCGGAGCCAGAGAGGTTTATTTGGTGGAGGAGCCGATGGCCGCGGCTATCGGCGTGAGGCTCCCGATTCAGGAAGCGGTAGGGAGTATGGTGATAGACGCAGGCGGCGGAACGACGGATATTGCTGTGATTTCTTTAGGCGGCATCGTTGCGTCCCGCAATTTACGGGTTGCTGGCGACAAATTCAACGAGGACATTGCCAATTACGCCAGAGACGAATTTAAACTTTTGATAGGCGAGCGCACCGCAGAAGATATAAAAATTTCAATCGGGTCGGTTTGGAAAACGAACGAAATTTTTGAGGGAACCTTGCGCGGAAGGGATTTGGTAACTGGACTGCCGAGGGAAGTCTTGGTAACGGACAGCGATGTGCGGGCTGCTTTAGCCAAATCTATCCGCTTAATCGCGGACGGAGTAAAGGGCACCATAGAAGATACTCCGCCGGAGCTGGTGGCTGATATCATGCATCGCGGAATATTATTGGTGGGCGGAGGGAGCTTGATTCGGGGTTTGGACAAGCTCTTGGAGCGCGAAACAAAAATGCCGGTTTATTTGGCGGAAGATCCTTTGACGGCTGTGGTGCGGGGAACCGGAATAATTCTGGAGGATATAGACAGTTTTCGCGAAGTTTTTATTGAAGATGATTATGATCTCCCTCCAAAGTAAGGTTTTTTGGGCGGTGCTTCTAGTGCTGGTTTTTTTTGGCGGTAGCCGAGGCTTCATCAAAAATTTAATTATCAAAGCTTCACTTTTTTTGGTCCCCGAACGCGAATCCCGGCAGGCCAGTAACCAAGCTTTGGCGTTGCTTATTAAAATCAGGGATCTTGAAAGAGAAAATCTTAAACTAAAAAAAGCTCTGGGAGTAAACGGCAAAAATAGACTGATACCGGCTAATATCGTTTTCGGAGGAGGTTATCTTTTTTCTGACATTCTTTTTATAAATCAAGGCGAGAACGCAGGAATAAAAATTGGCGATCTGGTTACTTATCAAAATAAAATTCTCATCGGGCGGATCACGGAGGTCGGCGCAGACTGGAGCAAGGCGGCTCTTTTGGGGCACGTTGGAGATAAAATTACGTTGCGCCAAGATGCTTTAGAAAATATTCAATTCGTTCCCATGGAGGCTACGGGCCGCGGCGGTGGAGAGTTTCAAATGGAGATGCCTGCGGAGACGAATTTAAAAATAGGGGATATTTTCCGTTCAGCCGAGAACCCCGAATATATCGCGGGAGTAGTTGATAGAATTTCTTCTGAGTTCGACGAACCATTTAAAGAAATCAGCGTAATTTCTCCGGTATCGCCAGTTTTGCTTGACGAAGTGGATATAATTTCAAAAAATGATTAAGCAAAAAGTTTTGATAGCCGGTTTTTTTTATGGCCTGATATTCGAAAGTCTCGGGGCGGAGGCTCCAGGTTTTTATTTATTGCCGGCGATGGTGGCGGCATTTTTGTATTTTAAATTCCTTTTTATGCTCAAAGCTGTTAATGCCGTTTTGGCTTTTGTTTCCGGATTGTTTTTAATGATATTCTGGGCGTTCGCCACAAACGGTTGGGAAACGCCTTCATTAAAATTTACTTCGCATATTTTCATGTACGTTTTTTTACTTTTAATTTTGCTTTACATCTTCAGCTATGCGGAGAAAAAATAACAAAGAGATAGAAGTTGACGAGATATTTCCGGACCAAAAAAACGCCCCGGGATTCCACCAGGAAAGTATGGAAGGTATGCTGGAAAATCCTATACAAAACAAGATTTTTTGGTTTCTGGGCGTTTTTTTGATTTTAGCGCTTACTGTTTTTGGTTTGCGCGTGGGCTATCTCCAACTGGCGAAAGGGGGAGAATTAAAAGAACGCTCCGAAAAAAATTATTTAAGAGTTGTAAACTTAGAAACCCAGCGCGGTATTATTTACGATAAAGACGGCAATCTGCTGGCTTATAACGACATGGTTGAAGCGGAAAATTTAAGAAAATATCCTCCTGTCGGATTTTTGCACGTTTCGGGATTTTTAACGGCACCGGAAAAAGAAGGCGACGCGCCTAGAGGAGCCAGCGGTTTGGAAGCTACTTACGACGATATATTACGTGGCGCTCCCGATAAAAATATAGAAGAAGTTGATGCCAAAGGAAACGTTATTGAACAGGGCATTTTAGAAAAAGGTCAAGAAGGCAAAAATATTTTAACAGGTATTTCCATGGGCCTTAATATAAAACTTGCCGAGGCTATCAATGACACCAAAGAAGAAAGAGGATTCACAGGAGGCGCTGGTGTTTTTATGGATATAAAAAGCGGAGAAATTCTGGCTTTGGTCAGCGCGCCGGAATTCGATCCGAATTTACTTTCCAAAAAAAACACTTCGGAAGAAATCAATAAGTTAATCCACAACGAAGGCAAGCCTTTTTTGAACAGAGCTATCGCTGGCCTTTACGCGCCTGGGTCTATAGTGAAGCCGGCTTTGGCCGCAGGCGCTCTTTTGGAAAATATCATTACACCTGATAAAAAAATATTGAGCACCGGCTCAATTAGCTTGCCCAATCCCTATGACCTCGCGCATCCAAATGTTTTTTTAGATTGGAAGGCACATGGCTGGGTGGATATAAGGCAAGCTTTGGCGGTTTCCAGCGATGTTTATTTTTATGAAGTTGGCGGGGGGTATCAAGATCAAAAAGGTCTGGGGCCGTGGAACATTAAAAAATATTTTTCCATGTTTGGACTTGGAGACAAAAGCGGGATTGATCTTCCGGGAGAACAATCGGGGCATTTGCCGGACCCTTCGGAAAAACAAGGCGGCCGCAATTGGACCATAGGTGATACCTATCATATGGCCATCGGCCAAGGCGACGTAACGGTCACACCGATTGAGATAGTTTCTTACGCGGCCGCAATCGCTTCCGACGGCGTTTTGCGGTATCCTCACTTGGTTCGTGCCGTAGTTGATAGGGATAAAAAACCTCTGCAGATTTTTTCTTATCCTCCCAAGCGCGTTTTGCCGATATCGCCGGACATTTTTAAAATAATTAAAGAAGGCATGCGAGATTCCGTTAAATTCGGCACAGCCCAGGGGTTGTTTAATCTGCCAATTGAAATAGCCGCTAAAACCGGAACGGCAGAAGTCGGCGGAACAAACACGGTGCATTCTTGGTCAATCGGGTTTTTCCCCTATGAAAATCCGCGGGTGGCTTTCGCTGTTTTAATGGAAAGCGGCCCGAGGCAGAACACCGTGGGCGCCACTTACGTCGCCACCCAGGTTATTCGCTGGATCGCGGATACCGGTTTTCTTTCTAAGCTGGATAATGATATACTCCCCAAATAGATAAATTAAATTATGGCTGAATTAGATTCAACATATTTTTCAAAAGTCGGGCTAACCAAGCTTAAAAGTGAGCTTGAAAGCCTTAAAACCAAAAAGCGCAAGGAAATTGCCAATCGTTTAGAGTACGCCAAAAGCTTAGGAGATCTTTCGGAAAACTCTGAATATCAGGAAGCTAAAGAATCTCAAATATTAAATGAAGCTAAAATAGCAGAATTGGAAGATATGCTCCGCCGGGCGGTTGTGGTGGAGCATTCCGCGTCCCTCGGCCAAGTGGACATCGGTTCGCAGGTGACGGTGGAGGATGCTCTGGGGAAGAGATTGAATTTCACTATTGTCGGCGCGAACGAAGCGTCTCCCGCGGAAAACAAAATTTCAAACGAGTCTCCTTTGGGCAAGGCTCTCTTAAATCACAAAAAATTTGACGCCGTTTCCGTTCACACTCCCAAGGGCGTACTTGAATATAAAATCATTGATATAATATAAAAATAATGGCTTCATCTGGAGAAGAAATTAGGCGCCACCGCATAAAGAAATTAGAGATACTGCAAAAAGCAGGGATAGCTCCTTATCCCAGCAAAATTTCCTTTGTAGTTTTAGCGGCAGAGGATATAAAAAAGAATTTTAAAAAATATACCGGATCTAAAAAAACGCTCGGCGTTGCTGGCAGGATTTTAGCCAAAAGGGAGCATGGCGGTTCGGTATTTTTGGATATTTTTGACGGAACCGAGAAGCTTCAAGTTTTTTTTGGAGAGAACAAGGTTGGCAAGAGTGCTTACAAATTATTTTCGGAAACAAGCGACATAGGGGATTTTATCGCGGTTCAAGGAAGACTGTTTTTTACCAAGCGAAATGAACAGACGCTGGAAGTCGCGCGATGGGAAATGCTTGCAAAATCTCTTTTGCCTTTGCCTGAAAAATGGCATGGCCTTCAGGATGTGGAAGAGCGCTTCCGCAAACGTTATTTGGATTTATTGATGAATAGCAACATCAAAGACAGGTTTTTATTCCGAAGCCGGCTTATTTATAAATTGCGCGCGCTTTTAAATAAAGATGGGTTTATGGAAGTTGAAACTCCGGTGCTTCAAACCATGGCGGGCGGCGCGTCAGCGCGCCCATTCAAAACACACCACAACGCTTTGGATATTGATCTTTGGTTGAGAATAGCCACGGAAATTCATCTGAAATATCTACTGATCGGCGGGTTCAATAAAGTTTATGAAATCGGCCGCGTTTTTAGAAACGAAGGCATAGACGCGACCCATAATCCGGAATTTACCACCGCGGAACTTTACATTACCTACTCCGACCACGAAAATTTAATGAAATTTATTGAAAAACTTCTCGGCGACCTAGCCGCTTTAGTCGCCAAGGATAAAAGCATCACCTTCGGCGGACAAAAAATTTCTTTCAAGGCTCCGTTTAAAAAAATAACTTTTATTGAGGCTTTAGAACGACACGCTTTAATCACCGAATACCGTAAAAAATCGCGGGGAGATCTGGTGACCATCGCCATGCGCTTCGGAGTTAATCTGGAGAGCCACGAATCCAAAGATAAAATAGCGGAGAAAATATTCGCCAAAGTTTGCCGGCCGAAATTTATCCAACCGACATTTGTTACCGATTATCCGGCAAGCATTCTTCCTTTGGCAAAGCGCTCGCCTAAAAATCCGGAAGCGGTTTTGTCTTTTCAGGTTGTCGCCGGAGGAATTGAAATAGTGAAAGCTTTTAACGAATTAAACGACCCACTAGACCAGCAGGAGAGGCTCAAAAAAGAAGCAATGGTTGGCGCGGAAGGAGATATCGAAGCACAACCTTTGGACGAAGAGTTTATTGAGGCTTTGGAGTACGGCATGCCTCTGGCGGCCGGATTAGGAATAGGCCTGGACAGATTGGTCATGCTTTTCACCGATACGGACAACATCAAAGAAGTCATCCTTTTCCCCACAATGAAGCCGAAATAAAAATAAATGTGAATAAGCTGTGAGTAAATAAGCTGATTTAGCTTTATTTTGTCCAGCCATCGGCGGGACGTTTTTATTTGCGCGCGAGCGGCCTGTGGATTACAATGTATATGAAGTGGGAAAATGTGGATAAACCTGTGGATAGTGTGGATAACTTTAAATATATGTTAATAGGCGAATATTTACATACTATAGACCAGAAAAACCGTGTTTCAGTACCTTCAAAATTTCGCAAAGACTTGGGAAAGATCGTTGTGCTTACCCGCGGATTGGATAAATGCCTTTTTCTTTATCCTTTAGCCCATTGGAAAGAGCTTGCGGAAAAGCTAGCCAAACTGCCTTGGGGCAAAGCCGAACATCGCAGTTTCATCCGCGCGATGATTGCCGGAGCAACCGACATAGAAGTTGATTCGCTTGGGCGGATACTTTTGCCGGATTATCTGAAAGTTTACGCGAGATTGTCGGACACAGCGCAGATTGTCGGGCTTTACAATCGTGTAGAAATTTGGAATCCGGAACTTTGGGCGCGTTACAGCGAAGTCACGAAAGATAATATTGAAATGATTGCCGAAAAATTAGGAGAGCTGGGACTTTACTGATGCAAGAGATCCACACGCCGGTTTTAACTGAAGAATTGAAAGTACTTTTAAATCTTAAGCCGGGGGATAACGCGGTGGACGCCACCTTGAACGGCGGCGGGCACGCGCGAATGATGCTGGAGCTTATAAAACCAGGCGGCAAAGTGCTGGGGATAGACCAGGATAAAAGCATGATTGAACGGATGGAGGGAGACAAAAATATTACAGCTATTTGGGGAAATTTCAAAGATATTGATGAAATTATCAAAAAACTTGGGTTTAACAAAATAAAAGCCGTATTATTCGATCTCGGCATGTCGCGGTGGCATCTTGAACAAAGCGGAAGAGGATTTTCTTTTCAAAAGCCGGAGGAGGCGTTATTTATGAATTTAAATAAAAAATCCGCGAACACGGCTGCCGAAATATTAAATGGATATCCCGAAGACAGGCTCGCAGAAATATTTAAAAATTTCGGACAAGAACCAAAAGCAAGGCTGTTTGCCAAAAAAATCATGGAGTTCAGAAAAAAACAGCCTGCCTACCGGCAAGGCAGGCGCATCATTTCAGTAAAAGATTTGCTCAATGCTCTGGGCGCGCAAAAGCCGGATGGCCGAGAGAAGATACTGGCGCGGATATTCCAAGCTTTGCGGATAGCGGTAAACAACGAGTTGGAAGCTTTAACAGAAGCTCTGCCTAAATCGTTTGACGCGTTGGATGCCGGCGGGAGGCTGGCGATTATTTCCTATCATTCTCTGGAAGACAGAATCGTAAAAAACTTTTTTTCCGCCGTTGTCGGAAAAAAGGCAATCATTCTGACTAAAAAACCAAAAACCGCATCCCAGGAAGAAATTATTAAAAATCCTAGTTCCAGGTCGGCCAAATTAAGAGTTTTAGAAAAAATTTAATATGAGCGTGCTTAATTTAACATTTTCATACGTCAGACCTTATATTTCCCAAGCCAGTGGGGCGTTGGAAGATTTGAATTTCCGAAAGAAAAAAAATCTTTTAAAAACTCTTTCGTTTAGCTTTATCGCCTTAGTCGCTTTGTACGTTTATTTAACGGGCTCTATTGTAACTCAAAATCTCAAGCGAAGCGATCTGGCGGAGGCGTTAAATAAAAGCACTCTGGAAAGTGCCGGGGCTGAAAGCATGTTTATTAGCGAGAGCTACGGTAAGAGCGTAGAATATTTTAAGGAACATGGCTATGAGGAGCCTAAAAATCTGGAGATTATCAGAACCGCAGGCAACGTCGCTGTTAAAGATGCGGAAAAACAAAATTTTTACTAGCAATAACCGCCTGGGGCTCACTCTTGCCATTATCGTTTTAATCAGTACGGCCGTAGCCGGCCGTCTTTTTTTTATTCAAATCGTCCGTTATCCGGTTTATCGCGACCTGGCTAAAAAACAGCAAAGGTTCAGCGAAATTTTGGAGCCGAAACGCGGAGATATTTACTACAAAAATAAAAACGGAGAACTTGTTAAAGCGGCTACTACAAAAATAGGAGCTCTTTTGTATTTGAATACCAAACTTTTAAAAGACCCGGAAAACATATTTAATAAATTAAACGCTATTACGCCGATAGACCGCGTTTTATTCGATAAAATAGCGAATAAAACAAATGATCCTTATGAAATTCTTAAGCATCGCTTGAATCAGGAAGAAGCCGATAAAATCTCCGTTTTAAATCTTCCTGGCGTTGGGCTGGCCAAAGAACGATGGCGAGCATATCCGATGGGCGATACCGGCAGCCAAATTTTGGGATTTGTGTCGTCGCTGTCGGCGGAGGAGGAGCCTGTCGGCAGATACGGCGCGGAAAAATATTACGACGATTCTTTAAGGGGCGCCAAGGGAAGCGTTTCGGGCGACAAAGACGCCAAGGGCATATTAATCGCTTTAGGCGAAGATTTGCGCGCCGAGCCGGCCGAAGGGCAGGATTTGGTTTTAACCATAGAACCGACGGTCCAGCGCACTGCGGAAGAAGAATTAAAAAAATTAAGGGAAAAGTGGCGCGCCGCGGCCGGAGGAATTTTAATTATTGATCCAAAAACCGGCGCTATAAAAGCCTTGGCCGGTTCTCCGGATTTTGACCCTAACAAATATCAGGCCGAAAACAATCTGGGCGTTTTTTTGAATCCCTATGTGGAAAAAATTTTTGAACTGGGCTCGGTTTTCAAACCTCTCACAATGTCCGCGGCCTTGGATCAAGGGGCTGTTACTCCATACACTACTTACGTGGATATGGGCCAGATTAAAATCGGGGACCGTATTATTAAAAATTTTGACGGCAAAGCGCACGGAACGCGCACTATGACGCAAGTTTTGGAAGAATCTTTAAATACCGGCGCGGTATTTGCCATGCAGCGCGTAGGCGGAGAAAAATTGAAAGAATATTTTCATAAATTCGGCTTAGCCGACAAAACCGGCATAGATTTGCCCGGCGAATTAAAAGGGAATCTTAGCAATTTGGAATCCGGCAGGGAAGTTGAGTTTGCGACCGCAGCTTTCGGTCAAGGCGTGGCCGTGACGCCTCTGGAGTTGGCCATGGCGCTTTCGGCTCTCGCCAATGGCGGACATTTAATGAAGCCTTTTATAAAAGATGGCACCGCTCCGCAAATTATCCGCGACGTGATTAAACCGCAAACTTCCGAAACCATTACAAAAATGCTGGTTGACGTCGTGGATATGTCTTTGGCTGGCGGGAAGGCCAAGATACCACAGATGAGCATCGCAGCCAAAACCGGAACGGCGCAAGTAGTTAACATCGGCGGCAGGGGCTATTCTGACGACCAGTTTTTACACTCCTTTTTTGGTTATTTCCCGGCCTATGACCCAAAATTTTTAATTCTGATATTTTTAGAAAAGCCTCAAGGCGTGAAATACGCTTCGCAATCCATAACCGACACTTTCAGATCTGTGGTTGATTTTTTAATAAATTATTATACAATTCCACCAGACCGATGATAAAAACAATTGTAACAAAAATTCTCGCTTTAGAAGCTAAAATTGCGCTAAGACGCTACCAGCCTCGAATCATAGGCATAACCGGGTCCGTTGGCAAATCGTCCGCTAAAGAAGCTGTGGCCGCGGTCTTGGAAAGCAGGTTTAATATCAGAGAAAGTATTAAAAGCTACAACAGCGAATTGGGCATGGCTTTGGCCGTTTTAGGTCTAAAAACCGCTTGGAATAGTCCGATAGGATGGATTAAAAATATAATTTATGGGTTTGAAGAAATTTTTAATAAGAACTTCCCAAAAATACTGGTTTTGGAGATGGGGGTTGACCGGCCGCGCGATTTTGATAAATTACTTAAAATTGTGCGTCCGGACATCGGAATAGTTACGGCTGTGGGAGAGATTCCAGTGCATGTTGAATTTTTTTCTGGGCCGGAGGAAGTAACACGCGAAAAATCCAAGCTTGTAAAAAATCTATCATCCGACAACTGGGCTATTTTGAATTTTGACGATGAAACAGTTTGGAGCATGTCTGCTTTGGGAGAAAAATTAAAAACCAACGCAAGTGTGATTGGTTTCGGTTTCGGAAACGGCGCGGATATTTTGGCTTCCAATTATAAAATTTCCAAAGAAGGCATTTCTTTTAAAATGGACTATAAGGGCTCTTCGGTGCCTGTGCGCTTAAAAAATGTTTTTGGAAAACATTTTGTGTACGCCGCGTTGTCCGCGACGGCGGTAGGAATAATTTTTGAGATGAACCTTATAGAAATTTCAGAGGCACTTTCAAGGTATCACGCGCCTCCCGGCAGATTGAGACTACTTCCGGGAATTAAAAATAGTCTGATTCTTGACGATTCATATAACGCCTCTCCCTTGGCCACGGAGGCAGCTCTGGATACGTTAAAAGAATTAGATGCGGAGAGAAAAATTGTCGCTTTCGGCGATATGCTTGAAATCGGTAAATTTACTATCTTGGCCCATCAAGCAGCAGGGAAAAAAATCGCTAAAATCGCGGATTATTTTGTCGCAGTCGGTCCGCGCTCGCGCTTCGCCGCAGAAGAAGCTATCGCTCAAGAAATGAATAAGTCTAAAGTAATAAATTTTTCAACTTCCCAAGAAGCTGCGTCTCATTTAAAATCAATCATTCGAGAAGGCGACCTAATTTTGGTTAAAGGATCGCAGTCCATGCGCATGGAGCTGATTACAGAAGAACTTATGGCTCATCCTGAAGAAGCCCAAAATATACTTGCCAGACAGGACGAATATTGGAAGAATAAAAAATAGGCCTGCCTGCGCAGACAGGCCCCTGTCGTCTAGTCTGGTCTAGGACGCATGGTTCTCATCCATGTAACCCGGGTTCAAATCCCGGCGGGGGCAAATAATATGTTAAAATCAATTTATGCTGGACATAAAATTCATAAGGGAAAATAAGGATTTAATAAAAGAGGCCGCGAGAAAAAAATGCGTGAAAGTTGATATTGACCGGCTTTTGGCAATTGATGAAAAACGGCGCGCGTTGACCCATGAAGTTGATAAGCTGCGTCAAGAGCATAAAAAATTCACCGACGCTTCCGAAGAAGCTAGGGTGTCAAAAAACGCGCTTTCGCAAAAAGAATTTGAACTCTCCGCCGTGGAAAAAGAATTTGAAGAGTTGATGCTTCAAGTGCCGAACGTCCCCGATCCGTCAGTTCCGGAAGGGGAATCAGACGTGGAGAATCAAGAAATAAGAAAGTGGGGGAAGATAAAAGTTGAGCACGGGAAAAATTATTTAAATCTGATGCAGTCCAGCGATATGCTGGATCTCGAGCGCGGAGCGAAAGTCTCAGGTTTCCGGGGATATTTTTTAAAAGGAGACGCCGCGCTCTTATCCGTAGCGCTTTGGCAATTTGCGCTGGATTTCGTGGCTAAAAAAGGGTTCACGTCTTTTTTGTCCCCCGCCCTTGTAAGAAGAGAAAACTTAGTAGGAACTGGATGGTTTCCGCAAGCGGAAGAGGATGTTTATTCCGCCAAAGGCGGATCGGCATCCGACGAAAAAACGCGAGACGACATTTATCTTTCGGGCACAGCCGAAATCCCTATGATGGGTTATCATAGAGACGAAATTTTAAAAGAAGAAGAGCTGCCCAAAAAATATGTTGCGTTTTCTTCCTGCTTCAGGCGCGAAGCTGGAAGTTACGGCAAGGACCAAAAAGGGATTTTTAGGGTGCATGAATTTTTTAAAGTTGAGCAAATTGTTTTATGCAGAGCAGATCATCAAGAATCTGTAAAATGGCACGAAGAGCTTACGAAAAATTCGGAAGAAATCATGCAAGCTTTGGGAATTCCTTACCGTATTGTAGTAAATTGCGGAGGTGACCTCGGCTTGGGGCAAGTAAAAAAATATGACCTAGAGGCGTGGATTCCTTCGGAAAAAAGATACCGCGAAACGCATTCGGCTTCTTATTTTCATGATTTTCAGACAAGGCGGTTAAATATTAAATACCGCGATGTTGATGGAAAGCTCCGTTTCGTGCACTCATTAAACAACACAGCCATTGCTACTCCCAGAATTTTGGAAGCGCTTTTGGAAAATCACCAAGAGCCCAACGGCTCCATAAAAATCCCCGTAGCGCTCCAAAAGTATTTGGGAAAAGAGTTAATATGAAAAATGGAGCTCGCGGATTATTATAAAAAAAGAAGGAGGCGGCAATTGATTGGCAAAGCTGTTATTCTTGGCGGTGGGTTGCTGTTAATTTTGATTATTGCATGGGTTTTTTTTTGGATACCGTATTTGCGAGTGGTAAATATGAAAATAGAAGGCTACGCTGATGCAAGTAACGTAAAAATCGCTTTAGCCGATTATTTATCTTCTTTGAATAAATTTTTTTTACCGCGAAATAATTTTTTCCTACTGAATATCGATAATATCGAGCAAATTTTGAAAGAGAAAGGTTTTGATTTGCCGGAAGTAAACAAGCAAATCCCCAACGCGCTCTTAATCCGTTTTATTTCAACGCCTTCGCTTTTTATTTTCTGCCAAGATAAAAGCACTTGCTTTTACGTTAACGCCGCCGGCGTTTTGGGCGGACGCGCCCCGCGTTTCAGCGAAAGCCCGTTGCCGGAGTTGGCGGTTTCCGGACAAAACTCCGCAAAAATAGGCGACCAAATTCTTTCGGAACCGCAAACCCAGTTTTTGGGAAAGTTCCTAGTTTCTTTAAAAAATTTAAATATCGCACCGTTCCAAATAGATGTTTTTGGGAACAAAGATGTTAAAATATTTACAAAAGAAGGATGGTATATTTTAACCTCATCGGATTTGTCTGCCGACAGCGTTTCTAAAGATTTGCAATTGCTTCTTTCGCAAAAAATAGCCGACTACCGACCGCGGCTGGAATATATAGATTTGCGCTTCCCCGATAAAGCGTTCTATAAATTAAAAGCGATAAATTAAAATTGAACTTCCGGAGCGTGCAAAGGAAGTTTTGCCTTTGAGCCAAGAGTAGGAATCTTCCGGTTTGATAACTATGTCGCCAATTGCTTTTGCTTGGTTGCCAGCTAGAGAATTAAGCGATACGGCAAAATAGGAACCGGCCGGCGGAGCGCCTTTTGCGGACCACCAGCTTTCATATTTCTCTCCTAAATAATATTTTGGAGAGCCTCCGCCGAAATAATCCAGATAAATTTTTTGGACGCTGTTTTCGGAAACCCAATCGCGAAGCCGTTTCAAATCTTGCCCCCAGTCGTAATTTGAGTCTGTGGCGATTTTATATCCAGTTTGCGATCCTCCGCCCAGCTTGTTGTAATAAGACAGATAAAATGGAAAGGCAAAAATAATTTCCGCAATCATCCAAATAATTATGAGAGTCGTAAAAATACGCCGTTTAAAGCTCACAACTACCAGCGCAACAAGCAAATAAAGAAACGGGAAAGTCGGCAAAACATGCCGGACACCTATATTTAATGGGTTTAAAATTGAGCTAACCCAATAAAAAACTATAAAAATTATCGCGGATAAACCGGTAAAATCTAACCTCGCCCTATTTTTAAGCGCCCATAAAAGTGCCAGAAGCGCCAAAATATAAAAACCAAGCTGTTCTTTGAATAACGCAAGAGTTGGGAAATACAACCGCCAGCCTTTTGATGAAACCTCGCCCATAAAGTAAGCCGTATTCCCGCCGGCGGTGCGCCGCGCAACCATCAAAAACCCTTGAGCGTAGAGACCCAATGGTCGCGTTGACTCGTGCTCCGTAAGCCAAAAATCCAATTTTTCCAAAGAAGGATATTTATAGCCGGCAAGAATATAGCGCGCGTCTTTTATTTGTTGCTCGCGCGGGTAATTCCAGATTTGTGGTATGTAAGCGGCATAGATGACTGCGAGAGCGATGAGACCGGAGAAAGCAAGTGTCCCCAAGAAGGAGAGTAACCCCACCACCTTCCCAACTTTCACTCTGCCAAAAAACAACCAAAACACTCCAGAAATCAAATAAACCGGAAGCAATAAAATAAGCGAAAATTTAAGAAGCAAGACAATCCCCAAAACTATACCAAGCCAAATCACTGATTTAAAATCCAACCTTTCTAGAAACTTTAGAAAAAAAACGATTCCGATAAAAAATCCGAATGCGGCGCCGACATCAGTTGTTACGTATCTTCCGTGCGCCAAAAAAGTAGGGGAGACGGTAAAGAAAAATAAGGTAAGCAACCCCACTCCCACGCCATAGCGCCTTTTCACCCACAAAAACAAAATCCATCCAAAAAGCATCGTTAGCAAAATTATGGGCAGCCGCGACCAGAAAAGAATTTGGTCTGCGTCGTTGCCAGCCTCATAGAGAAGGTAGTTACCGGCAAGCCATTGGCGGTCGTTCACGTTTTCTATTGTCCAGAATGGCTGCAATGTGGCATCTCCTTTCAAATTCAAAAATAAGAGCGGCAACGCGGCCAAACTTTTCAAAAACGGCGGGTGCTCCGGATTTAGCCGTCCGTCCCAATATTTCAAATACGTGTATCCGGCCCCAATATGTGCCACTTCATCAAAAATCGCCGAATCATTCCGGCTTGACCCAAGCATCAGCCCGAACATGGCTACGAGCATCAAAATTGCTAAAATATTTGCATATTTATCCATTTATTTTATCATTTTTTCAAAACCACAAATCCCGAAGAGGCGTCTAGACGCAAACCCGGGATTTTTTGTTTGATAATTTTAAAAATGGAAGGTTGGTATTCAACGGGCACGAAAAGGCATTTTTGGGAACAATTTGCTGAAGAAATATTTTGCAGAGAAGCATAATAGATGTTTTTCCTTGTCTGTTTTGCCGGCGTGGCAGTATCAGTAATAAAAATTATTGGCTGAAATGACATGGGCGTTCCGGTTGTGTCTACCCGATCAACCGCGTCAGTTATGACGTATTTTTTAATATCATTTGGTTGTTTGTTGAGCCAACGCGCCTTTTCCGTAATGTCAGTATGGAAGGCTTGATAAACATTAAAGTTTGGCGCCCAGCGGAGAAAATACTGGCTGTATGCCTGAATCGCGGCGGTGACTAAAAAAATATAAATAAAAATCCTAAGCCGCGGCCTGACATTTCTCCAAAGCCAGTCCAGCCCCAAAGCGGCGAAAATCATAGCTGGCGGTATTAAAACAATGGCGCGAAGCGCGTGAGGCAGAGATTCATTTGAAAACGCGACGGGAAGAATCATGACAATGAACCACAGCAAAATAAAATTATAAGCATTGCGCGGGAAAACACTCGAGCGCAATGCTCCAAAAATCCCTATCAAAAATAAAATTCCCACGGGCCACCAAAGCTGGGGCGAACCTGCTAAATTGTGCCGCCAATTGAAATCTCCGGCGAAATTAAACATTCCCAAAGTTTTTACCAAATTTTCTGAAAATTGGCCAAGCGGATTTGAAGATTTAAATACTGATATTGCCGAGGTCCTGCCTAGGAAATCAGCAGGGTTTTGGGCGTAATACCAGAGCAATGGCAATGCCGCTAAAAACGCCATGAAAATAAAAAGGCCAATTAAGCATGGAGCGCAGTGCTTGGACACCGGACGTCCAAGTGGACGTCCGGTGTCCTCTCGCCATGATTTATAAAAACTCCAAAAAGGCAAAAACGCGATTATGGGCGCGGCGCGATAGGCAATATAAGTGTGAAAGCCGAGGCCGAAAGTAAATCCGGCTGAGGTGAAAATCCATTCTTTTTGCTTCCGCATTCCTAAAAATAAAAAATAAAACGCCCAAACCAAAAAAAACGGAGCCATTATCGCGCGGAACCCGATTCGTGAAAAATTAATGTGCCAGAACGAAGTTGCCAGAAAAAAAGACGCGAAAAGCGAAACACGCCCAGAAAACAGTTCTTTTGTCAAAAAATAAAGTCCCAAGACCGTTAATAAGCCGAAAATCACCGAAGGCAAGCGCAAAACCCATGGCTCGTGGCCAAAAGTTTTTACAAATAACGCTTGGATATTTATAAATAATCCCTCTCTCCCGAAATTTTCCTGGTAAAACACCTTCCAGCCACTAATCTCTATAGCCTGGATAGCATTGGTTCCGTTCATAGCCTCATCCAACCAAAACCCGGGCGGAGTATTTTTTAAATCCCAAAATCTCAAAAAAACGGCAATTAAAATAATTACAATCAGCCAGTAAGCAGAATTTTTCATAATTTAATTATAGCATGTTATTATAAATACATGCTTCAGGAAGCTGTTCATGAAGAAATAAAATGGCTGGAAGAGCGGCTGGAGGCCAAAAAGAAAGAGCTGGCCACTGGTGGCGCGGAAAAGCCAGAAAAAGAAATGGTGCGGGAAGTCATAATAGACGTTTCTCTTGGAAAAACGTCTATGCCTATCGGCGGACTCCTTGCTGTTTCGGATGACACCGCCCAAAAGGCGGCTTACGCTCTAAAAGAAAAAGAGCACCAGCAAATTGTAGAAAGGTTGATAGGTCTGGCGTTTGCCCAAGGACTGGCTATTGCCGTTAAAGCCGCGAATCACTTAAAAAATCCGCATCTATTGGATGAATTTCACGATGCACTGGCCGATAAATATTACGAAAAACTGCTTGCGGCTAGAAAACTTAAAGCATGAATTCTTTCACTTTTTTCTATATCGTTTTACCGATAGTCCTCGCCTTGATTTTTTGGTTTTTACTTTTTTCTTCTTACCAAAAAAATAAAAAACTGCGCGACGTAAGCTCTGGCCTAAGCCTTGCGCTTTATTTAATCAGTTCGCCGGAAATCGCTAAGGCCCAGCAAGGCGACGAATTCCAAGCTCTGAAAAATTTCATTATGCAGATGGAGCAATTTTTGAGCGGCCTGGCGACTTTTCGAAGAAAGGGGTTGAAAGAAAAATTATGGGGCAATCCTTCTTTCGCTTTGGAAATCGCATTGCACAACCGCGGGAATGAGATTTTTTTCTACATTGCGTTCCCAAAAATTTACGAATCTCTGCTTCAAAATCAGCTTCATGGCGCTTTTCCCGAAGCCAAAATAGAAAGGACGCCGGACTACAATATTTTTAATGTTGAGGGTGCGACTGCCGGCGCTTTGGTTTTGCGCTCCGGATCCGAAATTTTACCGATAAAAACTTACCAAAAGCTTGCGGCCGACCCTTTGGAAACAATAACTTCCGCATTTTCTAAAATCAAAGAATATGGCGAGGGGGCGGCTTTACAGATCGTTTTAAGATTTGGCGGCGAGAACACGAAAAAACGGGCACATCTCGCTGCGCAAAAATTAAAAGAGGGGGTCTCCCGTAAAGAAGTTTTGGGTGAAACTGGGTTTTGGAGCGTGTTTTGGGATATTTTTTTCGGCAAGAAAAAGTCCAAAGACCAAAAATCAGTTTATGATGAGGAGTTTGCCAAGCTTTTGGACGAGAAAGCAAGCAAAACCATGTTTGAATGCAACGTACGCATTCTTACATCCGCCGCTTCCACGGAGCGAGCCGACGCTTTGCTTAAAGATTTGGGAGCAAGTTTTTTTCAATTTACAAATCCGGAAGGCAGTGAATTTAAAATAAAAGAGCTCGGCGGGAAGGCGCTGCGAAAATTGGTTGAGTATTTTTCATTTAGGTTATTTGACGAAAACCGCGTTTTAAATTTGAATGTGGAAGAAATCGTGAGTATTTATCATCTGCCTTATTCCAAAAGGGCGGCACCGACGGTGCGCACGCTAAAAGCCAGAGAAGCGGCACCACCTGTAAATTTGCCGAAGGATGGCTTGTCTTTGGGTATAAGTTCTTTCAGGGGCGACGAGCGCACTGTGCGCATTAAAAGCGAGGACAGAGAACGCCATTTTTATATAATCGGGCAGACCGGCACTGGAAAATCCAGTCTTATGCACAACATGATTATTCAGGATATCCAATGGGGAGAAGGTGTTGCCGTGATTGATCCGCACGGAGATCTTATTGAGTCTATATTGCCTCTGGTACCCAAGGAGCGCGCGGAAGACGTTATTTATTTCGACCCAGGGGACGTCAAACACCCCATTGGATTAAACATGCTGGAGTTTGATCCTAGGTATCCGGAGCAGAAAAGCCTTATTGTCAACGAACTTCTTGAAATTTTTAACAAACTTTTTAATATGTCCATCGCCGGAGGCCCCATGTTTGAACAGTATTTTAGAAACGCAACGATGCTTGTAATGGAAGATCCGGAAAGCGGCAATACGCTTTTAGAGATTGAGAGAGTTTTGACCGACAAATCATTTCGTGACTACAAGCTTTCACGAAGTAAGAATATTGTGGTGGAAACTTTTTGGCGGCAAATCGCTGAAAAGGCCGGTGGCGAGCAGTCGCTCGCTAATATGGTGCCTTATGTTGTCTCCAAATTTGACACTTTTCTTTCCAATGAAATCATGCGCCCAATTATCGCCCAAGAACGCTCCGCCTTTAATATTCGCGACGTGATGGACGGAAAGAAAATTTTGCTTTTAAATCTTTCCAAGGGTAAATTGGGCGAGCTCAACTCCAGCCTTTTGGGCCTTATTATGGTAGGGAAAATTTTAATGGCGGCGCTATCGCGCGTAGACAGGCCGCAGACCGAGCGCGGAGCTTTTTACCTTTATATAGACGAATTCCAAAACGTTACGACAAAATCAATCGCTACCATTCTGTCAGAGGCGAGAAAATACAAACTCAATCTTATAATCGCGCACCAATTTATCGGGCAATTGGAAGAAGAGATAAAAAAAGCGGTTTTTGGAAATGTCGGATCAATTTTATCTTTCCGCATCGGCTCGGACGACGCCGAATATATGGAAAAGCAGTTTCAACCAGTGTTTTCCGCGCAGGATTTGCTGAACATTGATAATTTCAACGCCTATCTTAAATTGTTGATAGACGGGCAGACTTCCAAGGCGTTTAACATAAAAACAATCCCACAGGAAGTTGGCGAGGCGAGCGCGGCCGCATATATAAAGAATCTTTCCCGCGCTAAATATGGCCGTCCGCGCGAGGATGTGGAGGAAGAAATCAGAAAACGGCTTCAAGCATTATGACCACCAAAAAAGATTATTTGATCGGTGCTGTTGCGGGGTTTTTGACGGGAGCGCTCGGGCTGGTTATTTTGCGTTTTTTAAATATTGTTTTCCCATATCAAAATCTCGTTGCCTTGGTTTTTATTCCAATTCTTTGGGCGGTGGGGGTTTGGCTAGGCAATTTTCTTGGAGCACACGTCAAGCCATTTTTTTCGCAATTTGGGCGCTATGCCGCCGCCGGATTTCTTTCAACAGCGATTGACTTCACAGTTTTAAACTTTACAAGCTATATTACTGGCGTAACCGCTGGCATCGTTGTCGGCTGGGTCAATGCGCCAGGATTTTTAATTGCAGTGATAAATGGATATTTATGGAACAAGCTCTGGGTTTTTAAAGATTACGACGAAAATAATTTGTTCCAAGATTTTCCGAAATTTTTCGCGGTTGGCATTGGTGGGCTTGTCATTAACAGTGTCCTTATTATAATACTTACAACATACGCGCCCGTTTCAATAATTTCCGCTGTAGGGCCGTCAAAATGGCTGAACGTTGCAAAATTTATCGCCAATATTGCTGTGCTTATCTGGAATTTTATCGGATTTAAGTTTTTTGTGTTTAAAAAATAATATGTCACAGGTTTTTTATAGAAAATACCGTCCGCAGCGTTTTGAAGATGTAGTGGGACAGGAGAACACTATCAAAATTTTAAAAAACGCTGTTTCAAAAAAACGTGTCGCCCACGCCTATCTTTTTTCGGGTCCGAGAGGAACCGGAAAGACGACCGTGGCCAGAATTTTGGCTAGAGAAACAGGTTCCTATGAAGAGGATGTTATTGAAATTGACGCGGCTTCATCCCGGGGGATAGACGAAGCAAGAGCTTTACGGGAAGCCGTGCGCACGGTGCCGCTCCGCTCAAAATATAAAACTTACATTATTGACGAAGTGCATATGTTGACCAAAGAGTCCTTCAACGCACTTTTAAAAACCTTGGAGGAACCGCCGGAGCATGCTATTTTTATTTTGGCCACCACTGAGCCTGCAAAAGTTCCAGATACGATAATCTCTAGAACACAGCATTTTCAATTTAATAAGGTTGCGATTCCGGATATAGTCAAAGAACTTGAAAAGATATCTTTAGAGGAAAAACTTACCACGGAAGACGATGTTTTGAAACTGATCGCTTTTTTCGCGGACGGCTCTTTGCGGGACGCCGAAAATATTTTGTTTCAAATCGCAAGTTTAGGAGAGAAAAATATCAAAGAGGCAGATGTGCGCACACTTTTAGGGGCGCCGGAGGAGGAGAGCGTAGAGAAAATAATAAAAATCGCGTTTGAAAAAAACGTTGAAGAAGTTTTAAAACTTTTAGATAAAGTTCTGGAAGAGGGAATAGACCCAGCGCTTTTGGGAAAATTGCTTTTGCGGAGCTTGCGGGCGATTTATTTTTTGGCGCTTGACCCTAAAACGGAGCGTATGTTAGAGCGCGAATTTTCCGGAGATGAGATAACGGAATTTAAAAAGATGGTCCCTTCTGAAGCCGGACGTGCCGAGCATGCCCTTCACCAAATAATGAATTCATTGGACACCCACACAGACGATTACTCCACATCTCTGCCTCTGGAGTTGGCGCTGATTAAAATCGCGACGTATAAATAATCCGCTTTATTTGTCCCAGCATTTTTTTGATGATTTCCACGGTGCCGTTCCATACCGTCGATAAAGCTCAATCGCCATTGCCTCATTGCCGTCTTTGTCATCAATGTTGTGTCCGAGCCGTTCCGCAAGCTCGCGCCAGTAAAGAGCGTTGATCTGATATTTGCCAACGTCATATTTATTAATTTCGCCGGTAAGCACTTTGCCGTTTTCGTCAAAATGTCTGCCTCGCGATTCACAAATGGCGATTTTCTCCAAAATTTCCGGAGTAGCGTTTTCTGTAACGCTGGCCGGCGTTTCCGGCAAAACTTGTTCTTGGGCTTTTTGCGGAAAAGAAAAAAGCGCTGTAATTACCGCTAAAACGAGATAATTCATGTATTTTCAACATAAAACCGCCTTATGTGGCGGTATCAGGTTGTATTGACATACTAACACGAACATGTTAATACGTCAAGTTTCAAAGAAACTGAACATCATAAATCGCAATTGCCAAAAAACGGAAACGTGGATAAAATAATACAATAAAGAAAAAATTATAAGAAGCATCGAAAATTCGCAACCATAGCTGGGGGATCGTCTAACGGTAGGACACATCCCTTTGGAGGATGGTATCCTGGTTCGAATCCAGGTCCCCCAGTTATGGTTGTGAGGGGTCGTCTAGCGGTAGGACACAAGCCTAAGGATGGATATTATGTTAGGTATAGACATTGGAGGCACAAAAATACGCGCGGTTTTGTGGGACAGCAAGCGGGCCGTAAAAGCTCGCGAGTTTAAAACGCCTAAAAATTTAGCCGCTTTTAAAAAGCTTTTGGAAAATATTTTAAAAAGTTACCGCGCAAAGAAAATCGGCATCGGAGTGCCCGGCGCAGTTTCAGGAAATAAAATTCTATTTTGCCCCAACATTAAATATCTTAAAAATTTTGATATTTCGCAACTTAGACGTCCGACGTCTAAGTTGCGGCTTGATAACGATGCTAGGTGTTTCGCGAGAGCCCACCAAAACCTGCCTACTGGCAAGGCAGGGCTAACGCATTTAGACGGGCAGGCCGTTTTATTTATTACGCTGGGGACGGGCATAGGGCGCGCGATCAGCAGAGCCGGCAAAATTTTAAAAATTAAAAAATTTGAGTACCCAGAGAGCTGGGAAAAAGAATATCAGAAATTACGCGATTCAAAAAATAACTACGCCCTCGCCATTTTTTTAGTCCAACATTTGAAATGGCGCTTTAAAGAATACAACCCTAAACTAATAATAGTTGGCGGGGGAGTAACCGGAAGGCAAAATTTTGTGGCTGAGTTTCAAAAAGCGGTAAAATTGCCTGTAAGAAAATCGAAATTCGGCAAAAACGCCGCTGCTATCGGAGCGGCTCTCCTATAATCTCCCTGTGTCCTCTCACAAAAGCGTCATACGCCATTTCTTTTTTCCCCTCCGGCTGGACTATTAAAAGTTTTAAAGCACCATTTATTACCGCTGCCTTTTTTATTTTTAAAATCTTCCCATTTTTCATTTTTATGAATGTCCCGGGCCACTGGTTATACGCCCGCACCATTCTTTCTATATATTCGGCGCCCTTGGTCCAATCAATCAGCCCATCTTCTTTTTTAATCAATCTAGTGAAAGTGGCCTTGGAGTGGTCCTGCTCTTTTGGAGCAATTTTACCCAAAAGCCATTTTTCAATAGTCGGGATTAAAAGCGCCGCGCCTTCATTAGCGAGCTTCCCGGTTAAGCTAAAACAGGTATCCTCGGGCTCTATCGGAATTTCTTTCTGGGCTAAAATCGGCCCGGCGTCAGGCTCCTCCGTTGCCATATGTATAGTCACACCGGTGGTTTTGTCTCCGGCCAAAATAGCCGCCTGGATTGGAGACGGCCCCCGCCAGCGGGGGAGCAGCGACGGGTGGGCGTTCAAAAACCCATATTTAGGTAGCTCCAAAACAGCTTTCGGTATAATTTTTCCGTAGTAAGCAATAATGCCCAGATCCGCGTTTTTGGCTTCTAAGACAATTTCAAAACCGGCGCTTTTGAGAGCATTAAGATATATTTCAGAAAACACCTTAAAACCGCCGAAGAAAATTATTTTTTTAGGCATCTTTTAAATTTTGCGGAAAATGTTTAATTTTTTTTGCTTTATCAATAAATAAAACGCCGCTTAGGTGATCCAGCTCGTGCTGGATGACTCTCGCAAAAAGCCCTGATGCCCCCCGTTGGCGTTTTTTTCCAAATTCGTCTAAATACTCAATCGTAATTTTCTCCGCCCTCGGTACCTCACCATAAAATCCGCGCACAGAAAGACATCCTTCAATGTCTTTTGTTGTTTTAGACGCAAAGTTTTTGACAACGGGGTTTATAAAAACCAAATATTCCACGTTTCTTGTTTTATTTTTACCACCGATTTTTTCGTGAAGCCAATCGGCGCTTTTTATAGCTGCTTCTTTAGCTACTAAAAAAATCCGCAGATTCGTTCCGATTTGCGGGGCGGCAATGCCAATGCCATCTGGCTCCGCGAACATTGCCTCGGCCATTTTTTTAATAAGTGTTTTAATGTCCGCGGAGTTTGGGCTGGCAACTGCCTCGGCGCTTTTACGTAATATTTTATTTTCTTTTTGTAAAATCATATTTGCTTGATTCTAAAATTGAGTCCAAGTCCTTCCAGAAACTTGGCTTCTTTATTTCTCGTTCAAGCTCCAAAAGCACATTTGAAGATAGCATAGCGCCTATGCTTGGAGCAAGCTTGGGTTTTTTGGCCAAAAACCATACCGCCAGCATCTCAAGCTGTACGCGTGAAAATTTTGCTAAAGCGTATTTAGCCAACTTACCGTCTTTCCCGCGGGCGAATTTTGGTTTTTCTTTCCTTATTTTTAAACAAGCGTCATGAAAAAAATCAATAAACGCCTTAATATCATTTTTCTGCTTTCTCGGATTCATTGTTATTAATGTTTAATAATGTTTATTAAAATTATTTTTTAGATAATTTCAGTTTTTGCCTTCACTTTTTAATTTTTTATCTTATTTATCCACAGAAACATTTTATGTTATCTCGGTAGAACGATATACTTTTATTATACATCATGTCTGGTGAGAAATATATCTCGTCAAAACAAGTAGCAAAGATAACTGGTTACACAAGTGATTATGTTGGCCAGCTTTGCCGTCTTGGCAAAGTGAAATGTAGACGCATCGGCCGAGATTGGATGGTCTCGGAAAGATCAATTTTAAATTATAGAAACGAAGGTAATCAACTAAAAAGTATAAAAAATAATTTAACAGCTCGCTTTGGCGAGATTCATAAATTATACGGACTGACAAGACAAATTTTTTCTATTCGCAAATCTCGTTTAGACGATTGGGACCAGGCCCTGTTGGGTTATGAAGAAAAATTTTTTAGCTTATCCGATGCGCTCAAATCAAAAAAATTTCCGCTGATTGCCAGCGCTCTGATCGTGCTTAACTTAATATTTTGGAATCCGGACGGCTCTTTGGAGGTTATGAATAAAATCGGCGCAATGTCAGAAAAAACAGTTATGGTTGGAATGGAGCAATTAACCGCCGTTCCACTGTCGGAACTCTCTAATGTGATAAGTAGCATCTCGCTTCCCGAGATTAGCTTTTCCGAGATATCTTTTCTGGAAATAAAATTGCCAACTATATCTTTGGCTGTTTTACCTGCACTGCCTTTCACTTTAGAAGATATAAAACTATCTCTGTTTAATATTAAAAACAGGTTTTTGAACAATCTTTTTGCCTGGAAAGATTACGCCGTTCTATCGCTGTCAGAACTCCCAGATATAATGAGTAATATCTCGCTTCCCGAGATATCTCTGGCCGCTTTACCGGCACCGCCTTTCACTTTAGAAGATATAAAACTTTCTCTCTCCGATATTAAAGACAGGTTTTTGGGTAATCTTTTCGCCTGGCGGGATTATACGATTTCGTTGGGGCGCGGCTTTAAGCTAGTCGTAGAAGATTTTCTATACACAGAACCCACTGAAATAGCCAAAGAGTTGCCCGGGAAAGCTCCTACTCTGGAGCTGCCCACAGAGGGGAGTAGAGTTGTGACTTTCGGCACTTCTACTTCAGAAACTCCGTCTGTTGCGAAAGTCCAGTCATCATCTCAACCAAATACGGACCAGCCTTGGACTGGAATCTTTGCCCGTCTAGACTCGTTTCAAACAAGGTTGGCTTCTTTGGAGTCCAAATTTTCTGTTCCTTCAAACATTGACCAGCGCCTTGCCCAGATAAACTCTTCCATTATTGCACAAATCCAGCTTTCTCTTGCGGCTTTGGAAAAAAGACTTCCTTCCAATCAAGTTCAAAACCCGGTTGTTTTCTTAACGGCCTCAATTCCCGGACCAACCTACAACTCTCCGCCGCAAACCGGCTCGGGCGTTTCAGCTTCTTTTGGAGATTTCTCCAACGGAATTTCCACAGGAGGAAATCTTACTGCTACTGGAAATATTATTTTAGGCGACTCGGCCAAATCCACTGAAATCACCTCCAATACGTGGAAAATTACTTCTGCCGGAGCCGCTTCCGGATTTACATCTCTTTCAACAAACTCTCTTTCCGCGTCCACACTTAATTTGTCTGGGCTTCTGACAACAGGTGGATTTATTTCACTGGCGTCCTCAACGGTAGTTGGAGATTTAACTTTTCAAAATGCAACTTCTACCGGATATTTAGCGGTGACGGGTTCGGCCACTTCAACTTTCGCCAACGGGATAAAACTTACCGGAGGATGTTTTCTTTTACTTGACGGCACTTGCGCCGGAGCCGGAAGCGGAGGCATCACCTCTCTTAACGGGCTTACAGGGGGAACGCAGACCTTCTCTGCCAGCGGTCCCATAGATGTCGTTTCTCCAGCGGCAGGATCGGTGCACTACTTCAACGCCTCTTCTTCTCCTTTTTTCGGAACGCTCTTTGCAACAAGTACTGTAAGATTCAGTTCTTTGGGAGCGGGCATAGCAGAGCTCGGCTCTACCGGCATTCTTTCTTCTTCCTCAACACTTGCTACTAACATAGGAGGCACAGGCACAACCACTCTGATTAGCGGAGGAATACTTTATGGAAACGGCACGGGACCTTTTTTGACCAACTCCAATCTTTTCTGGAACACTGCTAACAACAGGCTTGGCATTTCTTCAACCACGCCAGCCCAACTTTTATCGGTAGGAGGGAATGTTTTCATTGGAGCTTCAGCCGCCGGAGGAACTTCCGGAGGCTTGGGAGTAGGAATGGCCACGACAACTGCCGGAGCCATTGAATCATCCGGACTCATACTCTCCGGAGGAGTCTTTGCCGCTTTGGGCGCCGCCACCTCAACTTATGCTGGCGGAATTCAAGTAACAGGAACAGGGAATGTTTGCTTGCCCAACGGAACTTGCATAGGCGCGGCAAGCGGTATCTCTTCTCTTAACGGGCTTACAGGAGGAACTCAAACATTTGCTTCAAACGACTTAATCAGCATTGTTTCTTCCGCCGCCGGCACTGTACACAACTTCTACGGCTCAACTACCCCCACCTTCGGATGGCTGCACGCCACATCTTCAACAGCTTCTTTCTTTACAGGCGCTTTAGGCATCGGGACGACGAGTCCAACCGGACTTTTGTCAGTAGAGATGGGCACGCAACAGTTTCCGTTTTGGGTAGGAGACGAAGGAACATCAACGCCGTCATTTGTGGTTGCAGGAAGCGGCAACGTCGGCATTGGGACGGCGGCACCTACTGCCGGACTCATGTTAGATATTAGGGGCGATATGTCTGTGAACAATGATGGTTACTATGCTTTTGCCGAAGATAAGGTTAACTGGAGCATACACGGAAGGACCACTGACTCTACGACCATGTTAGGTTCGGCACTCAAAACAACGATTATCCCCGGTTCCGGTACGACCGAAGGCTTTGCTATTGCTGGTGCTGGCCTAGCGAGTTCTTTTGAAGCAAGAAACGATGGACAAATATACATGAAAGGCAACGTCGGCATCGGGACGACGAGTCCGGCTACCACACTCTCCGTAGCAGGAAACACTTATTTAGATTCCAATTTAATTACTTATTCTTCCTCAACCGCTGCGAATCTTACCGTTTCCTACCAAAGAGCGGCGACGACGACGATTCCAATAAATACCGTCTATGCTTGGTCTATCGCGACCTCCACCACCGCATCTCCTCTTTTTACTTTCAATACGAACGGGCCCTACGCGACTACTTCCATAAATGGCGGATTTGTTTTGAATAACGGCGCAGTTAATTACGATTCATCAAGCGGCATAATTTCCGCGGATTCAATTCAGACCGGGCCCATGGGTTTTGACACCGACGCCGGAATTGTTTCCTGGATTGACATGCCAAGCTCTACCACCACCGCAAATATTGTAAACAGCTATTCCGCTATGCTGGATAGCACAGCAATCCTCACGATTTACGGCACAACCACAACTTCAGGAAATATAACTTACGGTCATGTCGGCATCGGGACGACCAGCCCAACCATTGCTCGCCTTTCCGTTCAAGGCAACATCGCCGCTTTTGGCTGCATACGCTCCGCCACTTCTACTTATTCCATCGGGCCCGCAAGTTGTGTAGACATCGCCGAAACATACCCTATATCGGAAGATGCCTCGGCTGGGGACATTATGATGGTAGGTCCGGATGGAAAATTAAAAAAAGCCACGGATCGCGCGGGGCTAATTGGCGTTGTGTCAAGCGAGCCGGCAATATTATTGGAAGGGCCTGTGGCGTTTTTCGGAAGCCAAATTAACAATCAAACACTAGAGCATAAAACTGGCTCTATGGCGCCCATTGCTTTAGCCGGAAGGGTCCCTGTAAAAGTTTCGGCAGAAGGCGGCCCAATAAAACCGGGAGATAGAATAACAATTTCTTCGGCGCCCGGAGTCGGAATGAAAGCTACCACCTCCGGCCAGACCGTTGGGATCGCTTTAGAGCCGTACGACAGCGGAGAAATCGGTAAAATAATTGTTTTTATAAATCTTGGTTATTCAAAACTGGATTCAGGATTATCTCAAGCGCTGGATGGAAATGGGGGATTAATTGTTGATCAGGCAAGCGGCAAAATGAAATCTTCTTACACTTTGGATATGGACAATAACGACATTATAAACGCGCGGAAAATTCTCTCTGCCTCCGGGCTTTGGTCAATTGACGAGAACGGGAAGCTAATCGTTCAGGAAATTGAAACCAAAAAACTCACTGTAACAGGACAGCAGGGGATTACTATTTACGACCGCGTTACAGGACAACCCGTTTGTGTTTATTCCGAAAACGGAGTTTTGAAGTCGGAAGATGGGGAGTGTTGGGCCGCCGAAACTGGCGGGAAAACATCCGATGTTTCCGCCGAAGGCGGATCCGCCTCTGGCGGAGAGGAGCTAGTTTCGGATACTGACCCTCCAACAATCTCAATTTTGGGCAACAATCCTTCCGCCATTAATGTAGGCGGAACCTATTCTGACATGGGGGTCACGGTAACTGATAATATTGATCAAAATTTGGGATACACGGCTTCTTTAGATGGCGGGCTTGAACTTTTGCAGGGAGATGGACTTCAAATTGATACCTCAAAGGCTGGCGAACATATAATTATTTACACGGCAGCGGATTCGGCAGGGAATACCGCTTCGTCCACAAGAACAGTAGAAGTAGTAGAAATTTATGGAAATCAGTAGAAACTTATGGAAATTGATTTTGATTGCGGCGCTGATTTTGGGTGCGGCGAGTTTCTATAAGTTTCAATTTATTTCCACAAGTTTCAATGATTCCAATGGCTCTCAACCAGTTTCAACCAATTTCAACGAATATCGCAACGCAGATTTCAAATTTTCTTTTCAGTATCCTAAAAACCTAACTCTCCAGGAATTTGATGATGAAAGGGGACATGTGATTTTGTTTGAGGCGAGCGGGAAAACATCCGATGTTGAATCCCCAAAAACATCGGATGTTGAGGAGCTCGCCGGCTTCCAAATTTTCATAGCTCCTTTCGACGAAGAAGGCCCAATAACTCCCGAACGCATAAAAAAAGACTTGCTTAATATTGTCGTGGAAAATCCAACTCCGACAAAAGTCGGCCCTTCGACAGGCTCAGGGCAAGCTGACGCTTTGAGTTTTGTCGGAGAAGGGGACCCGCCTACCGGCGAGGCAGGCGGCTTTAAAACCGCCGAGGTCTGGTTTGTTTATCCCCCCGAACCCTACCCCAACGGAAATTATCTTTATCAAGTCACCGCGAAGCTGGAGGACGCAACTTTAATAGAAGAGATTTTGAAAACATGGAGATTTAGCCGCTGATACTTCGCTGATTACTACGCAGATAAAACGCTGATCTATGAAAAACAAAGTAAAATATTTTTTATACGAGAGGGAGTCCTACCTTATACGAGGGGCGTGTTTTGAGGTATGGAAAGAATTTAAAGGTATGTTTAAAGAATCGGTAATAGACCGCGCTCTAAACATCGCGCTTGAATCACGCGGCTTAAAAGTTGAATCGCAGAAGAGAATTGATATCTACTTTAAAGATAAAAAGGTGGGCACTTATGTTCCCGATAAAATTGTTGAAGGCAAGATTCTGCTCGAGTTAAAAGCAAAACCATTTATTACTAAACAAGATATTGAACAATTTTGGAAGTACCTTAAGGGCTCACAATACAAACTTGGGTTTCTTATAAATTTTTCACCCACGAGATTACAAATTAAACGCGTCGTATATGATACTGCCCGTAAATCAGCGTAAAATCAGCGTTTTTATCAGCATGATATCAGCGGTCGTTGTAGCCGCCTTTCTTTTTATCGTATCACCCAATAGTGCGGCGGCCGCCTTACTCATAAATCGCCCCTTATATATCGGCTTAAATAGCGGCCTCGTCGGCTACTGGTCTTTTGATGGCCCGGATATGGCGAACGTCACCGCTTACGACCGCTCGGGTAACGCGAACAACGGCACTCTCACCAACGGCCCCACTCGAGCAGTAGGCAGAATCGGCCAGGCGCTGGAGTTTGACGGGGCAGATGACAGAGTTGATATCAGCTCCCCCAGTTTTAATGGCGCAGAACCATTTACAATCAGCGTATGGATAAAACCTGCGAGTTTGGGGGAAGGAAGTTTGGGACGCATTATGTCGTTTAATAATGCCACTACTGATGACTTAAGAATGGGTGTCGGTCCATTAGTAAATTTTTCCCCCAATGGTGGTGCGGGAGGGGATTGTGACTCTAACAATATTACTCTTAATGTTTGGGTTCATGTGGTGTTTACGCTTTCAAGCACAGGTGTTTGTACATTTTACATTGATGGAGTGAATCAAACTTTTGATAGTTCTGGTCAAACAATCGGGGCTTCAACAAGTTTTTCCATAGGAAATTTGGTAGGTGGCGTAACTAGAACTTTCGACGGTCCCATTGACGAATTCCGTTTCTACAATCGCATCCTCTCCCCAGACGAAATAAAACGCCTCTATAAAATCGGGGCGACGCTGAAAGTCAATAAACCCAACTATGTGGGGTTGGATAACGGCCTCGTCGGCTATTGGTCTTTTGACGGGCCGGATATGGCGGGGAACACCGCGTACGATAGAAGCGGGCAAAACAACCACGTCTCTTCTACCGGGTCAAATATGCCTACTCGCTCGGCTGGAAAAATAGGGCAGGGACTGAAGTTCGACAATGCCAATGATTATATTGAGATTACTTCCTTTGCGCGCGGAGGCAACTTTACCTGGGCGGGATGGATTTTCCCCATAACCACCGGTGGGGGAGATAAAGGCAGACTATTCAATAATGGCATCACAGGGGCTATACAGGTTGGTTTGTATGTAAGCGGATCGCCTACACCATATATAGAATTAACAACCAATACTGGAGTATGGAGAAGCCCAAGTGGGAGCATAGAACTGAATAAATGGCAACATGTAGCAGTTGTTTTTGATTCCACCTCTACGAATAACGATCCTGTTTTCTATATCAATGGATCTTTAGTATCAACATCGGAGTTTACTACGCCCACGAATACGCCATCGGACAATGTTTTGCTTACTATTGGAAATAATCCTAATACCGAGCTTACTAGGACCTTTGACGGAACTCTTGATGAAATGCGTGCCTACAACCGCGCGCTGTCGGCGGACGAAATCAAACGCCTCTACAAAATCGGGGCGACGCTGAAAGTAAATAAACCTAACTACGTGGGCTTAAATAGCGGCCTCGTCGGCTACTGGTCTTTTGACGGCCCGGATATGTACAACAACACCGCGCTTGACCGCTCCGGTCAGGGCAACAACGGCACGCTCACAAACGGCCCCACGCGCAAAGTTGGCCGCATCGGCCAGGGGCTGGAGTTTGATGGGAGTAATGATTATGTGGATATTGCCAACGAAAGTAACTTTGATTTTGAGCGTACCCAACCATTTTCATATTCTCTATGGACAAAACCTAAGGCTGGGGATACCAGTATTTCCTTAGCGCTTGGAAAAATTTTAGATTCTGGAAATTTCACTGGATGGGCACTTCTTACAAATTACGATTATAGTTCTAACACCGAAGTAGCCGGCAGATTAGCTGTAGCACTTGTCAATATCTCCGGTACCACAAATGCTATTGGTATTGAGGCTGATTCAAAGATCAATGATGGAGGATGGCATCATTATACTGTTACATATGATGGTTCAAGCTTTGCAAGTGGTATAAAAATCTATGAAGATGGTATATCACTTGCTCTTAATGTTGCTTCTGATAGCCTTACCGGTTCGATACTTAATAACGTTAATGTAGAAATCGGTGATAGAGATAGTGGTGCGAGTTCCTTAAACTATCCCGGCCTTATCGACGAAGTCCGCATCTACAACCGCGCGCTTTCCGGCGATGAAATCAAGCGGCTCTATAATTTGGGACGGTAGATTTTTGTTGGGAAATATGCTATAATGAACAAATGTATAACTGGTCAACCGATATAAAAAACCTTAAAAAACACCCGGAAAAATATAAAATCTGGAGGCTTGAACAGATGATAAATTTTGGTTTGAATGGTAAAAAATTGAAAGAATTTGAGCTTAATAAATATTTTAACAAACTCAAAATCGATCCGTATCGTCGTAAATTTTTAAAACTACTTTTGAATGGAAAGTAAAATTTTAGACGAAAGGCAAATTAAATTTTTAGAAGAATTTCAAAAAATACCATTTTTGAAAGATAATTTTTATCTTACCGGAGGGACGGCTCTTGCGGCTTTTTATCTCAAACATCGTTATTCGGAAGATTTGGATTTTTTTTCGGAAAAAGAAATAGATCTTTTAAATTTAGACACGTCGTTAAAAAAACTTCAGAAAACATTAAAGCCGAATAAGGTTGATTTTCAGCAAAGCTATAATCGCAACTTATTTTTTTTGAGTTTCGGAAAACATATTTTAAAAACCGAATTTACTTATTTCCCATTCCTGAGAATAGACAGCAAGGTTTCAAAAAAAGGCATTTCTGTAGATAGCTTGATAGATATCGCGGTAAATAAGCTTTTTACCATATATCAGAGGGTTGCCGCGCGGGACTATATAGATTTGTATTTTATAATTGAGCGAGAAGACTTTAAAATTAACGACTTGATTTTGAAAGCTAAAGCAAAATTTGATTGGAATGTAGATCCTATACAGTTGGGGGCGCAATTTGTTAAATCCGGAGAAGCCGAAGATTTTCCAAGAATGATTGAGAAAATCAAAACAGCTGTTTGGAGAAAATTTTTTATTGATGAAGCGAAAAAACTAAAGAGAAAAATTATTTAATGGCCTCATCGACGATGTCCGCGTCTACAACAGGGCGCTTAATGGGAACGAGATTAAGAGATTGTATAATTTGGGGAGATAGATTTTTACTCAAATGCATGCTATAATAAGGGCATGATTCCATCCAACATTAAGCGGTATTTTTGGGAAGTAGATACGGAAAAACTTAATCCCAAGAAGCGTCCGGAATATATTATTTCGCGGCTATTAGAATACGGCAGGCCCGACGCGATCCGCTGGGCATGGAGGTCTTTTTCTAAAAAAGAATGGGGAAAGGCGTTAAAATTACGTGAGGTGTCAAGGAAAAGCAAAAATTTTTGGTTGCCGTTTTTGTCTAATAAACAATGAATTTTTCTTTGGAAAATATCAGGCCCAATGTCAGGGCTCTGGCGGAAAAATTAAGCGCCAAAAGTTTTATTAGTAAGTTTTATTTGGCGGGCGGAACTGCTATCGCACTATTTTTTAATCATAGGCGTTCTGACGATTTAGACTTTTTTTCGGAAAAAATGTTTAAAGGAGTGGCTTTGATAAACAATTTAAAAAAAACAGGTAAATTCGAAACACTCAAAACAGACGAAAACACCTTAATCGGCAAATTAAATGGCGTCAAAAGTCTTGCTTATTTTAATGACGCAGAATACGATGAAATGCCAGAAATGTATATTGATATTAAATGGCGGGAGGTAAAAAATTTTTTCTTGAAACAAAAGTTGGTTTTAGCCAAAAAGTTCTTCGGAATTTAATTGTGCGAGAATCAAGCGGCTTTATAATCTCGGCCGTTAGACAAATATGAAATTTGCGTTAAAAATCATATTTATATTTCTGATTTTTGTGGCCATTCTTATTTTACTTGCTCCGGCAAAACAGAAACTTTCTTACGGAGTCACTTTTTCGCAAAAATTTTCAGAAGAGTTTGGGTTTGAATCTGCAAACGGTATGGCGGGTTGGAAGCGGAATTATCTCGCGCTTCTGGACGATTTGAAAGTTAAAGATTTGCGTCTCGTAGCATATTGGGATTTGGTAGAACCCGCCGAAAGCCAATTTAATTTTAAAGATTTGGATTGGCAAATTACCGAAGCTGAAAAACGCGGAGCAAAAATTATTTTAGTAGTAGGCAGAAAAGTGCCAAGATGGCCGGAATGTCACATTCCATCATGGGCGCGCTTTTCAACGCCACCCGGGAAGAAGTCCGACTTCTTTGGGGTTTCGAAGTCCGACTTCGAGGAGGGCGGCGTTTTCCAGCGCGCCCAATTACTAAATTACATTAAAACAACCATAGAACACTACCGCTCCAACCCCGCTATCATTGCTTGGCAGGTTGAAAACGAACCCCTGTTTCCGTTCGGCGAGTGCGGCACAATTCCAGTTTCGCTTTTAAATCAGGAAATTAAATTGGTGAAATCGTTGAGCAATAAGCCGGTTATTTTAACCGATTCCGGCGAGTTGGGGTTCGCTTGGCCGTACCTTGCCGCAAAATCCGACATCTTCGGCACTACATTATATAGATATATAAACAACAGATTTTTAGGCGATATCCGTTATTCGCTTATTCCGGCTTATTATTTTAGAATTAAAGCGCGGTGGGCTGGCAAGATTTTAGGGAAACAAATAATAATTTCTGAGCTGCAAGCCGAACCGTGGTCGCAAGTTTCCCTTGCCGAGACTTCTTTTGATGACCAAGCTAAAAGTATGAGTCCGGAAAAATTCAGAGAAATTATTGATTACGCCGAACGAAGCGGTTTTCCTAAGGCCTATCTTTGGGGCGCGGAATGGTGGTATTGGATGAAAGAAAAACAAGGGAGGCCGGAGATGTGGGAAGCGGCACGGAGCGCAATTAATAACCCGCCTGCCGGACGGGCAGGTTTCTAATTTCTAATATCTAATTTCTAATGCAGTACAAATTTCCAAAAAATTTTTTGTGGGGGGCGGCGACTGCCGCTCATCAAGTTGAGGGTTGGAATCATAATGATTGGAGTGAATGGGAAAAAGAAAATGCTAGTCGTTTAGCAGAAAATACCGAAAACAATATATCATCTTACACTAGACGCTGGAAATTGCCAGATTATATAAAAAATTCTTACCCATCGCCGTTTAGCCCAGAAAATTACATTTCCGGTCGGGCTTGTGACCATTATAATCGCTTCCGCGAGGACTTTGATATCGCTAAGTCTCTTGGCCACAATTCCCACCGTTTCTCTATTGAATGGTCTAGAATTGAACCGGAGGAGGGGAGATGGGATGAAAAAGAAATCGCTCATTATCAGGAAGTGATCAATGCGCTTAGAGAACGAGGGATTGAGCCGTTCGTGACACTTTGGCATTGGACATTGCCTGTTTGGGTCGCCAAACAAGGCGGTTGGGAAAACAAGAAAACAATAGGTAATTTCGCACGCTACGCAGAAAAAATTGTTGAATCTTATCCTGAAGTAAAGTTTTGGATTACGCTAAATGAACCGGAAATTTATACAATGAATAGTTATTTGCGCGGGAAACGGCCCCCGCAGAAAAAATCGTTTTTTAAATTCTTGAAAGTTTATAGAAACTTGGCAGAGGCGCATAAAAAAGTTTACATCATAATTCATCCCACTTGGGTGTCGGACACCCAAGTGGGAATTGCCAAAAACAACTCTTATTTTGAGGGCTGGCTCGCGCCGATTTTAAATTATCTTTGGAATAATTGGTTTTTGAACAAAATCAAAAATCATCAGGATTTTATCGGGCTAAACTATTATTTCCATAATCGCATTAAGGGTTTTAAATACAATCAAAATGAAAACAAGTGGGTATCCGATCCCGTGTGGGACGGTAATTTTTGGGAAATTTATCCGGAAGGGATTTATCATGTTTTGAAAGATTTAAAAAAACATAACAAGCCGATTTATATTACCGAAAACGGGGTTGCGGACGCGCGCGATGTTTATCGCGAAAAATTCATAAAAGAACATTTGCGCTGGGTTCACAAGGCTATTTCCGAAGGCACAGACGTGCGTGGATATTTTTATTGGTCGCTTTTGGACAATTTTGAGTGGGATAGCGGTTTTGCGCCGCGATTTGGATTGGTTGAAATGAATTACCGCACAATGGAGCGCCAGATTAGACAAAGCGCCTACGCTTATGCTAAGATAGCGAGAGAAAATTCAGTGACGGCATGATAAAAGGAATCATTTTTGATCTTGATATGTGCATATGCGATACTTTGACTGTTCCAAAAAGCGCTTTGGATCCTGCTTTAAAAATATTGCGTAACTCCGCGTTGTCGCCGCAATTGGTGGCAGAGGTTGAGACCGCTCTATGGAATACCAGCTGGGATGATATTATTCAGATTTATTCAATTCCGGAGCCAATTGCCAGCGAACTGGGAAACGCGTATGCCAACCTGGAAACGCCTGACGGAGTGAAAACCTACGGAGACGAAAACTTTATTGAAAAAATTAAACTCTACAAGATTCTCGTCACAAGCGGCTACACGCGATTCCAGGAAACCAAGATCAAAAAACTCGGAATTGCTCATCTGTTTGCCGAGATTATTATCAACGCCTCTGATCTAAAAGAAAAGCAAAAAGGGAAATTAACAATTTTCAAAGAGTTCCTGGAACGGAAAAAGTTTTCGCCGGAAGAAGTCTTAGTTGTCGGTGATAATCCCGTTTCCGAATTAGGAGCGGCCAAAAAACTTGGAATAAAAACAGTTCAAACGCTCCGCCCGACTGTAAAAAAATGGGATGGCGCCGACTATCATATTGCTTTTCTAAGCGAACTGCATAAGGCCAGATACATATTGCACTCCGTAAAGCCTCCCGCCTAAGGCGGACAAGTGAGCTTTATGGAGTTTTTTCATCACATAACATCAGATATCAAA